>Ga0194131_10008348_pt1 | contig 13507 bp, 10 predicted proteins | sample TA2KigO120mmetaG_FD_148631 | JGI IMG/M metagenome (GOLD analysis project Ga0194131, IMG submission 148631) | Freshwater microbial communities from Lake Tanganyika, Tanzania - TA2015053 Kigoma Offshore 120m | ecosystem: Environmental > Aquatic > Freshwater > Lake | place: Tanzania: Lake... | reverse complement strand
CGCCCGATGCCCGCGGCGGCGGCCGTGACCAGCACGCGCTTGCCCGCCAGGCGGCCCGTCGAGCTCATCGCGCGACCCTCCGCGGCGCGGCGCGACGCGCACGCCACACCGGACCATCGGGAAAACGGTACTCCGCCAGCGAGGCGGGTTTCAGCTCCACGCCGTAGCCGGGCGCGGTCGGCAGTTGATAGTGCGCGTCGCGCACGACCGCCGGCGTCTCGAAGTGGTCGTGCAGGTGCGACACGTACTCGGCAACGCGATTCTCGAGCGAGGCGCCGATCGCGATGTAGTCGACCATCACCAGGTGGTTCACGTACTCGCACAACCCGACGCCGCCCGCGTGCGGGCAGACCGGAACGCCGAACTTGCGCGCCAGGAGCAGCACGGCGAGCACCTCGTTGATGCCGCCGAGCCTGCACGCGTCGATCTGGCAGAAGCGGATCGCGCCCGCCTGCAAGAGCTGCTTGAAGATCACGCGGTTCTGGCACATCTCGCCGGTCGCCACGCCGATCGGCGCGATCGCGCGCGCGATCGCCGCGTGGCCGAGCACGTCGTCGGGCGAGGTCGGCTCCTCGATCCACCACGGATCGAAGCGCGCGAGTTCCTTCATCCGCGCGATCGCCTCCGGAACGTCCCAGCGCTGGTTCGCGTCCATCATCAGCTTGCAGTCGGGTCCGATCTCCGACCGCAGCAGCGCGGCGCGCCGCAGGTCGTCGGCCGCGGAGGCGCCGACCTTCATCTTGAAGTGCCGCCAGCCCTCGCGCAGCGCCGAGCGGCACAACCCGCGCACCTTCTCGTCGCTGTAGCCGAGCCAGCCGGCCGAGGTCGTGTAGGCCGGAAAGCCGCGCTCGCGCATCTCGCGCTCGCGCGCGGCCTTGCCGGGCGCGTTCGCACTCAGGATGGCCAGCGCCTCCTCGCGCGTCAGAGCTTCGGCGAGGTAGCGGAAATCGACCAGGTCCACCAATTCCTCGGGCGACAGATCGACCAGCAACTTCCACAGCGGCTTCTTGGCGCGCCGCGCCTCGAGGTCCCACACCGCGTTGACCAGCGCCGCCGTCGCCAGGTGCAGCACGCCCTTCTCGGGTCCGACCCAGCGCAACTGCGTATCGTCGACCAGGCTGCGCCAGAACTCGGCCGGCGCGCGGCGGATCTCGCCGAGCGAGCGACCGACGACCAGATGCTCGAGCGCGTGCACGGCGGCGACGCACAGCTCGTTGCCGCGCCCGATCGTGAAGGTCAGGCCGTGCCCGGCCAGCCCGGGCTGGTCGGTGCGCAGGATCACGTAGGCCGCGGAGTAGTCCGGGTCGCGGTGCACGGCGTCGGAGCCGTCGAGTGCGTCCGAAGTGGGGAAGCGCACGTCGAGGGTCTCGACGGCCAGAATGCGGGGGTCTTTCATGCGAGTCCGGGACGTGCGAGGGTGCGAGCCCGTGGGGAGCGCGCGCGTCGATAGAAAGTGGATGCGTTGACGCCGAAGACGAGCGCTTGCTCGGACTCGGACAGCCGGGCGGTCAGCTCGTGCGCGAGCGTCCACCATTCGCGATAGCCGCAGCGCAGCGTCACCACCGGCCAGTCGCTGCCCCACAGGCAGCGCGTCGGACCGTACAGATCGAGCAGCACGTCGAGCGTGCGCGCGAGCTCGGAGCGCGCGAGCGCGAGCGAGAGGCCGGGTTCGACCTCGGTCACCAGCCCCGACAGCTTGCAGCGCGCGCGCGGATTCGCCGCGATCCGCGCATGGGCGGCGCGCCACTGTGCGAAACCGGACCAGCGCCGGGCTCCGAGCGTCGGCTTGCCGCCGTGGTCGACGACGAGGTCCAGCTCCGGGATGCGCGTTCCCAACTCCGCGATCGCGTCGAGCTGCACCGGTCGCACCAGCGCATCGAAGCACAATCCATGTCGCGGCAGCTCGCCCAACGCGCGCACGACCTCCTCGCGCAGCACCCAGCGCGGATCGGCCAGGTCCTGCAGCATCGGCCGGATCCCGACCAGCAGCGGATCGCGGGCCAGTTCGGCGATCTCCGCTCGCGCACTCGGCGCCTCCAGATCGACCCATCCGACCACGCCGAGGACCGCATCCGTGCGCGCGGCCAGCGCGAGCAGGTAGCGCGTCTCCGCGAGACTGTCCGCGGCCTGCACGAGGATCGTGCCTGCGACGCCGCAAGCGGCCAGCTCCGGCTCGAGGTCTTGCGGCCCGAAGTCGCGGTACAGCGGCGCCAGGTGCGGCCCCAACCAGCGGTAGTCGCCGCGCGCGACCTCCCAATAGTGCTGATGCGCGTCGACGATCACGCGACGACTCGCCTCGGATCGGGGTCGGACGGCAGCGGCGTGCCGCCTTGCTCGTCGGATCGATAGCACGCCTCCACCAGCGCCATCGTGTGCCAGGCATCCTCGACCGAGGTCCACAGCCGCGCGTCCTCGCCGGCCAGATGGCGCTGCAGATTGCACATCGGTCCGCGGAAGGCGTCGGGGAACCACGAGCCCTGCAGCGCGACCTCGCGCCAGTCCGCCCCGTCGCACGCGTACTCGAGCGCATCGGGGCGCCCGCGCGGGTAATCCAGGTTCACGCCCATGCGGGCGATCGCCGCTCCGCGCGTCCCCTCCAACCGCAGCTCGCTCGCCTGGTGGCGCGGGCCCTGAGCGTGGTGGTGATGGATGCTCAGGCAGCAGCGCACGTCGTCGCCGTAGTCGAGGATGACGCTCGAGCGCGTCGCCGCGAGGCCCGCGGCCGCCGGATGGCTCACGCTGCGCGCGTACACGCGCCGCGGCTCGCCCAAGAACGCGCGCAAGAGGTCGAGGTAGTGGATCGAATGCAGCAGCAGCTCCAGGCGCGGCAGTCCGCGCAGGAACGGCCACAGTTCCCACGGCATGTTGCAGTTCACGCGCACGTCGGCCTCGACGATGCGCCCGAGCGCGCCGCGCGCGACCAGGTCCCGCAGTGCGAGCATGTTCGGCGCGTAGCGCAGCTGGAAGTTCAGCGCGGCGACCAGGCCCTGCTTGCGGCACAAGGCGCGCAGCCGCGTGGCCTGCTCGAGGTCCAACCCGAACGGCTTCTGGATCAGCACCGCGCTTCCGGTCGGCAGCGCGGCCAGCACGTCCGGCAGTGCCGCCGGCGGCAGCGCCAGATCGAAGACCGCATCGCGCTCGCCCAGCGCCGCGGCGAGGTCCGGGTACACGCGCGGGATGCCGAAGCGCGCCGCGGTCGCGCCGGCGCGCGCTGCATCGACGTCAAAGCAACCGGCGACGCGCAGGCCGAGCGCGCGGTAAGCCGGCAGATGGGCATCGTTGGCGATTCCGCCGGCCCCGATCAATACGATCGGCCGAGCGGCGCCGGGCACGGCCCAGCGCTGCTCGAGCTCGAGCACGGCGGTCGGGGAGGGCGCCGACATCGCGGCGACTCAAACGAGGGTACGCGCCGCTTTCGCGGCGGCGGTGCCGGGGGGTCGGCCGCCGATGGCGATCGAAAGCCGCGCGGTCGCTTCGGACAGCGCGGCGCGCACGGCTTGCAGCGAGGAGAGCTCCGGCACGTCGAGCCGCTCGATGCAGGGCACGGTCATCGCCGCGACCGCGTGGCCGGCGTGGTCAAGCACCGGGAACGAGACGTCGTGCACGCCGCGCGTGCGCGTGCTGTCCATCTCCTCGTAGCCGCGCTGGCGGATCGCGTCGATCTCGCGCGTCGAGGGTGCCGACGACGAGGTCGCGCCGGCCGACGCGGCGGCCGCGTCGCGCGCCAGGATGATGGCGCGCTCCTCGGGCGCCTGGAACGCCAGCAGTACGCGCCCGGAAGCGGTGGACGTCAGCGGCATCACCGATCCCGCGCGTACCGCGAAGCCGATGTGGCCGGGCCCATCGACCTGTGCGACGACGACGCCGTGCCCGCTCTCGATGACCGTCAGATGGCAGGACTGGTGCACGCGGGTCGCCAGTTCCCGCATCAACGGCAGCGCATCGGCGAGCATGCGCTGCGTCGGCGCGTAGCGGTGCGCCAGCTCGAACAGCTTGAGCGTTAGCACGTAGCGGTCCTGCGGGCGCAGGATCGCGACGTAGCCGCGATCGACGAGGCAGGACAGCATGCGGAAGATCTCGCCGACCGAACGGCCGAGCGCGCGCGCGATCTCCGATTGGCCCAGACCGTCCGAGCGACTGGCCAGCAGTTCGAGGATATCGAGGCCCTTCTCGAGCGCCGGAGCGCGGTAGCGGGAGCGAGCAGAATCCTCTGAGGATGGCTTTGCCGGCATGACGATGACCCCTGGACTTCTTTTACAAGCAAGCGCATTATTTCGCAAGTAAACCGTCCGCAGGGCCTCTACCGCTAGGGATGCACGTGAATCGCCTGATGGTTTTGCCGATGCTGCTCGCGCTGCTCGCCGCGCTTGGTGCGGCGTCGTGCGCGCGTTCCGATCCCGCGAGCGAAGTCAAGTCGTCCAAGCCCGCGGCGCCGCGCATCGCGATGGTCCCGAAGGGCACGACCCACGTGTTCTGGAAGGCGGTCGAGGCCGGCGCGCGCGTCGGCGCACAGCGCGAAGCACTCGAACTCGAGTGGAAGGGTCCGCTGCAGGAGAACGACCGCGCCGGCCAGATCCAAGTCGTGCAGCAGTTCATTGCGCAGCGCGTCGACGGCATCGCGCTCGCACCTCTCGACCACCGCGCTCTTCTGCCGGTCGTGCGCGAGGCACGCGCCGCCGGCATCGGTGTCGTCATCTTCGACTCGGCGCTCGACGGCGGCGCGGGCACCGACTTCGCGAGCTTCGTCGCCACCAACAATCGCGCCGCGGGAGAGCTGGCCGGCGCCGAGCTCGCGCGGCTGCTGGGCGGAGCCGGCAAGGCCGTGCTGCTGCGCTATCAGGTCGGCTCGGCGAGCACGCACGAACGTGAGGACGGCTTCCTGACGGCCGTGCGCGCGGCCGGCGTCACCGTCACGGTCGACAACCGCTACGCGGGCGCGAGCGCCGGCGAGGCCAAGAACGAGGCGCTCAATCTGGCCGACGCGCTGGGCGCGGCGGGCGGCGTGTTCTGTTCGAACGAATCGGCGACGAATGGAATGCTGCTCGCGCTGCGCCAGCTCGGCCTGGCAGGCTCGATCCGCTTCGTCGGATTCGACGCATCGCCTCCGCTGGTCGAGGCGCTCGAGCGCGGCGAGATCGACGCGCTGGTCGTGCAGGATCCGCGCAAGATGGGCGAGCTGGCGGTATGCACGCTGGCCGCGCACCTGCGCGGCGAAGCGGTTTCCGCATCGATCGACACCGGCGCGGTGTTGGCGACGCGCGCGAACATGGGCGATCCCGCGATCGCGCCGCTCTTGCGCTGATGGGCGCGGCTCCGCCACTCGATCCGAGTGTGGCGCGCCTGCGCGTGCGCGGCCTGTGCAAGTCCTTCGGCTCGACGGCGGCGCTGGCCGGCGTCGATCTCGAGATGGCCGCGGGCGAGGTGCACGCGCTGCTGGGCGAGAACGGCGCCGGAAAAAGCACGTTGGTGCGCTGCATCGCCGGAGCGCTGCCGCCCGACGCGGGCTCGTTGGAGATCGACGGCCGCCCGTGGCGCCCGCGCTCCCCGGCAGGGGCGCGCGCGGGAGGCGTGGCCGTGCTGTGGCAGGAACTCGCCTTGGCCCCCGACTTGTCGGTGCAGGACAACCTGCTGCTGGGGCGCGAGCTCCGCCACGGCCCGCTGCTCGCGCTGCAGAGCACGCGCGAGCGCGCGCGCGCCGCGCTCGCGCGCGTCGGGCTGTCCGACGTCGATCCGCGCCGCCGCGCGGCCGACTTCGGCATCGCGACGCGCCAGCGCATCGAGCTGGCCCGCGCGCTGGTCGAGCCCGCCGCGCTGATCGCGCTCGACGAGCCGACCTCCAGCCTCGGCCCCGCCGAGGCGCGCGCGCTGCACGAGTTGGTGCGCGAGCTGGCCGCCGCCGGCACGGCGATCCTGTACATCGCGCACGATCTCGAGGAACTGCGGCGCGTCGCGACGCGCTACACGGTGCTGCGCGACGGGGCCGACGTCGGCCGCGGCACGCTCGCGCAGGCGAGCGACGACGAGTTGGTGCGCCTGATGGTCGGGCGCTCCGTCGACGCGCTGTTCCCGCGCTCGCCGCCGCGGCGCGGCGAGTGCCTGCTCGCGCTGCGCGACTTGCGCACCAGCGCCGGGCTCGTCGTCGAACGACTCGACGTGCACGCGGGCGAGATCGTCGGCATCGCCGGCCTGATCGGCGCGGGTCGCAGCGAGCTGCTGCACGCGCTCTTCGGATTGGGTGCGCGCTGCACGGGCTCGCTCGAGCTGGCCGGACGCCGGGGCATGGCGACGCCGCGCCAGCGCTGGCACGACGGCGCCGGCCTGCTGGGCGAGGATCGCCGCCGCGAAGGCCTGCTGCTCGGACGACCGATCGACGAGAACATCGCGCTCCCGAGGCTGGCGCGCCTGGCGCGCGCCGGGCGACTGAGCCGTGGCGCGGCGGCGACCTACGCGCGCCCCTGGCTCGAGCGCCTGGGAGTGCGCTGTCGCGGGCCGGAGCAGCCGGTCGGCGAGCTGTCGGGCGGCAATCAGCAGAAGGTGCAGTTGGCGCGCCTGCTGGCGGCCGAGTGCAGGCTGCTCTTGCTCGACGAGCCCACGCGCGGCGTGGACGTCGGCGCGCGCGCCGAGCTCTACCGCTGGATCGACGAGCTGGCGCGGCCGGCGCCGCCGACGCCGCCGCGCGCGGTGCTGCTCGTGTCGAGCGTGCTGCCCGAGTTGTTCGGGCTGTGCGACCGCATCGCGGTGCTGTCGAAGGGCCGCCTGCTCGAGGCGCGGCCGGTCGATGAGCTCACACCCGAGCGCGTGCTCGCGGCGGCCTCCACGGGAGCGTGGTGATGCGCGAGTTCCTGCGCCGCTTCGGACCGCTGCTCGGGCTGCTGCTGGCCTGGTGCGCGTTCGCCGCCTTGGCCGGCACGCCGTTCACGGCGCCGGGCAACCAGCGCCTGATCCTGCTGCAGACCGCGGTGGTCGGCACGGCGGCCGTCGGCGCGACCTTCGTCATCGTCGCCGGCGGCATCGACCTCGCGGTCGGCTCGACCATCGCGGCCAGCGGGATGCTGGCCGCGCTCGCACTGCGCGCCGGCCACGGCCCCCACCTGGCCGCGCTGGCCGCGCTGGGAGTCGGAGTGGGCGTCGGCTCGCTGACCGCCGCCCTGGTCAACACGCGCCTGCTCTCGCCCTTCGTCGCGACGCTGGCGCTGTGGGGCGCGGTGCGCGGCGCCGCCAAGGGACTGGGCGGCAATCAGCCGGTCTACCCCGACGCGTTCGGCTGGATCGAGGGCCTGATGCAGCCCGCGCCGAGCGGCTTCGGGCACTGGTTCCCGCCCGGCGTGCTGCTGTGGCTCGGCTGCGCCGCGCTGGGTGCGTTCACGCTGCGGGCGAGCGTGCTGGGCCGACACGTCGTCGCGGTCGGCTCGAGCGAGGAGACCGCGCGACTGTGCGGCGTCGACCTCGGGCGCACGCGCTGGGCCGTCTACGCGATCGCGGGTCTGTGCGCCGCGCTGGCCGGACTGATGCAGATCTCCTACCTGCACATGGGCGACCCCACCACGGCCGGCGGCTACGAGCTGCGCGTGATCGCGGCAGTCGTGATCGGCGGGGCTTCGCTGTCGGGCGGCACGGGCTCGGTCGGCGGCGCGGTGATCGGCGCGCTGCTGATGACGGTGGTCGACAACGGGTGCACCAAGCTCGGGCTGGACAACTGGGTGCAGGAGGTCGCGACCGGCGCGATCGTCGCGCTCGCGGTGGCGCTCGATCGCTGGCGCGCGCGCGCCGCGAACTGAGCGGCGGCGCTTGTCTGGGCCGGTCGCAGGGGTCAAGATCCGCGCATGGCGAAGCAGAAGGACGGCGACAAGCCGCGGGTCAAGGGCCGCACGCGCGAGCTCGACACGCTCGACAAGAAGACCCTCGCGCTGATCGAGCGCACGGCCACCGGCGTGCGTTCGAAGATCGACGCGCAGACGCTGCCCGAGCTCAAGTTCCCCAAGCGCGCGCTCTCCAACGTCAAGTACGACGCCGCGATCGGCTACTTCCAACTCGGCCGCGGCGTGATCTCGCGCGCACTGTCCGTCAACACGGTCAAGTCCTTCGCGCAGACGCTGCGCCTGATGTCGATCTCGAAGGAGATGGTCGAGAACGACGACTTCGCGACGAAGCGGGAAGCGTATTACGTGTCCAAGAACTGGGGCGACGCCAAGTTCAACGAGCAACCCGAGTCCGACGCCGTGATGGACGACATCGAGGCGCTGGCGAGCCTCGAGGGCCTCTCGCGCGAACAGCTGCGCTACTACCCGGAGGAGCACGGCGGGGCCGTGGCCGGCGAGCTGACGGTGATCGATCGCGACACCGAGACCGGCCGGCCGATCGAGATCGACTGCACGAACTTCGGCACCGGCTCCTACGCGATCCCCCATTCGGTCGAGCACCTCAAGTTCGAGACCAAGGCGAAGTTCATCCTGGCCATCGAAACGGGCGGCATGTTCGGGCGCCTGAACAACCACAAGTTCTGGAAGAGCGCCAATTGCATCCTGATCGAGACGCAGGGCGTGCCGACGCGCGCGACGCGGCGTTTCGTGCGGCGGCTGGCCGACGACAAGAAGATCCCCGTCTACGCATTCGTCGACTGCGATCCATACGGGATCGCGAACATCTACCGCACGCTCAAGGTCGGCTCGGGCAACGCCGCGCACATCAATCGGCTGTTCTGTGTTCCGCAGGCGAAGTATCTCGGTGTCACGCCGCAGGACATCAAGGACTTCAAGCTCGAGGACGCCACGCACAAGCTCGCCGAGGTCGACGTCAAGCGCGCCAAGGACGCGATCAAGAACGACCCGTTCTTCCAGGCGCACAAGCCGTGGATCAAGGCGATCGAGCAGCTGCTGTCGATGGGCGTGCGCGCCGAGCAGCAGGCGCTGGCGAAGTGGGGACTCAACTTCGTGATCGAGGAGTACCTGCCGCGCAAGCTCGACAACGTGAAGGGCTTCCTGCCCTGACCTTCGGGTTCGCGCGAAGGACAGTCGCGACGAGGTCCATCGCGCATGGTTGGAAGTCGCCCACACCAACGAAATCGACGCGGAGTGTAGGGACCGCGGACACGCGCTTCCCAGAACTGGAACGCGTGCCGAAGTTCAACGGAGTTGTACACAGCTCGGGCTCGCAATCAGCCGGCGCTGCGCCCCACAATCGCGTTCGAGATGCGGCTGAAGCAGTTCCAGGTCGACGCGTTCACGTGCCGACCTTTCTCCGGCAATCCCGCCGCGGTGTGCATGTTGGAACGCTGGCTGTCCGATGACCTGCTGCTCGCGATCGCGGCCGAGAACAACCTGTCCGAGACTGCCTTCCTCGTGCCACGCCCCGCGCCGCGTGAGTGGGATCTGCGCTGGTTCACGCCGCGCGCCGAAGTCGATCTGTGCGGACATGCGACGCTGGCGAGCGCGCATGTGCTGCTGACCGAATTCGAGACCCGGGCGCAGCACGTCGACTTCAAGACCCGCAGCGGGATGCTGAGGACCTCGCGCACGGAGAGCGCGTACCGCATGGACTTCCCGAGCCGACCGCCCGTGCCGATCGCGCTCACCGACGAGATCGTGCAGGCCCTGGGCGCTCGACCGCTGGATGCGTGGAAGGCGCGCGACCTGATCGTGCGCTTCGAACAGGCCTCACAGGTGCGCACGCTGCGGCCGGATCTGCGTGCCGTGGAGGCCCTGGACTACTTCGCCCTGTGCGCGACCGCACCCGGCACGGATGCCGACGCCGCGGTCGATTTCGTCTCGCGCTTCTTCGCTCCGCGCGCGGGCGTGCCCGAGGATCCGGTCACCGGCTCGGCGCACTGCGAGCTGGCGCCGTACTGGCGCGAGCGCCTGGGCCGAGCCAAGGACGGCAGCCTGCGCTTCCGCGCGCGCCAGATCGGCCCGCGCGGCGGTGAGCTGGCGTGCGAGTGCGACGATCGCCGCGTGTACCTGTACGGTCAGGCGGTGACCGTGCTGCGCGGCGAGCTCGTGTTCTGAGAGCCCGCCGCGAGCTGCGCTACGCCTCCTACGGGCAGTCGCCGAGGTCGATGTTGATGTCGCCCGAGTCCAGCGTGGACGGGAACGGGCTGCCCAGCGTGGGGTGCGTCAGGATCTTGACCTTCAGCCAGCCCGACGCCCCCCAGTTCAGGTTCTTGTTGTTGGCGCCGTAACCGACTTGGAACGCGGGACCATCACGCGTGATCTTGAGCGTGCCGCCCGCGTAGTCGTCGATGCCGGTCAGCACGCCGTCGATCGTGAGGAAGTAGTGCCAGGCCGTCGGATCGACGGGGCCACCGTTCACGGAGTAGGCACTCGGTGACAGGCTCATCTTCGGACTGCCCGGCGGCGGGAAGGTCGCGGCGCCGGGATTGACGCGCTGCGCGAAGGTCACGTCGACCTGGAAGGCCTTGCTCGGCTTGGCGGTTCGACGGATCGTCCCGGTCAGCCGCGCGGTGCCGTTTCCGTACTCGACGTACTGTCCGGCCGGATCGAACACGAAGTCCTTGCCGATCTCAGGAAGGTAGAACGAGTGCGTGTACTGCGAGGCGCTCCAGAGCGGGTCCGGGACGGCCTTCAACGCGCAGTCACCGCAGTCGGAGGTCAGATCGACGTTGAAATCGCCGTGGCCGGTCATCGCGAGGACATCGCCCTGTGCCGGTTGCGACAGGATCTGCACGTCGAGCCAGCCGGAGGCGCCGAGGAGCGTGTTCTTGCCGTTGGCGCCGTAGCCGACCTGGACGGCGGGGCCCAACCGATGCACCGAGAGCAGCGCGCCTTCGTAGTTGGCCATGCCGCGCAGGAACCCATCGCAGAGCTGGTAATAGTGCCAGGTCTGCGGATCGACCGGACCGCCCTGGTCGATGTAGGCCTGCGGCGCGAGCTCGATCTTGGGGCTGCCGGCCGGCGGGCAGCCGAGCATGCCGGGATAGAGCGCCTGGTTCATGTCGATGTCGACCAGAAAACGCTTGTTCGGATCGGACGTGCGCGCGATCACGCCCGACATGTGGGCGTAGCCGTTGCCGCGCTCGACCAGGCTGCCGCCGGCCACGAACACGAAGTCGGTGCCGATGCCGGGCAGCCAGAAGGCGTGGGCGGGGAAGATGCCCCAGTGGATCGGATCGGGATTGGCTTCCTTCACGCAGCGTCCGCAGTCTCCGGCCGCGGCTTGCAGCACCTGCAGGTTGCCGAGCCCGGTCAGCGCGGTCGAGCTCGAGTCGAAGCTGAACGCCTGCATGAAGCAGGGCGAGAGCAAGATCGGCGAGTCGCAACCTGGGGCGCACGAGGCTTCGAGCACGCCCGAGGGCGGAATCGGGCCCAGCGGCAGGACGCTCAGATCCGGACCGACGCCGACCAGGATCGTGCCGATGCCGGGCAGGTCGAGCGAGCCGGTGTGGCCGGAGAGCAGCAGCCAGACCTTGTCACCGCTGGTGCCATGCACCTTGAGCGTCTGCAGTTGCCCGGCCTCGGTCACGGCGGGCGTGAGCGTCGTCAGCAATTGGGGCAGTTGGGCGTCGAGACCGCGGGCGCCGAGGGTCACGAGGGCGAACGCGAACAAGCGGGGGGCAATGTGATTCATGGTCGGATTCCGGGGACGGGGGACGCCCGAGGCGTCGGCGCTGTCATCGGCCGGCCGGAAGGGCCGAACTGAAAACAATCCTGGGGAAGGAAACTCTGCCCCGACCCTGGTCTACCTGGCTGCGCGTCCACCGCCGGCGGTGGGTCGCTCAATGCTCTGACCCCCATCCGCGGTGGATCCCCGGACAGCGCGCAGCCAACCGGACCAAGGTCAATAGCAGGGGACCTTGGACCAGTTGGCTGCGCGTCCACCGCCAGCGGTGGTTCGCTCACCGCTACGAACCCCATGGGCAGTGGGTTCCTGGATGGCGCGCAGCCAACTGGACCAAGGCCCTCTGCTATCGTCCTGCGCATGCTTGGCAGCGCCGCATCGCTCACCAGCCTCTTCGCCATCCTGCTCCCGACCCTCCCGATGGCCGCCCAGGAGCCCCGCGGAGCGCCTGCCGCGCCGCTGGCCGAGGGACTCGAGGTCAGTGAGGGTCTGGAGGCCCGCGTGTGGGCCGAGTCCCCGCTGCTGTACAACCCGACCGCGATCGACATCGACCCGGAGGGTCGAGTGTGGGTCGCCGAGGCGGTCAACTACAGGCAGTGGAGCGGACGCAATCCCGGCCTGCACCACGAGGCCGGTGACCGGATCGTCGTGCTCAGCGACACCGACGGCGACGGCCGCTGCGACGAGAGCAGGGTCTTCGCGCAGGACCGCGAGCTCGTCGCACCGCTCGGCATCCTGTGGATGGACAAGAGCGTGCTCGTCTCGTGCTCCCCCACCGCGTGGCTGTACCACGACGACGACGGCGATCGCGTCGCCGATCGGCGCGAGGAATTCCTGACCGGCTTCGGCGGGCGCGACCACGACCATGGGCTGCACTCGTTCGTGCTCGGTCCGGACGGGATGCTGTACGTGGCGGTCGGCAACGCGGGACCGCACATCGTCAAGGATCGCGCGGGCTGGACGCTGCGCTCGGGTTCGATCTACCGCGGCGGCGGCGAGCACGAGACCGACAACGCGCCCGGGCTCGTCAGCGACGACGGCAGGGTGTGGACCGGCGGCTTGATCCTGCGCTGCAAGCGCGACGGCACCGGGCTCGAGGTCGTCGCGCACAACTTCCGCAACCAGTACGAGGTCGCGCTCGACTGCTTCGGGCGGATGTACACGGCGGACAACGACGACGACGGCAACGCGGGTTGTCGGACGACGTGGGTCGCCGAACTCGGCAACTACGGCTTCTTCTCAGCCGACGGCGCGCGCGCGTGGGAGGCGGATCGGCGGCCGTGGCAGACGACCTGGAACGCGCACTGGCACCTGGACGATCCGGGCGTGATGCCGGCCGGCACGAACAACGGGCCGGGCGGGCCGACCGGTGTGTGCGTGCTCGAGCAGTCGGTCGGCAGCGTGCTGTGGGGCACGCTGCTCGACTGCGATGCGGGCGCGCGCGTCGTGTACACGCACACGCCAGGGCCGCAGCTGACGCCGTTCGACCTCGCGCTCGGCTGGCTCGTGCGCGCGCCGCGCGAAACGAGCGACGCGACGCCGCAGAGCGCGCGCTGGTTCCGGCCGAGCGACGTGTGCATCGGCATCGACGGCGCGATCTTCGTTGCCGACTGGCAGGATCCTGGCGTCGGCGGACATCTTGCGGGCGATGGTGCGGCGCGCGGGCGCATCCTGCGCATCGCGCCACCCTCGGGCGGGCTCACGCGTCCGTTGGCGCGACCGAAGAACACCGACAAAGCCGTGCAAGCGCTCGCGAGCCCGTGCCAGGCGACGCGACTCGTCGCGCGCGACGTGCTCGAGCAGGATCCGGCGGGGGCGCGAGCGGCGCTGCGCGGCGCACACGGGCTGGGCGTGAAGCCGTATCCGATTCCCGCGCGCGCGCTGTGGGCACTCGCGACACTGCCGCGAGTCGACATCGACGAACTCGTCGCCGACA
>Ga0194131_10008346_pt1 | contig 13508 bp, 13 predicted proteins | sample TA2KigO120mmetaG_FD_148631 | JGI IMG/M metagenome (GOLD analysis project Ga0194131, IMG submission 148631) | Freshwater microbial communities from Lake Tanganyika, Tanzania - TA2015053 Kigoma Offshore 120m | ecosystem: Environmental > Aquatic > Freshwater > Lake | place: Tanzania: Lake... | reverse complement strand
TTGAAGCGCGTGATCTCGACCTTGCCGCCGCCGAACACTTCGCGCATCAACTCATCCTTGTGCTGCTCGTCGCGGGCGTACTCGATGCGATCACCCTTGCTCAGCCGGTAGAGCGGCGGCTGGGCGAGGAAGAGGTGGCCGCTCTCGATCAGCTTGGGCATCTCGCGATAGAAGAACGTCATCAGCAACGAGGCGATATGCGCGCCGTCGACGTCGGCATCGGTCATGATGATGACCCGCTCGTAGCGTAGCCGCTCGTCGTTGTAGGTGGTGCCGGTGCCGCAGCCCAGCGCCTGGATGAGATCCTGGATCTCCTGGTTGTCGCGCAGCTTCTCGGCCGAGGCGCTGGCCACGTTCAGGATCTTGCCGCGCAGCGGCAGAATCGCTTGGGTCTCGCGGTTGCGCGCCGCCTTGGCCGAGCCGCCGGCCGAATCGCCTTCGACCAGGAAGATCTCGGTGCCTTCGGCCGCCGTGTTGCTGCAGTCGGCGAGCTTGCCGGGCAGCCTGAGCTTGCGCGTCGCGGTCTTACGCTGCTGCTCGCGGTCCTGCTTGCGCCGGACCCGCTCCTCGGCCTTGGCGACGACGTGCTCCAGCAGCACGTTACCGGCTTCCTTGTCGCCGGTCAGCCAGTGCTCGAAATTGTCGCCGATCACTGTCTCGACCAACTTGGTCGCCTCGACGCTGACCAGCTTCTCCTTGGTCTGTCCCTGGAACTGCGGCTGCTCGATGAACACCGAGACCAAGCCGGCTGCACCGTCGATCGCGTCGTCGGCGGTGATGATCGAGCCTTTGCGGTTGCCGGTCAGTTCGGCGTAGCGCTTCAGCCCACGCACCAAGGCGCTGCGGAAGCCCGATTCGTGCGTGCCACCCTCGGCCGTCGGCACGGTATTGCAGTAGGAGCGAACGAAGCCTTCTTCGTCAGTCGGCCACCACACCGCCCACTCGACCTTGCCGCCGGCCGTGCCGTTGGTTTCGCTCTTGGCTTCGCCGGCGAAGGGCTGCGGCACGATGGTCGGCCGCTCGCCGATCTCGGACGTCACATAGTCCTTCAGGCCGCCGGGAAAGTGGAACGATTCCTCTTCGGGGATCGCAGCGCCTTTGGGCAACAAGCTCCTGTCGCAACGCCAGCGGATCTCGACGCCGCGGAACAGATAGGCTTTCGACCGCGCCATGCGGTATAGCCGCTCGGGCACGAAGACCTGCTTGCCGAAAATCTGCGGGTCGGGATGGAAGGTCACGGTGGTGCCGCGCCGGTTGGGGGCGGGACCGGCCGACTTCAGCTTGGTCGTCGCTTTGCCGCGTGAGAAGGTTTGCGTCCAGGCCTGGCGGTCGCGCGCAACCTCGACCACGAGCTCGTCGGACAATGCATTGACGACCGACACGCCCACACCGTGCAGGCCACCCGAGGTGGCGTAGACCTTGTTGTCGAACTTGCCGCCGGAATGCAGCGTGGTGAGGATGACCTCGAGTGCGGACTTGTTCTTGAACTTCGGGTGCGGGTCGACTGGGATGCCGCGGCCATTGTCGCGGATCATCACCTTGTTGCCGGCCATCAGCTCGAGGTGGATCGTGTCGGCGTGACCTGCGACCGCCTCGTCCATGGCGTTGTCCAGCACCTCGGCGACCAGATGATGCATGGCCCGCTCGTCGGTGCCGCCGACATACATGCCGGGACGCTTGCGGACGGGCTCGAGACCCTCCAGTACTTCGATGTCTCGCGCAGTATAGGAACTATCGCGGGCGGCGGCGCGTTTGCCGCCACCATTGCGCTCGAACAGGTCGCCGTTCTTCGCCATGGTTCTGGTCTTTGCTTCTGTCTTCCCCCGGCCGCGCGAGGGGGATCGCTTGATGGCCGGTACGACATGGGTATGGTAGGAAAATGACACGAAATCAACCATATCCAGTGACAGCCTGATGCCCGACAGCCGCCGTGACCCGATCGTCAGGACAGTTCCGCACCCTTCCGACATGAACAGCAACGGCGATATTTTCGGTGGCTGGGTCCTGTCGCAGATGGATACTGCGGGCGGCGCACTCGCCGCGCGCGTCGCCAAGGGCCGTGTCGCCACGGTCGCCATCACTGCCATGACCTTTGTCGAGCCGATCAAGGTAGGCGACGTTGTGTCGATCTACGGCGAGGTCGCCAAGGTCGGCCGGACCTCGATCACCATCGACCTCGAGACAGTGGTGCAGCGCCGCCAGGACGACACCGACCGGCGTGTCACCCACGGCTCCTTCGTGTTCGTGGCGATCGATGGCGACGGCAAGCCGCGGCTGGTTCCGCCGCAGGTGGGCCCATGAGCCGCGGTGCCGCCCTCGCCCTTGGCCTGGTTGCCTGGCTGGCGCCGATGACGGCCGCCTGGGCCCATCCGCATCTCTGGGTGCAGCAGGTCGTGCGTGTCGTCACCAAAGACGGCAATTACACCCATGTCGAGATCGAATGGCGATTCGACCCATTCTCCAGCGAAATCGAGATCCCGCTGATCGACGAGAACAAGGATGGCAAGTTCTCGGCCCGCGAGATCAAGCTGCTCGCCGACGACATGCTGCCGGAACTGCAGAAATTCGGCTTCCTCACCTGGATCAACACCGGTGGGAAGGACTTTCGACCGGCCAAGGCGCCGGCCTTCAGCGCCCGCATCGACGATCCGGCGAGCTTCACCCTGCCGGAGTGGGATCGTTCAGCCGGCGACAATTCGGGCATGGCCATGCCACCCAACAAGCGCGTCAGCGAACCGCCGGGCCCGCGTCAGAAGGGGCCGCGCAATCTGGTCTATGTCATGCGCTTCGACCTGCCGCAGCCCAGCAAGTTCGTGTCCATCACCACCTTCGATCCCGACGATTTTATGCGCGTCGAGGTCGACAAGAATTCGCTTCCGGCTGGATGCGCGCTGGCCAAGCATCTGACCTACAAAGCCGAGTTCATCCGCGGCTACCCGGTGCAGGCCGACACCGTGACCTGCCAGTTGCCGTGACGCCGGCCGTTCTCCGCTCGCCGCTTCTGTGGCTTGGCGTCCTGCTGCTCGCCGCCCTGATCGGCGCTCTGGTCTTCACCGACAGTGTCGCCGAGCTGGCGCGCTTCTCGGCCCAGTATCAGCGCCGCATCCAGCAGACGCTTTCGGTGTCGCTGCGCGACATCCAGTCGGGTTCAGGATCGCTCGCGCTGTGGACGTTGGCCACGGTGTGCTTTGGCTATGGCGTGGTCCACACGCTGGGACCGGGCCATGGTAAGGCCGTCGTCGTCGCCTACTTCCTCGACAGTTCTCGGCCGCGCGCTTGGATCGAGGGCATTTTCGCCGGTGGCTGGATCGCGTTCACCCATACCTTGGCAGCGCTTCTGCTGGCCGGCGCCTTGAAGCTGTTCGCTAGTGTCGGCCTCTTGGGGGCGCTGCGCGAGGTGCGCAACGTCGAGATGGTGTCCTACCTCTTGATCCTGGCGATCGGCTTGTGGCGGCTGTGGGCCGGCATCACCGGCCGCCTCCATGAGCATCACCATGGAGATCATGGTGGCCATGACGATCATCACCACGGCCACGGCCGCGACCATGCTCACAGCCATCATCACCGGGACTCGTCACAGCGCACGATCGCGGGCTGGCTGCTGCTGACCGCCGCCGGCATCGCGCCCTGCGCGGGCGCGCTGATCGTAATCTTGTTGTCCATCGCCCTCGACGTTCTATGGGCAGGCGTGATCGGCGTCATTGCCATCGCGCTCGGCATGGCGATCACGCTCGCGGCCGTCGGCATGGCCTCGATGCTGGCGCATCGATTGATCATCGCCGAGGGGCGCTCGCAAGAGATCGGCCGCTTCACCACCATTGCCGCCGCACTGATCGTCATCGCCACCGCCGGCACGCTGCTGCTGGGTTCGCTCGAACGCTTCTTCCGCTGAGGCGACCGCGTGGCGAAGGAGGCAAGACCGGCCAGGGTGTCGCGTCCACTGCTGGGCGTGGCCTACATGTGCGGTGCCTGTGCGCTGTTTCCGATCATGAACGGCTTGGTCAAGCTTTTGGCGGCAACCTACGATGCCACGCAAATCGTTTGGTTTCGCATCGTCGTCCACCTCTGCCTGGTGGCGGTAGTCTTCACGCCCCAGCTCGGCCTCGCTCTCTTCCGTACCCATCGCATCGGCCTGCAGACGGTGAGCTCGATAGCCATGCTGGTGTCGACGCTGTGTTTCTTTTCCGCGGTAAAATACGTCGGCGTCGCCGAGGCGATCTCGATCAGCTTCGTGTCACCGCTCGTCGTGGTGTTCCTCGCCTGGCCATTGCTCGGCGAGCGCATCACGGCACTGCGCCTTGCCGCGGTCGCACTGGGCTTCGCCGGCGTGCTGGTGGTGATCCGGCCGGGCAGTGCGGTGTTTCACTGGGCATCGCTGCTGCTGCTGGGCAGCGCGTTCTGCTATGCGCTCTACCAGATCGTCATCCGTCGGCTGGCCGGCGTCGATCATCCCGCCACCTCGATCTTCTACAGTGTGCTGCTTGGCTCGATCCTGCTGTCGTTCGTCCTGCCTATCGTCTGGCAGACGCCGCGGAGCTGGCAGGATTGGCTGCTGTTCCTGTCGCTCGGCGTGCTGGGCGGGCTCGGCCACTACTGTGTCGCCAAGGCCCTGACCTTCGCCTCGGCGAACCTGGTGGCGCCGTTCAACTATACTCAGATGATCGGGTCGGTCATCGTGGGCTACCTGCTGTTCGCCGAGGTACCCGATCTCTACACCTGGCTGGGCACTGCGGTGATTGTTGGAGCGGGCTTGCTTGTGACCTGGCAGGCCACCCGACCACGGCAAGAGATCTGACGGAGGAAGCCATGCCCTATCTCGTCGCCGCCGATCTTCCAAGTGAGCGGGCCGGTTGGCGGTTCCGCGCGCTGCTCGATCGGCCCGGCATCTTGCAAATGCCCGGTGCCCACAACGGCATCGCTGCCCTGCAAGCAAAAGCGGCCGGCTTCGAGGCGCTTTACCTCTCTGGAGCGGGTATGAGCTCGTCGATGGGCCTGCCGGATCTGGGCGTCATCACGATCGACGAGGTCTGCTTCTTCATCCGCCAAGCGGTGCGTGCGTCGGGTCTGCCGGTGCTGGTCGACGGCGACACCGGCTACGGTGAGGCGCTGAACGTCATGCACATGGTGCGCGCGTTCGAGGAGGCGGGCGCCGCCGCGGTGCATATCGAGGACCAGCTCCTGCCGAAGAAATGCGGCCATCTCAACGACAAGAAGCTCGCCGACCCGTACGATATGGCCGCCAAGGTGGCGGCCGCTGCCAGAGCGCGCCGGCATATGCTGGTGGTTGCCCGCACCGACGCCGCGGCAAGCGAGGGTATCGACGGCGCCGTGGCGCGCGCCAAGCGCTACGTCGAGGCGGGCGCCGATGCGATCTTCCCCGAGGCGCTAGTCGATGCCGAGATGTTCCGCGCCTTCGCTGAGGCCATGCCCGGCGTGCCGCTACTTGCCAACATGACCGAGTTTGGTCGTACGCCGTTCTTCACCGCCGCCGAGTTCGAGGCCATGGGCTACAAGATGGTGATCTGGCCGGTCTCAGCGCTGCGGATGGCCAACAAGGCGCAGGCCCGGCTCTACCATGCGCTGAAGCGCGACGGCGGTACGCACAACATGCTGGGCGAGATGCAGACCCGCGCCGAACTCTACCAAACGATCGGCTACGACCAATATGAAGCGCTCGACGCGTCGATCGTGGCCACCGTGGTGCCGCAGGGCATGCCGCAGCGGTAGAGGCGGCGGAAAAAGTGAAATCGGGTGCGGCTTGTTGCCGACGCGGCGACAACCGGCGCGCAGGACGTACTACCGCGCGCTGCCGTCGAACACCCGAAAGATCGCCGTCGCAGTAAGCAGAAGCGTGTCGTCGGCGCTCGCCTCGGCGTCGAGGAATGCCAGCGACTTCGTCATCCGCCGGATGTCGGCACGGCCGGAGACCCAGCCACCGGTCGGAACGGCCGCGACGAACTGGGAGGTGAGGGCAATGGTGGCGCACCTACGGCTGGTGGCTGAAACGACGGCATGGCCCAGGATGGTGTCGATGAATGTCAGGATCGCCGCCCCGTGCAACACGCCGTTGGGATTGCCGTGCCGGTCGTTGCTCGCGAAGCCATAGTCGTAGCGGCCGCTCTCGTCGCGGCGCCAGAAGAATGGTCCGGAAAGGCCGATGTAACCTTCGGCCTCTTGAAGAGGTTGGAAGCCTGCCGGAATCAGGGTCATACACCGTCACCTTTCGCCGCCGTCCTCATATTGATCGATCGGCATCGTCACGAAGGAACCGCCAAAGCCTTGTGCGCCGTGGTCACCACTCGGGATAGCGGCGGCGATTGCCGTCGGCAAGCAACCTGATTGTCTCAGGGCAAACGCCCGTCCAGCCGCACATTTGTCGAGGATCTCGATCCAAGACAGTCTATGATAGCTGCCATGCACAGAGTCGTAGTGCGATTCCTCGGCCTCGTCGCGGTGCTTGCAGCCTTGCAATGGGCATCCCTGCCGACGCTTGCCGCCTCTGGTTTGCTGTCGAGCGCCGACGCAGCCGGACAGTCGTGTCCGTGCTGCGATGACGTGGCTTTGACGACGGGAAATGTCGTGTGCGTGGCCTGCTATGTCGGCCTCGAAGGTAATGGTGCTCCACACTATGCGGTGAACTGGCGTTCGCTCTCGTGGCTTGTGCCGCTCAACGCCGGCCTGGCCGGCGTCGAGCCACAGCCGGCTGAGCCGCCACCGCGTCCAGCTGTCGTCTAGGTATCGTACGCAACTCCCACCAAGGAGAGTGCGATGAAGTACATCGCTTCTTTGTTGGCTCTTTTGATGCTGTCGACCTTCGGCACCACGGCGTTCGCCTCGCAGCCTTGCTGCGAGACCGCAGCCTCGTGTTGTGAGGACGCCGGCGACTGCTGCGACGGCTGAGCCACCGCCGCGTGCCCGCCCTCGTCGCCGACGAGGGCGGGCGTTTTCATGATCAACCGCGGTCGTCAGATTTGCCGAGCCACCGGCAGGCTGCGATCCCTGGCGGCATAGACTAACCAGTTATCTGGTTTACAACGCCACCCGGCGGCCCTATGCTCACGGCATGCCAAAATCGGCCGTCCAGCGGCAGGGCAAGCCATCGCGCCCAACCATCGACTGTAGGCCTTTGACGCCGGCTCTCATGGACGGCCTGGGCGATGTCCTGCGCGGCAGTTGGGGCTATGGCTGCTGGTGTCTCTACCCGCGGCTGACCGACGCAGAAGTACGGGCGCTGCCGGGTAAGGGCAGCTTGAGCGACCGTCGGCGGCAGGCGTTGGCCAAGCTGGCCAGGCGCCGCCGGGCGCCAGGATTGCTCGCGTTCGAAGGCGACCAGCCGGTCGGTTGGATCGCGATCGCGCCTCGGCCGGAGCTGGCGCGGGTCGCGGCCTCACGTGCCACGCCGCCGGTCGACGGCCAGGACGTCTGGGTGATCCCGTGTGTCACCGTCCGCAAGACGGCGCGGGGCAGGGGCATCGCCTTGGTGCTGATCCGGGCTGCCGTCGAATACGCGGCGCAGCACGGCGCGGGCATCGTCGAGGCCTATCCGCGCGCCGGCAGCGTACGCACCGGCGACGACAATGCATTCTTCGGCACAGAGCCGATGTTCCGTCGCGCCGGCTTCAAGATCGCGCGCGGGCCACTGCCCGATCGACCGAAGAACTGGACTCCGCGCCTGGCCATGCGGATCGACGCCCGGCTCGACAAGCTGCGCTGACAGTCAGCGCGTCGCCCATTCGGCGATCACGACTCGAAGGTTCTTGGGGCGGCGCTTCTCGGTATCGCTGCAGGCGATCGGTGCGACCGCGTCGTCGCAAATGCGCCATCACTTCCACCGGCGTGGGAACGTGCTCACTGGTTTCGTCGTTCCCGCCGCAACGTCGGTAGGCCGACGCCGGCCGCATCGAATCCGCCGTCCACCGCCAACACCTGGCCCGTGATGTAGGTGGCCTGCTCGCCGCACAGAAAGCAGATCGCGTTGGCAAGCTCAGTTTCGAGGCCGTAGCGGTTGAGCGGGATATGGTCGTGGTAGTCGGCTCGGATGGCCGGCGTGTGCACGGCCTTGGCCATCGCGGTGTCGACCGGTCCCGGCGCGACGGCGTTGACACGAATGCCGTACTCGCCGAGCTCGGCGGCCTGTTGCTTGGTCAGGTGGGCGAGGCCTGCCTTGCTGGTGCCGTAAGCGACGCGCAGCGTCGAAGCGCGTAGCCCCGAGATCGAGGTAATGTTGACGACGGCCCCGCCACCCTGGTCGCGCATGATCGGCGCCACTGCCTGGGTCATCAGGAACGGACCGGTCAGGTTGACGGCGAGCACGCGCTGCCATTCCTCCACCGTCACGTCCAGCATCGGCTTGAAGATGGCGATTCCCGCATTGTTGACCAGCGCATCAATGCGACCGAACCGTCGGTGAATCCGTTCGACGGCAACCTGGACAGCAGTTGGGTCGGAGACGTCGGCCTCGAGCGCCAGGATGGAGTCTGGACGATCGAAGGCTACGGCTGCCGAGCCCAGCGTGTCGCCCAAGATGTCCAGCATTGCCACGCGCCAGCCATCTTCGAGGAAGCGCGTAGCCGTCGCGAGGCCGATACCGCGCGCCGCGCCCGTGACGAGGGCAACTTTGTTCGCCTCGGATGGCATGTCGACCGGCTTCGCCTTCAGACCGTTTCTACAGCCCGAGCATCGACAGATCGGGTGCTCGGCGGTGGACGCCCGTGGCGTCCTGGAATGCCTTGCCGAGCTTCAGTACGTCGCGCTCGGCGAACGGCTTGCCGATGATCTGGATGCCGAGCGGCAGGCCACCCGATTGGCCCGAGGGCACAGCAAGGCCGCACAGGCCGAGATAGTTGGCGGGCCGGGTCAGATAACCTGGAATCGGCGAGGCCTCGTCGACTTCCGCCAAGGGAATGGCAGGCACGGCGACCGTTGGCATCAGGATGGCGTCGTATCCTGCAAACCAGTCGGTGAAGAAGCGCCGACGCTCGGCCATTAGGCGGATCTCCTCGGCGTAGGCGCCGGCCTGGACCGTCTTGGCGGCCTGCGCACGGCTACGTACCCCGGGGCCGATCGCCTTGCTCATGTCCTCGATGTAGTCGCGATGTAGCGCGTAGGCCTCCGATGCGATGATGATGCCGGCCGGTCGTGATAGATCGAAATACCAGTCGGGCAGGCGCGCAGTTTCGACTACCACGCCCAGACTCTCGAAGGTGCGGGCCGCCGCCTGCCAAGCTCTGGTGACATCGGCATGCATGAAGCCCGGAAGCTGGCTGGGGTCGGGTAGGGCGAGCCGCATGCCTTTGACCGAGCCTGGCTTGGTTGCTTGCGTGAAATCCTCAAGCGGCTGGCCGAGCGTCGTGGGATCGCGTGGGTCGGGGACGGCGAGCGCATTGAGCAACAGCGCGCAATCCTCGACCGAGCGTGCCATCGGGCCGATGGAATCGAGCGTCCAGCTCAGCAGCATGGTGCCCGAAAGCCCGATGCGGCCGAACGTGACTTTTAGCCCGACCAAGCCGTTGAAGGCGCAGGGAATGCGCACCGAGCCGCCGGTGTCGCTGCCGATACCGGCCGGCGCCAGCCGCGCCGCTACAGCGACGCCGGTGCCGCTCGATGAGCCGCCGGGCACGCGATGGGCCTGGAGGTCCCACGGATTCCACGGTGCACCCATCAGCGGGTTGGTGCCCCAGCCGCCGAATGCGAACTCCACCATATGCAGCTTGCCCAACGGCACCATGCCGGCTGCGGTCAGCCGCTCGACGGTGTTGGCGGTTTCGGCCGCCACGCGCCTGTCGAACATCTTCGACCCACCGGTGCCGATGCAGCCGGCAATGTCGCAGAGGTCTTTGTAGGCAATCGGCAGGCCGTGCAGCCGCCCCAGCGGAAAGCCCGAGGCCCGCGCGGCGTCGGCGGCATCGGCCAGCGCGCGCGCCTCCTTCTCGTAGACCTCGACGAAAGCATGCAGCTTGCCGTCGGCTTTGGCGATGCGGCCGAGCAGGCCATCGACGATCTCGCGTGAGGAGAATTTTCTCGCCGCAAGGCCGGCTGCAAGGTCAGTCAGGGTAAGGTCATGAAGCTGCATGTCGACACCGTCCTCATCGAACCATCAATATGTCGCCCGACCGCCCGACAGATCGAACGTCGCACCCGTAGCAAAGGTGCAGAGATCCGAGGCGAGCCAGGCAACCATCTCGGCCACTTCCGCGACTTCGCCGAAGCGGTTCATCGGGATCTTCGACAGCATGTATTGGATGTGCTGCTCGGTCATCTGGCTGAATAGCTCGGTCTTGACCACGGCCGGCGCCACGCAATTCACCAGCACGCCCGTGGTCGCGAGCTCCTTGCCCAACGACTTGGTGAGGCCGATCACACCAGCTTTCGACGCCGAGTAGGCCGAGGCGTTCGGATTGCCTTCCTTGCCCGCGACGGAGGCGATGTTGACGATGCGACCGCGGCCGCGCGCCGTCATGCCGGGGACGACGGCGCGATTGGTGAGGAACACGCCGGTGAGGTTGATGTCGATCACTTGCTTCCAGGCATCGACCGGATAGTTGGCGACGGTGGTGTTGGGTCCCGTGATGCCGGCGCTCGCGACCAGGATATCGGGCGGCGCCAGTTGAGCTTCGGTCGCGGCGAGCGCCTGGGCGATCGAGGCCTCGCTGACGACGTCGACCTCGACCGCGATGGCTTGTCGCAGCGAGATCGCCGACTGCTTGGCGCGCGCAAGGTCGCGATCCCATAGCGCCACCCGGCCGCCACCAGCGGCGATCCTGGCGGCACAGGCGAGGCCGATACCGCGCGCGCCGCCGGTCACGATGGCGGTTCGCCCTTGGAACATCCCGGCTTGCATGGCTGGCTCCCAAATCCTTGAATTATCGCGCGATTCCTACCATACCGACCGGCCGCTTCCTTCGCTACACTGGCTCATGTCCTCTCCCGCACCGGTTTCCATCGACGCCACCCTCGAGCTTCTGAAGAGCGGCGACTATATCGCCGACCGCAGCCTTGCCACCGTCCTGTATCTCGCACTGAAGCTTGGCCGTCCGCTGTTCTGCGAAGGCGAGGCAGGTGTCGGCAAGACCGAGATCGCCAAGGTACTGTCGGAAACCCTGCGGCGCCCGCTGATCCGCCTGCAATGTTACGAAGGCCTCGACGTCGCATCTGCGGTGTACGAGTGGAACTACGCACGCCAGATGATCGAGATCAGGCTCGCCGAGGCGCAGGGCGTGCACGACCGCGGCCAGCTTGCCGCCGACATTTTCGACGAGCGGTTTCTGATCCGCCGGCCGCTGCTCGAGGCGCTCAGCCCGCACACCGAAGGTGCGCCGATCCTGCTGATCGACGAGCTCGACCGCACCGACGAGCCGTTCGAGGCCTACCTCTTGGAGGTACTGTCGGACTTCCAGGTGACGATCCCCGAGCTCGGCACTGTCAAGGCGACGCAGAAGCCGATCGTGATCATCACCTCAAATCGTACGCGCGAAATCCACGACGCGCTCAAGCGCCGCTGCTTCTACCACTGGGTCGACTATCCCGACCTCGAGCGCGAGCTGGAGATCTTGAAGGTCAAAGCACCTGGTGCGGGCGAGCGGTTGTCGCGCCAGGTCGTTGGCTTCGTGCAGGAGCTGCGCAAGCTCGATCTGTTCAAGGCGCCTGGGGTCGCCGAATCGATCGACTGGGCAACCGCGCTGTCGGAGTTGAATGCGCTCGACCTCAACCCCAAGACCATCAACGACACGCTGGGCGTGCTGCTGAAGTACCAGGACGACATTCAACGCCTGCAAGGCAGCGAAGCGGCCGAAATCCTGCGTCAGGTCAATGCCGATATTGCCGCCCAGCCGCTCGGGTAGGGGGCGTGGTTGTCTCTAGCTCCACCTTCGAGCTCCTCTCCCCCGCTCGGGGGCGAGGAACAAGAGCACGGAAATCGGGGCAGCGATGAACGCGCTGCCTGACGCGTCGCCTTCCTCCGGCCGCCCGACCGGCCGGCTCGCCAACAACATCGTGCATTTCGCGCGCACGCTGCGCACTGCGGGCTTGCGCGTCGGACCGGGGCAGGTGTTGCGGGCGATCGAGGCGGTCGAGGCGGCAGGTCTCGGCAAGCGCGACGACTTCTATTGGACGCTGCATTCGGTGTTCGTGAACCGCCGCGACCAGCGCGAGATCTTCGACCAGGCCTTCCACGTCTATTGGCGCAATCCGCGGCTCTTGGAAAAGATGATGGAGATGCTGCTGCCGCAGGTCGGAGTGCCGGCGCTGCCCGAGGACAGGAAGCAGCTCAGCCGCCGTCTACAGGACGCGCTGCAGCCCGGCCGCGGCGAGGCACCGAGGGAGGAGGACGGCGAGCCGCCTCAGGTCGAGATTGAAGCGACCTTCACGGTCTCCGATCGCGAGGTGCTGCAGCATCGCGACTTCGAGCAGATGTCACAAACCGAGATCGACCAAGCGCTGCGTGCCATCGCACACCTGCGTCTGGCGGTGCCGCTGCGCCGCACCCGCCGCTATCAGCCGTCGCGGTGCGGTGCCCGGGTCGACTTTCGCGCCTCGCTGCGCCGCGCCCTCCGCCCGGAGGGCCTGATCGATCTTCGCCGCCGCGAGCCCAAGCTGCGGCCACCGCCGTTGGTCGTCCTGTGCGACATTTCGGGTTCGATGGCGCGCTACACGCGCATGTTCCTGCATTTCATGCACGCCATCACCAACGACCGCGATCGCGTCCACTGCTTCACCTTCGGCACTCGGCTCAGCAACATCAGCCGAGCGCTGCGCAACAAGGACGTCGACTTCGCCCTGCAGAAAGCATCGGCCCAGGTCGAAGACTGGTCTGGCGGTACGCGCATCGGCCAGACCCTGCACGAGTTCAACAACAAATGGTCGCGGCGCGTGCTCGGGCAAGGCGCCGTGGTGCTGCTGATCACCGATGGGCTCGATCGGGAGGGCGCCGCCGGGTTGGCCGAGGAGATGGAGCGGTTGCACAAGTCGTGCGCGCGGCTGATCTGGCTCAACCCGCTCTTGCGTTATGGCGCCTACGAGCCCAAATCTCAGGGCAACAAGGCAATGTTGCCCCATGTCGACGAGTTCCGGCCGGTGCATAATCTCGACAGCCTGGCCGGCCTGATCGCGGCGCTGAGCACGACCCCGGTCGGGGACAAGCGATTGGCGCAATGGCGAATGGATCTGCGCAAGAGCGGGAGTGACGCATGAACGATGCGCTGGATGTGCTGGATCAGGTCGGCAAATGGAAGGCCGCTGGCAAAGGCGTAGCGGTCGCCACCGTAATCACGACTTGGGGCTCCTCGCCGCGTCCGGTCGGCAGCCAGTTGGGTGTCGACGACAGCGGCGCCATGGTCGGCTCCGTGTCGGGCGGCTGCATAGAGGGCGCCGTGGTCAAGGAAGCGCTGGCGGCGATCGCCGACGGCAAGCCCCGGCTGCTCGATTTCGGCGTTACCGACGAACAGGCATGGGACGTCGGGCTGGCCTGCGGCGGCAAGGTCCAGGTGTTCGTCGAGAAGGTGGTTGACCGA
>Ga0194131_10008344_pt1 | contig 13509 bp, 13 predicted proteins | sample TA2KigO120mmetaG_FD_148631 | JGI IMG/M metagenome (GOLD analysis project Ga0194131, IMG submission 148631) | Freshwater microbial communities from Lake Tanganyika, Tanzania - TA2015053 Kigoma Offshore 120m | ecosystem: Environmental > Aquatic > Freshwater > Lake | place: Tanzania: Lake... | reverse complement strand
ATTCGCCCCCGATTGACGGCAGAATAGCCCGCTCAAATGGGAAATGCCGGCTGGATGCCTTCGACTTGAAGGTCATCTCCTCGCCGACCTCGCCTGACTCGTTGCCGGTCGCTCGGTCGGCCATTCCGCCGCTGGTCGAAACGCGACCGTTCAACTAACATTCAAATCAGACCACTCAGTGGGGGCCGATCACGAGACGCCGTTCTTCGCCACGCGCAACATGCTAAGGCGTCTCGAAGGATAGAGAAGCGCCGCGGATATGTAAGGGAGCTTTAGGCGACCGGGAGCGCTAGGCGGGATGCCGATGCCGTGTTGTGGAACAGCATCTGGGTCGCGATGCGAAAATCGGACCAGGTCGCGTCGAGCCCGCTCGCGCCGTTGTTGGGATTGCGGTCGCGCGCTGGGAAATCGCTGCCGGTGATCGTGAGCCGGATCCGATGGCCGGCGCGGAAACAGATGGCCGTCGGCGACATGCGGATCTCGGTCCGCGCCACTTTGCCTCCATCGGCTTCTCCTGCTCGCAGGCGGTAGACGCCGTCGCTGACCGGGAGCGAGCGGCCGTCGGGATGGACGTCGGTTAGCCGCACGATCACGTCGGCGCTCGGCGTATCGGTCGCGAGATGCAGCATGACCTGCGGATAGCCAATGACGTGCAGATCCTGGTCCAGCGGCTCCGACGTATAGACGAGCACATCGGTGCGGATTTCCTGGCAGCGCTGGTCGGCCGGCCCCATCGGCGCGGCATCGGCGAAGCAGCAGCTGCGCCCGCCGACGCTGGCGACGGGAAACAGCGGATTGCAGGGCAGCGCATCCATGCGCGCATCCGCCGCCGGCGGGTCCGGCGTGAGTCGGCCGGCGCCGCTCAGCGAGTTGGCGCGGCCGTCGCTCGCGAGGAAGAGCGTGCGTGTCTCGCGCGGCGGCGGCGGCCAGGACTCGGCGGTGATCCATCGATCCTCGCCCATGACGAAGAGCTGCACGGTCGGCGATTCGTCATCGGGTTTGCCCTCCAGCAGCACACGCGAGAAGAACTTGAGCTGCAGATCGTCGACGATGTTGCGGGCCTCGGAGCCGAAATCGGCCTCCTTGACGTGCTGCGACCAAGGCATGTGGTACCAGGGTCCGACGATAAGACGCTGCCGCGCGCCGCCGATTTTCGAGAGCGCCTCGAAGTTCTCCAGCGTGCCGGTGAGGAAGGAATCGTACCAGCCCGCAATGTGCAGGCCAGGGGCTCTCATCTCGCTATAGCCCTCTATCGGCGAGAAACGCTTCCAGTACGAATCGTATTCGGGATGAGCCATCCAGTCGTGAAGATAGGGCGCGTAGCGTGACAACACCGCCGGCATCCCCGCGCGCAACGGCACGATCTCGTGGAGCAGCGAAGGCGTGGCGACGAGACCGGTAAGTTCCTCTGCGGCATCGAGGTCACCCGCGCGGATCGCTTGGTCGCGCGCGAGCGCCGCCACCCATCCCAGGATGAAGGCGAGCTCGAAGGTCCCGGCGCGGAAGGTCCAGCCCTCGCAATAGGAGGAGCCCGTCATGGCCGGCGCCATGGCGGCCAGCGCGGGCGGGGCGCCGGGCGCGGCCAGCATCTGCGTCGCGCCGGGATAGGAGAAACCGTATGTGGCGACCTTGCCGCTGCACCAGGGCTGTGCGGCGATCCACGCGATCGTGTCGTGGCCGTCCGCGGCCTCGCTGGCGAAGGGCACGAAATCTCCGCCCGATTGCCAGCGCCCGCGCACGTCCTGCGACAACGCGGCGAAGCCGTGCTGCGCATACCAGGCGGCGTGGGCGTAGGTGGTCTCGGTCGCATCGCCCTTGTCGTAGGGTGTGCGCAGCAGCAGCGCCGGAAACGGACCGCCGCGATCGGGCATGTAGATGTCGGTCGCGAGCGTCACGCCGTCGCGCATACGCACCGGCGTGTCATGATGAACGACCAGGCCCGGCAGCGACCAAATCGACGGCGCATGCGTGCTCATGGGCGCGTCACGCCGTAGAATTTTGCGATGCGGCCTTCAATGCGCCGGTCTCGATGAGCTCGATCTTGTAGCCGTCCGGATCCTCGATGAAGGCGATGACGGTCGTGCCGTGCTTCATCGGCCCGGGCGGGCGTGTGATCTTGGCGCCGGCGTCCTTGAGGCGGTCGCAGGCGCGGTAGATGCCGGGGACGCCGACGGCGAGATGGCCGAACCCAGTGCCGAGCTCATAGGGCTCCTCGCGGCCCCAATTGTAGGTGAGCTCAATCACGGCATGGTCCTTCTCGTCGCCATAGCCGATGAAGGTGTTGGTGAACTTGCCGTCCGGATAGTCCTTGCGGCGCAAAACCTTCATGCCGAGCAGGTCGCAATAGAAGGCGATGGAGCGGTCCAGGTCGCGCACCCGGATCATGGCATGGAGCAGCCGGTAGTCCTCGGTCGATTCATGTCCCATGGGTCACCCTGTCCTCTCTCGTACATCGGCATCCGGGTTGTTGGCGCAGGAAAGCGCTGTCCGCCGGCACCCTTATCCCGCAGAGTCGCATTCCTAATCCCCAAATTGCCAAACCAAAATTGACTGATCAGTCAGCTTATCCTATCATTGGAAATCAAACGCGGGCGCGTAACCTCAAAGGAGCATCGTCCGGCCCGCCGCGCTCCCGCATTTCCAGAGAGGTTATCGAGAAATGGCGCGATGGGAGCGCCTGGTCTGGCCGGCCTCCGATTTCAGCCGAGTACCGACCGGCATATTCATCGAACCCGAAGTCTTCGAGCGCGAACAGGAACGGATCTTCCAGGGTCCCGTCTGGCTGTTCCTCGGCCTGGAGGCCGAGATACCGGAGCCGGGCGACTATTTCACGACCTTCGGTGGCGTGACGCCGCTGGTGGTTAACCGGGCCGAAGACGGCCGCATCCACGTCTTCGTCAACCGCTGCAGTCATCGCGGCGCGCTGGTGGTACGCGACCTGCGCGGCCGACAATCGCGGCACATCTGCGCCTATCACCGCTGGTGCTACGATCTGCGCGGCAGTCTAGTCGGCACCCCGTTCCGGCGCGGCGTCGAGGGCAAGGGCGGGCTGCCCCCGGGCTTCGACCGGCGCGAGCATGGCTTGCGGCCGCTTCGCGTGGCTTCCTACCGGGGCGCCATCTTCGCCTCCTTCGATCCGCACCCCGAACCGCTGCCCGATTATCTCGGGCCCCCCATGCGGCGGATGCTCGACCGCCTATTCTGCAAGCCGATCGAGATCCTGGGTCATCTGCGCCACCGGGTGGACGGAAACTGGAAGGCCTATTTCGAGAATCTCAACGACAGCATCCATGCCGGGCTGCTGCACCGCCTGCCGGTGATGCTAGGCCTGTGGTCGAACACGCAGGAAGGCGCCATCGAGACGGACCCGCTCGGCCGCCATGCCCATTACTACGTCAAATACGAAGAGGACGACTCAGCCCTGATGGGCCCGGGCAAGTCCCCTTCCGGTCAGGCCCTGCGGCTCGCCGACCATGCCTTCATCGACGCCCGCGACGAATGGGGGGACCGTGTCTCCACCGATACGCTGAGCCTGTTTCCCAATGTCATGTTCGCGCAGGTCTCAAACTTCCTCATCACCGAGCAGATTCGGCCGAAGAGCGCCGAGGAGTTCGAGCTGCTGACTACCGTCTTCGGTTACGCTGATGACGACCCGGATCTGCGGCTCATGCGCCAGCGCCAGGTCGCCTGGCTCGGCCCGGCCGGCTATGTGGGGATCGAGGACAACGAGGCCGGCAATCTGATCCAGCGCGCCTCGCGAGGCCAAAGCTACGCGCACTCCTATATCGGCTATGGCGGCGTCGGCCCCATCGGCGACACCGATCATCTGGTGTCTGAAGTCTCCGTGCGCGGCTTCTGGCGCTACTACTGCTACCTGATGGGCTACCAGCCGCAGGACGGGCCGCCGCTCGATCCGGCGACATGGGCGGCGGAGGCCGTGTCGTGAGCGCGGCGCACGCGCGCCCCGCGCCGGACCCGGCGCTAGCCGCCCGCGCGCAGAGATTGACCCCCGGGAATGATGGCGAGCCGGATGCGGCGGCGGAGCAGCTGCGCAATTTTCTCTATGATTACGGGCACTGCCTCGACGACGACCGGCTCGAGGATTGGCCGGCCTTCTTTGCCGAGAATGGGAGCTACCGGATCATCCCGCGCGAGAACCTCGATCGCGGCATGACCTTCGCGCTCATGTTCCTCGAGAACCGCAACCAGCTGCGCGACCGCGTCCTCGTCATCCGCAAGGCGCTCGTCTACGCACCGCGGATGTACTGCCACCTGATCGGAAGCATCCGCTGCCGGCAAGGCGCGGACAGCGGGCGCTTCGATCTGCGCGCGAGCTGCGCTGTCTATGCCACGGACATCGTCGAAGGCACCAGCAAGCTCTTCGCCGCCGGCCGCTACGACGGCCAGGTCGCGGCCAATGCCGACGGCCTGCAATTCACCCGGCTCGATTTGATCCTCGACACCAGCTCGGTCGATCGGCAGATGCCGATCCCACTCTAGGCGGAAGGATCTTCATGGGTCGCATTGCGAAGGTGCATCTGGTCGGCAGCGTCGCCTGCCCGACGACCGAGGACGTGTTCCGCCTCTGCTCGAGCCGGATCGGCACCGACATCGTCAGCCTGCCCGACGGCGAGGTCGGCGACCGCGAGGACTACAATACCTTCGTCGCCTATCGGATCCTCGACGGGCATTCGGATCTGGAGACCGTGGCCCGGCCGCGCATGGCGCCAAGCAAGAAGGCATGGTGGCACGCCAATGATCTGCTGCACAACACCTGGAAGTTCCGCATCAAGGATTCGGTGAAGTATCCCCGCTTCGAGAACCTGCTCTACGCCGACGCCGCCATCCGCTCCTACGAGCTCTTCAGGCGGATGCGTGACGAGGGCACGATCCCCGCCGACGTGCGGTTCCAGGTTTCGCTGCCGCCGCCGCACAGCGCGGCCGGCATGTGGTTCCATGAGCCCGACGACTACAACCGCGCGGTGCCGGCCTATCTCGAAGCCATGGTCGCGGAAGTGCAGCGCCTCGTCGCCGCCATTCCGAGCGGCGATCTCGCCATCCAGTGGGACGCCTGCCACGAGACGCTCGACATTGAGGGCAACCTCGCCTGGACGCCGAAAAGCGACCCGTGGATCCGCTTCGCCAGCGAGCTGGTGCCGATGTCGATGTACATCCCGGAGGATGTGCTGATCGGCTTCCATTTCTGCTACGGCGACATCCAGGGCAGGCACGAGCTAGAGCCGAAGGACCTCTCGACGGTGGTCCGCATGGCCAATCTCGCGGCGAACAATTCCGGCCGTAGGGTGGATTGGGTCCACATGCCGGTGCCGCGCGGGCGCGCCGACGACGCCTATTTCAAACCGCTCATCCGCCTCGCGGTCGGTACGACGCGCGTGCATCTAGGCCTGATCCACCATGCCGACGGTGCCGAGGGGGCGCGCAAGCGCATCGAGACCGCCCGGAAATTCCTGCCGAGCTTCGGAATTGCCGGCGAATGCGGGCTCGGCCGCGTCGATCCGGCCGTCTTGCCCGATCTGCTTACCATCCACCATGAGGCGGCGCAGTACCTCGCGTAGCGCTGCGCGAGCCGTCTTTCCTCGAGGACACCATGGGCTTCATCCGAACCGTGCTGGGCGACATCGATCCGGAAGATGCCGGCGCCGCGCTAACGCATGAGCACACGCTCCTTCACTGGCCGGGCGCCGAGTTTGATCATCGCGCCGCCTATGACTGGGACCATGTGCTGAGGGGCCTGACGGCGGAACTCGACGAAGCCAAGCGCAAATTCGGCCTCGGCACGATCGTTGACTGTACGACGGTGGAGATGGGCCGCCATCCGCGCATCCTGACGGAAGTGTCGCGGCGCTGCGGCGTCCATATCGTGGCCGTCACCGGGTTCTTCTGCGAGACGATGGGCATTCCCTATCACTGGCGCCGGCAATCAATCGACGAGCTGGCGGAGTTCTTCGCGCGCGACATCACCGAGGGCATCATCGGCACCGAGGTGCGTTGCGGCATCATCAAGGCGGCATCCGGCCAGGACGACGCCCATCCGACGCCCAGCCCCAAGGGCATCGGCGGCCGCCACATCGGCGTGTTCGAGCAGCGCGTGTTCCGCGCGGCGGCCCGCGCGCAGCAGATGACTGGCGCCCCGATCACCACGCATATCGACCCGGAGGATTGGAAGGTCGCCAATATCGGGCTGGAGCAACTGGAGCTGCTGTTGGAGGAAGGCGCCGATCCCGCGAAGACGATCATCGGCCATACCTTCTTCGCCTCGTGGGAGCAGCTTGCCGCCATCCTCGAACGCGGCGCCTACGTCCAGCTCGACAATATCGGGACCAAGTGGCGCGGTCTGTCCGATCCGGTGACGATCGACCTCATGTACCGCGCCGTCGAGGCCGGGTTCGAGGACCGGCTGCTGCTCACCTTCGACCGCTTCTGGTACCAAGTACGGGGCAATCGTCCGTTCTCGGAGTTCGACCCGGAGGTGGCGACGCGCATGCCAATCTCCTTCCTGCCGGACGTCTTCCTGCCGCAACTGCGCGCCCGCGGCCTGAGCGACGCGACGATCCACAAGATCATGTTCGACAACCCCGCCCGCCTGCTGACCTTCGCCGATAAGGCTGAGCGCAGCGATCAGCCGCCGAGCAGCCGCGCCGGCGTGTTGCGCGAAGGCGCGCGGTTGGGGGCGTAGCCGGATGCCGCATATCCGCACCGTCCTCGGCGACATTCCCGATGCGGAGCTCGGGATCACGCTGTGCCACGAGCATCTGCTGATCGACCTCAAGCGCATCTTCGTCGACCCCTGCGACGACGCCTCGCGCGAGATGGCGCATCGGCCGGTCACGATCGAGAATCTTGGCTGGATCCAGACCAACTACACGAGGAACCTCGACAATCTCGGGCTCTACGACGAGTCGCTGGTGATCGAGGAAGCCCGGCTGTTCAAGCAGGCGGGCGGCTCCGCCATCGTCGAGGTGACTCCGGTCGACATCGGCCGCAACCCGGCTTCGCTCGTCCGCATCTCGGAGGCCACCGGGCTGCACGTCGTGATGGGCTGCGGTTACTATGTCCACGGCACCCACCCCGCCGACATGGCGACACGCAGCGAGGACCAGATCTTCGACGAGATGGTCGCCGATGTGCGGGAGGGCGCCGGCGGCACGCGGGTACGCGCCGGCATCATCGGCGAGATCGGCTGCACCTGGCCGCTGCACGAGCGCGAGCGCAAGGTACTGCGCGCCGCGGGCCGGGCGCAGCGCGAGACGGGTGCTGCGCTCACCATCCATCCAGGGCGCGACCCGGCGGCGCCCTTCGAGATTCTCGACGTCGTCGCCGGGGCCGGCGGAGATCCCGCGCGCGTCATCATGGGCCATCTCGACCGCACCTATCCGCGCTTCGACAAGCTGCAGGAGTTGGCGCAGCGGGGCTGCTACATGGAGTTCGACATGTTCGGCATCGAGCTCTCCTACTATCCGTTCGGCAAGACCGACCTGCCCAATGACGGGCGGCGCATCGACCTGATCAAGCGCCTGATCGAAGCGGGATACCTGGAACGTATGCTGCTGTCGCACGACATCGCCTTCAAGCACACGCTGGTGCGCTACGGCGGCCGCGGCTATGGCCACATCCTGCAGAACGTCCGGCCGAAGATGGCGGACAAGGGGCTGTCGGAGGGCGAGATCCGCACGATGCTCGTCGACAATCCACGACGCGCGCTGGCGATCGCGTAAATCACACGAGGAGAGAGGAAACACATGCAGGCTGAGGTCATTCGCACCAAGCGGCTGCCGCCCTTCGACAATGTCGGCATCGCGCATGCCGTGCGCCACGGCAGGCTCGTGTTCATCTCCGGCCAGATCGCCATCGATGCCGACGGCAACATCATGGGCAAGGGCGACGTGACCGCGCAGACGCGCCACATCTACGACATCATCGCTACGATCCTTCGGGAGCAGGGCGGATCGCTCCGCAACGTGGTCAAGCTCCTCACCTTCTACGTGAACCCGGAGGATTTCCGCCCGATGGCGGACATCCGCAAGAGCTATTTCGGCGACGGCTACTTCGCCGCGAGCAGCTCGGTCTGCGTGAAGGCCCTACCCCAACCCGATTCGCTCGTCGAGATCGAGGCGGTCGCGATCATCGAGGACTGAGTCCTCCTGCTGCCAGGAATTACAAGTTCCAATCACGAGGACGCTGTCCATGCTTCGACAAGCTCAGCATGAGGATCGCGGTTGTGTTGCAAAGGGCCTCGTCCTGAGCCTATCGAAGGACGGGGCCCGACTCCCGGATCTTTACATAGCGCGTACCAGACGATTTCCTCCTCCTCTTGCAGGAGGAGGAACCTTTATCAACGCGGCGGGCTCTCACGCATTCATCTGCGATCAGCGATCGCGAACCGGGAGCCGCGCGGCAGCGTCGCGCGGCGGCGCCGCCTTTTCCCGGATTAGCCGCAGGAGCCGGGCACATTTCGGCGCAAACCCGTCGGGCAGCGTGACTGATACCACGAAGATGACGAGCCCGAGAAGTAGCTCGCGCAACTCATGCGTGGCGTGCAGCAGCTCCGAGAGCCAGACCATGATGAAGGCGCCGAGGATGGGCCCGGAGAAGCTCGCCCAGCCGCCCACCACCATCATGGCGAAGACCATGACCATGGTGTCGTAGCTGAGCACCGCTGGCTGCATAGTGCCGAAATACTGCGCCCAATAGGCGCCGGCGGCGCCAGCGAGCACGCCGCTGATGATGAAGGCGAGGACCTGCGTGCGGAAGATGCTGATGCCCCGCGCGGCGGCGTAGAGCGGGTTCTGGCCCATAGCCTTGAACGCCAGCCCCAACCGCGAATGCAGGATGCACCAGACGATCGGCGCGGTGACGAGCAGCATCGCGAGCGCGATGTAGTACTGGATCAGCGTCCGCTCGCCGAATCCCAGATCGCCCGAGACGAACCCTTCGAAGGGCGGCAGGCCGAAGATGCCGCCGGTGAAGCCGCTGGTGTCCGTCGTCAGCAGGATGCGGAAGATCTCGTGGAACGAGATGGTCATGAGGATCACGTAGACGCCGCGCAGCCGGATCGAGGGGAGCGCCATGACCACGCTCGCCGCCACCGCGCCCACGATGCCGAGCACTGCTGCCAGATACGGGCTCAATCCCAGATGCAGGATGAGCCAGCCGGTCACGTAACCGGCCATCGCGAAGATCGCCATTTGCCCGAGCGTCCAGACGCCCGCGATGCCCCAGACCAGGTTCCAGCTTTGCGCGACCACCGCCCAGATGAAGAACATGATCAAGGTCGTGATCATGTATTCGGGTAGAATGAAGGGAAGCGGCGCCGCCACTGCCAGCAGTGCCAGCAGCGTCGCTGAAATGCGCGGCAGGGATTCGCGGACGCCCATCAGACCCTCACATCCTCGGGCCGGCCGTAGAGTCCGTAGGGCCGCACGATAAGGACGAGGATCATGAAAGCGAACAGCACCGGGCTCGCCCATTTGACGCCAAGGAAGACGCTGACCGCGGCCTGCAGCATGCCGATGATATAGGCGGCGACGATCGTGCCGGGAATGCTGCCGAGCCCACCGAACACGACCACCACGATCGCGGTCATCATCGGGTCGAGCCCGCCCGAGGGGCGCAGCAGGTAGAAGCTGCCGAGCAGCACGCCGGCCGCCGTGGCGAGTGCCCCCGCGATCGCGACCGTGGAGGCGAAGACCCGCCCGGAGGGGATCCCCATCAGATACGCGGCCTGCACGTTCTCGGCCACGGCGCGCAGGGCGATGCCGCTGCGCGAGGATTTCAGGAACCAGTGGGTGACGACGAGGATGAGCACGGCAAGCACACCGATGAAGAGCGCGTTGTACTGGACCACGATGGTGCCGACGATGATCTTGCCGTCGATCGCCGGCGGCAGCGACTTCAGCCGCGGCCCGAAGACCAGCAGGATCACGGCCTCGATGATGATCGCGAGTCCGACGCTCGCCATGATGGTCGCGATGTCCCAGCGCGGACTGCCGACGCCGAGCAGCGGACGCAGCATCGAGAAATAGGTGAGCAACCCAAGCCCCGCGCCTGCCACAGTCGCGATCACCATCGCCAAGTAGAACGGCACGCCCAGGCGGTCGGCGACGAGCCAGGCGACGTAGCCGCCCACGATCAGAAAGCCGCCGTGCGCGAGGTTGAGGAAGCGCAGCGTGCCGTACATCAGCGCCAGCCCGACGGCGCTCGTGGCGAAGATCGAGCCCAGCACGAAGCCCGTGTAGACGATGCTGACTGCGGTGTTCATCGGATCCTCTGCCGCTCAGCCCATATAGGCGCGCAGGAGCTGGCTGCGGTCGCGCAGGATCTCGACCGCAGCACCTTCGAGGACGACGCGCCCGCTCTCCACGACATAGACGCGATCGGCCAGCCCTTCGAGATGCGTGGCCTTCTCCTCGACGAGCAGCATGGAGATGCCGTCGCCCGCGCATTTGCGCAGCAACGCATAGACCGAATCGCGCACGCTCGGCGCCAGCCCGAGGGATGGCTCGTCCACGATCAGCAATTGCGGCCCGCCCATGAGCCCGCGCGCCAGCGCCAACATGCGTCGCTCGCCGCCGCTCAGCACGCGCGCCGGCACGTTCAGCCGCGGCACGAGCCGGGGGAAGTCCTCCAGGATGCGCCGCATGCGCTCGCATCGCTCCGACCAGCGCAGATAGGCCCCCGCCAGGATGTTCTCGCGCACCAACATCTGCGGAAAGACGAGATCGCCCTGCGGGATGTGCGAGATACCAAGCCCGGCGATCTCCGCCGGCGCGCGCGCATGGATCGGCTGGCCGTGGAAATAGATGCTGCCGCGCGCCGGCCGCAGGAGGCCCGAGATCATTCGCAGCAGCGTCGTCTTGCCGTGCCCGTTCGGCCCGAGCACCGCGACGACCTCGTCCTCGCCTACGCGGATCGATAGACCATCGAGGACGCGGTACTCGCCGTATCCGCCCTCGACCTCCCGCACATCGAGCAGGGCGGTGTCGCTCACGATCGCGCGTCCGGAGCCGGTTGGTCGGGAACAGCTGTCTCCCAGCCGAGATAAACACGCACCGCATCCGGGTTCCTAACCGCCTCCTGCGGCCCGCCCTCGAAGATGACGCGCCCCTGGTCGAGCACGATCACGCGCTGCGCCAACTGCAGCAGCGCCGTGAGCACGTGCTCGATAATCAGCATGCCGAGCCCCATGGCGTTCACCGCACGCAAGAGGTCGAGCATCTCCATTCGTTCCTCGTGGTTCAATCCCCCCATTGGCTCGTCGAGCAGCAGCAAGAGTGGCCGCGTCGCAAGAGCTGTCGCCAGCATGAGGCGCTTGCGTTGGAGCACGGGAAGCGGCCCGGCGCGCGAGTCCGCCAAATGCGGAAGCCGGCAGAAGGCGAGTATTTCCTCAATCCCCGTGGGGAACCCGTCTGCGAGGCTGTCCCGCCCGTGCCGCCCCGCGAAGGCCGCCCCGACACACACGTTCTCGCGCACCGACAGATCCGGGAAAGAAACCGGCGTCTGGAAGGTGCGCTGCAGGCCCAGGCATGCGATGTCAGAGGCGGCGAGCCGCGTGATGTGGCGGTCGCGGAAGACAATCTCGCCTTCAGTCGCCGGGGAGACGCCGGAAATCACGTCGAAAAGACTCGTCTTACCTGCGCCGTTCGGCCCGATGACGCCCAGGATCTCCCCTGGGCGCACCGAGAACGAAACGCTGTCGACAGCTGTCAGGCCGCCATATCGCTTCGTGACGGACCGGCAGTCGAGGACGGTCTCGTGCGAAGTCAACGAAACCAGTGGTCCGATTGCCCTATGCCATCCATGCCGGCTTGCGCAGGGCACTCACCGTATACGGGTCCGGCCAGATGCAGCGATGTTCGCGGCCTTCGATCTGGTAGAAGGTGTGCGGCAGGGCGAGCGACGGATCCTTCAGCTCGGTCGGATAGCTGGGTACCGTTAGATTGTCCGGCTTAACGTGATAGCCGCCAGCGACGCCGCGATAGATGACCCCTTTCAGCGCCTCGCAGACGGCATCCTTGTCCTTGGGATCGCCGGCCATGCGGACGGCCTGCGCCCACATATGGACCTGATCGTACATCGGCCCCGCCGCCCCGAAGCTCGGCTCGTCGCCGTCCCAGCGCTCGCGATAGCGGGCCCGGAAATCGTTGCCGATCTGGTCGGGCAGGATGCCGATAACGGTCGACCACACTACGCCATCGCCCAGATCGCCGACGACGTCGAAAAACTCCGGCGTCGATGGCGTGAACACCTGGTAGATCAGGGATTTCGTCGGCAGGTCACTGAACTGCTTGATAAACAGCGAATCGTCCCCGACGATGCCGTCGTTCATCGCGATCACGCTCGGCGGGTTGTCGCGGATCTTGGTGAGCGTCGGCGTCCAGTCCGGAATGCCGTAGGGCACGACCTCGAAATGGGTCTCCTGCCATCCCGCCTCCTTCAGCGCCGGCCGGGTCGCGATGTGGATTTGCTCGGAATAGCCGTTGTCGCCGCCTATCACAGCGACGGTCTTGCCCTGCGCCAGCCAATCCTCGGGAACCGATTTGAGGAAGTCGACGAGGCCATAGCCGTAATATGTTCCGGGCGGGCAGGTCTGGAAGACCATCCGATATTTCTTCAGATCGGACGCGACCATGTCCGAAACCTTGATCTGCGCCTGCTGACTCAGATAAGGCACGCCCGCTTCGGCGACCATGTCGAGCTCGACGGGCGAGCCGATGAGGTAGCCCGCGAGGACCGCGTCGACCTTTTCCTTGCGCAGAAGGCGCTCGAACGAGGCCTGCATCTGCTCGACGAAGGAATCTTGGGCGTCATCGACGACCGTCTCTATCTGATAACCGACGAGGCCGCCCGCGGCGTTGATCTCCTCGACCGCCATGACGAGGCCGCGGCGGAACTCTTCGCCGTCGCCTGAGAAGATGCCGGTGAGCGGTAGTGGGGCGCCGATGCGGATCGTCCCCTTGTCTTGACTCAACGCGGGTCGAGTGCCAGCGGCGGCCGCCATGCCGGCCAAACCCGCCGCGCCGCCCACAAAGCCCCTCCGGGCAATGTTACTTGTGGACCCTCTCCTCGCCTTGATCATGTCCTCACCCCTGCACTGGTTCGCGTCCCATCGCCATTGAGTGGACATCTGGTCGTTAAGTGCCGTACGGCAGTCGCCTTTCCTGGCAGAGTGTGATAGACTGATTAATCAGTCAACCGACATTCCCCAGATGAACTCTGGAACGGCGTGGACGCTAGCATACGGCTGGGTTCCCCAGAAGCCATAGGCGGGTTTCGCAGTGCTCCCTGCATTCCAGTCGTCCCGAACGACGTCCTGACCTGGTCCCCTCCGGTCCCTCGTTTTTTGTGAGAGCCCTTGGTTTTCGTACTGCTTCTGCGGTCTGGATGGTAGCGGTCGACCGGCGAAGCTGGTCGGGATAGCGCAGCCGGTCGACCGCGGACCGGCGATGCACTGCCTCTGGCGTGAGGCCGCCGTGGGCCGAGTGTGGCCGC
>Ga0194131_10008341_pt1 | contig 13513 bp, 10 predicted proteins | sample TA2KigO120mmetaG_FD_148631 | JGI IMG/M metagenome (GOLD analysis project Ga0194131, IMG submission 148631) | Freshwater microbial communities from Lake Tanganyika, Tanzania - TA2015053 Kigoma Offshore 120m | ecosystem: Environmental > Aquatic > Freshwater > Lake | place: Tanzania: Lake... | reverse complement strand
CAGCGGCGGCAGCGGCGGCAGCGGCGGCAGCGGCGGCAGCGGCGGCAGCGGCGGCAGCGGCCGTGACGGCGTCACGCGTGAGTGATGTCGCGACACGATCGAGCCCATCGAGCGCTCGCGACTCAGCGGCACCTGCCGGCTCGCTCAGCCCCTTCAACTCCTCCGCGATGCTGCGTTCGCCGAAGCTTTCGGCCATCCGCGCCAGCGCCGTGATCCCGGACTTGAGCTCCGCAGCCGCGCGCTGCCGTGGCGGGCCATCGGTCGCGGCGCGGGCGTCGGCGACGAGACGACGCAGATGCTCGGCTTGCGCGACCACCTCCAGCCGAAACCGCTGCGCCGGCGTGGTGGGCGGGTTCGGCGCGGCCTGGACCACGTTCGTGCCCGGACCGTCAGGGAAGAGCGCCGCGATCGGGACCACATAGTCCCGATCTTCCGTGGGCGCTGTGGTGACGATGCCCGCTCCGCGCCAGGCGCGCATCGCGGCGCTCTCGGGGTCGGGCTGCTTGTTGTTCTGGACCGCCTCCGACGCCTCCCGGAGTGCGTCCACGGCGGACGAGAAGAGGTTTCGGTGTGCGTCGGTCGGTGCGGCGCCGAGTTCGAGGGTCTTGACGGTGTTGTCGAGCGTCTCGATCACGTCCTTGAGGATGGGCGTGTCGGCCAGCGCGGCGATACCGCGCAGCGCGCGGATCTTGCGCGTCGTTTCCGCGAGTGCGTCAACGCCGAGCGATTGCTCAACCCAGCGGCGCAGCCCGGCGGCGATGTCGGCCGTCTCGGCGGCGAGCCAGAGCCCACTGCCGATCGCGAACATCGGCGTGACGACCGAGCGGCGCTGGAACGCGGGCGCGAGTGCGTCGAGTTCCTGTGCGCGGGCGGCGGCGCGGCTGTCTTCCGCAGTGCCCCAGGTACGCGCGCCGCGCACGAGGATCTTCACGTCATCCACGGCGGCGATGATCGCCGCACGGAGTTGGGGCGACCACTGCAGGCTGCCGTCGCGGAGCCCTCGACCGAGGCGCTCCAGGCCGGTGGCGACCGTGGCGATGCCCTGCACGCGCGCCATCGTGGCGCTGCCGCGCAGCGCGCGGGCGTTCCGCGTGAAGATGTCGAGGTCCGGCGCCTTGCCCGCCGCGCGCGCCAGCGCGCCGTCGAGCTGCTCCGTGTACTCGCTCGCCTCAAGGACGAAAAAATCCAGCAGGCCGTTGGTCATTGCGTGAAAAGGTAGCCGTCAGGCGCGTTCGTGGTCAGCCAAGTTCCGGGTGCCGGTGGGGCCGGGTCATCGCGCCCCGCGGCTGCGGCCGTCGTGCATGGCCTGCCGCATGTCGCGCATGATCGTCGGTAACCCGACATACACCGCATTGCTGACGATCGAGTGGCCGATATTCAACTCCTCGACCTCCGGGATCGCCGCCACCGGGCCCACGTTGCGGGTGGTCAGCCCGTGGCCCGCGTGCACGGCGAGACCGAGCCGCGCCCCCAGGCTTGCCGCGTCCTGAAGCGCGCGGAGGGCAGTGGAGTCGCCTCCGCCGTGGCAGTACGTGCCGGTGTGGAGCTCGATGGCCCGGGCCCCGAGTTCCGCGGACGCCGTGACCATCGTGGCGTCCGGGTCAATGAAGAGGCTGACGACAATCCCGGTGGCCTGCAGCCGGGCGATGGCCGCGCGCAACCGCGGCTGGTCGCGCGTCACGTCGAGCCCGCCCTCGGTGGTCACCTCTTCCCGTCGTTCAGGGACGAGCGTGACGTGATGCGGGTTCACCCGGAGCGCGATGGCCACCATCTCGTCCGTGCAGGCCATCTCGAGGTTGAGCGGCGTGCGCAGCGACGATCGGAGCCGGTCAATGTCATGGTCCTGCACGTGCCGCCGGTCTTCGCGCAGGTGCGCCGTGATCCCGTCCGCGCCGGCGTCTTCGCAGAGCCGGGCCGCCACCACCGGGTCCGGTTCGTCGCCGCGCCGCGCCTGGCGGAGCGTGGCAACGTGGTCAATGTTCACATAGAGGCGGAGCGGTTTCACGCCGGGAAATTACATACGTTGCGCGGCGCGCACGGCGGTCGTCCGTACGCGGGAGGCCCTGACCATGCGCAAAGCACTGCTCATCTCGCTCGTCCTTGTCGGCTGCCGTACGGTTCCGGTCGGCATGACGTCGGCCGCGTCCGTGGGCGCCGGCGCGCCCCGCGGGGCGGTCGAGCAGATGCTGGTCGCGGCCCAGCAGCAGGACCTGCAGGCCATCGCGGCCGTCTGGGGAGACGAGCGGGGCCTGACCCGCGAACGCCTGGACCGAAACGAGCTCGAGTCGCGCACCTTCATCATGGCCTGTGTGCTCCGCCATGAGACGCGCAAGCTTGGCGATCCGCAGCCCGCGGCCAACGGTCGCGTGTTCATCACCGCGGAGCTCAAGCAAGGCGCGAACACCGGCGAGGCCCGGTTCATCGCGGCCCGCACCGGCGCGGGCCGCTGGCTGGTGAGCGACGTGGACCTGCCCGCGCTCCAGAACAAGGGGTTCTGCACCCGTCCCGGGTAATCCCGGCGGCGCCGTAGCGCCGCTCCGCGCGCGCGTGCCCGCGATCTCGGCGGGCTTGGACGCCCCGTTAGTATTCAGAGAGTTCGATCAGGATTCCTGCCGTTGATTTCGGGTGCAGGAAGGCGACGCGTTTGCCTTCGGCACCGAGGCGGGGCTCCGGGTCGATCACCTGGATACCTGCGTCGCGGCACTTGGTGAGCGTCGCGTCGAGGTCGGCCACAGCGAAACAGATGTGGTGGATTCCGGCGCCGCGTTTTTCCATGTACTTCGCGATCGGGGTGCCGGGTGTGACCGGCTCGAGGAGTTCGACCAGCGAATCTCCGGCGGCGTAGCCGACGATCTTCGCGCCGTCGGAGTCCGCGAGCGGCACGCTTGGTAGCCCGAGGATCCCGGTGAGGAGCGGTTGCAGGGCCTCGACATGCTGCACGGCGAGCCCGACATGGGCGATACGAGTCGTGCCGGCGCCGGGGTCTGGGGCAAGAGGCATCGCGGGTTCGATGGTGAGTGGGTGGCGGTTTGGGACGCGTCGAGGCACGGGGCTTCGCGCGACACGATTTACGTTAGCGGGCATGCGCGGGCTCGTGTGAGCGGCGCGCGCGATCGCCTGGCATGGAGAACGGACGATGTCGAATGCGGTGGCGGTGACGGACGCGGACTTCGCGACGGCGGTGGAGCAGCAGCCCGGGCTCACGGTGGTGGACTTCTGGGCGGCGTGGTGCCAGCCGTGCCGCATGATCGCACCGATCCTCGACCAGCTGTCCGTCGAGTACGCCGGCAAGGTGCGCGTGGCCAAGCTCGACGTGGACTCGAACCAGAAGACCACGATGCGCTTCAACGTGCGGTCGATCCCGGCGCTGCTCTTCTTCAAGGACGGCAAGTTGGTGGACCAAGTCATCGGTGCCGTCCCGAAGGCCGCGCTGGCCGCCAAGTTCGCCCAGCACGCCGCCTAGCGTCGGCGCGTGCCGGGCCCCGCTGTGCACCGTCGCCACACCTTGCTGACCGACCCCGGACGATGAGTCTCCCGGCCGGCTCCATCCGGTTCCCGCGCTACCGCGTCCTGTTGCCTCGGACGCGGCTGGCGTATGTGCACCTGCGCAACCTGTTCACCGACGCGAAACGTGATCGCGCGGCGCGGGTGTTCGGCTACGTGTGTGTGTGGCTGCCGGACGAGTTCGTCCTGTTCTACCTGCAGGAGGGCGAGGTCGTCAACGCCGCCGCGAGCCCGGACGGGCAGCGGTTCCACGCGATCGCGATCGCCGATGCCGTCGCGAAGGTGCCGCGCGAAGCCGAGTACGGCGAGGTCTGCTTCCATGAAGCGGACGACGAACTGCTCGCGATCATGCACGCGTCGCAGCTGCGTGAGCCGCAGGCATGGCCGCACGATGTCCATCAAGACAACCCGGATTCGGTCCTCGCCCACCTGCACGTCACGATGTTCGACGGCGTGCTCGAAATCATGCAGGACGAAGGACGCAACTATGTCGTGTTCCGCGGCGGCGACATCGTGCGCGCGCATTTCTGCGACGACCTGGTCGCGCCTCCCGAATCCCAGGTTCGCCGGCTGATCGGTTCGACCGACAGCTGGGTGCGCGTCAAGCGCTGGCCGCTGCCGCCGCCACTTCCGGTGCAAGCCGCCCCGGCGCTCGTGCAGGCCTACCGCGAGCTCATGGCGAACGCCGTACGCCGGCTGGTGAGCGCCGGCAACGACTCGGCGCCCCAGGTTGCCGATCAGGCCCGCCGGCACCTCGCGCAGCGCCATCCGGCACTTGACCGACTCCCGGTGGCCGTCGAATCCGCGCCGGTGGTGCCGTCGGCCACCACCACGCTCTCGTTCGGCCGCGCGCCGAGCTCGAACGTCAAGGACCCCATTGCCGAGCCGCGGGAGTTGAGCGCCGCGGTGGCCGCCTGGTTGAATGAGCTGCTCTTCCACTGCCATCCCGCCAACGGGCAACCGGTGGAACGCTTCCACGAAGACCTGCTGCGTGAACGTCGGCACATGTTCCAGGGTGCTGGGCTGTTCGAGACGCTGCACTGGAAGTTGTTCGCGTGACGGACTCCGGGGGCGGGACGCTGTACGTCGTCAGCACCCCGATCGGAAATCTTGCGGACCTGTCGGCCCGGGCGATCGAAACGCTCGGCCGCGTCAACGCGATCCTCGCGGAGGACACGCGCCACTCGCGGCCCCTCCTCGAACGGCATGGGATCGGGGGCAAGCTCGAGGCCTACCACGAGCACAACGAGGCCCGGGCCACACCGCGCCTGATCGCTCGGCTGGGTGCCGGCGAGTCGTTCGCGCTGATCTCGGACGCCGGCACGCCGCTGATGTCGGATCCCGGGCACCGGCTCGTGGCGGCCGCCGTGGCGGCGGGTATTCGCGTCGTTCCGGTGCCGGGGGCCTCGGCGTTGCTCGCGGCGCTGGTCGGTGCGGGCCTGCCGCTCGACCGGTTCACGTTCATGGGATTCCCACCCCGGAAGGGCGGCGCGCGCCGAGACTGGATCGCGGACCTGGCTGGGCTCCGGCACACGGCCGTGGTGTATGAAGCCCCGGGCCGCGTGGGTGCGCTGCTCGCCGAGCTTGCGGCGGCCGGCGGCGAATCGCGGCCCTGCGTCGTCGCGCGCGAGTTGACCAAGCAGTTCGAGGAGTTCGTTCACGGTACGGTGGCTTCGCTGGCTGCTGCGTACGAGTCCGAACCGCCCCGGGGCGAAGTGGTGCTCGTGATCGGGGGCGCCGAACCGAAGGCACCGGACGAGGCCGAGCTCCGCCAACGGGTCCTGGCCCTCCGGGCCGAGGGTCTGAGCGCGCGGGAGGTATCGCGCGTACTATCATTAGAGTCAGGGGTACCCCGGAACACCGCCTACCGTCTCGCCCACGAATGAACCGTTCGCTCATGGTTGTGGCTGGCCTCGCTGTCGGCGCGCTTGGCGCGCTGGGTGCGGCGTCGGCTGCGAATGAGGCGCCGGCACCGCGCCTCGGTATCGCCCGCCTGCAGTACGACGGCGGGGGAGACTGGTACGCCAATCCGTCGGCAATCCCGAACCTGCTCAAGGCCATCCGGGATCGCACGACCTTTCCGGTGGAACTCACCGAGGCGCGCCTGACGCTCCTGGACGATCGCCTGTGGGACTACCCGTTCTTGCACCTCACGGGCCACGGCAACGTCACGTTCTCTGAGACGGAAGTGACGCGCCTGCGCGAGTACCTGACGCGCGGCGGCTTCCTGCACATTGACGACAACTACGGTCTCGACGAGCACATCCGTCGCGAGATGAAGAAGGTCTTTCCCGATCACGAGTTCGTGGACGTGCCGCTCTCGCACCCGGTGTATCGAGCGGTGTACGAGTTCCCGAAGGGCCTGCCGAAAGTGCACGAGCACGACGGGAAACCGGCCCGGGGGTTCGGGATCTTCCTGGGGACCCGGCTCGCGGTGTACTACAGCTGGTCGAGCGATCTGGGCAACGGATGGGAAGATCTCGGCACCTATACGACAGATCCGCCCGAGATCCATGAACAGGCGCTGCGAATGGGGATCAACCTCTTCACCTACGCTATCACGAGCCGGCCGACTCCATGACGATTCTCTCGATTGTCGAACGGGAACGCGCGCGGGCGCGCACCCTGCTGGGCGCGGCGATGTCGGCGCGCGCCGCTGCCGCTGCGCTCTTGATCCTGGCGATCGGTGCGATCGCGCTCGGCGGGTCGCGCTGGATCGCGCTGCCGCGGGTGCTGCCGTTTGCGATCTGGGTTGCGGCGGCCGGTCTCGCCGCGTGGGTCATCGTGCGCGGACTGAAGTCGCTCGAGCGTGACGGGTCCGCCTTGGCCGTCGCGCGTGCCGTGGAGCGGGAGCAGAAGCTGCGCGATGGCTCGTTGCGCGGCCTCGTGGAACTCGCGGCGAACAAGACGGCGTTCGTGACTCGCGCGGCCACGCGGCTGGCCGACTCGCTTGCGCCGAAGCCGTCACCCTTGGCGCCGGCGATGGAGGCCGGGCTCCGCCGCAGCGCGCTGCGATCCGCCGGCATCGTGATCCCCGTGGCCGCGTTCGGCTTGATCGCGGCGAGCCGTTCCGGCGACGGCTGGCAGGCGCTGACGCATCCCGTGGACGCGTGGAACGGCGCGTTGCTTCCACCGATCGAGCTGGTGGACGCCCCGGCGCGACTGCTGCGTGGGACGACCGTCCGGCTTGAGGTTCGCGCGGGCGGCCGCAGCACCGTTTCGCTCCGCAAGCGCAGCACCGGAAGCGCCTGGGTCGAGACGCCATTGATGCTGACCGATGGCAAGGTGATCACCGAGATCGGTCCTGTGGATGCCGACCTCACGCTGCTGGTCACCGACGGTCGCGCAACGAGCGACAGCGCGGTGATCCGGGTGGTTGACCGGCCGTTCGTGGGGGATGTCGTTGTCCGCGCGCAGTTCCCGGCGTACCTGCGCCGAGCCGACGAATCCATGCCCGGTGACGCCCCGGTGCGGATTCCGCTGGGCACGACGATCACGATCGAGGGCAATGCGTCGGAGGCACTGGCCTCCGTGACGCTGACGCGCGAAGGCCGGACCATTGCGCTCGCCGCGTCCGGGCGCCGGTTCAGCGGCCGGTTCACGCCCGGCGAGAGCGGAAGCTGGGAGTGGGATGCCAAGGGCCTGACAACGCAGATCGCCGATGTCCCGCCGCCGCTGCTGCTCGAGGTGGTGCCGGACTCCGCCCCGATCGCGGAGATCCTTTCGCCGTCGGCGGATTCGCTGGTCGAGGCGAAGGACAAGGTGGAACTCGAACTCCTCGCGACCGACGACCACGCGCTGGAGATCGTGGCGATGCGCCTCTGGCGCGTAGCGCGTGACGGCAAGGCCGAAGCACCGACCATCCAGAACCTCGGCGGCGGCGGCCAGCCGGACTGGACCGGCAGCTTCACGATCGACCTCGCGCGGTTCAATCTCGCCCCCGGAGACGCCGTACACCTGCAGCTCATGGCACGCGACGCATCACCGCGCCGCCTCGAGGGCATGAGCCGACAGATCGCGCTCAAGGTTCCGGCGAACGAAGAGCAGCGAGCGGCGGCGCGTGCGGCCGCGGACTCAGCCGCGGCGCGCGCCGCGGCGATGGCGAAGGCGATCGGGCAGCTGCAACAGCAAACGGCCGCGGCGGCCAACCAGCGCGGCCAGCAGCCGGGCGCGGACCAGAAGCCGATGGAGTTCGACAAGGCCCAGCAGGCCCAGCAACTCGCGGCACAGCAGAAGGCGATGCAGTCGCAGGTCGAGCAGATGCAGCAGGCGGGCCGGTCACTCGAGAATCAGCTCCGGCAGGCCGGCGCGCTCGACACCGCCCTGGCGCGCCAGCTCCAGCAGGCCCAGGACCTGATGCGTCAGGCGCTTACGCCAGAGATGCTCGAGGCCCTGAAGAAGCTTGAAGGCGCGTCGCAGAACCTCGCGGGCGAACAGGCGAAGCAGTCGCTGGCGGAGCTCGCCGAGCAGCAGCGGAAGATGCGGGAGGCGATGGAGAAGAGCGCCGAGATCCTGAAGCGTGCCGCGCTGGAAGGCGCGATGCAGACGCTGAAGGACGAAGCAGCCGAACTCGCGAAGGAACAGCGCACGCAGAACTCGCAACAGCAGGCGAAGCGCGACACGGCGAGCCAGGACCAGCTCAAGCGCCTCGAGCAGCGGACCGACCAGCTGTCCAAGGACCTTGAGGCGCTGCGCGACCGGTTGCGTCGCGAAAACGCTGACACGGCCGCGCGACTGGCGGATCAGGCGCTCGACCAGGCCAGACAGGCGGAGAAGGCACTCGAGCAAGCCATGCAGCAGCAACAAGGGGCGCAGCAGGGCCAGCAGCAACAGGGCCAGCAGCAGCAGGGCCCACAGCGCCAGCAGGGCGGCCAGCAACAACAGGGTCAGCAACAGCAGGGTGGTCAGCAACAACAAGGCGGCCAGCAGCAGCAAGGCGGCCAGCAGCAACAGGGCGGTCAGCAACAGCAGGGTGGCCAGCAGGGCAACGCCCAGCAGCAAGCGGCGGATGCGCTTCAGCGCGCCGCCGAGGCGCTTGCTGAGGGCCGTCAGGCCCAGGTGGACCAGTGGAAGAACGAGGTGACGGGCGAAATCGACCGCTCGCTCCAGGAGATGCTGCAGCTCGCGCGACAGCAGGATGACCTTGCGAACCGCGCGCGCCGGAACCCGAACGACCAGACGCTGCGTCCAGAGCAGGGGGCGCTGCAGCAGGGCGTGGACCAGGCGGCGAACCGCTTGAATGCCGAGGCGCGACGTTCCGCACTGGTCTCGCAGGGCTCGCAGCGCGCGATGGCTGATGCGCAGGCTCGCGTGCAGCAGGCGGCTCGTGATGCCGGCGATGCCCGTGCACCGCAACAAGCCGTGCAGAGCATGACGGACGCGGCGAACGCACTCCGTCAGGTCGCGTCGGCGCTGGCCCGCGACCGCGAGCGCGCGAACAACTCCCAGTCTGCGTCGGGCTTGCCCGAACTGCTGGCCCAGTTGCAACAGCTCGCGCAGCAGCAAGGCAGCCTGAATGGGCAGATGCAGGGCCTCATGCAGCTCGCGCAGCAGCAGGCGCGGCAGGGGCTCAACCAGCAGGACGCCCGGGAGCAGGCGCGCGACCTGAGTCGCACACAGCGTGAAGTGGCGCGCCAGCTCGCCGAGGTCGGCGATGCGGACCAGAGCGGTCGCGCCGCAGAACTGGCGCGCGAGGCGCGGCAGTTGGCACAGGCGCTCGAGCAGGGCGCCGTGGATCCGTCGGTGCTCGAACGGCAGCAGCGGTTGTTCCGCCGCATGCTGGACGCCGGGCGGACGCTCGAGAACGACAAGACGGACGAGTCGGCCAAGCGCGAGTCCAAGCCGGGCGACCAGTCGAACCCGTTCTTGCCGCCGAACGCCACCGCTTCCGGGAGGTCGGGTACCAAGTTCCAGGTGCCGGACTGGAATCAGCTCCGGGCGTTGAGTCCGGAGGAGCGTCGGCTCGTCATTGACTACTTCCGCCGCTTGAATGGCGACAAGACCCCCTGAACTGCGTGCTGCCGTCGCGGGCGCATTGGCGCTCGCGATGGCGGCCACGCTGCTGCCGGCGTCGTCTGAAGGGCAGGCACAGGTCGCTTCCGTCACTCGCGCGGTCGAACTCGAGCAGACCGGGAAGGCGCGCGAAGCGATCGCGGTGTGGCGGGAACTCCTGGCCAGCGGGCAGACTGCGCAGGCGATCCTTGGCCTGGAGCGCATCTTCTCGCAGCTCGGGCAGGACGATTCGCTGCTTGTGGCGATCGAGCCGGTGCTCGCCGCGAAACCCGGTGACCGGGCGGCCCGCGGCGCGCAGATGCGCACCCTGCGTTCGCTCGGTCGCGACACGGAGGTGCGAGGCGCATTTGACGCCTGGGTGCGCGCCGCCCCCGGCGATGCGGCGCCGTACAAGGAGTTCGCCGGCCAGCTGATGGCCGACCTGCGAAATGCGGTCGCCGACTCAATCCTGCAGCAGGGTGTTGTCGCACTCGGGTCGCCCCACGCCTTGCTTGTCGAGCTGGCGCAACTCAGCGGCGCGCTCGGCCAATGGGGGCGCGCGGCCGCGTTCTGGCGCGACGTGATGCTGCGCGAGCCGTACGCGGACCAAGGCGCACGCTACTCGCTGGCGAACGCGCCCGCGGCGCAGCGGGATTCGGTGCGCGCCGAACTCGCGCGCGCGGACCGCGACCGCGGCTCGGCCGCCAAGGCGACGCAAGCGTCCGCGACGGCACGCAAGGCACTCGGCATGCTCGAACTCGGCTGGGGAAATCCGCGCGAGGCGTGGAACGTACTCTCGACGCTGACGGCGGCTGACTCGGCCTACGCTACCTGGGAGGAGTTCGCGGAGGAAACCGAGCGAACCCAGGCGTGGCTGCCGGCCCGTGACGCGTTGCTCGCGATGCATGGCGTACGCGCCTCGCTGAGCACGCAGCTGCGGGCCGCGGGCGCGTCCAACTCCGGTGGTGACCCAGCCGCGGCGATTGCGATCCTCGCGTCTGCCCGGCTGCGCGCATCACCGGAGATGATCCGTACGCGAATCCTGGTCGAAGAAGTCCGCGCGTTGACCAACCTGGCGCGGCCCGCCGATGCGGAGGCGCTCGTCGCACGCGATGGCGCGGCGGCGGACGCCGTGAGCCGGCGCGCATTCGCCCGGCAAGTTGCGTGGGGTTGGGTGCGCACCGGGCAGGTGGAGAAGGCGCAGGCGGCGCTCGCGGGCGCGAGTGCCGATGACAGCGAGGAAGTGGTCGGATGGATCGCGCTGTTTGCGGGCGATTTCGTGAAGGCGCGCGCGGGCCTGCGCCGACCGGCTGACGCGACCTCTGATGTCGTCACCGCGATGGCGCTGCTTGGCCGGACGCGCGCAGACAGCGGGGCCGCCGCCGGGGCGGCCTTCCTGGCGCTGGCGCGCGGTGACACCGCCGGCGCGGCGCAGCGCTTTGAGCGTGCCGCCGCGGACCTGCCCGATGTCGCGTCGCTGCTCCTCGCCCACGCGGCGCGCCTCCACGTGGCGCGCCGTAACGATGGTGCGGCGATCGTCCTCTGGAAGCGCATCGTGGAGCGCTACTCCCTGTCGCCGGAGGCGGCCGAGGCCGACCTGGACTGGGGACGGGCGCTCCGGCGACGCGGGGACCGCGCGGGCGCCACGGAACGCTTCGAACACCTTATCCTGTCCTATCCCGCCAGTGCACTGGTTCCGCAGGCACGGCGTGAGCTTGAACTGTTGAGGAGTGGTATCGCATGACACGGAGAATCGGGGTGCTTGCTGCGGTCGCGCTGACGGTCGTTTCGGGCCGGCTCGGCGCGCAGCATCTGCTCGTGCCCATGGACGACGCGCAGCAGAATCACCTGCGGGCGTACGGCCTGACCTTCCAGGCGATCAAGAACGGCGATCGCGCCGAGTGGTGGATCAACTACCGGGGCGGGAGCTTCCTGCTGCCCGACAATGCGACCACGCGACGGAAGGCCGGGCTCGACGGCGTGACCGTGCAGCCGATCAACGAGGCGGGCGTCGCAGCGGCGCGGCGCGAGATCGCGCAGGGCAACATGGACGCCATCCCGTTGGAGAAGGCGCCCCGGATTGCGATCTACTCGCCGCCCAAGACGCCGCCCTGGGACGATGCCGTCACGCTGGCGCTCAAGTACGCCGGCATTGACTACACGCAGATCTGGGACGACGACGTGCTCGGCCAGGACATGGCCAAGTACGACTGGGTGCACCTCTTCCACGAAGACTTCACCGGCCAGTTCAACAAGCTGTACCTCGGGTTTCGCGACGCGCCGTGGTTCATCGAACAGCGGGATCGCGACATGGCGACCGCGCAGCGCCACGGGTACCCCAATGTGCCGGCGCTCAAGAAGGCGGTTGCCAACCGCCTGCGCGATTTCGTGGAACGCGGGGGATTCGTGTTCGCGATGTGTGGGGCGACCGAGACGATCGAGCTCGCGCTCGGCGCGCACAACGTGGACATCGCGGCGGCGTTCCTGGATGGCACGCCGATGGACCCCGACGCCGACAGCAAGATGGACTGGACCCGCACGTTCGCGTTCCAGGGTGTGCGGCTCGAGATGAACCCGGGCGTGAACTCGATGAGCGACATTGACGGGCACCAGGTCAACGTGCCCTCGAGGCGCCAGAGCCTGAACACGTTCACGCTGTTCAACTTCTCAGCGAAGTTCGATCCGGTGAACACGATGCTGGTGCAGAACCACCGCAACGTGATCGCGGACTACTACGGCGTCACCACCTCGTTCACCCGGGCGCGGCTCAAGCCGGGCGTCAGCGTGCTGGCCACGGAAGAGGGGACGCCCTGGGCGAAGTACCTGCACGGCGACTTCGGGAAGGGGTCGTGGACCTTCCTGGGTGGGCACGACCCGGAGGATCCGCAGCACAACATCGGGGCGCCGCCGACCGACCTCGCGCAGCGCCCCAACTCGCCGGGGTATCGGCTGATCCTGAACAACGTGCTGTTCCCGGCCGCAAAGAAAAAGCCGCTCAAGACGTGAGCCGCGCCGGTCGCGGCAAACCGGGCGCGTCGGCGACCCGTGGCTGAGTCGCGCCTGGCGCCCGCCGCGGCGCGGGCCATGCGGACGGCAATCGCACTTGCGGGCGGACGCGAGGTGTGTTTCGCCTGTCAGGTGGACGAAGCCGGGATCATCGTCGGCGCGCGCGCGGTGGCGCGCGGCGATGCGGACAGCGTGCTCGCGCTCCCCGGGTTCGCGAAGCGTGGTGAGATGATGATCCACAACCACCCGTCGGGTGTGCTCGAACCGTCGGGCCCCGACCTGATGGTTGCGCAGCGCATGCACGACGACGGGATCGGATCCGGGATCGTGGACAATGCGGCCGAACTCGTGTACGTCGTGGTCGAGGTTCCGCGCGCGCGCCCCGTGGCGAGTCTCGACGGGGAGGCGATCGCGGCGGCGCTCGGCCCCGGTGGGGCGGTCGCCGAGGCGCTCGGTCGGTACGAGGACCGGCCCAGCCAGCGGGAGATGGCGCGCCTGATCGCCGACCTCTACTCGCGCGGCGGCATTGCGCTGGTCGAGGCAGGGACGGGGGTCGGGAAGTCGCTGGGCTATCTCGTTCCCGCGTTGCGCTGGTCGGCGGCGAACGGCGAGCGGACCATCGTCAGCACGAACACGATCACGCTCCAAGAGCAGCTCGTCGGCAAGGACCTTCCGTTCCTCGCCGAGGCGCTCGGCGACCAACCCGTGCGGTTCGCGCTGCTCAAGGGCTGGCGAAACTATGTGTGCCTGCAACGCCTGGATCACGCGCGCGGGTCGTCGGGATCGCTCTTCGATTCGGCGTCGCAGGACGAACTGCGCGCGATCGACCGTTGGGCGTCGCGCACGGCCGATGGAAGCGTTGCCGACCTGCCGTTCGCGCCCAGGGCCGACGTCTGGGACGAGGTGGCGGCTGAGTCCGACCTCTGCACGCGGATGAAGTGCCCGCACTTCGACAAGTGCTTTGTCTTCGCGGCGCGCCGCAAGGCGGCGGAGGCCGACGTCGTCGTGGTGA
>Ga0194131_10008340_pt1 | contig 13515 bp, 8 predicted proteins | sample TA2KigO120mmetaG_FD_148631 | JGI IMG/M metagenome (GOLD analysis project Ga0194131, IMG submission 148631) | Freshwater microbial communities from Lake Tanganyika, Tanzania - TA2015053 Kigoma Offshore 120m | ecosystem: Environmental > Aquatic > Freshwater > Lake | place: Tanzania: Lake... | reverse complement strand
CTCGAAGTAGTCGATGGTCGTCGGATCCACGTCGGCGTCCTCGAAGCCCTGCAGAAGCACTTCGCGCTGGCCCGTCACCTGTGGAAACGAGGGATTGTCCCCCTTGCCGTCGCTGTTCCAGGCGACCCCGCGGACGACGGCGTAGACGCAATCCCCGTCCCGCAGGGCGTCCTCCAGGCGCTTGAGCACGACCACGCCCACGCCCTCTCCCATGAGAAAGCCACTGGCGTGCGCGTCGAAGGGACGGCACTCGCTGTTCGCCAGCGCGCCCACCTGCGTGAAGCCCACGATGCAATCCGGCCCGAGCTGCAGGTACACGCCGCCGGCCAGCGCCACCGGCGCCGCCTCCCCGTGGCAGGGCGGCAACCCGCGCAGGTACTGCACCGCCTGCACGACGGCCACCAGGGACGACGCGCACGCCGCGTCCATGGTGAACGCGGGGCCGCCCAGGTCGAAGGTCTGGGCCACGTTGGAGGCGCACATGCTGACCAGGCAGCCGGGCAGGGTGTAGCTGCGGAGGGGCTTGACGCGGCGGGCGATGCGCGTCGATGCCGCGGGGTCCAGCGGGTCACCGAACTGCCCCGCCTCGAGCTGGCGCAGGCGCCGCGCCAGACTGGAGATCGCGGCGTATTCCGACACGCAGGCGCCCAAAAACGTTGCGGTGCGGCGCCGATTGTACGGCCGGCGCTCCAGGCCGGCGTCCTGCAAGGCTTCGCGGGCAACCTCCAGGGACAGCCGCTGCTGCGGATCCATGGCTTCCGCGCGGCGCGGCGCGATGCCGAAGTGGTGCCCCGCGAAGTCCTCAATACGATCGACGAAGGCCGCGACCGGGACGGCGTTGATGGAACGATCTCCCAGCATGACGTCGGTAAGTCGCGACTGCGGCCAGCGAGCGTCCGGGACCTCGCGAAAGCTGGCGCGCCGGGCCAGCACGTTGGACCACAGCGTGGCGGGATCCGGCGCGTCCGGAAAGCGGCACGCCATGCCGATGACCGCGACGTCTCCGGGCACGAGGCTAGGCGCCGGACTCCCGCAACCGCGCCAGGAGTGCCTCCAGGTCGCCGAACGTCTGGATCCCCTGCATGTGCGATCGATCCAGGCTGACGTTGAGCCGCTCCTCTACCAGGAGGATCAGCTCCGCCAGGGCCATGGAATCCAGGCCGAGGTCGCGGAGGGGACGGTCGGCGGTGATGGGTCCGACGTCCTTGACCGTCACTTCTGTCAACGCGCTGTTCACCAGCTCGATAAACTCAGGCGATAGTGTTGCGGATTCCATTACTTTCTCCATCGCGAAAATCCAGACCATCCCGGTACGCTGGGCGTGGCCTTCGTCGCATTACGGGCTTCCCCCTCCGCGCGAATTTCCCTCAAAATGGCGCGACAACAGATACAGGAAGGCGTCGATGACCCGTCGAAGTCGCCGACCGCGCAGTCGTTTCGGGGGGCCTTGCGGCGTTCTGATTGCGTCCATCCGTCAACGACGAAAGGAGACCACCATGCTCCGCCATGAAGCCGAAGCCAAGCTAAGGGAGCTTGCTGCCAAGGATCCGGAATTCCGCAAGAAACTCATCGCCGATCCGGTCCGCACCATCAACGAGACGCTCGGGCTCGACCTGCCGAAGACCCTGACCATCCGCGTCATGGAGGAATCACCCAACGAAGGCATCCTGGTGCTGCCGCCAACGTTCTTCGAGTTGAGCGACGAGTTGCTGGAGGCAGCGGCCGGAGGCGCATCCTCGTCCTGATCGTGCCGCGCGCTCCAGGCCCCGCAAGCACCCCGCATGCACGATGGAATTCGGCTCTTCCGGGCAAAGCGCCCGGGAGGGTTGTTTCGTTGATGAGGTCAACCGTTGGGGCGTTTTTACCCCCAGACGTGCGGCCACCCCACCGGCAGCTTTCCTCGGCGCTCGACGGGAAACAGGCTGGCGTAATACCTGGTGAGCCGCTCGTTGGCCTCCGGAAGACGCGGATCGCCCATCGCCTCGCGCCACTGCGCCACCGTGGTCCAACGCTCGTCGAAACGCTGCCGCAAGGGCGGCAACGGCTCGGGCAGGTCCTCCTCCAGGGTGGCGAGCGTCTGCCTGCAACGCTCGGCGCTGAAGTCTCCCATGCGCGCCCGGAAGTCCTCCGCGTCGTCCGGGTGCATATGGGTGCCATAGACCATCCACTCCGGCTGCATGCGCTTGAGCAACAGTCGGAAACCGCCCTTGAACGGCTGCGGACGGTCGGGGTCTGCCTTGCCGGTGGGAAACAGCAAGCAGAAACCGCCGCGCTCCATGTTCGCGATGGACGCGCGCACGAAGCGGCGGGCGTCGTCGAGGTCGTCGCTCACCGCGATCACCCGCTCCACCCCCACGAGGCGCCCCACAAGCTCGGCGCCGGCGCCGTTGGCGACCAGCAGGCCATCCTGGCGACGCTCAAGGATGCGCATGGTGAGATGGGGCTCCAGTCCGCCGGCGCGGTTGCAGATGATGAGGCCCGGCGTGTCGTTGAGCCGCTCGCGCATGGCCTCGAAGCCTGGCCGCGCGCGCGCCAGGTAGTCCACGTCCAGCGCGTATTTCTCCAGCCAGCGGTCGATGATGGCGTGCAGTCGGCGGAGATTGTCGTACATGCCGTGGCAATTTCGCACGCCCGCCGCGGCCTCCCTCCGGGCGCGGAGGCCAGGCCTTGAACTCCCCGAGCCGCCGGCCACCCCTGGCGCCCGCCGAGGCGCCGCCCCTGGAAGACGCCCCACCCCCACTGAAGGAATCCCCTTCGGCCGCGGCGCCCGCCAGTGGGGGTCCAGAGAGGCCGAAGGACACTCCCCTGGAGCCGTCCACCGGAGGAAACCTCCCCCGCGTGCTGGTGAAAGTCATCTCCGCGCGCGCCGCACGCCTGCTGCACGATCAGGGCGGCGACCTCGCGCACGTGGTCGCCTTGCACGCCGTGCACGGCGACCAGTGGGCTCTGGAGGACCGCGCCCGCAGCCGCCTGGCCAGCCCCAACGACGTCGCGGATCTCAAGCGGGCCATTGACGCCTCGAACGGCCGGCGCCATTCCCTCATTGCCGACATTGACGCGCCTTATCACAACGCCTCCCAGGAGAACGGCACCCGCTACTCCGAGACCCCGGGCGAACTGTGCGACCGCCTGATCATCCTCGACCTGAAGTTGCAGCAGACCACGCTCCACCAGTATGACGCTGGCCTGCCCGACGACCTGCGCAGGGTCTGCATCCTGAAAGTCGAGGAGCTGACGGACTGGCGCAACCACCTCTCGGCGTGTCTTGACGCGCTGCTGGAGGACGTCGCGCGCGGCAACGCCTTGCTGCCCCCGCGCAGCGAGCTGAAGCTTTACAACCACGCGCTGCTCAATCCCGTCACCCGGGCGGAAACGCCGGCGCCTGACCTGCGCCGCCGCGCCCGCCCTCTTCAAGGCGTGCGCCACGTCGTCGGCATCGGCTGCACGCTGCACGGCGCCAGCGTGGCCTACCTCGGCGCCGACGGCGCCGTGCGCGCGTCGGTGTTGGACCGATGGAGCGGCGAGAAGTACACCCTCATGCTGTGCCAGGCGGAGATGGACGACTTCTTCCGCGGCACGTCGCCGCTCAACATCCAGATCGCCAACCTCATCAAGATGTCGTACGGGCACATCCCGCCGATCCGCGTTTTTGAGGACGATTTTGAAGCGTGGATGCGGTGGCTGCTGCGCGGCCTGGACGTGCAGCTCGAGGACGTCGACCTCGTCGTGACGAGTCCGAGCCACATGGCCACCACGTCGCAGCGCCTGGGCCCGACGCTGGATCGCTGGTTTCCGCGGGCGCGCGTGGTGCTGGACGTGGAGCATTACCCCATACACGAGTGTCAGGCTTTCTGGCAAAGCGGCTTCGACGAGGCCGCGGTGCTCACCCTGGACAACTGCGGCGAAACCCTCGCACGCCTGCGCGGGCGCAAAGGCTCCGGAACCATTTCGATCATGCGAAGGGACGGCACGTGCCGGGTGCTGCGCGAATTTCTCTTCCCGGAGGCGAGCGCCGGCCTCCTCTACTCCATGTTCAGCGGCCACGTCGGCTTCCTCGAGGGCGAGGAAGGCAAGACCATGGGTCTCGCCCCGTACGGCAGCCCGGAGTTGTACGAGCGCCTCGCGCCTCGCCTGCGCCTGGGCGAGGACGGCTCCTTCGCGCTCATGACGAACCGCGAGCTGGGCAACATCCTCGACCACTACGTCCATCGGCGGCCCGACAACAAGTCTCTGCTGCTGCCCCGCCACGAGAACGTGGCCCGCGCCGGCCAGGGACTGCTTGAGGACGTCGTCACCAATGCCTTCCGTGCCGCCCTGCGGCTGACCGGGCAGCGGGACCTGGTCTACGCTGGCGGCGTGGCGCTCAATTCGTGCGCCAACGAGATCGCTCGGCGCGCGGCGGGCCCGCGGCGCTTCTACGCGGCGCCGAATCCCAGCGACACCGGGCAGGCACTGGGGTGCGCCCTGTACGGCGCGTACGAGATCGGCGGCTGGAATCCGCCCGCGGCCGAGCTGCCAGAGTATCTTGGCCCACCTTACGAGGACGCGGAAGTGGACGCCGCCGCGCATGCCACGCGACACAGCGTGACCCGACCCGACGACCCGGCGCGCACGCTGGCCGCCCTGGTGGCGAAGGGATGGATCGTGGCGCGCTTCGCCGGCGGCGGCGAGTACGGCCCCCGCGCGCTGGGCAACCGCAGCATCCTGGCCGACCCGCGCCGCCCCGACATGAAGGACTACCTCAACGATCGCGTCAAGCACCGCGAGACCTTCCGCCCCTATGCGCCGACCGCGCTGGCCGAGCACGCCGACGCGTGGTTCGACATGGGGGGTGACACCCACAGTCCCTACATGCTGCGCGTGGTCCCGGTGCACCCGTCGTGCGTCGCGCAAATCCCCGCCGTCACGCACGTGGACGGCACGGCTCGGGTGCAAACGCTTACGCGCGCCCAAAATCCGGAGTATTACGCGATCATCGAAGCGTTCCATGAGTTGACCGGCGTCCCGCTCGTCCTCGACACTTCGTTCAACCTGGCCGGCAAGCCCATCGTGGAGAGCCCGCGGGACGCCGTGGACTGCTTTGACGCGACGGAGATCGACGCTCTGCTGCTCGGCGGCTGGCTGCTCACCAAGAAGCCGCCGCCGTGAGCACGCTTCAAGAACGCTACGCGGCGCACGTCGACCACATCGGACGCACGCGCGACCTGCGCCGCTTTCTGGCCGCGCTGGTGGTGGGTGGACGCAGCGGGACGCTGGTGCACCGCCGCGTCAGCACGGCAAACGACAGCTTCATGCAGCGCTTTGCCGCGACTTCCGACGCCATGCTGGGGGTGCTGCGCGAGCCCGGGTGGGAGCCGATCGACCCGCGGGTGGAGGAGGGGATCCGGACCATCCCGCGCGTGTCCGACTGGATGGCATCGCAAGACACACGCACCCTGTCGGACATCCTGGAGCGCGAGCGGGATCGCTGGTTCCGCTCGCTGTACGTCCCGTGGTCGCACCTCGCGCCCATCAAGGGACGCAGCGTGCGCCACTGGCCCCGCCCGCGCCGCATCCTGCTGGCCGTGGGCCAGCACATCGGCATCGGCGACGAGCTGATCTGTTTCCGCGTGGCGCGGCGCCTGCAAAGCTGCTTTCCGGAGGCCTCGCTCGAGGCCCTGTCCTTTTATCCGACCTTGTGGAGCCTGTGCCCGGGCGTGCGCGCGAGCGACGCGGCGGCCGACGACCCGCTGCTGCCCCTGGTGCGCGCCGTCGACCTGCTGCGCGAGGACGCCGACAACCTGGTGGTCTTTGTGGACTACGCGTCATTCGGCGTCTACCGCACGCTCGAGTCGCTGCAGGCCCTGCCCCGCTTCGTATACGTGGATCCGGGCGCCCCCCTGACCCGCCTGGTGGATTCGGCCGAGGGCTGGATCGCCGAGTATCGCCTCAAGGGCGTGCAGCGGCTGTACCGCTCCCTGGGCGGCCTGCTGGACGTGACCTTCGACCGCGACATCACCTGCCTGGAAGGTCTGGAGCCGCCTCTGCTGGCCGGGCCCGGTCCGCGGCGTGACGTCAAGTCAGGGGTCGGCTCGGCCTCCCAACCTCTTCCCTCCGGGGGATTCCCCAGGTTACCGTCCCTGGCGGGCCTCCCGCGCGTGTACGTCAACCCCTTCTCTTCGAAGGATTACGCGCTGCTGGGGGCCGACTGGTGGTCCGCCGCATTGCGCCACGCCGCGGAGCAGGGTGCACTGGAGGGGGGTCCAGGGGGCGCCGAAGGTGACTCCCCCTGGGTCAGCCCACTGGAAGTGCAAATCTTCGCGGGCATCAACGACACCACCAGGGGCTACGCCCGCGCCATCGCGGACGGCCTTGCGGGGATACCGGCGCGGCTGCACGGCGAGGACGACGCCCCGACCATCGCCGCAACGCTGGAGGCGGCGTGCGACGCCGATCTGGTGTTTGGCCTCGACACCTTCACCTGCCACGTGGGTGTGCTGCGGCGCGTTCCGTGCGTAACGGTGTACTTCAACGCGTATTACAAGCACTTCTGGCAGGTGCCGGACAACCACGTGCTGGGCGCCTTCGTTTGGGACGCGCCCCAGGTCGCTGGGGACATGATCGCGCGCATGCTCTGGCCGCGGCCGACGCCCTTGCTGGACGCCGTGGCGCAAACCAGCCTGCAGGCCGCCCGGGCCACGTCGCTGGAGGAGCGCGCTGCGGCCTCCCCGGCCTTCCTCGATGCGTTGGAGGCGGCGTTGGGCGACGGCGCCGACCCCGTCTACGCCGACGTTGCGTACGGCGTCATCGACAACCTGCGCCACGTCCTCTCCCACGTGCCGCGGGCCGCCAGCCTCACCCGCGACGCCCTGGACGACGCCGTGACGACCGCCCTCGACGCCCTGCAGGTCACCAACCTCGTGCGCTATGCGGATTATTGCGAGGGCGCGTCCAACCGCGCTGGCGCGAGCGCATCCACCCGCGCTTCCATCACCCGACGCCACAATGGCGGAACGGCCGCCAGCACGATCATCCCCGGATAACCGGTGGGCAGCTTCGGGCTGGTGTGGACGTACTGCAGCGTCTGGTAGGGCGTCTGCGCGTGCAAATGGTGATCGGCGTGGCGCTGCAGATTGAACAGCAGCAGGTTGGACAGCCGCTGATCGGCGTCCCAGGCGTGCCGCGCGTCCACCGGCTCGTAGCGGCCCGGCGCGATCTCGCGCCGCCGCAGGCCGTAGTGCTCCACGTAGTTCACCGTCTCCAGAAGACAGACGGCTACCGCGGCCTGCCCCAGAAAATACGCCAGCGCGCCGCCGCCAAACGCCAGGACCAGCGCCCCCACCAGGGCCACTTCGAGGGCCACAAGTTGCAGGATGCGGTTGCGCGCGCACCACGCCCCACGGCTCTTGCGCGCCAACCGCCGCGCCTCGATACGCCACGCGCTGCGCGCCTCGTCGATCACCACGCGCCCCAGGAAGGCGTACAGCGACTCGCCGCGCCGCGCGGTGACGGCGTCGTGCGGCGTCGCCACGCGCACGTGGTGTCCGGCGAGGTGCTCGATGGCGTAGTGGGCATAGCCCACGCACACCAGGTTGAGGTGGCCCAACGCGCGCGACAAACGGTCGGTGCGGTGAAACAATTCGTGCGCCACGGTGATGCCCATGCCGCCGGTGAGCACGCCCACCGAGACGGTGATGCCGAGCCGCTCCCACCCCGTCCCAGAGGCCGCCGTAACCCACCATGCGCCCCACAGAAAAATCCCGAAGTTCAACGCCACGGCCGCGATCAGATAGTCCCGAAACCGCCCCTCGCGCTCGAGCGCCTCCGCCTTTTCCGGGAGGGGATTGAGTCGGTACGTGCCGGCCAGCAGATCGAGCAACGGGATGGCCCCGAACATATAGAACGCCGTGAGAAAGGTCCACGCCCCTCCGAGCGACGCGCCGACCAGTGGCGTGAGAGGCGTTACAAGCACGACGACGAGGGGCCAGTTTTGCGTGCGCGGCATGCCGCCGGAAATACGTTGACGCGCCCGCAAAGCCCTGCGATGCGCCCCCGCCCGAGTCTTTCCGAAGACCGGCGGTCGGAGGGAAACAGCCGCATAGCGGGCGTCTAGACAGTGGTTCACGGAACCAGCGTGGCGTCGGCCATGCCGACCCCTTCACTTCGCCAGGATATCCTTCGATTCCACAGAAGACCGGTGCCATGACCGAACTATATCGCCGCCAGGCGACTGAGCGCGTTTCGTCGCCGGACCAACTCGATCGCATCATCCAGATCACCTCCCCCCTGGACTGGCTCGCCGTGGCCGGCATCGTCGTCACCCTCATCATGTTGGGCTTCTGGGCCTTTTTTGGCCGCATCCCCCAGTTCGTTGAGGGCAGCGGCGTGCTGCTCTGGAACCACCCGCTCTTTGGGGTCAATTCAATCGCCTCCGGACAGATCGTCGAAATGCGCGTGCGCACCGGGGACGTGGTGCGTGAAGGCGCCGTGCTCGCCTTCGTGCAGCCCGCCCAGTCGTTTCCGGAGGTCTCGCGGGTCGAGATATTGTCGGGTCAGGCAGGCCGCGTGAGCAAGACTTTCGTACGTCGCGGCGACATGGTGTCGGCCGGCACGCCCATCGTCAATATCGCGCCGCTGGGAGCGCAGCTTGAGGTCGTGGCCTACATCTCCGCCCTCACCGCCAAACGTCTGCGCATGGGCATGGATGCCCAGATCACCCCCTCCTCTACGCGAGGCGACGACTACGGCGTCTTGCTGGGGACCGTATCGCGAGTGAGCGAGAACCTCGCCACCGCAAGCGACATCCGCAGCCGCGTGGGGAGCGACGAGCTGGCCAAGATGCTCGAGGGCGCCGGCGGCGGCTATCTGGAAGTCACGGTGCGCCTGCACGACGACCTGAGCACGGTCAGCGGCTACCGCTGGTCCACCGCGCAGGGCCCTCCCTTCAAGCTGACGCCCAATACGGTGTGTGCGGTTCAGCTCGTGCGGGATGAGCTGCGCCCCATTGAGCTGGTCATTCCGGAACTGCTCGAGAGCCTGGGCGGGCACTCTCCGTGATCGGAACGCCCACCAGCCCCAAGAAGCAGCCGCCCCGTTTCCGACGCATCCGCACCCCGACCGTCATCCAGATGGAGGCCGTGGAGTGCGGCGCGGCCGCGCTCGGCATCGTACTGGGGTACTTCGGGCGCTACGTGCCGCTCGAGCAGTTGCGCACCGATTGCGGCGTCTCCCGCAACGGCAGCAACGCCCGCAACCTCGCCCAGGCCGGCCGCGGCTACGGCCTCGCGGTGAAGGGTCTGCGCGCCGAACCGGGCGACCTGCCCGGCCTCCCGCTGCCCCAGATCGTATTCTGGACCTTCAACCACTTCATGGTGGTCGAGGGATTTACCAAGACGGAGGTGCTGGTCAACGATCCGGCCTCCGGCCCGCGCCGCATCGCGCAAGCCGACTTCGACAAAGGCTTCACCGGCATCGTCCTCAGTTTTGAGAAAACGGATAAATTCGAAAAAGGCGGCCGCCGCCAGTCCGTTCTACGCTCTGTGTGGCAGCGCATGCACGGCAATGAGGCCAGCCTGCTCTACCTGTTCCTGACCAGCCTGGCGCTAGTCATCCCGGGCCTCGTCACGCCCGCCTTCATGCGCATTTTCATTGACGACATGATGTCGCGCGGCCACGTCAACTGGATCCTTGGCCTGTTGGTGGCAATGATCGTCACCATGTGCGCGGCCGCGGCGCTCACATGGATGCAACAATACTTTCTGGCGCGGATGGAAACGCGGCTTGCCGTCATCGGCGCCGGACGATTTTTCTGGCACGTCATGCGGCTGCCCATGGAATTCTATCTGCAGCGGTTCAGCGGCGAGATCGGGTCTCGCGTCGAGTTGAACGACAACGTCGCGCACGTAGTGTCCGGGCGGCTGGTGTCGGCGCTGCTGAATCTTTGCATGCTGCTGTTTTACGGCACCGCCATGTTTTTCTACGACGTCAGCCTGACCTTCGTGGCCATCGGGCTGGCCCTGGTGAATTTTGTGGTGCTGGCCGGCATGGGCCGCCTGCGGGTGGACCAGAATCGACGCCAGCTTCAGCACAGCGGCAAGCTGCAGGGCAGCATGCTCAGCGGCATCCAGATGATGGACACGCTGAAAGCGTCCGGCCGTGAAGGCGACCTCATGACGCGCTGGGCCGGCTACCAGGCGCAGGTGATCACTTCCCAGCAGGAGCTGGGCTTCACGGCGCAGGTGCTGTCCACCATGCCCATGCTCACCAACAGCCTGGGAAACGTGGCCATCCTGACGTTGGGCGCGCTCAGCGTGCTCAATGGCCAGATGAGCGTCGGCATGCTGATGGCGTTCATGTCCTTGATGGGGAGCTTTCTGTCGCCGGTGAACATCCTGCTCGAATACGGGACGGACATCCAGGAGGCGCTCGGCGACATGAGCCGACTTGACGACGTGCTCGAGAACCGCGCCCTGGCGTGGAACCCGGAGGCGGCCGCGGCCGGACGGGGCAAGTTGAGCGGCAACCTGGAGCTGCGCGGCATTACCTTCGGCTACAGCAAGACGAATGAGCCCCTGCTGTCCGACTTCAACCTGGTTGCGCGGCCGGGCGCGCGCATCGCCATCGTGGGCACCACCGGCAGCGGCAAGAGCACTGTGGGACGCATCCTGTGCGGCCTGTACGCACCGTGGGGCGGGGAGGTGCTGTTCGACGGCACGCCGCGTGACCAGGTCCCGCCGGAGGTGCTGTCGGCCAGCCTTGCCTACGTGGACCAGGAGATCGTGCTGTTCGACGGCACCATCCGCGACAACCTCAGCATGTGGAATCCGCTGATCGACGACGCGACGCTGCTGCGCGCGCTGCGGGACGCGGCGGTGGATCGCGAGATCCTGGAGCGGCCGGGAGGGCTTGACAGCACCGTTCTTGAGGGCGGACGCGACTTGAGCGGCGGGCAGCGGCAGCGCCTGGAGATCGCCCGCGCGCTCGCGCTGGATCCAGCGATCATCGTGCTGGACGAGGCCACCAGCGCCCTGGACGCCCTGGTGGAGAAGTCCATCGACGACCGGCTGCGCATGCGCGGCCTCACCTGCATCATCGTCGCGCACCGCCTCAGCACGATTCGCGACTGCGACGAGATCATTGTCCTGGAAGAGGGCAAGGTTGCCCAGCGCGGCACCCACGACACGCTCAAAGACGTGCCAGGAGTCTATCGGCGCCTCATCCACGCCGAAATGGTCGCGGCCGAGGCGGCCACGGCGGTGGTGTAGATGTCCGCCGACCTCATCACCTCCCTTTCAGAGGTGGAAGGCGCCGCCTGGGAAACCGGCGGGGCCAACCGCCCCCTTGCCGCGGACCGAGTGGATGTGGCCTGGCTTCTTGCGCCGGCCGAGCACGCTTTTGTCGAGATATTCCTGATCTCCGCTCAGGAGGCGGGCGCCCGCAAGCCTCTTTTTCAGGTGCCGCCCGGCGGACTGTTCATGGGCGCCGCCGCGATCGACGGCCACAGCCTCCTGGCTGTCGGCAACAACGCCGCGCGCATTCTTCGCGTGCCGCTGGCAGCGCTGGCGGAGGCGTCGCGAGATCCTCGTCTGGCGGCTCCGGTGCGCGCCATGGTGACCGCGCACCTGGCGCGTCTCGGGCAGGCGGTGTGCTTCATCAACGCCCCGGACCAGGCCATCGTGCTGGCGCCGGGCGTCACGGTACAGCTTCCACCGGAGGCCGCGGCGCGCGGTCGCGAAGCCGTAACCTGGGTGCGGTGCCTGAGCGGGCGGCTCAGCTTCCAGGGATTAGACGACGCGAACGTGCCGCCGGCGCCGCTCACCCTGCCCCTCCCCGCGGCCGGCTGGTTGGCGGCGCTGGACGACGCGCAGCTCGAGGTGGTCGCGGACGACGCGGTCCTCCAGGGACCGGACGGCTGGGCGGGCGTGGCCGCGTTCCACGCCCTGGCGCTGCACTCCGCCGCGCTCCACGCCTCCCAGCGCGCGACCGAGCAAGCGCGCGAGATCGAGGCGCGCTACGCATTCGAGCAGCGCTCGGTGGGAGACGCCGTGATGGATCTGGCGTCCATCCTGCGCTTTCGCACCGCGCCCCGCATGGTGGGCGGCGAGGCGCCCCCTCTGGAAGCGCTGCTGCGCACCTGTCACCTGATCGGCGAAGTACAGGAAATCAAATTCCGGCGGCCGCCGCAGTCGAGCAAGACCGACAAGTCGGACCTCATCACCCAGGTGGCGCGCGCCTCCCGCGTGTGCGTGCGCGAGGTGCTGCTGACCGCCAACTGGTGGCGCCACGACAGCGGCCCCATGCTGGCATTCACGCGCGACGATCCGCATCCGGTGGCGCTGCTGCCACGCTCGTCCACGCGCTACGATCTGGTGGACGTCGTGAAGGAGCGGCGGATGCGGCTGACACCCGCCGTCGCCGCCACCATCGACGATCAGGCTTACGCCTTCCTGCGTCCCCTGCCGGAGCGCGCTCTGGGCGGCGTGGACCTGCTCCGTTTTTGCATGCGCTTCTCTGGCATGGACCTCAAGCGCGTGGGGATTCTCGGCATGATCATGAGCGTGCTTGCGGTCGTCATGCCGGTGGCCACCGGATTCCTGGTGGGAGAGGTCATTCCGCACGGCATCCGCAGCCAGGTCGTCAACGTCGGCATCGGGTTGATCGCCGCCACGCTTTGCTCCACCGCGTTTCAAATGGCGCGCTCGGTCGCCTTGCTGCGTCTTGAGGGACGCACCGACGCGGACCTGCAGGGCGCGGTCATGATGCGGCTGCTCATGCTGCAACCCGATTTCTTCCGTCGCTTCACGGCCGGCGACCTGGGCCAGCGCGTGCTTGGCATCAACCATATTCGCGAAATCCTGGCGGGCGGCAATCTGCAAGCGGTAATGGGCGCCGCGTTTTCCGGTTTCAGCTTCCTGCTCTTATTTTATTACAGCCCTCCAATGGCGGTGATGGGCAGCTTGCTGGTGCTCGTCATGTTCGCGGTATGCCTCTGGGCGGGGATCAATTATCGAACGCGCACCGACGACATTGCCCGCTTGTCCGGCCAGATCAGCGGACGCGTGCTGCAATTGCTGCGCGGCATCGCGAAAATCCGCGTGGCCGGCGCGGAGGGACGCGCCTTCGGACAATGGGCGAAGCTGTTCGCGCACCAGCGCCGGCTGGTCCTGGAGAATCGGATGATCGAGGCGCAGGTGGGCGCCTTCCAGGCTTCCTTTCCGGTCCTGACCACCATGTGTTTTTTCGTGTTCGTGGCCGCGAACCAGTATAAAGCCATGACAACCTCGGAATTCGTGGCGTTTTTCGGCGCGTTCGGCCAGTTCCAGGCCGGACTGCTGGGGCTGGCCGGGGCACTCAACGCGTTGATGACGGTCGGGCCCTTGCTCAAGCGCGCCCAGCCGATGCTGGAGGCGCCGCTGGAATGTGACGAGAGCCACCCCGATCCCGGCGTGCTGGAAGGCACCGTGAAGCTGGACGGCGTCAACTTCCGCTATCGCCAGGACGGACCTCTTATACTGGACAACGTCACGATCGAGGCGC
>Ga0194131_10008333_pt1 | contig 13527 bp, 8 predicted proteins | sample TA2KigO120mmetaG_FD_148631 | JGI IMG/M metagenome (GOLD analysis project Ga0194131, IMG submission 148631) | Freshwater microbial communities from Lake Tanganyika, Tanzania - TA2015053 Kigoma Offshore 120m | ecosystem: Environmental > Aquatic > Freshwater > Lake | place: Tanzania: Lake... | reverse complement strand
AGCACGGCGCGCTCCTCGCGCGAGCGCGCGCGCTCCAGCATCAGGTCGAGGAACAGCGCCTCGTTGAGCGTGGACGGGACCTCGGCGACGAAGATCGTGTAGCCGGCGTACACGAACGGCTGCGTCTGGTGCGACAGCAGCGTGTGCATGGAGTGGCCCATCTCGTGGGCGAGGGTGAACACCGCGTCGAGCGTCTCGTTGTAGTTGAGCAGCATGTACGGATGCGCGCCGTAGACCGGCGCCGAGTACGCGCCGCTGCGCTTGCCGGTGTTCTCGAAGACGTCGATCCACCCGCGCGAGAACGCCTCGCCGACGTGGCGCTGGTAGTCGCGGCCGAGCGGCGCCACCGAGTCCACGATCCAGTCGCCCACCTCGTCGTAGGGATAGCGGACGTCGTGCTCGACGAGCGGGATGAAGACGTCGAAGAGCCGATAGCGCGCGAGCCCCAGCACGCGCCGGCGCAGCCGGTGATACCGCCGCAGCGGCCCCACGCCGGCTTTGGTCACCGTGATGAGGTTCTCCACCACCGCGGTCGGAATGTTGTTGCCGTGCAGCGCCGCGTCCAGCGTCGTCGTGTAGCCGCGCGCCCGCGCATGGAACCAGTCGCGCTGCAGGACGCCGTTGTAGAGCGCGGCGTACGTGTTCTGGGTGTCGGCGTACGAGCGGTGGAAGGCGCGGTAGGCGGACGCGCGGTCCTCCTGGTTCCTGTTCGTCTCCAGCAGCGCGCGGTACTGGCCGTAGCTGAGCGTCACCCGCTCGCCGCTGGCCAGCGTGATCGACGGGAACTGCATGTCCGCGGTCGTCAGCGCGCCGTAGCTGTCGTTCGGCACGCTGTTGAAGCGGCTCGCAAACGACATCAGCCGCTCGCCCGCCTCGTCGAGCACGTGCTCCTGCTCGTGGAAGAGGCTCTCGATGGCGAAGCGGTAGATCGCCAGCTCCGCACTGGCGTCGAGCCACGCGCGCACGGTCTCCCGCGGGATCGCCAGCAGCTCGGGGTTGAACCACGAGCTGGCCTGGTGCTGCTTCGCGAAGAGAATCTGGACCTGCTGGCGGCGGGCGTTGATCTCGTTGTTGCGCTGGTCCTCGTCGTACTGCAGCGCCGCGAAGTACCACACGCGGTAGCTGAGCGCGCCCATCGCATCCATCGCGCGAAACGCGGCGAGCAGCTGCCCGGGGCTCTTCGCGAGCGTGCCCTGAAACGCCTTGAAGGACTCGACCGCCGCCTCGAGCTCGCGGTAGCCGCGGTTCCAGTCGTCCCAGCTCGGGCAGATCGCACTGAGGTCCCACTTGTAGCGATCGGGGATGGCCTCGCGCGAGGCGAGCGTGCCCGGCTGTGGCCGGTACGTGTCCAGTTCGGGCATCAAACGATCATATACGGGCGACGCATGCGTCGCCCCTACCGGCGAATGAGGTCGACGAGCGCGGAATAGCTCACCGGCAACGGCACACTGTGGCGCGGACGCGCCAGCGCCTCGTCGAGCACGGACGGCAGAGCGACGCGGTGACCGATGGCGGGCTCCACCACTTCACGGAATTTAGCCGGGTGCGCGGTGGCGAGAAACACGCCGATGGCTTCGGGGTCGCGCTCGAGCTGGTCCTGGAGGCCGAGCCACGCGATGGCGCCGTGCGGATCCAGCAGGTAGCCGTGACGTTTGTACACGGCGCCGATCTCCGCCACCACCCGCGCATCGTCGAACGCGGCGCCGGCGATGTCCTGGCGCATGCGCTCGAGGTCGTCGCCGTACATGGCGCGCATGCGCTCGAAGTTGCTGGGCGCGCCGACGTCCATCGCATTGGCCACCGTCCGCACGGAGGGGCGCGGCTCGTAGACGCCCGTCCGCAGGAACTCGGGCACGACGTCGTTGACGTTCGTGGACGCGACGAAGCGCTCGACCGCCAGGCCGAGGCGTTTGGCGATGAGGCCGGCCGTGAGGTCCCCGAAGTTGCCGCTCGGCACCGACACGATCGGCGGCCGCGGCAGGTTGGCGAGCAGGAAGTAATAGAAGGTCTGCGGCAGCAGCCGGCCCAGGTTGATCGAGTTGGCCGGCGTCAGCCACACGTGCGCCCGCAGGTCGTCGTCCGCAAACGCCTGCTTCACCAGGTGCTGGCAGTCGTCGAAGGTGCCGCGCACGGCAACGGCCGTGATGTTCTCGCCGAGCGACGCCATCTGGGCTTCCTGGACGTCGCTGACCTGTCCCTCCGGATAGAGGACGAAGACGTGCGCGTCGGGCACGCGGTAGAACGCCTGCGCCACCGCGCTGCCGGTGTCGCCGGAGGTGGCCACGAGAATCGTCAGCGGCGTGCCGTCCGTGAAGTGGTGCAGCAGGCGCGCCTGGGTCCGGGCGCCGACATCCTTGAACGCCAGCGTCGGCCCGTGGAACAGCTCCAGCGCCCAGACGCGGTCGGTGACCTGGACGAGCGGAATCGGGAAGTCGAGCGCGTCACGGACGAGGGGCGCCATCGCCTCCTCGGTGATGTCGCCGGCCAGCAGGTGCGTGCCGACCACGGTCCCGATGGTCGTGAGGTCGGCCGACTTCAACCGCTCGAGCGTGGCGGGCGGCAGCGGCGTGAACCGGTCCGGGAAGTAGAGGCCGCCGTCAGGCGCGGTGCCGGCAAACAGCGCGTCGATAAAGGGGACGGCGGGGGACTGTCCCCGTGTGCTGACCCACCTCATACCTGCATCGGTTCCGGCCGGATCGGGACGGGGCGGCCCTTGTCGTTGACGGCGACGAGGACGACCTCCGCCTCGGTCACCTTCACCTTCTCGCCGTGCCCGGTGCCCGCCGGCGACGTGATGCCGGCTCCCCAGCGCTCGGCCTCGACCGACACGCGGACGGTGATCGACGTCCGCCCCACGCGCACCGTCTCCGTGTAGAAGCTGACGATGTCGCCGAGATAGACCGGCTCGTGGAACTCCACCTCGTGCATCGCCTTGGTCACGTAGCGGTGCGCGGCCACCTTGCGCGCCTCGACCGCCGACGCCAGGTCGATGTTCGAGAGGATCACGCCGCCGAAGATCGTGCCGAGCGCGTTGGTGTCCTTCGGCAGCAGGAGGAGCTTGATGGCGGGAATGCGCTCGGGCGTCATGGCCCTCTCATTCTATTTTTTCTGCGGCTGATGTTGCGATCTCGACGATCCGATAGACGGAAAAGCGTTTATCATGAATCGCACATGAGCACGATGACCAATGGACGCCCGGTGCCGCCGGTGGCGAGCACGTCGTCCACGCGCGCCTGGAGCGTGCACGACGCCAGCGAGCTCTACGAGGTCCCCCGCTGGGGTCACGGCTACTTCTCGGTCAACACCAGGGGTCACGTGCAGGTCCACCCGACGAAGGACCCGCAGCAGTCCATCGATCTGAAGGAGCTCGTCGACCGCCTGCAGCTCCGCGGCATCAGCCTGCCGGTGCTCGTGCGGTTCACCGACATCCTCCGCCATCGCCTCGGCGAGATTCACCAGGCCTTCCACACGGCCATCGCGACCCACCAGTACCAGGGCCAGTACAGCTGCGTCTATCCGATCAAGGTCAACCAGCAGCGGCAGGTCGTCGAGGAGGTCTACGACTTCGGCCGGCCGTACAAGTTCGGCCTCGAGGCAGGCAGCAAGCCGGAGCTGCTGGCGGTGGTGGCGCTCGCCGACAACGACACGCCGATCATCTGCAACGGGTTCAAGGACGCCGAGTTCATCGAGACCGCGATGCTGGGGCTGAAGATCGGCCGCAACATCATCCCGGTGGTCGAAAAATACACCGAGCTCGGGCTGATTCTCGAGGCGGCCGACAAGGTCGGCGTCCGGCCGCAGATCGGCGTCCGCGTGAAGCTGGCCGCCCGCGGCAGCGGACGCTGGCAGTCCTCCGGCGGGTTCCGCTCGAAGTTCGGCCTGACGGTCACCGAGATCATGCGGGCGCTCGAGGAGCTGAAGTCGCGCGGCATGGCCGACTGCCTCAAGCTGCTCCACTTCCACCTCGGCAGCCAGATCACCAACATCCGCATCGTCAAGGGGGCGCTGAACGAGGCGGCCCGCGTCTACACCGAGCTGGCGAAGCTCGGCGCCGGGCTCCAGTACCTGGACGTCGGCGGCGGCCTGGGCGTGGACTACGACGGCTCGCAGACCAACTTCGAGTCGAGCATGAACTACACGCTCGAGGAGTACGCCAACGACGTCGTCTACCACATTCAGACCGTGTGCGACGAAGCCGGCATCCCGCATCCGACCATCGTCTCGGAGAGCGGCCGCGCGGTCGTGGCGTACCACAGCGCGCTCGTGTTCAACGTGCTCGGCGTCTCGGGGTTCGGCGACGAGAAGGTGCCGACGGCGGCCAACCCGGACTGGGAACAGCCGCTCGTGGATCTGGTGGAGACCTACAACAACGTCACCGCGCGCAACGCGCTGGAGGCGTTCCACGACGCGCAGCAGGCGCTCGACATGGCGCTGAGCCTGTTCAGCGGCGGCTACCTGCCGCTCGAGCAGCGCAGCACGGCCGAGAACCTGTTCTGGGCGATCTGCACGAAGCTGCAGAAGCTCGTCCAGAGCATGGCGGAGGTCCCCGAGGACCTGCAGAACCTGGACGAGCAGCTCTCCGACACCTACTTCTGCAACTTCTCGCTGTTCCAGTCGATTCCCGACAGCTGGGCGATCAAGCAGCTCTTCCCCGTGATGCCGATCCACCGGCTGAACGAGAAGCCGGCCAATCACGCCGTGCTCGGCGACATCACGTGTGACTCCGACGGCAAGCTCGATCGGTTCGTGGATCGCCGCGACGTGAAGAAGACACTGCCGCTGCACGCGTCGAGCCCGAACGACCCGTATTACCTGGGCGTCTTCCTCGTCGGCGCGTACCAGGAGATCCTGGGCGACCTGCACAACCTGTTCGGCGACACGCACGCCGTCCACGTCAGCCTCGACCCCAACGGCGAGGTGCGCCTCGACGCCCTGATCAAGGGCGACACCGTCAAGGAAGTGCTGGACTACGTGGAGTTCGACGCCGAGGCGCTGCTCGGCAAGCTGCGCACCGACGTCGAGACGGCCGTCCGTGCCGGGCGCGTGGACTACGAGGGCGCCGGCCGCCTGCTTCGCTTCTACGAAGACGGTCTGAACGGCTACACCTACCTCGAAGGCTGACGCCTTCGATTTGCGATTTGTGATTTGCGATTTGCGATTTGCGATTTGTGATTTGTGATTGTGGCTTCCGGCTTTAGCCGAACCAACTCTTCCGATGTAGGGGCCGACTTCACGTCGGCCCTTTCTGCGTACGCAGTACGTAGTGTCCGGCTTTAGCCGGACCACACACGGCGGTGCCGATCAACTTGGTCCGGCTACAGCCGGACACTACGACGTTTCAGAGACCGCTCTAGCCCTCGCGCTGAAAGCGAGCGATTCGCTCGGGATCGGCCGACCCTCCCGATATAATCGGCGCCATGAACAGCAAACACACCCTGCTTCCCGCGTTCGTCGTGGTCGCTGCCCTTGGCGTGGCCACGTGCTCGTCCCCTGCCCCGTCGCCGGGGCCAGCCGCCGGCACGGCGCCGTCGGCCACGCCGCAGTTCGTGGTCGATGCGACCTGGCCCAAGCCGTACCCCAACAAGTGGAAGATTGGCGGCGTCACGGGCCTGGCGGTGGACAGGGACGACAACGTCTGGGTCTACAACCGGCCGAACGATCTCACCAGCCTGGAGCTCGAGGCCGAGCGGACGCCTCCGATCGCCGACTGCTGCGTCCGTCCGCCGTCGATGATCCTCATCGCCGGCCATGACGGCGAGGGCTACAAGGACGGCGAGGTCATCGCCTCCTTCGACGCGCCGCAGGGGCACGGCATGGCCGTGGACGCGCAGGGCTTCCTGTATCTGGGCCAGAACACGGTCCGCAAGTACGACCGGACCGGCAAGATGCTCATGGAAGTGCCGCACATTCCCGAGAACGCCGACGGCACGCCGTTCACGATGCCGCAGATCCCCAAGCGCATCCCCGGCCTCGGCGGCGAAGGACCGGTCGCCAATTTCATCCGGAACCTGGACAACGACATCAAGGCCGGCGCGGGCAACGCGAACGAACAGCGCAATACGCAGAACCAGCTGCGGCAGCAGGCCTTCATCGCCAAGTATCCGCCGACGACGCCGATGATCGTGGGCGGCATCGAGGAGATCCGCACCGACGACGCGGCCAACGAGATCTACATCGCGGACAACGCGTTCGGCGGACGCGTCATGGTCTTCTCGCTCGACACGTTCGAGTTCAAGCGCGGCTGGGGCGCCTACGGGCACAAGCTGTCGGAGATCAGCACGAAGCCCGAGGATCACGCGTATACGCCGGGCGGCCCGATGGCCAAGGAGTTCGTCGGCCACCTGACCTTCAACTTCTCCAGGGACGGTCTGGTCTACGCCGCCGACCGCGCCGGCAACCGCATTCACGTCACCGACAAGCAGGGCAACTTCAAGCAGGAATTCAAGCTGGCGGAGACCACCGGCGTCGGCGGCTCCACCGGCGGCGTGATGTTCTCGAACGACCCCGAGCAGAAGTTCCTGTACATCTCGGATCTGACCAACAACAAGGTCTGGTTCCTCGATCGCATGACGGGCGAGGTGAAGGGCACGCTGGGCCAGATGGGCGAGAACGCGGGCAGCTTCTTCGGGCTGCACATGGAAGCCACCGACTCGAAGGGCAACCTCTACACCGGCGAAGTCTTCTACGGCGAGCGGGTGCAGCGGTTCCTGCTGCAGCAGTGAACCATGGGGCGTGCGTGGCTCGTGGCGGCGGTGCTGGGGCTCAGCTCGCCGGCGGCACAGGCCCAGGGGCTGGGCACGCTTCGCATTACAGTCACGCTGACTGACGCCACAGGGGCGGCCACGCCGGTCGGACGTCATGCGCTGCTCATCAGCGAAGAGCCGCCCGGTGCGCCGCCGCGGCGTATCTTCACCACGGCGGCCGGCACGGCGGACGTCTCGCTGCGGCCCGGGCGCTATGCCGTGGAATCCGACCAGCCGCTGGCGTTCGAGGACAAGACCTACGAGTGGTCGCAGCGCGTCGACATCGTCGCCGGCCGTCACGCCACGATTGACTTCACGGCGGACAATGCGTCGGTTGAGACGCGTGCTTCCACCGCCGGACCGGCGGGCCGTTCAGCCACTGACCCGTCGCTGCTCGCCGCCCGCTGGCAGGGCTCGGTCGTGGCGCTGTGGACACCGACGCAGCACGCCTCGGGATTCGTCGCCGATGCGCGCGGCCTGATCGTCACCAGTCAGCGCGTCGTCGGCACCGCGACATCCGCCGAAGCGCAGTTCACCCCCGACCTCAAGGTCAGGGCGACCGTGCTCGCATCGGATGCCACGCGTGACGTGGCCATCCTCTGGGTCAACCCGTCGGTCGTCGCCGCCGTGCAGCCGCTGGCGCCGGGCTGCGGCCGGATGTCGCCGCCATTGGCCAACGGGCACGAGCTGTACGCCATCGGGGCGCTGATGACGGGACAGAAGCGGCTGACGCTCGGGCAGGTGACGGGCGTCGGACCGCGTCTGCTCCTGTCTGATCTGACCGTCAACCGCGCGAGTGCCGGCGGACCGGTCTTCGGCGCGGATGGGTTGATCGGCTTCACCACCGTCGACGATCGCGACCCCGATGGGCGATCGAATGCGCGGGTCGTCCGGATCGATCAGGCCTGCGAGGCGCTCGCCTCCGTCGAGGGGAAGATGGCCGGCGCCATGCCGCCGGACGCGACGCCCCTGCCGGTCGAACCGCGCCGGCCGATACCCGTCGGTACGCTCGCCGAGGCCGTGAAAACGCGCACCGGCAACCTCACTCCGTACGCGATGAGCACGTCCGGCTTCGAGATCGCGTTCATCACGCCCGTCCATGTCTACGGCGCGAACGATCAGGTGCGACGTCCGGTGATGGAATTCGGCAACTGGTCGGAATACCTGGCCGACTATCCGCGGGTGCTGCTCGTGCGCGTCACGCCGAAGATGGTCGAGGGACTGTGGGCCAGGGTGGCGCGCGGCGCGGCGATGACGCAGGGGATCGCGCTGCCGCCGATCACGCGGGCGAAGGCCGGATTCTCGCGGATGCGCGCCCTCTGCGGGGAGGCGGAGGTGACGCCGATCCATCCGTTCCTGGTCGAACAGCGCCTCTCCGCAACCGACGCCATCTACGAGGGACTCTACGTCTTCGACCCCGCGGCGCTTGGCCCGCAGTGCGGCACGGTGAAGCTGACGATCTATTCCGAACAGGACCCCGGCCGCGGGGACACGCGGGTCGTCGATCCCAGGGTGCTGCAGCAGGTCGCGTCGGACTTCGCGCCGCTGTAGTAGTGTCCGGCTTCAGCCGGACCACTCTCCACAGCGATAATGCCTCTCACATGCGGCAGCCGCAGACGCTCCTCGACATCCCCACACCTGCCCTGATCGTTGACGTCGCCGCGCTGGAGCGGAACATCCAGCGCATGGCGGCGTTCTTTGCCAGCGGCCCCTGCAGGCTGCGGCCGCATTTCAAGGCGCACAAGACGCCGGAGATCGCGCGACGGCAGCTCGCGGCGGGGTCGTGCGTGGGCCTGACGTGCGCGACGGTATCGGAGGCGGAGATGGTCGCCGGGTTGACCGACGACATCCTGATCGCCAACGAGATCGTCGGCCCGGGCAAGTGCGAGCGGGTGGCGAAGCTGGCCGAGCGGCACAACGTGACCATTGCCGTGGATTCCGTTGCCGGGCTCGAGGCGATGTCCGCGGCGGCGATCAAGGACGGCGTCACGGTGGGCGTGCTGATCGATCTCAACGTCGGCCAGACGCGCTGCGGCCTCACGCCGGGACTGGATGCGCTGGCGCTCGCGCGGCGAGTCGCGCTGCTGCAGGGCGTCCGGCTGCGCGGCGTGATGGGATACGAAGGGCACCTGCAGCCCATCCGTGAGCGTGCCGAGCGCGAACGGCGTACGCGCGAGGCGATGGCCGCGCTCGTCGCCACGGCGCGGCTCATCGAGGGCGACGGCCTGCCGTGCGACGTCGTCTCGGGCGGCGGCACCGGGACCTACGACATCAGCGGACGCGTGCCGGGCGTCACCGAGATCCAGGCGGGATCCTATGTGCTCATGGACTCGGACTACGGCTCCCTCGATCTGCCGTTCGAGCAGGCGTTCCATCTGCTCGGCACCGTGGTCAGCCGGCCCGACCCGGGACGCTGCGTCGCGGACTGCGGGCACAAGTCCGCGACGAAGGACCACGGGAATCCGGTGGTGGATGGGATGGAGGGGGCGACCGTGCTCAGCCTCAACGACGAGCACGCGACGATCGGACTGCCGGCGGGATCGCGGATCGCCGTCGGCGATCGCGTCAGGCTGCGCCCGTCACATACGGACCCGACGGTGAACCTGCACGACGTGTTCTACGCAATCGAAGGCGAGCGCGTCCTGGACGTCTGGCCGATCGCGGCGCGCGGGTATCCCGAGCACCGGGCGGTTATTTCACGCCTTTGAACAGGAAGCGCTGGACGCGCTTCCCCTGCGTCTCGGCCACGTAGATGTTCCCCCTCGAGTCCACGGCCAGGCTGTGCGAGTGGTGGAACTGTCCCGCGTAGCGCCCCTGGCGGCCGAAGTTGCCGAGCACGCGCAGCGTGCTCCTGTCCAGGATCCAGATATGGTTGTTGGTCCCGTCGGCCACGTAGACGAACCGCTCCTCGAGATCCGCTGACAGATCGACGTCGTACGCGGCGCCGTTGCCGAGCGTCGAGCGCGCGATGAACCCTTCGCGCAGGAACGTGCCCTCTGCGGTGAACGCCTGGATCCGGTTGTTCAGCCGGTCCGCCACGTAGACGATGTTGTCGATCGACAGGCGCAGGCCGTGCACGAGGTTGAACTGCGTGGGGCCCGCTCCGTCCTGCATCAGCGCGCGCGGCGCCGCATCGTCGGGCCGGTTGCCGTAGGCGCCCCAGTGCCGCTTGTACGCGCCGGTGTTGGCGTCGAACACGACGACGCGGCGGTTGTCGTAGCCGTCGGAGACGAACAGCTCGTTGGTGCGCGGGCTCACGTGCATCTTCGACGCGCGCTTCACGTTCTGCGTGTCGTCGCTCCCCTTGCTGGCGCCGAGGCGGCCGATCTGCAGGATGAACCTGCCCGTCCGCGTGAACTTGAGGATGTGGCCGTCCTTGGGGCCGTTGCCGCTGATCCAGACGTTGTCGAGGTGGTCGACGTGAATGCCGTGCTCGTTCTCCGGCCACTCGTAGCCGGCGCCCGGGCCGCCCCAGCCCTGCACGAAGTTCCCTTCCTGGTCGAACTCCATGATCGACGGCCCGGGCTGGCAGCAGTCGCCGATCGGCGGCTTCGCCAGCAGGTACTTCTCGTCGTCGGCAAGCGTGCGCGGCCGCTGGTTGATCCAGATGTGGTCGTGCGTGTCCACGGCGACCCCGGAAAACTCGCCGAACGTCCAGTTGTTCGGCAGCGCCTTCGGCCAGTTCGGGTCCACCTCGAACACGGGCACGCCGGCCGGCGGTGCCTGCGCGTGAACAAGACTCGCGGCCGCCAGTGCCACGACAAAGCCAATCCGGATTTTCATCATCGCTCCACGCGCGGGCGACGCACCCGCCTCCGCGCTTCGCGCTTCGGCGAGGTCTCGCCGGAGCCTTGGCGAAGGCGGAGGCGTCGCCCCTACCGTTAAAACATGATCCAGCACAGCAGCGCGCCGACGACGGTCATCGACGCGCCCCAGGCGAGCAGCCGGTTATACACCGGGCGGACGTCTTTCGTGTCCGTGATTCCGGTCAGACACATGGCGCCCGTCGTGGAGAGCGGCGACATGTCCACCAGATGTGCGCCAACGTTCATCGCGGACGCAATCGCGATCGGATCGCCGCCGATCCGCATCACCAGCCCGGGCACGGTCGGCAGGAACGCCGGCAGGACGACGCCGGAGGTGCTGCTGTAGACGGACACCACCGCGGTCACGAACGCGACGACGCCGGTTGCCGTCTGCTCCGTGGCCATGAACGCCAGGAAGCGCGTGAAGAGATCGAGGCCGCCGGTCTTCTCCATCAGCGCGATGAGGACCGTGACGCCGCACACCATGATGATGACGAACCACGGCATCCGCTTGACCGCCTGGTCGTGATCGGCGACGCCGAACACCGCCAGCAGCACCGCGGCCGCGAACGCCGCCATCCCGACGTTCGCTCCCGCGAACAGCACCGACAGGAGCACCCCGCCGATCGCGGCCATGGTGATCACGTTCTTCCTGTCGAACGCCGCGGCCTCCTTCGACGTCTCCTCCCCGCCCACGTAGGTCCGCGTGAACAGCCGCCACCCGCCGAACAGCAGATACCCGCCCAACGCGACGATCGCGTGCCCCGCGAATCCGGCGAGGTAGGTGCGGAACTCGTAGCCGCCCAGGCCGATGCGGTCCATGATGCCGTTCACGATGATGCCGGTCGGCGCGAACGGCGACAGCGCGCCCGCCTGGGCCCCGTTGCCGACCATGATGGCCATCAGGAACAGCGGCACGCCGGCGCGCGAGGCGGTCGTCATCGCCATCGGCGCAAGCATCGCGGCGGTCGCGATGTTTCCGGGACCCATCGTCGCAATCGCGGCCCCGAGCAGGAAGAACATGACGGGGATGAAGCCGACGTTGCCGCGGCAGAGGCCCACGGCGCGCAGGGCCAGCTTGTCGAGCGTGCCGTTCAGATGCGCCTGCGAGAACAGCAGCGTCACGCCCGCGAGCGTCAGGAAGAGCTGCGTCGGGAACCCGCCGAGGACGTCGTTGAGGCCCATGCCGCCGAAATACACGCCGACGATCCACGCCGACGCGAGCCCGAGGATGCCGACGTTCAGCCTCGTGAAGCAGCTGAGGACGATGGCAATGATGAGCGCGATGAGCGAGAGCCAGGCGAGACTCATGGCATCAACAGCGACCGGAGCAGCACGGCCGGGTGCACGGCCTGCATGCCGATGAAGTCGTGGACCTGGTGGCGGCACGACGTGCCGGAGGCGACGACGGCCGCGCCGGGGGGCGCGTTGCGAAGCTCGTGAAAGAGCCGCCGTTCGCCGATCGCGCGCGACACCTCATAGTGCTCCTTTGCGTAGCCGAACGACCCCGCCATCCCGCAGCAGCCCGCATCCAGCGCGAAGACGGTTGACCCGGGGACCTTGGCGAGCAGCGACCGCGCGGGCGCCAGCAGCCCCATCGCCTTCTGATGACAGTGGCCGTGCAGAAAGATCTGCGCGGGCCCGTTCTGCAGCCGAAGCGCACCGGCCTTCGTGTCCGCGAACTCTTCGAAGAGCACGGTGGCCTTCGCCACGGTCTCGGCCTTCTCGCGCAGCTCACCGCGCAGCAGCGACGGCGCGTCCTCTTGCACCGCCGACAGACAGCTCGGCTCGCAGAACACGATCTGCCGGCCTGCCGTCGCGTGCGGGAACAGCGCCTCCGCGTTCGCCGCCGCCAGCGTCCGCGCGCGCTCGAGCAGGCCCTTCGAGATCTGCGGACGCCCGCAGCATCCGTGATGCACGGTGCCTGCGCGGACCCCGGCCGCGGCCAGCACGTCCAGCGCCGCCATCCCGATGTGCGGGTCGTAGTAGTTGGTGAAGGTGTCGGCAAAGAGCACCGCGCCGGACGTCGCGTCGGCGGCGGGCGCCGTCCGCTCGAACGTGCGGCGGACGAACTGCGGCACCTTCCGCCGCCGGTCCACGCCGATCAGCGCTTCGTTCACCACCCGGCCGGGAAGACTGTTGGCGAGCCAGTTGGAGACCGGCGCCAGCCGGCTGCCCCACTCCGCCAGCGTGCGCGCGTTGCCCATCACGCGCGCGGACAACGGGGTCCCGTGCCGGCGCCAGTAATCGGCGAGGAACTCGCTCTTGAACCGCGCCATGTCCACGCCCACCGGGCACTCCGCCTTGCACGCGCGGCACTCGAGGCACAGGTCGAGGGCCTCGTAGACGCCCTCGTCGCCAAGTCCCGACTCTCCCAGCCGTCCGCTCATCGCCAGCCGCAGCACGTTGGCGCGCCCGCGCGTCGAGTGCGTCTCCTCGCGCGTCGCCATGTAGGACGGGCACATCGTCCCGTCCAGCTTCTTGCGGCAGGCGCCGAGGCCGCTGCACATCTCCACCGCGCCGCCCATGCCGCCGTAGTCGGAGTAGTCGAAGAACGTGGCGGGCGCCGGCGTGATGTAGCCCGCGCCGAAGCGCAGGTTGTCCGTCAGCGGCGGGGCGTCCACGATCTTGCCCGGGTTGAAGATGCCGTTCGGGTCAAAGGTGTGCTTGATGGTCCTGAACGCGTCGTAGAGGACCGGCCCGTACATCTTGCGCATGAACGGGCTGCGGACCAGGCCGTCGCCGTGCTCGCCCGACAGCGCGCCGCCGTACTCGAGCACGAGATCGGAGACCTCGTTGGCGATCGCCTCGAACGTGCGGACGCCGTCCGCGGTCTTCATGTTCACGATCGGGCGCACGTGCAGGCATCCGACGGACGCGTGCGCGTAGACGCCGGCCGACGTGTTGTGGCGTCGCACGAGCTCCAGGAACCGGCCGATGTACTCGCTCAGCTTCTCGGGCGCCACCGCCGTGTCCTC
>Ga0194131_10008331_pt1 | contig 13529 bp, 12 predicted proteins | sample TA2KigO120mmetaG_FD_148631 | JGI IMG/M metagenome (GOLD analysis project Ga0194131, IMG submission 148631) | Freshwater microbial communities from Lake Tanganyika, Tanzania - TA2015053 Kigoma Offshore 120m | ecosystem: Environmental > Aquatic > Freshwater > Lake | place: Tanzania: Lake... | reverse complement strand
TGGCCGGCGATGGCGCCCGCCCGGAAAGCCGCGCGGCGGCAAGCGAGGCCGCCCTGCTGGAGCGCATCAGGGGCGCCAGCTTCGAGGCCGCGCGCTGAGCGTCGCTTCGTTGACTTTGGCGCCGGGGCGGCGGCACCCACCCAGGCGCCGGCCGTGGTCATCGAGGAACTCATGACGCATTCGAAAGGGCTTGTGAGGCAGGCGCGGTACCCGAGATCGAGTCCGAGCCCGTGCCATGAAGCTTGGTGCAGGCATCCGGATCGCGCCAGCCATTGCCGCGCCGACTTCGCGTGATGGTATCGGGCGTTGTAGAGCAAGACATGGATCAGCCGCAATGCCGGGATACAGATCGAGCCAGTCGTGTCCGAGCCATGCCACGGCCTGGGTGGGAACGACAGCCTTGACCGCGCCGACGCCGTCATGGGTCTCGAGATACACCTCCGCGCACTTGACGCTCCGCCACAGCCGCGCGACGGAGACGCACGACGGAGACGTTGTCGCGCCCATCCCTTGCCACCCAAGCTGATGGCGATCCCGTGCGCCTGGAGCAGGCCGGCAAGCTCACGGCGGCGAGCAGGTTCGATTGCTCGGTGTTGACGACCGCGGGCCGGTCGTTGTCGACGCGGAAAAAAGAAAAAATTGACTGTTAACCAAAGTTCGATAGGGTTTCGCTGTTTGCGTTTCTGGCTGACCGATTTTGCTGCTGCCGATTGTTCTGCTTCGGAGGGGAACGTGAAGACAAGGGCTTTCGCAGTTGCATTCTGCGTGGCTGCTGCGGCGAGCTCGACGCCGCTGCTGGCCGACACCACCGATGTGAAAACCCAGTCGATCATCACCGTAGGAAAGCGGGGCGCGCATTGCGTCGATGATCCGAACTGCATGAACCGCTACCACTGGGCCATCAGGCCCGTAGCGAAGGCCGAGGCTGGACAGCTCATCCGGTTCGAGACCCGCGACGCGCTTGACTCCAACCTGACGCTCGGGTCCGAGCCCAAGGACGTGCTCGCGGTCGATCTGAACCTGGTCCATCCGCTCACCGGGCCGGTGCACATCGAGGGCGCGCGCCGCGGCGATGTGCTTGCGCTGACGCTGATCGACATCGAGCCCGACCAATACGGCTACACCACCATCGTGCCCGGCTTCGGCTTTCTGCGCGACCTGTTTCCCAAGCCCTTCATCGCCAACTGGAAGCTGAATCGGCTGGAGGCGGTGTCCGATCAGATCCCCGGCGTGCGCGTGCCGTTCAACGGATTCATGGGAACGGTGGGCACGCTGCCCGGCAAGCCCGAAGTCGAAGCCTGGGTGGCGCGCGAGAAGCAGCTTGGCGAGGCGGGCGGCATCGCCCTGCAGCCCGAGCCGACCGGCGCACTGCCGGCCGCGCTGTGCGGCCCGAACGGCAGCAGCAAAGCCGAGTGCCTGCGGACCATCCCGCCGCGCGAGAACGGCGGCAACATGGACATCAAGCAGATGGTGGTCGGCACCACGCTGCTGCTGCCATGCTACGTCGATGGCTGCGGGCTGTTCGTCGGCGACGTGCACTATGCGCAGGGCGACGGCGAAGTGGCCGGCACGGCGATCGAGATGGGCGCCAAGGTCACGGTGCGCGCCGAGATTCGGAGGGGCATGGCCGCGATGATGACGAACGGCCCGCACTTCGAGGGCGGTAGCCAGCTCAAGGGGCTCGCCCCGGACCGGTTTTATGCCACGGTCGGATATCCGCTGAAGAAGGCCGGCGAGGTGCTGCCTTACGTGACCTATCTCGACAGCAGGAAGATCGCTCCGCTCACCAACCTGTCCGAGGATCTCACCGCCGCTGCGCGCAGCGCGCTGGTCGAGATGATCGAGTGGCTCAAGCGCAGCAAGGGCTTCACGGGCGAGCAGGCCTACGTGATCACCAGCGTGGCCTGCGATCTGCGCATCGGCAACCTGGTGGACCTGCCGAACTACGCGGTTTCGGCGATATGCCCGCTGGAGATCTTCGACAAGAGGTAGGGCCCGGCCGCGTCGCTCGGCCGCGGGGCGAGATGCGCGCGCCGCGCATGGTCGGCGGGCGATGAAACGGCGTGCTTTCCTGGCTGCCGTTGCCGCGCTGTCGGCGCCAGCCGCGCACGCGCATTCGCCCTATCGCCAATGGCAGGTCATGCGCCAGCGCTTTCTGCTGGTGCACGCGGCGCGGACCGACCCGCGCGCGGACGGCATCGCGGATGAGCTGGTCGCGATCATGCAGCGCGTGCTGCCGGAAGCCAACGCCATGGTCGCCCGCTCGCCGAACGAGCAGCGCCTGATCAATCTGCTCACGACCGGCCAGGCCGTGCTCGCGGTGCTGCGGCCGGAGCTGGCGCGCGATGCGGCCCTCGAGCGGGGCGCGCTCGGCGCCGAAGGGGCATGGCCCGTGCGGCTCCTGGCGTGGGCCGAGGATCGCATGCTCGCGACGGTCGAGAGCTTCCCGGCGCATCACGCCTGGCTGGTCGCCGCGGCGCTGATCGGGAATCCGGGGGCGCTGCGCATCCGCCCCGCGGATGCGCGCCAGGGCGAAGTGCCGGCCCATCCGGGCGCGGCGGCCTTCGCGCGCGGCGAGCCGCTGGAAGCTGCTCGATGAGACGCGTCGTCGTCGCGCTCGCAGCCGCGCTGCTGGCGGCCGGCGGCGCGAGCGCCCACGATCTGGTCGGCGCCAAGCGGGCGGAGCACTATCTCCTGCAGGCGGGCAAGTGGCAGGCGATCGCCGCTTCTGCTCTGCCGGCGGGGGAACGCGCCGAGGCGCTGTACCGCATCGGCGTGATGCTCGACGAAATCCGCGAGCTGCTCAACCGCGATCTCGCCGCGCACGGACACGTCCGGGGGCTGATGTCGAGCCATTTGGTCGACGAGCTGCAGCGCCGGGGCCTGCCGCTCGCCTGGTCGGAGAAGCGGCGCCGCTTCAGCGCCAACACGCGCTACTTCGAGCAGGCGCTCGGCCTCGCGCCGGCGGGTCCACGCGCGGCGGATGCCGGACTGCGGCTGCTGCGCGGACGCTTCCACGACGGCTTCGATGCCGACCCGCTCGCGGCGGACGAGGGCTGGCCGCAGCTCGCCGAGCTGGTCGCTCTTGCGACTGATCTGGCCCGGCGCGAATTCCAGGGCGAGACGCGCGAGGAAGTCGATTTCATGGTCGCGGTTCTGCACGCGCGCGCCGCGCTGCACGCGCCGGACGCCGCCATGCGGCACCGACACGGCACGCTGGCAAGGGAAGCCATCGCTCGGTTCGGCGCCCGCCATTCCGACAGCCTGCGCAGCGCCATGATGCCGGTGCTGCGCGAAGCGCTCGGTTCGGACTAGCCCGGCCGGCGCCGCTCGCGCGACGCGAAAGGGGCGCCAGGTCATGGTGTTGCGCTCGATCGGTCGAGCGACGACCCGCCGCCGCCGGCTGGCCGCCCGGCCGATGGATGCCAAAATGGACCTGAAATCCGCCACGATCCCGTTGACGCCGGGCGGCGCGATCTGCAATAGTAAAGTCTGAGGTGCAAAGCCTCCCATCCGGCATGAGCCGGTTGGTAACTCCATGATGGAGATTCGCATGTCGCTCAACGTCCTCTCCAATTATGCCGCCAACGTCGCGCACCGGTTTCTGACCAAGTCGGACGGCGAGGCGACCCGCTCGCTGTCGAAGCTGTCCGCCGGCACGCGCGTGCTCAATGGCTCCGACGACGCCGCCGCGCTCGCGCTCGGCACCCAGATCCGCACCGACGTGGTGTCGCTCAAGCAGGCGGCGGTCAATGTCGGCCAGGCGACCTCGATGCTGCAGATCGCCGACGGCGGCATGGGCACGGTGACCGACATTCTGGTGCGCATGAAGTCGCTCGCCACGCAGTCGGCCTCCGATCAGGTCGGCGCCAGCCAGCGCGCCATGATCCAGTCCGAATTCGCCGCGCTCCAGGCGGAAATCTCGCGCGTCGCCAATACCACCAATTTCGACGGTAAGAAGCTGATCGACGGCTCGCTGGTGTCGGCCGGCCTCAAGTTCCAGGTCGGCGCCGGCAACGTGGCGGACCAGGACACCATCACGGTCCAGGTCGCAGACATGCGGGCCTCGGCGATCGGCAGCGACGGCACCCGGCTGGGCAACGCCCCGGTCACGGCCGCGGCGGGCTCGCAGGCGGTCGTGGCCGCCAATGTCGGCACGGTCGCGGCCCCCAGTAACGGCACGAACGTCACCACCCTGGGCGCTGCGCCGGTCACGGTTCAGGCCGGTCAGCAGGCCAGAGCCTCGGTGCAAAAGGTCACAGGCATTGTCGTTACCGACGCGGGCGACCTCACCACCACCGGCTTCACCATGAGCTTGAACGTGCATGGGACCGTTCAGGCCCTAGGTGATGTCGACCTGAGCTCTGCCGCTAACCTCGCCGGAGTCGTAGACGCGATCAACAGCAAGCTCGCTGATAAGGCGTCATGGAAGGTAGGGGGTGCTCAAACGGTTTCTGCGTCCGCGGTCGACGGGGTGCTGATCCTCACGGATACCCAGGGCCGGGCGATGTCGAACATCGCCATCGTCCCCGCGTCTGGCCGAAGTGCGGCCGGCGACAACATTGCGGGCGCCGCGGGAACCGCGACCGTGGTCGACGCCGGCCAGACGTTGGTCGAATCCGTTACCCAGATCACCCGCCTCGAGGCGGCGACCTTGCCGAACAACCCCGCCAGCAAGTTCAAGATCAAGGTCGGCAACAACATCCAGACCGAGGTTTCACTGAGCAGCTCGGCGACCTTGACCGCCATTGCATCGGCGATACAGACGGGGCTGCGCACCGCCGCCGACGCCGTCATGGGCAGTGACGGTACCGCCCTCAGCGTGACCCAGGCCAATGGCGTTCTGACTATCCACGACGCCAAGGGCCGTACGATCTCCGGTGTGGAGCTGGTGGCTTCTCAAGCCGGGATCGAGGCGAACAGCACGGAGTCGGTCCAGAACATCACCGGCCTGGCCTCGAGCTTCGCGGCGGGCTATGTCGGCAAGCTGACGGTGACGATGGGCGGCGTCACCACCAGTGTCACCAGCGGCGTGCCGACGGCGACAACCGGCGCCGGCCTGGCGACCGCGATCCAGACTGCCTTGCAATCCGCCATCGACACATCGGTCACGGCCAGCTTCAGCGGCGGCACGCTGACCATCAAGGACAAGCAGGGTCGGGCAATCAGCGGCACCAGCCTGGTCGACAACACCGGCGCCGCCGCCGTGGCGTCGACAACCACGATCGGGGGCATCTCCGCGGGCTTCGCGGCCGGGGCGGCCTACGCCCTCGACGTCACGGTCGGCAGCACCAGGGTCGCCCGCATCGACCTGCGCAGCGTGGCCGCGGGCAGCCTGGCGACCACGGTTCAGAGCGCCATGCAGACCGCCATCGATGGCTCGGTGACCGCGGCTTTCAGCGGCGGCACGCTGACGCTCGCCGATGCCAGGGGGCGAGGCATCAGCGGGGTCAACCTGATCGCCACGCAGGACAACAAGGTCAGCGACCTGTCGGTTTCCTCCTATGACAACGCCTTTGCCGGGATCAGCGTCATCAACGACGCGCTCGACGACGTGGCCAAGGCGCGCGCCGATGTCGGCGCCCTGCAGAACCGCCTGGACTATGCCGCCCAGAACCTGGCGACGCAGACCGAGAACATGGAGGCCGCGCGCAGCAATCTGATGGATCTCGACATGGCCGCGGAAATGAGCCTGTACACCAGCAAGCAGATCCTGCAGCAGGCGGGCATCAGCATGCTGGCGCAGGCGCAGCGCATGCCGCAGAACCTGCTGCGCCTGTTCCAGTAAGCCACGGGCTCTCCCGCGCCGCCGGCCGACAACGGCGGTGGCGCGCTGAGCTAGGCGAGGTGCAAGGCCCCGTCCCGCATCGGCGGGACGGGGCCCGAAGCCGGGAGGAATGGCAATGCAGATCAATCAAATCGCTCCAGAGGCATATGCGGCGGGAACGTCGGTCCGGCCGACCCAGCCGATGGCGACGGCGGCGGTGGCGCACAGCCCGGCCGTCGCGATCGCCCTCGGTCACGCCGGTCAGGCGGCGGCGGCGCCGGTCGAGACCCGGCGTCCGACCCCGCCGCCGGCCGGCGTGCTCGACGACACTACGGTCACGTCGTCCTTCGATCGGAGCTCCGGCATCATGGTGATCAGGGTGGCCTCGGCGCGTTCGGGCGAGATGATCGCCGAAATACCGAGCGCCGAGCTGCGCACGCTGGCCGCGCGCATGCGCGAATCCCTCGAAACCCTGAGCGAACGCGACGCGTAGCCGCCGCGGGGCAGCCGGGTGACGGGGTACCGGCACGACGTCATGGTGACCACGTGATCGCCGGCCCTGACCGGCGCGCGGGCCGGTCGGGCGGGCAAACGACAAGCGTGAGGAACGACTCCGATTCGGAGCAAAAGGGCGGTGTGCCGCGATGCCGCCGATCTATCATGGCGCGATGATTTTTCTGACGTGGCCGCCGCCGCATGCCGGCCGGCATGCGCCCTTCGCCCGGCGCGCGCGCCGGCCCGATCGGGCAGCGATCGCGCGCGCCGTGACCAAGCCGTGACCAAGCCGTGACCAAGCAGGATGCCGGGGCGGGCGAAGCGGTCAGGCCGGCGTTCCGCTGGTCGCGCAAGCGGGACCGGCGGATCATCACGATCGAGGAAGCTGCGGTCGGCGAGGTGGCCGAGCAGATGCGCGCGGCCGCCGCCGTCGACGATGCCGAGGTGGCCGAGCAGAAGCGCGCGGCCGCCGAGCAGCGCGCCCGCGATCTCGAGCTGGTGGTGGAGAAGCTGAGCCGCCGGCTGCACGCGCTGCAGGCGACCGTCAGGATCGTGCAGCAGCGTGCCGCCCACCTGGAGCGCGAGAACCGGGAAGAACGCGAGAACCGGGCTGGCCGGCTGCCCGGCGGCGACAGCCATGCCGAGCTCGCAGCGCCGGCCGCCGACGCCGTCACGCTCAAGCTGTTCGCCGAGGTCGGCCTGACCCCGGCGTGCACCGACTTCGCCCTCGATGCCGTGCGCCGGGCCTATCTGCGCCACTATCACCCCGACGGCCACGCCGATCCCGGCGACAAGGCGCGGGCGACCGCCGAGTTCCAGTTCTACGCGCGCATTTTCGCCGCGATCGCCGAGCGGCGCGGGCGGCGGCCGCCGCCATGAACGTGTTCCGGCCCGTGCCGTATCAGTTCGACCGCCTGTTCGGCCCGGTCAGCGGCGCCCAGTACGGCGACCGGGATCTGCTCAGGGCAGCGGGCATCGTCGAAAGCCGTCCGGCACGGCCGGCTCTCCCACCCCCGGCGCCGGCGCGCGTGGCCGGCGCCGGAGACGGCCAGGCCGAAACCGCTGCGGCCGGCCCGCCGGCGGACGACCTCTTCGCCCTGGCGCCGGGCAGCCTCGCACCCCGCATCGCGCTGACGGCGGGCAGTGTTTTCGACCCGTCGCGCACGCGGCTCGGCCTCATTGTCGACCTGGCGGTCTAAGCCGAGCTTTGCCCAATTTTGAACCTGGTCGCCTGATTTTCTTATCCTGTTTGGCCTCGCGCTCGCCGCTCGGCCGGGCCGGCCTCGGCCGGGCCGGCCTCGGGAACGCTGAGCGCCGGTGTCGAGCCTTTTCGTCTGGCCGCCCGCTCTGGCCGCCCGCTCTGGCCGCCCGCTCTGGCCGCCCGCTCTGGCCGCCCGCTCTGGCCGCCCGCTCTGGCCGCCCGCTCTGGCCGCCCGCTCTGGCCGCCAGGACGGGCCTCACAGCTTGTCGTTCATGTGCCGAATGTGGCTGCACAGGACGCGCATGACCGTCCGGATGAAGCCATCCGTCGCGCGCAGACGAATACGGAACTGTTCGGCATCGATGACGTAGCAGCGCGTATCGAGCAGCGCCACGGCATCGGTGCTGCGCCCACCGCCGTCGATCAGGGCCATCTCGCCGAACAAGTGATGGTCGGCCACAATGGCGACCACCTGCTTGTCGTGGTCGCGCATGCGCGACAATTCGACCTTGCCGAAATCGATCAGATAGGCCCGATCGGCGTGATCTCCCTCGCGGAAGATGACGGCCCCGCGGCCGAACATGATGCTTTTCAGATATTTCTGTTCGTCGCCCATCGCGCCAGCCGCTCCCTTCAGCCCCTGCGCCGCGCGCAGCCCGACCGTTCCGCCACCGATGGGGGCAACCGATCGCGCCGAGGATGCGTCGCGCCCGGCCGCCGGTCCAGGCCGATCGCCTGCAATCTGGCGTCAAATCCCGGCCGGCCAGTCCGACATGGCCGGTCCGACATGGCCGGTCCGACATGGCCGGTCCAACATGGCCGGTCCAACATGGCCGGGCGGCGATCGACAACGGCGGCACGACGTTGCACCGGCAAAAAATTTTGCCGCAGCTTGGCACGCCGCTTGCTTCTCGGAAGGCAGCGTTTCCATGAGGAGTGACGACCATGCTGACGTCCGACCTGCCCAGTTCCCGCGATGCGGAGATCGTGGTCGAGCTGTTCGACCGCCTGCTCGTTCATCTGCGCAAGACCGTCGCCTGCATCGATGAGCGCGACGTCGAAGGCCGGTTCAAGGCGACCGGAGCCGCGCTCGACATCCTGTGCCTGCTCTACGAAGGCCTCGATCCCGAGGGACGGGATTCCTGGACGGAGGGGACCCGCGCCTTGTACCTGCACGTCATCCGCGGATTGGCCCAGATCAACGTTCGCGACGACCGCCGCGCGGCTGAAAGCATGGCGATGCTGGTCACCCCGCTGCGTCAGGCCTGGGCGACGTTGTGCGCCCAGGCAAGCCTGATCGAGAGCGCATCGACCTTCGCCACGATTTCCGCGGCCGCCACGCTCAACGCGCAGGCGGGCGCGCACGCCTGACAGCCACCCCCATCACGCAGCCGCCACCCGACGTGCCGGCGTCGGCCGGCGGGTAAGTCCGCAGCCGGAGGTGTCGCCAGAGGAAAGCAGTCATGTCGCTCAACCTGATCTCCAACTACGCCGCCAACCTGGCGAACAGAATCACCGACCAGACCGACCGGCGCCTGACCAGCACGCTGACCAAGCTGTCGACCGGCTCGCGCATCACGCGGGCGAGCGACGACGCGTCGGGCCTGGTGCTGGGCAACACGTTCCGGACCGAGCTGGCGGCCCTGCAGACCGTGCAGACCAACGTCGCGCAGGCGACGTCCATGATCCAGATCGCCGACGGCGCGCATCAGTCGGTGACCGACATCTGCATCCGCATGAAGGCGCTGGCGGTCATGTGCGCGTCCCAATCGCTGAACGACAGCGATCGGGCCGCGGTCGACGTCGAGTTCCAGGAGCTGAAGGCGGAAATCAACCGAATCGCCTATTCGACCACCTTCGCCGGCAACGTCCTGACCGGCGGGCCGGGCGGCGGCGTGCCGACCAAGTCGTTCACCATGGCCGACGCCATGTTGCCGTATTTCGGCAGCGTCAAGGTCTACGGGCCGGAGCGCTGCACGGACGACGCGGCCAAGCTCCGGGCCGCGGTCTCGACCGTGGACGGCAAGCAGTTCGTCACGCTGACCGACGCCGGGCGCAACGTCAGCCAGAGGATCGAGGTGATCCAGAACAAGCCGCTCGACTTCACCGCGCTCGGGATCGTCATTCAGCCAACTTCCACCTTTCCGATGGGGAATCTGGTCGCAACTGCCTTCAAATCGGTGACGCTGGGCTCGACCGACGGCGGCGTGATGCACATCGACCCCGGATCGGCGCTGTCGTTCGTCAAGGAGATCTACGCTTACGACACCAATGCGATCAGCAACGATCCGGCCAGGGTCTCGTTCCAGATCACCAGTTCCGCCGCGCCCGTCGCTCAGGTCAGCAGGGTTTCGATCGGCCAGCCGACCACCAATGCCGTGGCTGGCGACACCGTTTCGATCACCGTCAACGGAACGCGCATCACGACCCAAGCGCTTGCCACGGGCGACGACGAAGCCGACATGGCGGCGGCCCTGGCGGCCGCGATCAATGGCAACCAGGACGTCGGGGCGCTGGTCGAGGCATCGGTCGCGCCGCAGAGGACTACGATCGAGATCGCCGCGCCGTCGACGGCGGCCGGGGCCGGCGACACGGCGTTCATCACCGTCAACGGCACGAAAATCGTCACCGCCGCGCTGCAAGCGGGCGCCAGCAAGACGGCGATCGCGGCGGCCCTCGCCACCGCCATCAACGCCAATGCCGCGGCGGGCGCTGCGGTCACGGCGTCGGCCGCGGACGGCACCCTGACCCTGGACGCAAGATCGGCGTCCCAGCCGTTCACCAGCAGCCGGGTCGGCTTCACCGGCAGCCTGGCGGCAGCCGATGTGCTGGCGACCCAGAAATCCGTGCTCAGCATCGGGGCCCCGACGGCAAGCGCCAGCGCCGGCGACAAGCTGGCGATCACCATCAACGGAACCGCCATCCAGACGGCCGCCCTGGCGGGCGGCGAAAGCGATGCCGGGATCGCCGCCGCCATCGTTGCCGCGATCAACGCCAATGCGGCGGTCGGCGCCGCCGTGACCGCGACGCTGGGCAAGCAGGTCAGCTCCCTCAAGATCGACCCACCGAGCGTCGCTGCAGCGGCCGACGATACGGTATCCGTCAAGGTCAACGGGACCACGGTGACCGCAACCCTGGCCGGGAGTGAGACGGCTACTGCGATCGCGCAGAGGCTCGCCATCGCGATCAATGCTAGCAACGCGGTCAATGGCGCCGTCGTGGCGGCGGCGGCCGACGGGACGCTCAGGCTGACCGCCAGGGCGAGCGGCACCATCGTCACGCTGAGCGCGCTGAGCACGACTGGCAGCGTGGCAGCGCAAAGCGCCGTCAGCGCCCAGAAAGCCCAGTTCACCATCGGCGCGCCGTCGACGGCGGCCAGCGCCAGCGACACCGTGTCGGTCACGGTCAACGGGACGACGGTCTCGGCGACGCTCTCCGGCGGAGAAAACAGAGATGCGATTGCGACCGCGCTTGCCACCGCGATCAACGCAAACGCCACGCTGGGCAATGTCGTGTCGGCATCGGCATCCGCCGGCGGCAGCCTCACGCTGATCGCGCGGCAGGCCGGCACGCCGTTCGACGTATCGGATCTGGACATCTCCGGCACCCTCGCGGCAACCGTCGGCCTGGCGGCGCAGGGGCCGGCCGGCGAGATCGCGCTGGCGTCCAGGAATGGAACCGACTTCACCAGCAGCGGATTGAGCGTCACCGGCGCCCTGGCGGTTGCCAGCAGCGTCAAGGCGTCGGGGTCGCTCGGTCAGCTCAGCCTGGTCTCCAAATTCGCCGGCAAGCCGTTCCAGGTCGCAGACTTCGCGGTCAATGGCACGGTCGTGGTCGGCAGGGACATCTCGACCAAGACCCAGAACACGACGCCGACCTTCCAAATCACGGCCCGGTCCACCGAGCCGAATGTGACCCAGACAATCGGGATCGGACAGGATTTCGGGAGCCAGCTGTTCGACTTCCGCGAGCTCGGCATCCGCCTGACCACGACAGCCGACTTCGACGTCACCGATGTCGTCGACCGCTCGGGCATCAAGGCGAATCTGGCGGCGGGCCAGAACGTCGCGAGCATTTCCAAGGACAACAACCTGGTCAGCTATTTCTACCAGGTCGGCAGCGGCAGCAGCAGCACCGACCAGATCCAGGTCGACGTGACGTCGCTGACGACGCGCGCGCTCGGGCTGGAGTTCCTGACCTTGGCCGCGCACAGCGAAAACGGCGTCGCCCGTGGCGGAACCGAGAACTCCCGGCAGGCGAATGCCGTGCTCGAATCGACGCTGCTGCGGATCTCGACCAACCGGGCGAAGCTCGGCGCCAAGATGAACCGCCTCGAATTCGTGTCGGACAGCCTGCGCATATCGCAGGAAAACAACGAGGAGGCACGCAGCTCGATCATGGACGCCGATACGGCGCAGGAGATGACCCGCTTCACGAGCCAGCAGATCCTGCGGGAAGCCGGCATCGCCATGATCAGCCAGGCCCAGAAGCTGCCGCAGTCCCTGCTGTCGCTGTACGCCAAGCTCTGACGCGCGGCGGCCTGGGCGCGGCGGCCTGGGCTCCGCCGCTTGGGACCCGGCGGGCCTGTGGCGGCGCCATGCCAGGCGTGGGATGGCGAGGCCGCGCCCATGGGCGGCGGGCGCCATGCAGCGGACCAGGGCGCACGGCGGGGAGCACGGCGGGGAGCGCGGCGGGGAGCGCGGTCCGGGGCGCCGGACGGCGAGACCAACGCCAGATTGGCGGCGACCCGCCGAAATGCTCCGAATCGGACCCAGCAGAGTTCGTCGGACGGCGGGAGCGCCGCTATTGTGTCGCAGCCGGCCGAGATCGAAACGGCAGTCTCGATGCAGCCGATCGGAGCCGCGCGGAGGGCATTCTGGAAATGGCCAAGGTTCTCGTGATCGACGACGACGCCGGCACGCGCAATCTCTATGCTGCGGTGCTGGCGACATGCGGGCATGAGGTGACGTGCGCCAGCGACGGCGAGGAGGGAATTCGGCTGTCGTCGGGGGTCCGGCCGGACCTGATCATCACCGATTTGTCGATGCCCATCAAATCGGGCTTCGACGTGATTTCCGCGGTGCGCGGCGGCGATCAGGGCGTGCCGATCGTGGTGGTTTCCGGCGATTGCGACGACAATCTGCACCGGTCCCGCGCGCTGGGCGCCAGCGCGGCGTTTGCGAAGCCGGTCCGGCTGGCCGCCTTGCGCAACATCGTTTCGGAGCTGCTTGTGTCGCGGCCCGAGTCCGGCTGTCTCGCCGTCACGACATAACACCATAACACCCCAACGTGAGGCGGGATGGCCTGCCGGCGCTCTAAAGTCCACCAAATCACCCACACGACTTCCTGAAGACCCAAAAAAAGGTGGTGGCTGGCGAGCGCGATCGTCCCGACGTCGCGCGCCGGCGGGCGCAGTGGGTTAAATACCAGCATCGGGTCGAGCCGACGCGACTGGTGTTCATCGACGAGACCTGGACCAGGACCGACATGGCGCCGCTCAGGGGCTGGGGGCCGTGCGGGAAGCGGCTGCTGGCCAAGGTGCCGCATGGCCGCTGGAAGACCACGACCTTCCTCGCCGCCTTGCGCCACGATCGCATCGAGGCTCCCTGGCTCATCGACGGCCCGATCGACGGCGAGAGCTTCGCCGTCTATGTCGAGCAGGTGCTCTGCCCGACGCTCAAGCCCGGCGACATCGTCGTCATGGACAACCTCGCCAGCCACAAGAGCGCCCGCGTGCGCCAGCTGATCCGCGCCAGGGGCGCCAAGCTGTTCTTCCTGCCGAAGTACTCGCCCGATCTCAACCCAATCGAGCAGGTCTTCGCCAAGCTCAAGCACCTGCTGCGCAAGGCCCAGGCGCGCACCGTCGAAGCAATCTGCGCGGCCATCGGCAAACTCCTCGGCAGCTACACCGCCGAGGAATGCGCCGCCTATTTCAGGAATGGCTCCTCGACGTTCCAAGTGGAAATGAGGATGTGTTGAAAGGCGCATTCGCGCCTTGCATGCTGACATGGGTTCAGCATGGGAGGATGGCGTGGAAGCGCGGGACGTGTTCGCATTGGGGCTCGG
>Ga0194131_10008329_pt1 | contig 13533 bp, 9 predicted proteins | sample TA2KigO120mmetaG_FD_148631 | JGI IMG/M metagenome (GOLD analysis project Ga0194131, IMG submission 148631) | Freshwater microbial communities from Lake Tanganyika, Tanzania - TA2015053 Kigoma Offshore 120m | ecosystem: Environmental > Aquatic > Freshwater > Lake | place: Tanzania: Lake... | reverse complement strand
CGTTGGCGGCGTCCGCGGCGCTCTGCGCGGTGCCGGCCGCGCTGCGCGCATCGGCCGCCGCCTTGCCCGCCGCCTCGGCCTTCTGATCGACGGCGCCGATGCGCGTTTCCGCCTGGCCGACGCGCTGCTGCGTCTGCTCGACGGTGCCGCCGAGCGTGTCGACCTTGGAGTTCACGTTGCCGACTTCTTCGCGCACGAACCCCTTGGTCGCGCACGCCGGAGCAATCGCCAGCGTCAGCGCCAGGGTCGATGCGGCAAACAGAGACTTACGCATGAGTGTTCTCCTTCTCTAGTCTTCCGAACGCGTCGGGCCGGACAGGTACCCGCTTCGCGCGTGGACAATGAGGTTCTTGTTTCGCGTGCGAATCTCGAGCGGGTGCCAACCAGGGCGCGTGCCCGGCTCGAAGGTGACGAGGTACTGGTATCTCAACTCGGCAAACAGGTCCTGAATCGCGACGACCGTGTGCGCGGGGGCGCTGGCGATGCGCATGTCGCCGCCCGTCCAGCGCGCGAGATCGGCCAGCGTCCCGGTCGCCGTCGACGCGCCGTCGGTCTCGAGAACCGAGAATTCGCCCCCCGGGTGGTCGAGGGGGTGCACGACGGTGAGCAGGTACACCGGCACGTCGATGGCGCTCGCGATGCCCGAGACCTCCGGCGCGGTCAGCGCGCTGCCGGTGTCCACGCCGTCGGTGATGACGAGGAGCGCGCGGTGCTTGCTGGCGCGCCCCGCGACGGCGGTCGCCGCCTTCGCCACCGCGTCGTAGAGCGACGTGAGGCCCCACGGCTTCCCCTCGAGGCTCACGCGCCGGATGCGGTCGAGATCGGTGGTGAAGGAGACGACTTCCTCGAGGCGGGCGTCGAAGGTGTAGAGCGCCGCCTCGTCGCTCGGGCGCAGCGTGCCCATCGCCACCGCGATCGCATGCCGCGCGCGGTCCATGTTGCCGCCCACGGCCATGCTGCCGCTGATGTCGAGCAGCACCCCGAGGCTGATGGGCGACTCCCCGGCATCGAAGCTGCGGATCTGCCGCCGCTCGCCGGTGTCGTACACCTCGAAATCCGACTGTTTCAGATCGCGGACGACGCGGTTGCGGCGATCGCGCACGGCGGCGGTCACGGTGACCACCTCGACGCCGGAGCGGAAGGTCGATTGGGGTCCCTGCGGACCGGGAGCCGCCGGCGACGCCTGCGCCCACACCCCGGCGGGGCACGTCGCAAACACCACTGCCGTCAACACGAGGGGAGCAGCCGCACGCCGCATCACGGCCGGCGGTAGTTCAATCAACTTGCCAACAATATAACTCATTAGAATCAATCAGTTACGCGCGATACGCCAGGCCGCGACGCTGAACCATACACAGTCGTCGTGTAGTTTCTACATGCCCTGCCTACAACCAGCGACGGCCGACAAGAGGGCTAAGATGGGCCCAATGCCGACGTCGAACATCGCGCGCGCCATCCCGGTGGCCGCCCGGGTCAACCGGTTCTCCTACGCCATCCGCAACATCATCCCGGAAGCGCAGGCCGTGGAAGCGCGCGGCGTCCGGGTCCGCTACCTGAATATCGGCGACCCGGTGGCGTTCGGGTTCCAGACGCCGGCCCATCTCGTGGAGGCCGCGGCCCGCGCGATGCGCGACGGGCACAACGGCTACCTGCCTTCACAAGGGATTCCGGCGGCGCGTGAGGCGGTGTCGGCGGACTACACGGCGCGCGGCGTGAACATCCCACCCGACCGCGTGCTCATCACGACCGGCACGTCCGAGGGGATCGAGCTCGCGCTCAACGCGCTCGTGAACGAGGGCGACGAGGTGCTGGTGCCGTCGCCGACCTACCCGCTGTACACGGCCGTACTCGCGAAGATCAACGCGACGCCGAAGTACTACCGGACCGATCCGAAGCGCGACTGGCTGCCCGACCTCGACCACCTGCGCAGCCTCATCTCGCCGCGGACGCGCGTGCTCGTGTCGATCGATCCCAACAACCCGACCGGCGCCGTCTATCCCCCGTCGATCCGCCGCGCGATGATCGAGGTCGCCGACGCGCACGGGCTGACGATCCTTGCCGACGAGGTATACGGCGAGCTGGGCTATGAAGGCACGGTGCCGCTGCTCGGCACGCTCGACCCCGACGCGCCGATCATTTCGTTCTCCAGCCTCTCGAAGGCCTACCTCGCGCCGGGCTGGCGCGCGGGCTGGCTCGCCGTCGGCACGACGCCGCGCCTCAACGACGCGCTCGCGGCCATCCGCAAGCTCGCGGACGGGCGCCTGTGCAGCCCGGGCCCCATGCAGTACGCGGTGACCGCGGCGCTGACGGGCGACCGGTCGCACCAGACCGCGTTCCGCCGCGCGCTCGTCGAGCGCGCCCGCGTCACCACCGAGAAGCTGAACGCGATTCCGGGGATGACCTGCGTGGCGCCGAAGGCCGCCTTCTACGCGATGCCGATGCTCTCGCTGCCGCGCGGCAGGACCGACGAGGACTACGTGCTCGGCCTGCTGCGCGAGACCGGGATCCTCTGCGTGTACGGCTCGGGCTTCGGGATGCCGCCCGAGCAGGGATCGTTCCGCATCGTCTTCCTCGCGGATCCCGGGGAGCTCGACGCGATCTACACGGATATCGGCGACTTCACCCGGCGATATCTCGAGCGCGCGTGAGCTCCGACTCGCCGCGCGCCCTCATCCGCTACGCGCTGGTCGGCGTCGCGCTCACCGTTGTCATCATGTGGGCGCTGTATCTGGTCCGCGGATCGCTGCTGCTCATCTACATCAGCGCGCTGGTGGCGATCGGGCTGTCCCCGATCGTCGGCGCCATCGAGCGCCGCCGCCTGATCGGGCCGCGCCGCCTGCCGCGCTGGCTGGCGATCCTGATCATCTATCTCGTGTTCCTTGGCGCCCTGGTCGGCGTCGGGCTGCTGATCGTTCCGCCGCTCGTCACGCAGGCGCGCGAGCTCTGGGCGGCGCTGCCGCGGATGCTCGGCGACGCGCAGCAGTGGCTGAGGGATCGCGGCCTGGTCACCGGGGAGATCACGTTTCAGGACGCGGTCCAGCAGGCGCCTGGCAGCAGTGATGCGGTCGGCACCGTCGTCAACGCGATCGCAGGCCTGCTGGGCGGCGTCTTCGGCTTCGTCACGATCCTCATCCTCGCCTTCTACCTGATGGTGGACGCCGAGAACATCATGCGCACGTTCGTGCGCCTGTTCCCGCGGCAGGAGCGCTCGCGCGTGGAAGACGCCTCGCGCCGCATCTCCAGCAAGGTCAGCGCCTGGCTCGGTGGACAGCTCCTGCTGGCCGGCATCATCGGCATCACGGCCGCGATCGGCCTGTTCCTGATGGGCGTGCCCTACTTCTACGTGCTGGCCCTGATCGCCGGCATCGGCGAAATGATTCCCATCGTCGGCCCGCTGATCGCGGCGGTACCCGCCGTGGCGGTGGCCTTCACCGTGTCGCCGACGCTGGCGCTCGGCGTCGCCGTCTTCTTCCTGGTCCAGCAGCAGGTCGAGAACCACGTGCTCGTACCGAAGGTGATGGAACGGCAGGTCGGCGTCAGCGCCGTGGTGGTGATCGTGGCGCTGCTCGTCGGCGGGTCGCTGCTTGGCGTCGTCGGGGCGATCCTGGCGGTGCCGACGGCGGCCATCCTGCAGGTGCTCTTCGAGGAGATCGGACCCGAAGGCACATCCGCTGGATGAAGGGCCTTGGGCGCCGAAGCCTTGGCGTAGGCGGCTGGCAGGCAACCGCGGCCTACCTCGTCATCACGATTGCGGCCACGTGGCCGCTCACCGCGGGACTGGGGCGTGACGTCGCCTGGGACCTCGGCGATCCCGTCCTCAACATCTGGATCCTCGCGTGGGACGCGGAGCAGCTGCGCGCCATCCTCACCGGCGACCTCTCGCGCATCCGGTCCTTCTTCGACGCCAACATCTTTCATCCCGCTCCGCTGACGCTCGCGTATTCGGAGCACCTGATCGTGCAGGCCGTGCAGGTGTTCCCCATCTACGTGATCAGCGAGAACCCGGTCCTCTGCTACAACCTGCTGTTCCTCTCCACGTTCGTGCTCTCGGGTCTCGGCATGTTCCTGCTGGTGCGCGAGCTCACGGGCAACTGGCTCGCGGCGTTCGTCGCCGGGCTCGTCTTCGCGTTCGCGCCCTACCGCGTGCCGCAGTCCTCGCACCTGCAGGTGCTCTCGTCGCAGTGGATGCCGTTCGTTTTCTACGGGCTGCGGCGGTACTTCGACTCGGGGCGTCTCGCACCGCTGGGAGGCGCGGCCGCGGCGCTCATCGCGCAGGGCCTGTCGAGCGGCTACTACCTGCTCTACTTCCCCCCGTTCGCCGCCGCGTATGCCCTGTGGGAGATCGGGCGGCGGCGCCTCTGGCGGAGCCGTGCGGTCTGGCTGCATCTCGCCGCTGCGGCGGCGCTGGCGGCCATCGTCACCGCGCCGTTCGTGCTGCCGTACGTCTCGCTGCGCAACGGGCTCGACATGGCCCGCTCCCGTCCCGAAGTGGCGCGGTTTTCCGCCGACGTCTATTCCTACGCGACCGCGTTCAGCGAGCAGCGGCTGTGGGGAGACGTGCTGCAGACGATGCCGAAGCCGGAAGGGGAGCTGTTTCCGGGCATCGTGCCCGTGCTCCTGGCGTTGATGGGCAGCGGCCTCTGGACGGTCGCCGCCGCGCCGATCGTGGCGGCCCTCGTGCTGCGCCGCGTCACGCTGGACCTGTGGCTGTTCACCGTCAGCATCGCGAACATGAACCGCCCGCTCGTGGCCGTTGCGGCCATCTATGCGCTGCTGCTGTGGCGGTTGCCGCGACTGCGCGCCGGGGCTGCCGCGTTCATGAAGGATCGCGGCTTCTTCGCGGTCGCGCTCGTCGCAGCCGTGTGGCTCTCGCTGGGCGTCACGCCCCGCTCGCTCGGACGCCCGCTCGAGATCTTCGCGCCCTACGCGCTGCTCTTCGATTACGTGCCGGGGTTCGACGGCCTGCGTGTGCCGGCGCGCCTGGCGATGATCGCGACGTGCATGCTCGCCGTGCTCGCCGGATTCGGTGTCGCCAGGCTTGCCGCGCCCGGGCAGGGCCGGCCGGCGCGCGCGGTGGTCGCCATCCTCTGCGTGGCGTTCCTGATGGAGAGCACGCAGACGCCGTTCACGGTGAACGGCACGGCCCCGCTACGCGACCTCAACACGCCGGACGCGCGCCTCTATCGGCCGGCCCGCGCGCCGGGTGTCTATCGCGAGGTGGCGCGGCTGCCCGAAGGGGTCGTGATCGCGGAGCTGCCGCTCGGGAATCCCGACTACGACCTGCGCGCGATGTATTACTCGATCGCCCACTGGCGGCCGCTGCTGAACGGCTACAGCGGCTTCTTCCCGCCTCACTACGGCCAGCTCCGCGCGGCGCTGACGGAGGTGCCCCGCCACCCGGACGTCTCGCTCGAAGTGCTGCGCGCCGGCGGGGCCACGCACGTCATCGTCCACGAGGCCGCCTTCCTGGGCGACGAAGGGCCGGCGACGTCAGCGGCGTTCCGTACGCTCGGCGCCAGCGAAGTCTTCCGCGACGCCGGCGACGTCCTTTTCGCGCTTCCTGCACCACGCTGACCGCGCGGCATGCGGCCCGTCCACCTGGGCAGTGGTGTGGTTTTTCTGACCTTATACTGGCGGCTTGCGCCGGGACCCCCTCCAGTACCTCGCCGACGAGCTCACGTCGCTCCGCGAGCAGGGGCTCTACCGCCGTCTGCGCGTGCTCGACGGCGAGCAGAAGGCCCACGCCGCGGTTGACGGCCGCAGCGTCGTCAACCTCTCGTCGAACAACTACCTCGGGCTGACGACGCACCCGCGGCTGCGGGAGCGCGCGCTCGAGGCCGTGCGTGAACTGGGCGTGGGGACCGGGTCCGTACGGACGATCGCGGGCACGATGGCGATTCACATGGAGCTGGAGCGCAGGCTCGCCGCGTTCAAGCGCACCGAGGCAGCCGTGGTCTTCCAGAGCGGCTTTACCGCCAATGCCGGCACGGTGTCGTCGATCCTCGGGCGCGAAGACGTCATCGTCTCGGACGAGCTCAACCACGCGAGCATCATCGACGGCGCGCGCCTGAGCCGGGCGACCATCAAGGTCTTTCCGCACCGCGACGTCGCCGCCGCGCGCACGATCGTCTCCGGGCTGCCGCGTACGCAGCGGACGCTGCTCATCACCGACGGTGTCTTCAGCATGGACGGCGACCTCGGTCCGCTGCCGGACCTGTGCGACATCGCCGACGAGTTCGGCTGCATCATGATGGTGGACGATGCGCATGCGAGCGGGGTGTTCGGGAAGAACGGGCGCGGCACCGTGGATCATTTCGGGATGCACGGCCGCGTGGACGTGCAGGTCGGTACGCTCTCGAAGGCGATTGGCGCGCTCGGCGGCTACGTCGCGGGCTCGCGCGCGCTGATCGAGTTCCTCTGCCACCGCGCGCGTCCGTTTCTGTTCTCCACGTCGCATCCACCCGCCGTGGCCGCGGCCTGTCTGGCAGCGATCGACGTGCTCGAGTCCGAGCCGGAGCTCATCGATCGCCTCTGGGAGAACACGCGGATGTTCAAGAGCGGGCTCCAGGCGCTCGGCCTCGACACCGGCGGCAGCGAGAGCCCCATCACACCCGTCATCGTCGGCGACGGCGCGCTGGCCATGCGCCTGTCCGATCGCCTGTTCGAGGAAGGGGTCTTCGCGCAGGGGATCGCCTTCCCGACGGTCGCGCGCGACAAGGCGCGCGTGCGCACCATCGTCAGCGCCACCCACACCCGCGACGAGCTGCGGTTCGCGCTCGACTGCTTCGCCAGGGTCGGCCGGGAGCTCGGGATCGTATGAACGTTCCGCCGCTGCCGAAGACACCCGGCGGGCCGCGCGGCGTCTTCGATGCGTACACCCGCGGGCTGACGAGAGCGGACCTGGAGCGGCTGTTCACGCGCGACACACCCGAGGCCTATCGCTTCATCCTGCGCGCGATGGACCTTGGTGACCTGACGCACCTGCCGTGGCATCTCCGGCTGTGGACACACGTCCGGCTGTTCTTCCTCGCGTTCACGCTCAAGCTGTCGCCGGCACGACGGGCGATCTTCGCGGCCGCGCTGGCGATTGCGCTCATCGGGTGGATCGAGCTTGGCTTCGCCGACGGGACCCTCAGCCTGCTGGCGGCGTTCGCGCTCGTCAACCTGCTGTTCCTGCTCGAGGTCGCGGATCGGCTGTCCCTGAAGAACGATCTGGAGGTCGCGCGCCAGATCCAGCAGTCCATGCTGCCGACCGCCGCGTACCACGCCGCCGGCGTCGAGGCGTTCGGCATGACGCGCCCCGCGAACACGGTGGGCGGCGATTTCTACGACATCCTGCCGCTGCCCGACGGCCGCCTGCTGCTGGCGCTCGGCGACGTGGCGGGCAAGGGGAGCCCCGCCGCGCTGCTGATGGCGCTGCTGCTGGCGATGATGCGGACGCTCGTGGACGAGGGGCTCGGCGGCGCGGATCTGGTCTCGCGACTCAACACGCAAGTCGCCAAGCACGCCCCCGGCTCGCGCTTCATCACGCTCTTCGTCGCCACGCTCGATCCCGCCACCGGGCGGCTGACGTACGTGAACGCCGGGCAGAATCCGCCGCTGCTGCGCCGCACGTCGGGGACCTACGAACGTCTGCGCGAGGGCGGGATTGCGCTGGGGATGTTCGACCACGCCACCTACCAGGCCGGCCAGACCCATCTCGCGACCGGCGACGTGCTGGTGATGTACAGCGACGGCGTGACGGAGGCAGAAGACGCGGCGGGCCAGCCGTTCGACGAACGGGGACTCGAAGGCGTCGTGGACGCCAACTGCCGGGGTTCGGCCAAGGAGCTTGGCTGGGCGACGTTCGCCGCCGTGGAGCGTCACGCGATGGACAAGCGGCTCGCCGACGATTTGACCGTGCTGATCGCGCGAAAACTGCCGCCGCTGCCGGGCGCTGCGGTAGCCGAAACCGCGGCCGTTGGCGTCTAATAAACCTACAGGTCTGCCGAGGTCATGGGTGCCCGCCTTGTCGTGCTGTTCGCCTGCGCGTCGCTGGCCGCGCCGCTGGCGTACGCGCAGGCGCCGCCCGTCCCGGGCGCCGTCGAGGGCTTCGTCGCCCGGTTCGACCGCGCGATTCAGAGCGGCGAGCCGGCGCAGGTCGCCACGCTCTTCTCGCCAGGCACGCCCGAACAGGACATCGCCGACTTCGCCGCCGACTTCCTCACCGAGGGCGTGGTGCGGGCGGTCGTGCGCGAGCGCGATCGCGTCGAGCTCGACGGCGCGCTGCCCGGCGACGGCTACCGGCTGGTGCTCGAGGTCTTTCTCGAGACGCCCACGCGCGCCCGCATCGTCACGACGATCGTCGACGTGCGCCGTCCCTCCGGCGGCGACGCGGAGTCCTGGGCGATCACCGCCACGCAAGGCGTGACATCGGTCGAAGGACTCTACCGGCTGCAGATCAATGCCGCCGCGCAGTTCGCCGCGAAGAACCTGACGATCGAGGCCGAAGACCTGCGCCTGACGCTCGCGGACGGGAGCGTGTTCCTGGTCGAGGGCGCACCCGGCGTGACCGGGCTCGTGCTGCTCGGGCGCGGCGTGATGCGCTTCTCGCCCGCGCCGCAGACCGAGCGCGGGCAGCTTCGCATCTTCGCCGGCGCGGACGCGCTGCACGCCGCGTTCGACAGCGCCTACATCCGCCTCAGCCCCTCCGACTACGAGTCGCGCGTCAGCACGGCGAACATGGCGCCGATGGCCGTGAACCCGCGGATGCTGCGCCGCGCGCAGGAGGTGTTCGCGCGCGAGGGGCCGAAGTCGTTCAGCCTGGACCTGGGCGAGGTCAGCGACGAGTCGTGGTACCTGCTGCCGCCGCCCGGCGACTTCCTCGCCGACGTGCGGACGCGCCGCCATGGGACGCTCACCTACTCGCGTTCGGGCGTGCAGGCGGAGGACATCACCGTCTTCGACCGCGAGCGGCGCCGCACGATCGCGCTCTACTCCTCGGCGGACCGCCTCGTCGCGCTGGGCGACTCGTTCGACGAAGACGACCTGCGCGACTACGACGTGCTGCACTACGACATCGAGGCCACGCTCAACCCGGAGCGCGAGACCGTGGACGGGCGCGCGCGGTTGCGGCTCCGCACGCGCGCGTTCTCGCTCTCGTCGCTGACGCTGCGCCTCGCCGACGCGCTCGCCGTGAGCGCCATCGCCAGCGTCGAGCACGGCCGCCTGCTGCACCTGCGCATCCGCAACCAGAACACCGTCATCGTCAACATGCCGGGGCCGATGCCGCGCGACTCGGAGCTGACGCTGCTGGTCATCTATGCGGGCCGCGTGTTCCCGCAGGACGTCGGCGAGGAGGCGCTGCAGGGCGGCGGCCAGGGCAACGAGGGCGACGGTCCGTTGATCAGCCCCGAGCGGAACTTCCTGCTCAGCAACCGGTCGTTCTGGTACCCGCAGAACCCGATCAGCGACTACGCCACGGCCTCGCTGCGCATCACCGTCCCCGACGGGTACGGCGCCGTGGCGAGCGGCGACCTGCGCGACCCCGCGGACATGAACCTGCGCGACCTGCTGACGCTGACGCCCGGCGCGAAGACGCTGGTCTTCACCGCCGCCGATCCGTTGCGCTATCTCGCGGTGGTCGTCAGCCGGTTCACGCGCGTGGCGGAGCACACCATTGCCGTGACCGGCGGCGAGACCGTCCGCCTCGCCGTGGACGCCAACCCGCGGCAGCAGGGCCGCGGCCGGGCGTTGATGACGACCGTACAGGACATCGTGGAGTTCTACGCGAGCCTGCTGGGGGACGCGCCGTACAGGTCCGCGACGATCACGCTCGTCGAACACGAGCTGCCCGGCGGACACAGTCCCGGCTACTTCGCGGTGCTCAACTCACCGCTTCCGTACACGGGCTTCTCGTGGCGCAACGACCCGGCGGCGTTTACGGGGTTCCCCGACTTCTTCATCGCGCACGAGCTCGCACATCAGTGGTGGGGGCAGGCCGTCGGCTGGCGCAACTACCACGAGCAGTGGATCAGCGAGGGCTTCGCGCAGTACTTCGCCGCGCTGTACGCGCGCGAGACGCGCGGCGAGCAGACGTTCAACGGCATGCTGCGCCAGTTCCGGCGCTGGGCGGTGAACGAGTCCGACGAGGGCCCGATCAGCCTCGGCTACCGTCTCGGCCACATCAAGGGGGAGCCCCGCGTCCTGCGCGCGTTGATCTACAACAAGGCCGCGGCCGTGCTGCACATGCTGCGGCTGCTCATCGGCGACCAGGCGTTCTTCACCGGACTGCGGCGCTTCTACACGGAACAGAAGTTCCGGAAGACGGGCACCGAAGATCTCCGCCGCGCGCTCGAGACGGAATCGGGCCGCTCGCTCGAGCGGTTCTTCCAGCGCTGGATCTACGGCGCGGAGCTTCCGCGTCTCCGGTATGCGACGACGCTGAGCGAAGGGACGGTCACGGCACGCTTCGAGCAGGTGGGCGAGCACCTGTTCGACGTGCCCGTGAAGGTCTCGATCACCTACACCGACGGCCGCACGCACGACGTGGTCGTGCCGGTCACCGAGCGGCGCGTGGAGCACAAGATCGCCACCGAGGGAACGGTCAGGCAGGTACAGGTCAATCGCGACTTCGCCGCGGTGGCCATCTTCGAGCAGTCCTAGCGCGGTTTCGACTTCGTCGTAGTGTCCGGCTTTAGCCGGACCACACGCGGCGGTGCCGATCGACTTGGTCCGCCTAAAGGCGAACACTACGTACGGAGTGTCCGGCTGCAGCCGGACCACGCGACCTGGCGCGGTTTCGACTTCGTCGTAGTGTCCGGCTTTAGCCGGACCACATACGGCGGTGCCGATCAACTTGGTCCGGCTAAAGCCGGACACTACGACGTTTCAGAAACCGCTCTACTGCAGATAGATCGCGGCGACTCTCGGTTCCGCGTCGCGCTCGAACGGCTCGAACACCAGCACGAACCGCGAGCCCTCGTGCTCGTAGAACCGCGTCAGGCGCTCGCCGTTCGGCGCGCGCTCCACGGCCTGCGCGCCGGCTTCGGCCTGCCGGCCCAGTCGCGCGGCGACCTCGGACAGGCTCTCGCCCACACGCACGGCCTTGCCATCGGGAAGCAGGAGGACGGGAACAGAGACCGCGCGCGGCGGAACAGCCGCAGGCGCCGGTGGAGCAGGGGCGACGGCTTCGCGCGCGATCACGCGGGTGCCCACCGCGCCGACCGTGCGTGCCTCGCGCACGACGAGCGACCCCACGGCCAGCGCCGCGACGATGCAGACCGCCGCGAGCGCCCACTCGATCACGGATTCGACGCGTACGCGGGTCGCTTCCATACGCTCCTCCGTCCTCGCGCACTCTAGGTCGGCGCGTCCGGGCCCGTCAAGCTGAACGTTGAAAATTGATATGATCGACCGGTTATGGAAACGGTCACGCTGACCATTGACGGCACGCAGATCACGGTGCCCAAGGGCCGCACCGTGCTGCAGGCCGCCATCGAGGCCGGCATATCAGTCCCCTATTACTGCTATCACCCCGGCATCAGCATCGACGGCTCGTGCCGTGTCTGCATCGTCAAGATCGAGAAGATGGGCAAGCTGCAGACGTCGTGCTCGACGGTCTGCACCGACGGGATGGTGGTCCACACGCGCGAGGCGGACGTCGTCGAGGCGCGCGCGGGCGTCTTCGAGTTCCTGCTCCTCAATCACCCGCTCGACTGCCCCGTCTGCGACAAGGGCGGCGAGTGCCCGCTCCAGGATTTCTCCTACACGTTCGGACCCGCCGAGAGCCGGATGGACTTTCCGCGCCGCGTGTTCGACGGCGAGGGCGTGAAGGCCGACGTGGACTTCGGTCCGACGCTCATGCTGAACCGCAACCGCTGCATCCTGTGCACGCGCTGCGTGCGGTTCATGAAGGAGGTCGACGGCGACGCGCAGATCGGCATCGTCGATCGCGGCGCCGGCAGCGAGATCGCCACGTTCGAGGAGCGCGGCGTCCACTCGCTCATCTCGGGCAATCTGATGGACGTGTGCCCGGTGGGCGCCATTCTGACGAAGGACTACCGCTTCAAGACCCGGCCGTGGGACAACCCCGGCGTCGTGGACACCATCTGCACGCTGTGCTCGAAGGGCTGCAACACGAGCGCATGGCTCAAGGCCAAGCCCGAGTGGGCGCGCGGCTCGCAGCTCATCCGCATGACGCCGCGGTTCAACGCCGATGTGAACAACTACTGGATGTGCGACATCGGGCGCTTCACGTACCACTGGGCCGAAGGTGACACGCGGCTGCGCAAGCCGATGCTTCGCCCCTCGACGAGCCCCGGGCAGGCACCGCTCGAGCCCGCGGCGTGGCGCGACGTCGAGCCGAAGCTGCGCGACCGGATCCAGGATGCGGGCTCGCAGGACCCGGCGTCGGTCCGGTTCCTCGTCTCGGCCCACGCCTCGACGGAGGAGCTCTACGTCCTGAAGCAGCTCGTCGAAGGGCTGCTCGGCAACGACGGCGCCAGGGCGGTCACCGTCACGTGGACCCGCAGCGACAAGCGGCAGCCGGAGGGCACGAAGTTCAAGGTGCCGGGGACCGATGCGCCGAACGTCAACGGGGCGAAGGATCTCGGGTTCGAGGTCGGCCCGGGCAACGAGGGCATGCCGGATCTGACCCGTCTGCGAACCGACGTCGAAGCGGGGCGCGTCAAAGCGGTGTATGTGCTCGATCCCGGGCCTGACGGCTCGATCGGCGACGTCTCGTGGCTGGTCGCCGCACGCCGCAGCGGCACGCTGCCGCTGCTCGTCGTGCAGGGCGTGCTCATGACCGAGCTCGCCGCTGCCGCCGACATCGTGCTTCCCGGGACCGCCTGGGTCGAGAAGGACGGGATCTTCACGAACGATCAGGGCCGGGTGCAGGCCTCCTCGCGCGCGATTGCGCCGCCCGGAGAAGCGCGCGAGGACTGGCAGATCCTCGTCAGCGTCGCGCGGTCGCTGGGCCTGACCATGCCGTACGAGACCTCGAACGACGTCCGGCGCGCGCTGGCCACGTCGAAGCCGGGCACCGGCTACGCGGAGGCCGACCACCTCCTGTTCACGCGGCCGGTTCCGGCGCGCAACTGGCTGCAGGCCTCGAACCCGTCGGAGCGCTGGAAGTGGGACTTCCTCTTCCAGGACCTGCCGCCGGTGAAGGGGCACTCGGTGCAGATGGAAGGCGTGCCCGCGCAGGAGACCTCCATTCCGCTGAAGCCCGTGGGTTAGATGGAGGAGAACGTCACCCTCCTGGCGGCGTTCGGCGCAGGGATCCTGTCGTTCATCTCACCCTGCGTGCTGCCGCTCGTCCCCGGGTACCTCTCTTATATCTCCGGCCTCTCGCTCGATGAGATGCGCGGCACCGCGCCGGCCGGAGGCGGCGGCGCGGTCGCCGTCGCGGCCCCGCCCGGCGTGCAGCGCCAGGCCGTCGTCGCGTCGCTCGCGTTCATCTTCGGCTTCACGATCGTCTTCGTCGTACTCGGCGCGTCCGCGAGCGCCATCGGCCAGTTCTTCATGTCGCGCCTCACGCTGCTCGGCCGG
>Ga0194131_10008327_pt1 | contig 13537 bp, 12 predicted proteins | sample TA2KigO120mmetaG_FD_148631 | JGI IMG/M metagenome (GOLD analysis project Ga0194131, IMG submission 148631) | Freshwater microbial communities from Lake Tanganyika, Tanzania - TA2015053 Kigoma Offshore 120m | ecosystem: Environmental > Aquatic > Freshwater > Lake | place: Tanzania: Lake... | reverse complement strand
TGCGACGGGCTTTGCACCTCCGTCGAAAACTTGAGATGGCCGTTGACTGGTTTCGAATCGTCGTCTCCGTCTTCGTCCACGGCGGTTATGTCGATCGTGCCGACACCCGGAAGATCGAACCGAGCAATGACGGTCTCTCGAATGTTGAAAGGGGTAGCATATCGGCTGCGAAACAAAACCAGATGTGTGCTGGACGATACGCTCATGTAGTGCCACAGTTTTTGGAGTTCATTGAGGACACGTCCCTCGCCGCCGTCGGGAAGCTGTATCGTCTCCAGTTGTCCACCGGTTCGCTGCATCAGCGCCGTCAAGGGGCGTCCGCTCAACTCGGCTTGTCTGTCCGTCCGATCAGGCATGCAACCCAAGACGAACAGCGTCGCCAACCCCAGCATGATAACCCCCTGCCGCATAGTTCCCTCGCCGATGTCCGTCAGATTTTGCACTCTGGTCGGCATACGGTCGTCTCCCCGGTAGATCCGAATTTATCACGCGCCGGTGTTTGCCATAGCGTGCCGTCGGGGACGTACCGGGGTCCAAGACGCTTTATATGGCTAAAGTATGCCATTTGCCGGGCGCGTCAAGTTCGAGATAGGGCGGTTTATCGGGATAGGGCGTCCCACACCGGTCTTGCCGTTTGCCGAGGATTGTCGTACTTTATCGGGGCCGTCGCGGGACAAACAGGGGGCATGGCCGTGCATACCGATTTTGGATTTTGGATTGGGGGCATGAAGTCTCCGTATATCAAGCGATGGAGCATATATCTTTCCGCAAGGCAGGGAGTATGATACGGAAAACGGTTTACACAGGAGGGGAGCATGGAGTTTAAAAATCTATTCGATCTTACCGGACGCACGGCGCTGGTGGCGGGAGCCGCAAGCGGCATAGGGCGCGCCGTATCCGCCGGTCTGTCCGCTTTTGGCGCGCGCGTAATCTGTGCCGATATAAACGAAACGGGAGCACGGGAAACGGTGGATGGCATACGGGAGCATGGGGGAGACGCCATGCCGGAGCATCTCGACATGTGCAACGTCGGGAGTATACGGAGCGTGTTGGGGCGGACGGGCCGGGTACACATCCTCGTGAGTACGCCGAGCGTCAATGTGCGCAAACCCATTCTCCAGCTCAGCGATGAAGAATTTGATCGGATCGTCAATCTTAATCTACGTGGCACGTTTCTTTTGGTGCGTGAAACGGCACGTGGCATGACGGAGCATGGGGGTGGGAGCATTATCGTTTTTTCGAGCATTCGCTCGCAGACGGTGGAACCGGGACAAGGAGTATATGCCGCCACCAAGTCGGGTGTCGTGCTGATGCTCCGGGCCCTGGCGGCGGAGTTGGGCGAAAAGGGCGTGCGTGCCAATGCCATCGCGCCGGGTATCGTGGAGACACCGCTTACCGCCCAGATACGCAACCATCCCGATTGGTATCGGGCGTATGCCGAGAAAAACGTGTTCAAACGCTGGGCACAGCCGGAAGAACTGGTAGGGGCGGTGATTTATCTCGCTTCCGATGCCAGCTCGTATACCACGGGTTCGGTGATGTTTGTAGACGGTGGGTGGACCGCGGTAGACGGGCGTTTTACCCCCCCGAACGGGTAAAGGCGAAACATTTTTTCCCGATTGAAGCCTCCCACGCAGCCATCCGAAGGCAGTTTTACGCCTTCCACCTGCGGGGAGTCTTCGACAGTAGGGAGTAGGCGCTCTTGCGGCCGTTCTGCCGCAAGAGATGTTGATGGTTTGGAGTGAGCGTTTACCCCTCAGCCATTGCGCAGCAATCGAAGCCTCTTCACGCTTCTACCTACGGGGTAAACGAGCTGTTCACCCGAAACCATGCTTTGCCCGCACAAGGAAAGCCGGGATATCCATGACCGATCCCGTTTTTCGCATGATAGATGTATCCAAAGTATACTCAATGGGCGATATAGAAGTACATGCCCTGCGGCGGGTGAGCCTCGAACTGTTTCCGGGAGAGTTTGTCGTGCTCCTCGGCGCATCGGGAAGCGGAAAATCCACCCTGCTCAACATTCTTGGCGGTTTAGACCTTCCCACAACCGGGCGTGTGTTCTTTCACGATCGGGACATAACGGCGGCAAGCGAAGACGTGCGAACCCGTTTTCGCCGCGAGTCGGTAGGGTTTGTGTTTCAGTTTTACAACCTTATTCCCACCTTGACGGCATTGGAAAACGTGCAACTTGTCACGGAAATCGCGGATCACCCCATGACGCCGGAAACGGCGCTTGCGATGGTGGGGCTTGAAGGGCGTGGGGATCATTTTCCGGCACAGCTTTCGGGTGGGGAGCAACAACGGGTCGCCATTGCGCGCGCCGTTGCCAAACGTCCCGAAGCGTTATTGTGCGACGAACCCACGGGCGCCCTCGACTACCACACCGGCAAGATCGTGCTGGAAGCCATAGAACGCATCAACCGGGAGTTGTCCACGACCACGGCGGTGATCACGCACAACGCGGCCATTGCGGCGATGGCGGACCTGGTCGTCCATCTGCGAAGCGGAGAAATTGTCTCGATGGTGCGCAACACCGAAAACGCACATCCAGTCGATCTGTCGTGGTAGCATCGAATCATGCCCTCAGGCTTTGGAGGGGGTTATGCGTTCGCGTTTTACCGTCAAACTGTTGCGCGATCTTGCCCGGCATCGTGGTCAGGTGATCGCCATCTGGCTTGTCGTCGCCTGCGGGGTTGCCACCTACATAGCCATGCGCAGTTCGTACCGGTCGTTGTTGCTGTCGCGCGAAGTTTACTATACCGAATACCGATTTGCGGATGTTTTCGCCTCGCTCAAACGAGCGCCCGAAAGTCTTTTGGCCCGTCTTTCGGCCATTTCCGGCGTGGTGGAATTGCAAACCCGCATCGTGCGGGACGTTACGCTCGACGTCCCTGGTCTGGACGAACCGGCGTCGGCGCGTCTGATCGCGATCCCGGAAAACGGAAAATATCTGCTCAATGGTCTTTTTCTCCGCGAAGGAAGCTGGCCGTCACCGGAGGCAAGAGACGACATTCTGATCGGCGAGGCTTTTGCCGCTGCCAACCGGTTTAAAGTAGGGGATCGGATCGGTGCGGCGCTCAACGGCCGACGGCGGGCGCTGCGTGTGGCCGGGATCGAGTTGTCTCCGGAGTTTGTCTACGAGGTGCAGGGCGGCGGCGCGCTGTTTCCTGACAACCGCCGTTTCGGCGTCTTCTGGATGGGACGACAGGCGCTTGCCTCTGCCTTCGACCTGCAAGGCGCTTTTAACGATATTTCTTTTCGTCTTGTACCCGGCGCTTCCGAGGCGGCGGTCATTGCGGATGTGGACGCGGTATTGTCGCCCTATGGAGGGTTGGGCGCTTACGGACGCGAGCAGCAAGTTTAACACCGGTTTCTTTCCGATGAGATAAAGGGCAATTACGCCTCCGGAACCGTGACGCCCCTGATTTTTTTTGGTGTCGCCGACTTTCTGCTCCATATCGTCCTGTGGCGGCTGGTTCGTACCCAGCGCGATCAGATCCCCATTCTCAAGGCTTTAGGGTATACCGATCGCCGGATTGCGCTCCATTACGTGTTTTTTGCATGGCTGGCGGTCGCCGGCGGGGTTGTGCTTGGTCTCGCCGTAGGTATATGGATGGGGAGAGGCATCACCACTCTCTATCAGCAGTTTTACCGTTTCCCCGTGCTCCGGTTCGAACTCGACCCCGACATACTGTCGGTGGCGGTGATAGGCGGCTTTAGCGCAGCGACGCGCTTTGGCGGCGGTTCGCCGTGCCGCGTCGCTTCCGCCCGCCGAGGCCATGCGCCCCAAACCCACTGAACGATTTCGCTCGTTTTTTTTCGAACGGCTGGGGGTTTACCGGATGGTCGGCGCGTCGCTCCGTATGATACTCAGAAACTTCGAGCGACGCCCGCTCAAATCCGTGCTGTCGGTGATCGCCGTCTCGTTTGCCATGGCCATTCTGGTGCTCGGACGCAATGCGTTTGACGGCATCGACTTTCTTATCGACTTCCAGTTTCGTACCGTACAGCGCGAAGACGTTTCCGTTGCGTTTGTCGGCCCTATGCCCGCCCGTGTTCGCTACGATTTGGCGCGGCTACCCAGCGTGATGGAAGTCGAGTCCAACCGTGCCGTCCCGGTACGCATCCCAAACGAGCACCGAACGGAGCAGTCAGTTTTGCTCGGACTGCCAGCCGGAGGACGCTTGCGGCGCGTGGTGGATCGGCGTCGCCGAGCAATTGCACTGCCTGTCGCGGGAGTGGTGATTACCGATAAGTTGGCGGACATGATGGGAGTATCCACCGGAGACACTCTCGTCGTCGAGACGCTTGAGGGCGCGCGTCCCACGATTCGTCTTCCCATCGCAGGAACGGTGGACGAACTCATCGGAACGACCCTGTACATGGACCTTACCGCGCTTCAGGCGGTCTTTGGCGGCGAAAGGGTCGTTTCGGGCGCGTACCTGACGGTGGACGATCTTGCCGAAGGCGAACTGTACCGCCGTCTCAAGACGATTCCCGTGATATCCGGAGTATCGCTCCGTGAATCTGCCATACGCAATTTTCAGGATACGATCGCCGAAAACACGGCGATATCGACGGTCATGCTGATCGTTTTTTCTTCGGTGATTGCGGCAGGTATTCTCTACAATGGAGCGCGTATCGCGTTGTCGGAGCGTAGCCATGAACTGGCGACGCTGCGCGTGCTCGGTTTTACTCGTGCGGAAGTGACGACACTTCTGCTGGGCGAACAGGTCATCGTCGTATGTCTTGCTATCCCGCTCGGCAGCGCGCTCGGATGGGCGATGTCCTGGTGGATCATGCAGAGTTTTGCTTCCGAGTTGTTTCGTATGCCTGTGGGGCTGACGCTAAAGTCGTATCTGTACTCGCTGACCGTCGTCGTCGTCGCGGCGGCGGGATCGGGATGGCTGGTGCGCCAACGTATTCGCCATCTCGACCTGATCGGTGTACTCAAGACGCGCGAATGACCTGTTAACCGGAGTCTTTATGAAAATCCAGCCAAGATATCTGATCGCGCTGAGTGGTGTGGCCCTTGTCGTCATCGTGTTGTGGATATTTCGGGACGTACCGGTTCGGGTAGATACGGACAAGGCGGTTCGGGGGCCGATGCAGACGGTCGTGGAAGAAGAGGGGGTCGCGCGTTATGTCGCCCGATATAAGGTCAATACGCCTGTTGCGGGATATGTGCGGCGATTCGAGGTGAGAGAAGGGGACTCGGTTTCTCCGGGTGCATCGCTGATCGTCGTCGAGCCTATTCCGCTGTCGTTAAAAGAGCGAACGCTGGCGGAGGCCAGAGGGGTCGCGGCAGAAGCTCGGATGGGGGAAATGCGAGCGCATCGGCTTGGCGTCGAGTCGGAATATGGCGATGCGGTGCGGGATCGGCAGAGGGTACAGCGCCTGTTCGAGTCGGGCGGTGTGTCCGAAACGACGGTTGCCGGCGCCGAACTCAGGTTGCAGACGGCGCTCAGGGCGCTGGAAGCCGCGCGGTTTGCCGAAGCTGCGGCACTGGGTGATCTCGAAGCGGCGCGAAGCGTGTTGGAAGCGACGGGAAGACGGAATCGCCTGGAAATTGCCGCGCCGGCGGCAGGGCGTGTATTGCGGATTTTCGAAGAAAACGACCGCGTCGTGTCTGCGGGTACGCCTTTGGTCGAAATCGGCGACCCGTCGCGTGTGGAGGTTGCGCTCGACGTGCTTTCCGAAGACGCCGTAAAAATTGCGCAGGGCGCACCCGTTTCGATCGAGGGATGGGGCGGGGAGACCCTGTTGCGCGGTGCGGTGCGGATGGTGGAGCCTTATGCGCGCACCCGGCTGTCCACGCTCGGCGTGGAGGAACAGCGGGTGGAGGTAGTCGCAGACCTCACCGACCCTCCTCCCGGGCTGGGTAGCGGATACCGCGTCGTGGGAAAAATCGTCGTATGGTCGGGTGAAAACGTGTTCCACGTTCCCCCCGCCGCGCTGTTTCGCATCGGCGACGGATGGGGCGTTTTTACGGTACGCGACGGAAGGGACGTCCGAAAGGCCATTACGATCGGTCATCGCGCCGGAGATGCGATAGAAATCCTCGACGGTATTCGGGAAGGAGATACCGTCGTGTTGCATCCGCCTAACGAATTGGAGGACGGCACTATGGTGCAACCCTCCGGCTCGGATGTCGCAAAGTAGCCCTTGATATCCCGTAATTCGTGGGATATTATTGCGGGGAAACGGCAATTCTCATGGAACAGGACAGGGGGAGGAGTCATGGAGCTTACGGCTTCGGAGCGCCGTCAGGGGCGATTGACGCAACGGCATCTTCAGGGAGCGCTCCGGCGGTTGCGAGATACGGGCTATGTTGCGCTGGAGCGGGCATTGCCGGACGACTGGATCACGCAGATGCGCTCCGCCTGCGACCGCGACTTAAAAAAATATCTGCGCATCAAAGAAAACCGTGAGCGGTTTCTGGTCAAAAACAAAGGCCATGTAGGGATGTTCCCATCCCCCACCCTGCCCTACATGGACCCCATGGCGATACTGAATCCTTTTGCGCTTCAGATTTTCGAAGCCGCCATGGGACATAACGTCTTTTGTACCTTTTACAATACCAACACGGCATGGCCCGGAAGCGGTGTTCAAGTGATTCATCGCGACACCCAGCCGCTTTTTCCCGAACTTAGCGTTGCGCTGCCGGTCCACATGGTCGTTGTCAATATCATGCTGGTGGATTTTACGGTCGAAAACGGGGCAACCGAGGTATGGCCGGGGTCGCATCTGCTTACCGACGGACGGGGCGACCGAGAGGTTCCGCTTGAGGAACGGGCGGCGTTTTTGCGGTCCGAACGGACCACCGTTCCTGCCGGCACACTGGTTGTGCGGGATTTGAGGATGTGGCATCGCGGCATGCCCAACCAAACCGACCAAATCCGTACCATGTTGGCGATTGTATATTTTCGGGATTTTATGCACCGAAACGACGTGATGACCATCCCGAGCGCCGTTTGGGATGATCTGCCCGAACACGGAAGACATCTGTTCAGACACAACACGATCAAATAGAAACTTGCCGACAGCCGGGTTACCCATTATCGTTTTTCGAAGCAACCCCTTTTCCCTTGGAAAAGCCATCCCAGGGGTTTTTCATTCTTTATTCAATACAGACAGAAAGGATCGATTTCCATGTCTCAGGTTCGAATCGGTATTATCGGTGCGGGGGGGATGGGCAATCACCATACGCGCGAACTGACGCGGCGTCCGGACACTGTGGTAACGGCGATGTGCGACACCAGCGAAGCGTCTATGGATCGATTGGTGGAGACGATGGGGGCAGCCGGCGCAAACGTGCATCGGTACAACTCCGTAGATGCGCTGTTGGCACGCGAAAAGCTGGACGGCGTCATCATCGCCACGCCCCACACCCATCATGCCGAACAGGTGCGTGCTTGTCTCAAAGCCGGTCTCCATGTGCTCTGCGAAAAACCTATGGCCACGACGGCAAAGGACGCGCGCGATTTTATCGCATGGTCGGAAGAATCCAAAAAAATTCTTGCTGTCGCCTATCAACGGCATGGAGACGGCAAGTTCATGAAGGCACGGGAGCTTATACAGGAAGGCTATATCGGGGATGTGCGTCTGATCCACGTCGTCATCGCGCAAGACTGTCTGGATATATTCAAGCCGGGCGCATCGTGGCGTGCCGATCCCGTCCTGTCCGGCGGTGGTCATTTTATGGACACAGGCAGCCATATCAACGACATCATGCTCTGGACGACCGGCTTGGAGCCCCAAAAGGTACATGCTTTTATCAATCAGGAAGGGACCTTGGTCGATGTGGTGACCGCAGTAGCCATTGAGTTTACCAACGGTGGGGTAGGTTCGATGTCGTTTACCTCGCTCTCTCCCGAATGGCGTGAGGAGTTTACTTTTTACGGCACGGAAGGGACCATGCGGTTCGGAGCGGCGGAACCCTTACGGGTGCACCGCCGGGGTGAGGACATCATTTTGCCACGCACCCCCGGATCGGGCAAGACTCCCGCGCTCAACTTCATAGATGCCATCCTCGGACTGGCGCCCGTCCAGGCCCCACCGATATGCGGTCTGCGCGTAGCGCAACTTACCGAAGCCGCATACAAATCGGCTCAATCCGGCAAACCGGAGCCTGTTGGATGATACCGCAACGCCATACCCTGCCGAGGATCGCCCTGTGCGGACTGTGTATCGCTTTGTCCGCACAGGCGCAGACCGAGAATCCGCCCCAGACCTTGTATCCCATCACGGAACAAGGGGTTTGGGGGTTTATGGATCGCACGGAACAAGTCGTCATCGAACCGGATTTCAGACTGGCGCGCGATTTTTCGGAAGGGCTGGCATCTGTGCAGTACGATCGTGTGGACTGGGGGTTTATAGACACACGGGGTGAATTTGTCATCAAACCCCGCTTCAAGGAAGTACGCAATTTTTCGGAAGGGCGGGCGACCGTGCTCGTAGATGGAAAATGGGGATATATCGACCGTAAGGGCGAAGTGATTATCCCACCCAGCTACGAGCGCGTGCGCGATTTTTCGGAAGGACGCGCCTGGGTGCTTCGAGAGGGCAAAGTAGGCTATATCGACTTGGCGGGAAAAGAAGTCATTCCTCCGCAGTTCGACGTGCCGTTCGAACGGGAACAGGATGATTTCAAAAACGGTCTTGTCTTGGTTCGCAAAGGAACCCAAATGGGATTTATCGACCCTTATGGCCGGTTTGTTTTTCCACTCGAATTCGAAGCGCTGGGCGCTTTGTCCGAGGGTTTTGCCTGGGTACGCTCCGGGCGCGAATGGGGCTATGTAATCCGTGAGGGAAAACGCATGGCCGCCAAATTCGACGGTCAGGTAGGACCTTTCCGCGAGGGACTTGCGCGGATTTCCTCCGGTGGTCTGTGTGGGTATATCGACACGACGGGCACGATCGTCATTCCGCCGGCTTTCGAAGAGGCGGGAAATTTTTCCGAAGGCCATACATGGGTCGTCTTCAAAGGTTTTTTGGGGTATATCGACCGGACGGGCAAGCAGGTGGTCAAGGCCAAGCAGGAATTTATCAATGCCCAGTCCGCCGGGGAGTTTCGAGAAGGGCTTGCGATTGCTACACAGGGCGGTCTGTTTGGGTTTGTCGATAAAAAGGGCAACTGGAAGGTCGGCCCCCAGTTTGACAGGGTGACTCCTTTCAAAGACGGGATCGCGCGGGTGGAAAAAGGCGCGCGTGCCAACGTAAAAGTCGGTTATGTAAACCTCAAGGGGAAGTACATACGCAAACCCAAGTAGAGGTTTTAGAGGTTTGAGGGGTGGAAAAAAACATGACAGCGGGTTATAGAGGGAGGGGCACAAATGAGTGGTAATGGAGTAGAGACATGTCCTCTTTTTATCGGGGGCAAATGGGAACATGATGTGCAGGCGTCTATGGAGCCGGTTTTCAACCCCTCCGACGGCAGTGTGATCGCGGCTACGCCTTTATGCGGACCGGAGCAGGTAGATCGCGCCGTACGCGCGGCGCAGGCCGCGTTTCCCGCGTGGGCGGAAACCCCGGTTGTGGATCGGGCCCGTGTCATGTTCCGGTATGTGCATTTGCTGGAACAGCATTTTGAGGAGCTTTCCCGACTGGTGACACGCGAACACGGCAAGACGCTTGTCGAAGCCAAAGGCTCAGTGCGGCGCGGCATAGAAGTCGCCGAATTTGCCTGTGGCGCGCCGACGTTGCTCATGGGGGATTCGCTCGAACAGATTGCGTCCGGTATCGATGCGGACACCATACGCCAGCCGCTTGGCGTATGCGCGGGCATCACGCCGTTCAACTTTCCTGCCATGGTTCCGCTGTGGATGTATCCGATAGCCATCGTCTGTGGAAATACGTTTATCCTCAAACCCTCGGAAAAAGTGCCACTTACCGCCATACGACTGGTGGAACTGCTTCACGAGGCCGGATTGCCTCCGGGGGTGATGAATCTTGTTCACGGCGGCGTTTCGGTGGTCAACGCGCTGTGCGAACACCCCGGCATTGCGGCGGTTTCGTTTGTCGGCTCGTCGCCGGTCGCCCGACACGTCTACCGGCTTGCGACTTCGCATGACAAACGGGTACAGGCGGCGGGTGGCGCAAAAAACTATATGGTCCTCCTGCCGGATGCCGATCCGGAGTTTACCGTCAATGCCATGATCGGCTCGGCCTTTGGATGCGCCGGTGAGCGGTGCATGGCGGGGAGCGTTGCCGTAGCGGTCGAAGGGGCGGGCACACGGTTTCTTCCTCGGCTAAAGGACGCGCTGGATGCGCTCAAAGTGGGACCTACCGATCGCGATCCCGCCGCCCAGATGGGACCGGTGGTCACCCGGCAGCATTTGGAAAAAGTGCGCGGGTATATCGATGCCGGGCTAAATGCCGGCGCGCAACTGTACCGAGACGGCAGGTCGGTCCGCGTTCCGGAAACCCCCAACGGGTTTTATCTCGGCCCCACGATATTCGACCGGGCCGATACGGATATGCGTATCGTACGCGAAGAGATATTTGGCCCTGTACTGTCGGTGATTCATACGAGCGATCTCGACGCCGCTATCACCACCTGCAACGCCAGCGGTTTCGGCAATGCAGCGGTGCTGTTTACTGGCAGCGGTCGCGCCGCACGCGAGTTCAAACACCGGGTGAGCGCAGGCATGGTCGGTATCAACGTGGGCGTGCCCGCGCCTATGGCTTTTTTTCCGTTTTCCGGATGGAACGGCTCGTTTTTTGGCGATCTTCACGTACAGGGCAAAGAAGGGTTTCACTTCTATACCCGACAGAAAACCACCATGAGCCGGTGGGCATAAACGTCAGACCTGTCGCGTTGAACAAAAGCGAGCGATAGGGGCTTCGGATGGAAACCAAGGAGATCTCGATGGCAAAACCGCAGGTATTTATATCGAAACGCCGGTTGGACGCTACGCTTCAGGAAAAAGATTTCGAACGACCGGGCCGGGAAATGCTCTCCGCGCTTCGTCTCGATCCCGGAGACCGCACGGTCATGATCAAGCCCAATGTGACCGCCGGCGCGCCGCGCAACAGCGGCATCGTCACGCACCCCGCGTTTGTCGGCGGGCTGGTCGATTATTTTGTCGAAGATTTGGGGATGTCGGCCAAACGCATCTTTGTCGCCGAAACCACATCGCCGTCGCAACCGGCGGACAGCCGCGATTTTGGCTGGGCGCGAAGCGGCTACACGGCCATGTCGCGCGAAAAACAAGTCAAGCTGATCGATCTTGCCGACTACGGCAATGTGCGTATCACACCCGAAAACACGGTACATTTGCACAACATCGGCATATCGCGCTGGGCCGCCTCGGAGGACATCTTCTACATCAACGCACCCAAGCTCAAAACCCATAACCTCAGCGTAGCCACCTTATGCGGCAAAAACCAACAGGGAATCATGATTCCCGTGGTGGATCGACATCTTTGCTCCGAAGCGTGGCGCACCGCCTTCGGACGCGACTTCAAAAAACGCAGCCGCGATTGGATGCATGTCGAAGACCACGAAACCTGGCAACGCACGATCGCCCACATGCACTGGGACGTATATCTCGCCTGTCAACCCGATTTCAACATCATCGAAGGCATCGTAGGTCGCGACGGAAACGCCTTTTATCTGGGGCGCAACTTCCCCACCGGACTGGTCGTCGCCGGATACGACCTGCCTAGCGTAGACGTGGTCGGCGCGTATCTGATGGGTTTTACCACCGAAAATCTCGTGTATCTCAAGGTGGGTGTGGAAAGAGGTATCTGTCCCCCTTCGATACACGATGTGGACGTGCATCTCGTCCAGGAAAACGGCGACATTGTCCGTCTCGACGATGTAAGCCCCTATGTCGCCGACCCGAAATTCGAGGTCTATCGAGACATACCGGCGGACTATCCGAAAAAGGGATTGTTCCAGGAATACGATCCCAACTCCGAGGCGCTTCAGTTCTCGGCCTGAGATCATGCCGTTTACCCCTTCCCGCCTTGTCGGCCTTGCGCTCGGTCTGCTTGTCTTCGGACTTCTTCTCGGTCTCGACACCTCGTTAAAGCAGGTCGGGGATTACGGTCCCCGGCCTGCCTTTGCCGCGGCCATAACCGGCCTCATGGCGATCTGGTGGATCACCGAAACCCTGCCCATACATTGGACGGCCTGCGTCCCGCTGGTACTGTATCCGGTGTTCGGACTACACGGCGACGGACCGGCGCTCGACCTGTACACCACCGCGCTTTCGTATGTAGATACCTACAATTTTTTATATGCCGGAGGGATGTGTGTCGCCGCTTCGATGCAGTACTGGGGACTGCATCGGCGTATCGCGCTGGCCATCATGCGGCGGATCGGTACGGATCCCCGATTTCTTTTGCTGGGCATCCTCGTATCGACGGCGTTTATCTCGTTCTGGATTTCCAACTCGGCCACCGCCACCATGATGGTGTCGATCGGGTTTGCCATTATCAAGCAACTGGAAAGCCGTTTGGGGGGCCGCACGCTACACGCCTACGGGATGGCCGTGATGCTCGGCATCGCCTACGCCGCCAACGTGGGCGGTATCGCCACCAAGATTGGCACGGCCACCAACGCCCAGTTTAGCGGTCTGATGGAACAAATGGGCCTGGAAATCAGCTTTCTGAAGTTTATGATGGTCGGGTTGCCGTTTGTCGTTCTGTTTCTTCCGGTCGTATGGCTGGCGTTGTGGCGACTGGGACGTGCCGACGCGCCACGCGAGGAGATGGGCAAAGAGGCGATAGACAACGAAATCGCCCGGCTTGGCGTCATGAAACCCGTGGAGAAAGTTGTGCTGGGGGTATTCGTCTCCGCCGCGCTGCTGTGGGTTGCGGGTAGCCCAATTACCGCCGCGCTCCGCGAGACGTTTCCCAACGTCCGTATCACGACGGCCAAGGTGGAGGCCGCCATCGCCGTTTTGGCGGCGCTGTCCCTCGCCCTGTGGCGTGTAGACGGGCGACCGGCCATAAACCGCGAGAGTCTGCGGCTCGTGCCGTGGAATTCACTGCTCTTGCTTGGCGGTAGTTTTGCCATGGCCGAAGGCATACGAAGCAGCGGGCTGTCGGTCTGGATGGGCGCTCAGTTGACCGTTGTCAATGTTTTCGAGCCTTTTGCACAGGTGGCGGTCGTCAGTCTTGCTACGGTAGGGCTGTCCGCCATCGCCTCCAACGTGGCGACGGTCAGCGTCATGTTTAATGTGGTTCGGGACGCCATCCACCCGTCGGTGTTGCTCACGGCGCTTTTTGCCTCGGCGATCTCGGCGTCGTGCGATTTTGCGCTTCCGGCCGGCACGCCGCCCAACGCCATCGTATTTGGCACGGGGTATGTGTCGCTGCCCAAGATGGTAAAAACCGGAGTATGGCTGGATATCGCCGCCGGTCTGCTTGCCGCCTGCTGGTGCTGGCTTATCGTGGGACTTCTCTTTGCCGATGTCGTCATCACACGATGAGCGGGATTTGAAAAAACTTGCCATTTTTTTCCGGCGGCGCTAAGGTAGGGGGAAGGTTGAGGTTGGAAGGGAAAAAATGCCGTTTGGCGGCG
>Ga0194131_10008323_pt1 | contig 13539 bp, 12 predicted proteins | sample TA2KigO120mmetaG_FD_148631 | JGI IMG/M metagenome (GOLD analysis project Ga0194131, IMG submission 148631) | Freshwater microbial communities from Lake Tanganyika, Tanzania - TA2015053 Kigoma Offshore 120m | ecosystem: Environmental > Aquatic > Freshwater > Lake | place: Tanzania: Lake... | reverse complement strand
GAATAAGCCACTCGGTCGCGCCGCTCTAAGGACGCTACAATCACGACTGCTTTCCCGTGCCACGGATGCCACGGATAGCAGATTTCCTGAACCTCGTTGTTACGGGTTTTAGATTGTCGAGTTGTACAATTTTCAGCGGCCACACCGGGGCGTTGACAATCTGGTGCCGGCGGATCGCTTCTTCGGGGCAGCGCCGGAGGTGCTGGGCACGCTCAAAGCGCGGGTGGGCGGCAACGCCCTGGAGTTGGCCCGCAATGGCCTGCCGAAGGCACCCTTCTACTTGACAGGCCAGGTCGGCGGCAAACCGTTCAGCTTGCATGCCGAAGGCGAACGCGTGTTCCTCACCGGCGTGGCCGGCGCACGCCAGGAGATCGACCTGGCGCCCCCGCCGGCAGATGACGACCACCATGCTTCGTCGCCCATCATCCAGATGCCGGAGCCTGTCTGTCCGCATTGGCTGGTACCGGGCTCTGAACTGGCAAGCGCAGAGCCTGAACCGGGACCGTCGCCGCTCGATGAAGGGATGCGGAGCATAGCGCGCGGTCTCAAGGAAGGAGGGGTCTCATGAGAAGGCCATCCAGTCAGACAACCGAGAATCTCGACAACCAAGCGACCGTCAATCGAGGGTCCGCAAGCGAGACGGGTGACGGCGCGTTCCCGGAGGCGAGCCGGGAGGCCAAGCGACTGGCCGCTGCCATCCTTGAAGTCCTGGCCGGGACACAGGCGCCGGCCGAGGCCGCGCGTGCTTTGGGAATCTCCGTGGCACGCTACTATCAGCTGGAGTTGCGTGGCTTGTCGGGGTTGGTGACCGCGTGCGAGGGCCGGCGTCGTGGCCGAGGTCCACAGCCAGGTAACGAAGTGACGGTGTTGCGGCGCGAATGCGAACAGCTGCGCCGGGAATGCGGGCGGCACCAAGCATTGGTCCGCGCCGCCCGTCGTAGCGTCGGCCTGGCAGTTCCCACAGCAGCCGAAGCGGCTCCCAAGCGAATACGGCGCCGACCCACGGCACGGGCCTTGAAGATGGCTGCCCAGCTGCGCCAGCAGAGCGCGAGAACCATCAAACGCTGGTTGAACGGCTGGCGAAGATGCTTCCTAGGCGCCAGCGGGCGCGGCCGACCCGCACAGCGCTCCGATCGGCATTTGCGTAATCGCGCCTTGGCCTTGATCGATCTGCTGGGGCCAAGAGTGGGTGTGCCAACCATGCTGGCCCTGTGCCCGGAAATGGCCCGGCGCGAAATGCAAGACCTGTTGCGCCGCTACCGCCGGGTCTGCAAGCGACGACGACGGTTGCTGGCTCATATTTTGCACTGGCACCGACCAGGCGCCGTCTGGGCCATCGACTTCGCGCAGCCTCCGGAGCCTGTGCATGGCTGCTACCCGCGCTTGCTGGCTGTGCGCGACCTGGCCAGCGGCTGCCAACTTCTCTGGCTGCCCGTGGCCGACGAGTCCGAGCAAACGGCGATGTTCGCCCTGCAAACTCTCTTCCGTCAGTACGGCCCTCCATTGGTCCTCAAGTCGGACAACGGCTCGGCCTTCATCACAACGCTATTCGCGACTTTCCTCAACGGCTTTGGCGTCTGGCAACTGTTCTCGCCGCCACGCTTTCCGAGCTACAACGGCTCCTGTGAAGCAGGCATCGGCTCGATGAAGACGCGCAGCCACCACCAGGCGGCCCGACGCGGCCAGCCTGGACAATGGACCTGCGACGACGTCGAAGCAGCCCGACTGCAAGCCAACGAGACCGCGCGGCCCTGGGGGCACCGCGCGCCAACGCCGGACGAGACTTGGCAAAAGCGCACCCCCATCCAGCCCCACGAGCGTGCCGGGTTCGCAACAACCGTTGAGAAGCTCGAAAAACAAGCCCGGCAAGAACAAGGTCATGAGCAAGGCTTGCAGCTGGACCGAACCGCCCATGCTGCCGTGATGCGCGTTGCGCTGCGTCGCGCCTTGGCTGCCCTGGGACTTCTGAGCTACACGTCTGAGTATGTACCTGAACAGATGTGAGCAAGGAAATGGGCCTGGCCGGGCTCATTCAAATGCAGCATTCAGTCGGCCGCACGAGGGAATTCCTGCACTCATTTCTCACTTGAAAAGTCGCATCATTTCGGCAAGGATGACATCCCACGGAGATGCCCAGGCGCCCAGCCGCGTCACCCAAGGACAGGCCAATTCCGCCCAACCAGCGGGCAAAGGCGACTACTCCCTTGCGCACGCGCCGTTCGACCTGCCGTTGCGTGCGCTGGCCTGGATGGCCCCGACGGCGCTTGCCTTCGCTGTGCGGGTGCCCAACGGCTAGCAACCGCCGCAAGCGTTGCTGTTGTCGGCACATGGACGTGCGCTCTTCGGCCGCCTGGCGCGCGCTTTTTTCGAGCGTTGCAGAAGGAGCGGCATCGTCAAGGCAATCTCTTCGCGGATCTGGGCGGCCCGCAGGTCGATGCGCAGGTCGCGATTTGCATATTCCAATCGCGTGAAGCGTTGGTTCAGGCGCGTCGATGCGGGGCGGCCCGCTGTTCGCGGTTCCAGGGCGTGCAAAGCTGCTTGCAAGCAACGATCGACGAGGCCGTGAAAACGCCGCTCACCGATCCCCAGCGCCAAACACGCTTCGGCGGCCACATGTCGCCCGGTCAACCAATCCAAAACCCAGCGCAGGCGGCTCTTGGCCTCGGTCGATCCTGTCAGTCGATCAGCGCGCTTGGCCCCATCCGGTCGGCGTCCTCGCGTCATGGTCATGATCCTCCAAGAAAGAAATGTGCCGGACAGGCCAACTGTTGACCTGTCCGGCAAACCATACCTCTTCGGTATCTGCTTGCCAACTTGGGAAATCAAGTGGCTGGCTGCGTCTCGGAGGATGGAGTAGCAACGCCACTTTCGGAAGGCCTTGTGGCCTCTACGAAATAAAAGCGAATTTCGGAGCGATAATTAGTGCAGGAATTCCCCCTCCCAGTTCCGCTTTGACGGATCGCTGGCCCGGGCATCGTTGCACAGCTGACCGCCAGTGTCAAGAGAGTTGTGGGTCCTGGTCCTGGTCCTGGTCCTGGTGCGCGGGTGGTCCAGTCGGCCGCATGGGAACAGATGTGCAGTATCGTATGTGCCTCGCCATCGGCCGCCTCGAAACGAACGGCCGCCATCCCAGGCGGCAAGCCGGCGCCAAATCTGGCACGCGACCGAAGGACGCCACTTCGGGTGGTAACGGTACGTCCCAATGCCCCGTGAGGGCCGCCGTGAGGGCGACCTGGTGATGTGGACTGAGGAGTTCGTGCGCGTGTCCCCGCTCGACTATTGCTTGCCGCTCGGCTAATGTAGGATTGGCTTGCAACGTCGCAATCCTTACTCCCTCTCCCTACTCGGATCGAGGCGCATCATGGCAGGTCAAGGCGAGTATTGCTACGAACCAGTCCCGAACTGGGAAAAGTTGCCGGCGGGCTGGAGCTTTCGCGAGGTCGCGGGAGTGGCGGCCGACTCGAAGGACCGGGTGTTCGTCTTCAACCGCGGCGAACATCCCGTCATCATCCTGAATCGCGACGGCAGCTTTGCCGGTTCCTGGGGCGAGGGCGTCTTTGCCCGGCCGCACGGCATCACCATTGGCCCGGACGACGCGGTCTATTGCACCGACGACCTCGATCACACCGTCCGCAAGTTCACCCTCGATGGCAAGTTGTTGCTCACCCTGGGAACAAGCGGCAAGCCGTCCGACACGGGCATCGACGGCATTGACTACCGGACGATCAAGCGTCCCGCCGGGCCGTTTCATCGGCCGACCAACGTGGCCCTCAATCGCCATGGCGAGATCTACGCGACGGACGGCTATGGCAATTGCCGCGTTCACAAGTTCAGTCCCGACGGCAAGTTACTCTTCTCCTGGGGCGAGCCCGGCAGTGGTCCCGGCCAGTTCAATCTGCCACACGGCATTGCCCTGGATCGCGACGAGAATGTTTACATTGCCGATCGCGAGAACAGCCGGGTACAGATCTTCGACGCCCGCGGCACGTACTTGACGCAGTGGACCGACGTGATTCGGCCGATGCAAGTGGTGGTCGATGCGGCGGGCAACGTGCTGGTGGCGGAGACGGGCCAGCGTGCCGGCATGTTCCCCTGGGTGCAGGCGCCGGCCAATCCACCGGGAGCGCGCGTCAGCGTTTTCAACCGCGACGGTAAACTGCTGTCACGCTGGGGTGGCGGCGACGATCCCTGCGCGCCGGGTGACTTCTTCGCACCTCACGACCTGCGCCTCGACTCGCGCGGCGACCTGTACGTCGGCGAAGTCGTCCTTTCCGCCGGTGGCAACCGCGGCCTTGTCTCGCCCGATTGCCACGCGTTGCAAAAGTTCATCCGCCGGCGCGCGAGCTAGGAGCCTCGCCTTTACACGACAAACTCCTGCCCAGCCCGACGCAAGGGACCAGCAGAACCTATTCAAGTTTGCGAGTGCAAGAAACCGCGCAACCGAGAACGTGGGATTAAAGAACCACGAATCGCACGGATAAAACGGATCAGTCCAGCAGGCAGCACACTCCCATGCCGTGTTCGCGATTCTGCCAGTGTCTTATCCGTGCCATCAGTGTCATCCGTGGTTTCTTAGTTCTTGGCGCTCTGATACGTTGTTAATCTCCGTTCTTGGCTCTCGCCTGTCTGAGGCGGAGCCTCGTTAGATCATGTAGTAAAGAACTTCGCGCGCTGGCTCGTGGCGGCGCGGGCAGTTGGGGCACAGGTCGTCGCCCAGCCATTCGTAGGCCTGGCGTAGCGCGTCGAGCGTGCTGGAGGCGCCGGCGGTTTCGCGATACATGGCATGGATGCCGAGTCGTTGCCCCAGGCCGCTGGTGCGGAACACCTTGGCCAGATCGCGACGGACGCCGCACATCAGCACCTTGACGTTGCGCTGCTCCATCTCGCGCAGGAAATTCTCGAAGATGCGCAGGCACACCGCGTCGGTGTTGCGCACACGTTTGAGGCGCAGGACCACGAAGCGGACTCCGCTGGTCGCCTTGGCCTCGATGGTTTCCAGGTGTTCTTCCAGATCCGGCGCCGACCCGAAAAACAGCTCGCCTTCCAGCGAGAATATCAGGATGCGATTGCAGGGGGCGTCGCTCGGCAGCCGCTCGCGCAGCACGCGGTCCTTGGTGACCGTGAACTGGGTGAGGTGAACGCGTGCCGCCCGCGGCACATACAGGATGAACGACAGAAACACGCCGATCAGGATGCAGAATTCGACCGAGATGATCACGGCCGCCAGAGCCGTGGCAATGACGATGCCGGCATCGAATCGTGTCGTCCGCAGAAAATAGCGCAGCTGAGGCCAATCGACCAGCCGGTATGCCGCCACCATGAGGATGCCGGCCAGCGCGCTGTATGGAATGTAGTAGGCGAACCGGGCGAGCAGCAGCACGGTCAGCGCCACGGCAATCGCGGAGAATATGCCGGCCCATTGCGTCGCGGCCCCGGCCTGCACATTGATCGCGGATCGGGTCAGCGACCCGGATCCCGGTATGCACTGGAAAAAGCTGCCGGCAATGTTGGCGACGCCCTCGCTCAAGCACTGCTGGTTGACATCCAGCTTCTGACGCGCTTGCAGCGCGATGGCCTTGGCCATGGCGATGGCCTCCAGCAAGCCGAGCAGGGCGATGGCCAGCGCGCTGGCGGCCAGGCCGCGAATGCGCGACCACTTGAGATCGGGCGCCTGGAACGACGGCAATTCCGCGTCAATCTGGCCGACGACCTTCACGCCGTTCCCGTCCAGGCCGCCAAACCACACGACAAAGGCCATCAGCATCACGGCCGTGAGCAATTCGGGAATCGGCAAGCGATAGCGGTAATTGATCCAGGTAAGCGCCAGGACGATGGCGACCGTGCCCAGGCCGATGGCTGCCGTCGGCACATTGATCCGGTCCAGCCTGCACAGGCTCTGCCAGACGCGGAGCAAGAAATGATCGCCGCCTTCCTGCGAGGCTGGCAGGCCCAATAGATTGTCGAGCTGACTTAGCACCAGCAGCGTGCCGGCGCCGATCGTGAAGCCGACGATGACCGCGTGCGAGATGTAGCGCGTCAAATCGCCAAGCCGCAAGAGCGTTATGCCAACCTGGATCAGGCCCATCAACAGCGCCAGCAGCACTGCATACTGGATGCGCTGCTCGACGGATCCTTCGACGACGGCAAGAGCGCTGAACAGCGCGATGGAGATGGCGTTGGTCGGCCCGTTGATGAGCTTGCCGGTCGGGTCCAGCAGGGCGCCGGCCGCTGTCATGACGATGGCGGTGTACAGGCCATACTGCGGCGGCAGACCGGCGATTGTGGCGTACGCCATCGCCTGCGGCACCGCCACCGCCGCCACTGTCAGTCCGGCGAGGAAGTCGCGGCGAAAGAGCGTCGCCGTATAGTGCCGCAATGCGCCCAGCGCCGGTACGAAGCGGCACAGCCTGTCCAGCGGCCTGGTCCCGACAGCTGGGCGAACTCCCGAATCCTCAGGTGGCAGGCCATTCGACGCTGTGCCGTCCAGCGACTGTTCGTTGTCCGGGACCGATTCCCGCAGAGTTTGCGTCTCCTGCGCCATGTACAAGAGTTAAACGGAGGCGGCGGAGTCTGGTCAACCCCTAATTGCGAGTGGCACGCCCTGCGGTACTCCGCAGAGCGTGGTTCCAGTCGCTACAACCATGGCCGGGGCACCGAAGTCGCAAGCGGTTCGTAAGCTGACGCTTATGAAATTGCGCTACGTGCTGGCCTGGGGCGTTCACCTGTACACGGCGCTCGGACTCGTGGCGGCGGGTGGCATTGCCGTTGCCATCATGGACGGCAGGCCGGCGTTGTTCCGGCTGGCGTTTTTTCTCATGGTGGTGGCCACCGTGATCGACGCCACCGACGGCATGCTGGCCCGCTGGGTGCGCGTGAAGGAAGTCTTGCCGAACTTCGATGGTCGGCGCCTCGACGACATCGTTGATTTCCAGACGTACACCACCTTGCCGCTGCTGCTATTGGTGCGCTGCGCGGCTCTACCCGACGGCCAGGAATTCTGGCTGATCGCGCCGCTGCTGGCCAGTGCCTACGGCTTCTCGCAGACAGCCGCCAAGACCGATGACGGCTATTTTCTCGGCTTCCCCTCGTACTGGAACGTCATCGCTTTCTATATCTATGTTTTGCAGCCGCCAACGGACGTGACGGTAGTCTTGCTGCTGTCGTTCGCCGTGCTGACGTTCGTGCCGCTGCGCTACCTGTACCCGACGATGCGCGGGCGGCTCAATCGTCTGACCAACCAGATGGGCTTTATCTGGGGCGTTTTCCTGGTCTGGATTCTGGGCCGGTTGCCGGAGCACCTGACAGAAGGCATGCACGCCGACGCCACCACACGGCTGATGACCTCGGCTTCGCTGGTTTTCCCGGCTTTCTACCTGGGCATGTCGTGGGCCATCAACATACGCTACTGGCGACGCCGAGGGAGGCGCGTTCATCACGATACGGCGCCAGGTCCATGAAACGACGTCGTTCGACAGCAGCCGGCCAGCATCGGCCGGTAATGGTTGACGAAGTGCTGCGCCTGCTCGAGCCGAGGCCGGGGCAAGTTGCCGTCGATTGTACGCTCGGCTGGGGCGGGCACGCAGCGGAACTGCTGCGCCGCCTGGGACCGGATGGCAGGCTCATCGGCATCGACTTCGACGGCGAACAGCTGGCCCGAACACGCGAGCAGCTTCAGGAGTTCGGCTCGGCATTCATCGCGCATCACGGCAACTTTGCCGGCTTGCCGGCCATCCTTGCCGAGCACGGTTTCTCACAGGTTGACCTGCTGCTCGCCGACCTGGGCATGTCCAGCATGCAAGTGGACGATCCGGAACGCGGCTTCTCTTATGCCCGCGACGGCGCGCTGGACATGCGCATGGACCGGTCGCGCGGCCGAACGGCGGCCGAGTTGCTCGCGAGCCTCAGTACGGATGAGCTGGCCAGAGCGCTCGCCGAGCTAGCCGACGAGCCGCAGGCAGCGGCAATCGCCACAGCGATTGTCGCGGCGTGCAAGCAAGCGCCGCTCTCTCGAACCGGCGAGCTGGCAAACGTCATCCGAGCGGTCGCCGGGGCGACGGACTGGCGATTGCATCCCCGGCCGGGCAAGTGGAATCTGCACCCGGCGGCGCGCACGTTTCAGGCGTTGCGCATGCTGGTCAACCGGGAACTCGGCAATCTCGGCAACCTGCTCCGCGTCTTGCCTGACTGTCTGCGGCCTGGCGGCAGGGCCGCCATCATCAGCTTTCACAGCGGTGAGGACCGCCTGGTCAAGGCTGCCTTTCGCGACGGGCTGCGCCTGGGAATCTACAGCGAAACGTCGAGCGACCCGCTTCGGCCCACTTTTGCGGAACGCAACGCCAATCCGCGTTCACGCTCGGCGAAGATGCGCTGGGCACAGCGTATAGGGCCGGCAAGCGGCTCTTGACCGGAAACGGCGCGCAGCCTATCATCACGTAAGTTGATACTGGACATGGAGTCGTGCGCATGAAGGCGGAACATCGCAAGGAACTGGAAACCAATGTCCTCGCGGACCGGATGGGCCGTCTCGTGCAGCGCATGAAGGAGCGCCCCAAGCGCCGCACCACGCTGTATCTCGTACTGGGACTGGTGCTTTTCATCGGCGTGTTCGTCTTTTACCGCATGCGCACGGGCGCTGTCCGTGAACGCTCCGAGCGCTGGGTGATGCTCGAGGACGGCTTTGTGCAGTACATCGAGGCGCTGCGCAAGCAGGATCCCGATACCAATCCGGGCAAGGCAGCGCGCTTGCAGTACGCCTGGCTGGCAAACTGGGATCTGGGCTTGAAACTCCTGGGCGTCGAGCCCTCGTTTGCGCTCTCCAACATGGAGAAAGCCGAAGTCATGTATCTGAAACTGGCGGAAGAATGCGCCGAGGATCCGGTTTGGGAACCGGAGGCGCTTTATAGCCTGGCAATCATCCAGGAGACCAAGGCAGTTCGTGCCAAGGACCGCAGCCAGCACCTGGATGACGCGCTGAAACGTTACAAGGATCTCGCCAGCAAGTACAAGAATTCCGCGCACGGCAAGGACGCCGCCAAGCGCGCGGAACTGCTGGAAAAGAATCGGCCACAGATCGTCAGCTTCTACCGCGACCTCCAGGATCGTCTCAACATTCCAGAGGACGATCCCGAGGATCCCAAGACCAAGCGCAAGAAACAGTGATGCATCCCGACAGCGCCACGACCGACGACCTTGACGACGTCGGCGAGCCGCTTCGCGTCAGCCGGGACGTGGATGTGGTGGTGCGCCAGCAGGGCCTGGGAACGCGGCTGGATCAGTATCTCGCCGCCATGTTCAGCGATTTCAGCCGCAGCATCATCCAGAAGATCATTGACGCCGGCCAGGTCACGGTCAACGACGCCGTCGCCAAGCCGAGCTACAAGGTCCGCGACCTGGACCGCATCCACATTCAGCTCCCGCCCCCCACGCACGACCTTCCGCAACCGGAAGACATCCCGCTCGACATCCTTTACGAGGATGAGCATCTGGCAGTCATCAACAAGCCGTTCGACATGGTCGTGCATCCCGCCAAGGGCCACTGGAGCGGCACGCTGGCCAATGCTCTGGCTTTTCGCTTCAGCAAGCTGAGCAACCTGAACGGCGACTACCGGCCCGGCATCGTCCATCGCCTGGACCGCGACACCAGCGGCGTGATCCTCATCGCCAAGGAGGAGTCGGCGCATCGCGACCTGAGCATGCAGTTCGAGCGCCGCAAGGTCTACAAGGAATACGTGGCCATCACTTCGGGCGTGCTGGACCGCGACAGCGACTACATCGAACGCCGCATCGGCCACCATCGCCACGACCGCGTCAAGATGACCGTCACCGACGACGCGGATGAAGGCAAGGACGCGTGCAGCTTCTACGAAGTGATCGAGCGATTTCCCGGCCACACGTTCTGCCGCATCCAGCCGCGCACTGGACGCACGCACCAGATTCGCGTGCATCTTGCCAGCGTCGGCTGTCCAGTGCTGGCGGACAAGATCTACAGCGGCCGCGATTGTTTCCGGTTGTCGGATTTGGTCACCGGCCTGCCGCCGGAGGAGGACCAGGTATTGATGCCACGGCAGGCATTGCACGCCCAGCGCTTGCGGTTCATGCATCCGCGCCTGGGGCAGCCGATCTCGGCCGTGGCGCCGCTTCCGGCAGAGTTTGAGACGACGCTGGCGGCGCTGCGCGGCCAGCGCGTGACCTCTCAAGCCGCCCTTCGAGGCTGAAACGGTTCGTCGGGCTGAGTCCTGCCCGCGACAGGCATGATGGTCTCGTGCCGTAACTGAGCGAGGCTGCACGCCAACTCGTCCAGCAACGACGTGATCGTGAACGGGGACAGGTCGGCCCGTGAGCACTCGGAAGGTTCGCGCTGGAGCAGGGCAGCAACGACCTCGGCGACCTCTGCCGGCGTGCGCACGACCTGGTAGTCTCGTCCCGGCAGCAAGCAATTTCCGGTGAGCGGCTCGCTTACTAGCGGACGCCCGCAGCGCAGTGCCTGGACCACGCGGGTCTCGAAGTTGGGATACTTGTCGTTGTGCAGATTCAGAACCAGCTTGGCCTGATTCATCAGTACGCGAGCGTGCTCGTCGCACAGGCCGTGCGCCACATGGACGGTGCGAAACTGCATCTTCAGGCGGGCCAGCATCTCTTCACGGTGCGGGGTGCTGCGGCCAAGAAAGCAAACATCGAACTCACGCTGTCGGTCCTCCGGGAAAAACAGGCGCTCGCTGACCGGCAAAGGATGGGAGGTCAACCGCTTGAAGCCCTCGTGACGCAGGAACGCTACCGACGACGGATCGAAATGCACGATCAGATCGTAGGGCAACGCGAGCGCGCCTTGAAGGGACCGAAAACGCGCCAGCTGGTCGGGGTGCGGCGCCGGCGACCACTGTGTCGGCACCGGCTCGGTCGAGTAGCCAATCACCGTGACTCCGAGAGATTGCAGTTCTTGCAAGACTTCGGGATAGGGTGCAAGCCACTCCGGCCGAAAGATCAGGCATGTCCGGATCCCCCAGCGGCGCACGAAATTCGGCAGCAACTTGAACCTGCTGGGGTCAGCTGACGTCACCGGGAAATCAAAGTTCTTGCCGGCAAAAGTCGCGTCATAGTAGGCAGCCCTGAAATACTCAGGCTGGGCGGCAAAGACAATCGGCAGCGCCATGCCCGTGCCATGCGCACGCTGCCCCGACTCCTCGCGCGGCTGGGCTGCCAGCCCAGGCGCTTCGGTCACATTGTCATTGTTTGCAGGATCGCTGACCGTCGTGCCTGGTAGGGAGCAATGCCGCGAATCGCGTAGCCAGGCGTGCACTTGCCTCGCCAGTCTATCCGCCAAGGGCCAGTAACTTAGCGTTTTCTTGAGCCGACGCTTCAGTCGGCTTCGCAACGAGGGGCCGACGTGATGCTTCATTCCCTGACGCAACTCGGTCAACTCACGCACGCAAGATTCCAGGTGAAGTCTGAGACGATCGAACATCAAGAAGCCGGCGCGCTCTCGGGCCGAGATCGTGGGAACCCTCTCGATCAGGGTCTGGACCGCTTCCTCGCAGAGCGGGCAGCGCTGCGCCCAGTCCAGCTGTCGCGCGGTTTGCAAACCATTGTGCGCCAGGCGGCGGCGTAACTCACCGTCCCGAACAAGCCGAGTCAGTGCCTCGCGCGCAGCAGCTTCGTCATCCAGAGGCACTGTCAGCGCGTTGTGGCCGTCAATCACATACTCGTCGTGGCCCGCTACGCGGCTGACGACGGCAGTCCCACCGGTGGCCATCATTTCCAACGGCGGTCCAAAAAACCCTTCCAGGACCGACAGCTTCAAGAGGATGTCGCAGGAGGCATAGATGGCCGGCATGTTTTGCATCGGCACACTGCGGAAGATACGATGCGCCTGCCAGTTCGCTTCGACGCAACCGTCACCCGAAACGTACCACAGTTCGGCGCCGGGAATGGTGCGGGCAACCCGAAAGGCCAGATCCACGCGCTTGAAGGGCAACTTGCCCGCGCCCTCAATCAACACGCGCGGCCGCGGGCCACGCGGCGCCAGAGGCTTCACTCCTGGATGGAATACCGGCGTGTCGATGCCGTTTGGCGCGTAGGCCACGCATAGACCAGGTTCTTTCTCCAGATCGGCCTTGAGCCAGCGAGCCACCACGATGAAGCCAACATGCTTATCGGCAAAGGCACGCTCTATGAAGGGCAACTCCAATCCCCGCCCCGGACCCTGGATGCTCCGCATTGCCTGCCGATCGTCTCCCTGGACGAAATGCAGGTAGCGGCCGGCACGAATGTTGAACATGGCGTAGAAACATTCCCACCATCCCGAGATAACGACATCAAAGTCGCTGTCGCTGTCGACTACCTCGTCGAGCGTCCGAACGGGCAAGTTGAAATCGGGATAATGCGTGACGCGCGTACCGTTGTGATCGGAAAGGAAGACTACGGCAACTTCATGACCGCGCGAGGCCAGGTAATGGGCGTGCCGGTACGCCACGAACAGACCGCCGGATATGCCATTGAACGGCAGTAGAAAGGCAATTTTCATCGATGATCTCATCGGGCCTTGAATGCGTAGAGTCATCAGGCGGCGTTGCGAAGGGGCGCTGGCTCCTTCGCCTCTGCAGGCGGTCGTGCGAAGCGTTGTCTCAATTCACGAGCGATCGTCACAAACGGATAGACAAGCTGCAGCATGGGAGTGCGCAGCAGGCTCCAACCACGAATCGTTTTCTCCACCGGAAAATCCGGATCCTTGATGCCTGTCTCCGGAAACTCGTTGCCACCCGTATAGTGAGTCCCGAACAGACGATCCCAGATACAGAAGTAGGTGCCGTAGTTTCGGTCGTAGTGCCGCTCTTCGATGGAATGGTGAATCCGGTGTGATTGCGGGGTGACCAGAATCCATTGCAGCAGGCCGAAGTCGGCCCGGACATTGCTATGCAAGAAGCGCGCGTACCACGTGAGCACCGCTGACACCACGACGATGGTCGGCGTGTTGACGGCCAGCATCTTGAAGGCGAACACCGTGGCCGTCTGCGAGACCAGGTACTCGACGATATGATAGCGCGTGGCCGTCAAGGCGTTCAGTTCACGCTGCGAGTGATGCACGGCATGGAAGTGCCAGAACCAGGAAACCCTGTGCTGTAGCCAGTGCTGAAAGTACCCGAGAAAATCGGACAGCACGATCACCCAGGCGATGCGCAGGCTGATGGGCAGTCGTCCGAGTGGCTGCACGGTCAGGAAGGCAAGATAGCGATCGTAGATGGCTGCTAGGAAATCGACATACGCCAGTAACCGGTCACGGGTCGATATAGCTCGGAATCGTGGTTTCGGGTACTGTTGCGGTTGGCATGGATGCTCCACCGACAGTATCGGCAGAAGTGTTGGCATCGCTGCCGCCTGAAGTCCTTGCTTTGATCAAGTGGCAGGCGGAGCAGATTCGCGTGCTGACCGCGCGCGTGGCGGAACTCGAAGCCAAGCTCGGCAAGAATCCCAGCAACTCGTCGAAGCCGCCATCGACCACGCATCCGCATTACAAGAAGCCAGCAGCCAAGCCCAAATCGGGAC
>Ga0194131_10008313_pt1 | contig 13553 bp, 12 predicted proteins | sample TA2KigO120mmetaG_FD_148631 | JGI IMG/M metagenome (GOLD analysis project Ga0194131, IMG submission 148631) | Freshwater microbial communities from Lake Tanganyika, Tanzania - TA2015053 Kigoma Offshore 120m | ecosystem: Environmental > Aquatic > Freshwater > Lake | place: Tanzania: Lake... | reverse complement strand
GAGTGCGTGGACCCCGTACAACGCCAGCATCCAGCGCCGCCTGTTCAAAGGCCTGCGCGAAGGCTCCGAACCGGTCGCGGATTGAACTCACCTCAGAGCCTGAGGCATTAGCGAAGCTTTCTCGCTCCGCCGAGTACGGTGAATGAGTGCCGTGGACGGCGTAAGCGGTACTCGGTACCGAGTGCCGCTTACGCCGTCAGCCTGGCGCATGTGTGTCCGGCGGCGCGGCGGGATAGCTATTTCTTCGGCGTGATCTTGATGTTGCGAAACGCCACGGGGCCATGATCGCCTTGCAACATCAACGGGCCGGCCGGGACTTCGCCGCCCAGCGAGCCGCCGGTCGCGCCCTTGAGGACCTCGGCGTTTTCGTGGATCACTTTGTCGTTGAGTAGGACCTTTTTGAAGATGGCGTTGGCCGTCTTTTTAGTGCCGTCGAAGCGCGGGGCCTGGAAGTCAATTACGTATTTCTGCCAATCGCCGGGCTTGAGGCAAGCATTCAGCTTAGGGATGGCGACGCTGTAGATCGCGCCCATGTCACCCATGCCGAGTTGTTTTCGGCCGAAGCTATCGAGGATTTGGATTTCATATCGGCCCATGAGATAGATGCCGGAGTTGGAGCCTTTCGGGACCATCACTTCGATTTCGACGAGGCAGTCGGCGAAGGATCGTTCGGTGTAGATATCGATGCCGCCATTGCCCGTATTGACAAGCTCGCCAGAACCTTCTTTGAACGTGAGAGCGCCCTTGTCGTTGACGCCGGCGACGCCGACTTGCCATTTGTTTTTCTTGGCGTCGCCGCGGAGTTTCCAGCCGGCGAGGTCTTTGCCGTTGAACGGCATGACGGCGTCGCCGGCGTAGGCAAACGGGGTAAGCGCGAGGGTCAAGGCGATGCAGAGAATTCGTCGCATGATGCTGCTCCTGTGATGAAGGGTGCACGTGGGGGTATGGATATTCAATCCCGGACGGCGCGAGAATGCAACAAAAAACTCCGCCGCTTGCGGCTTCGCGCTCGGATGGTGCGTTCTGAATTTCGTCTATGCGCAAATCAGAGGCGGCGGTAGACTGGGGCGACAACGAACCGATAGCGCCACGCGAGCGCTAAACGAAGACGGGGAATCGGCATGGATGTCGGCTCACTCAATGTCATTCTGATTCACGATTGGCTCACCGGCATGCGCGGCGGCGAAAAGGTGCTCGAATCGCTGTGCCGGCGCTGGCCGACTGCGCCGCTCTATACGCTCATTCACAAGCCTGGCTCGTGCAGCAAGACTATCGAGGATCGGCCCATCGTCACGAGCATCCTCAACAAGCTGCCATGGGTGCATTCATACTATCGCTACTTGTTGCCGTTCATGCCGTGGGCCGTCGGCTGGACGCTGCCGACGTGCGATGCCGTGATCAGTTCGAGCCATTGCGTGGCCAAGGGGGTAACGCCGCCGGAGGGGGCGCTGCATTTTTGCTACTGCCATACGCCGATGCGTTACGCCTGGCACATGCAAGAGTCGTATTTCGACGAGCGCGGCTGGGGTTGGCCGAAACGCTGGCTGGCGAACCTCGTGCTGGCGCGCTTGCGCGACTGGGACCGCCGCAGCGCCGACCGAGTCTCCCATTTCATCGCCAACAGTCATGTCGTCCGCCAGCGCATTCGCGACTGCTACGACCGAGACGCCGTGGTCATCCATCCGCCGGCCGATACGCATTTTTACTGCCCGGCCGATGTCGTACGTGAAAACTACTATCTCATTCTTTCCGCGTTCGCACCCTATAAACGGCTTGACCTGGCCATCGAAGCGTGCAAGAAGCTGGGCCGAAAGCTCGTGGTCATCGGCTCGGGCCAGGACGAGAGCAAGCTGCGAGCGCTCGCCGACGCCAACATCGAGTTCCTCGGCTGGCAGCCCGACGAGGTGTTGCGCGACCACCTTCGCCGGTGCGCTGCGTTGCTGTTTCCCGGCGAGGAAGACTTCGGCATCGTCCCCGTCGAGGCCCAGGCGTGCGGAACTCCGGTGATCGCGTTCGGCAAAGGCGGCGCGACCGAGACCGTCGTCCCCTGGCCCAGGCCCGACGCCACGGGCATGTGGTTCGATGAGCAAACAATCGATTGCCTTGCGTCGGCGATGGAATCGTTCGAACAGCATCGCGCCGCCTTCGACCCGCAGCGGCTTCGCAAACACGCCCTGCAGTTTCGGCTCGAACGCTTCGAGGAAGAATTGTTCGGCTTCGTCGCCAAAGTCATGGGCCTGGAACAAAGGCTAGCGGCGTGAAGGAGAAGGGGAGCGCGGGTGCGGGCCGCATTCGTCCTCATTCTCCCTTTCTCCCATTCTCCCTTTCTCCCCATATCCCTCTCTCCCCGGCTGCTTATCAGAGTTTTTTGCTCTTGCAATATCCGCGACGCTTGGCATAACCCTCGCCATTCCTGATGGAGTGAATGCATGAAGCGGTTGCTGCGAATCGCGCTGGCGGCCTGGGCGCCGATATTGGCGCTGGGATGCCAGAATCTGAACACGGCGTTTGACGCGCCGCCCGTCATTCCATTGACGCAACAGCCGATTCAGTATCGCAATCCCGATCTCATTCCATGGCCGAAGGATCAATATCGCCGTCTCTATGAGGCCGCGCTTGAGGTGTTGTTCGACTACGGCTTCGAAATCGCCGAGGCCAATTTGTATAGCGGCGATATCGAAGCGGTGCCGCGCACGTCGCCGGGGATCGGTCTGCTGTTGAAGCCGGGAAGCCCCGATATGTACGATCGGCTGCTCTCCACGTTGCAGTCGTATCGCCATCGCGTGACAATCAAGCTTCAGCCGGCCGATCGCGCGCCGGCCGATCACGGCGGCTATATCGTCGAGTTCATCGTTCGCAAGGAGCTGGAAGACGTGGCACGGCCGATCCGCTCCAGCGTCGGCGGCGCCGTGTTCCGCAGTGAGAACACAGTAGAACGGCAAACGGAGGTCATCGACGCGACCTTCCTCGAGCCAAGCTGGATTTTCCGTGGCCGCGACTGCGGGCTGGAGCAGGAGATGATCCGTCGCTTCAAGCACGCACTTGCCCGTCCCGTATGTAATTGACGCTGCTGCCTGCGCGTACAATGAAGGCATGTCCCACCGCAGCATCCTTGGGCCCGCCGGCGCGATCGCACAGCGCTTGACCAACTACGAAGCCCGGCCCGAGCAGCTGCAGATGGCCGACGCGGTGGCCGAGGCGCTGGCCGGTCCGGGCCACCTGATGATCGAAGCGGGCACCGGCGTCGGCAAGAGCTTCGCCTATCTCGTTCCCGCCATCCAGGCCGCCCTAGCCGACAAAGAATCGCGCGTCGTCATCTCGACTCACACCATCAGCCTGCAAGAACAGCTCATTCGCAAGGACATCCCCTTCCTCCAGAGCGTCATGCCCGAGCCATTCACGGCGCTCTTGGTGAAAGGCCGAGGCAACTACGTCAGCAAGCGGCGACTCAAGGTCGCTCACGAACGCGGGCTGTCCTTGCTGACCGAACGCGGCGCTCTCGAACAACTCGATACGTTGCTCGAATGGTCGCAGGTCACGCACGATGGCAGCCGTAGCGATCTCGAATTTCGCCCGCTCGCCCCGGTCTGGGAACTTGTCGAGAGCGACTCCGGCAACTGCATGGGCCGGCGCTGCAAGACCTATGCGGACTGCTTCTACTGGAAGGCGCGCGCCGACATCCAAAAGGCCAAGGTGCTCGTCGTCAATCACGCGCTATTCTTCGCCGATCTGGCCCTGCGCGCCTTGGGGCCGGACGTCGGTATCCTGCCCAAATACAACGCGGTGATCTTCGATGAAGCGCACACGCTGGAAGATGTCGCCGCCGAGCACTTCGGCCTGTCGATTACGCGCGGCCAGGTCGACTGGCTGCTCAACCGGCTCTACCACGAACGCCGCGGCAAGGCGATCGGATTGCTCACCCTGCATGGCGAGTCGGCTGACCTGATGCAGGTCCATCGCATGCGCACCATCGCGCATCAGTTCTTTGACAGCATCCTCCACTGGCGCCGCGAGGCGGAACTAAAAGCCAAACGGCAATCCAATAGCGACTCGTTTCGCGTCCGCCGGACGGCCATCGTCGCCGACACGCTGTCAGTCGAACTGCGCAAACTCGCCGACCGGCTCGACGCCATCGCGGATGCGATCACCGACGAAGCCGAACAGATCGAGCTCGAGTCGGTTTCGCACCGCTGCGAGACGCTGGCGGAGAGTGTGATCACCTGGCTTGGGCAACAGCTTTCCGGCCAGGTCTATTGGATCGAAGGCTCGGGCGAACGCGGCGACCGACTGCAACTCGCCAGCGCTCCGATCGAGATTGCCGACATCTTCCGCAAGACAATCTTCGAGCGCATTCCGTCGGTGATTCTGACGAGCGCGACGCTCAGCGTCGGCGGCTCGCAGGGGTTCGACTTCTTTCAGCAGCGCTACGGGTTCCCGCCTGATCATGCAACGCTGCAGCTCGGCAGTCCATTCGATTATCGGATCCAGGCGGAGTTGCATCTCTTTCGGCAAATGCCCGATCCGACCAGCGATGTCCGGGCCTTCGAGGAAGCCAGTTGCGCCAAGATTCAGGAATTCGTGCTCCGGTCGGAGGGCCGAGCTTTCGTTCTTTTCACGAGCAATCAGACGATGCAACGAACGGCGAACTATCTGCGCGACTGGTTTGCCGATCACCAGTTGACGCTCATCAGTCAGAGCGATGGCACGCCGGCGAATCGCATGCTGGAGACGTTTCGCGCCACGCCGAGAGCCGTGCTATTCGGCGTCGATAGCTTTTGGCAGGGCGTGGACGTACAGGGCGAAGCGCTGTCGAATGTGATTATCACGAAGCTGCCTTTCGTGCCGCCCGATCGGCCGATCGTGGAGGCACGCTGCGAAGCGATCACCGAGCGCGGCGGCCAGGCGTTTGCGGATTACTCGTTGCCACAAGCGATCTTGAAGTTGAAGCAAGGATTTGGTCGGCTGATCCGCACGAAGAACGACCACGGCATGGTAGTGATCCTCGATCCGCGCATGGTGACGAAGCCGTACGGCCGGAGGTTTCTCGATGCCTTGCCGGCGTGCCGTCGATTCGTCGATGGCGTGGAAGTAGAGAGTCCGAGCCGCGACCGTTAGGGAGCGGTCCGGAGAAACCACTCCCTAACGGTTGCGGCTCTGAAAATACGATGGAGGATGTCATGATATTTTCCGCCACGACAGCGCCGAACGTCGATCCGACGCCGATTTTCGAGATCTTTCGAGGCAGCTACGCGACAGAGCTCTTGACCGCCGCGGTGGCACATTTCAACCTGTTTGGGCGTTTGGCTCAGACGCCGATGCCTCTGAGCGATCTCGGAAAAGCCCTTGCGCTCGAGGAACGGCCAACAATCGTCCTGACGACGGCGTTGCGTTCGTTCGGGCTGTTGACCATGGATGCGGCCAATCGGCTCGCGCTGACACCGCTCGCGCAGGAGCACCTGGTGCCGGGTGGCGCTTTCGATGTCGGCGACTACGTCGGCCTGGCGGCGAACAGCCCCGGCGTCATCGAAATGGTCGAACGCTTGCGCAGCAATCGGCCCGCCGGTCATGCCACCGGCGTTGCCTTCATCTATCGTGAAGGCGTGGCGTCGGCGATGGAGGACGAGGAGGCAGCTCGCCACTTCACGTTGGCGCTCGCCGGTCGAGCCAAGAACGTCGCCCCTATCTTGGCCGAACGCGTGCCGATGGATGACGCGCGTCTGCTTGTCGATGTCGGCGGCGGCACGGGGATCTACAGCATCGCCTTACTCCAGCGCAACCCGAAGCTTCAAGTGATCGTCGTCGATCGGCCCGAAGTTCTCAAGGTCGCTCGGGAGATGGCGGAGCGGTATGGCGTCAGCGAGCGTTTGCGGACGCAAGCGGGCGACATGTTTCGCGACCCGTTGCCTGCAGGCGCCGACGCCGTGTTGCTGTCAAATATTCTGCACGACTGGGACGTGGCGGAGTGCCGGGCGTTAATCGAGCGATGCGCTGGCATGCTAAGGCCCGGCGGTCGATTGTTGATTCACGATGTTTTTCTTAATGACGGGCTCGATGGACCGATGCCAATCGCCTTGTATTCGGCGGCTCTGTTCTGCCTGACCGAAGGACGGGCGTACAGTGCTGCTGAGTTTCGCACATGGTTGGTCGCGGCTGGATTGGCGGCGGGCCCTGTCGTGCCGACCTTGATTCATTGCGGAGTTTTACCTGCATTTCGTGCGCATTAAGGAAAACGTTGAGAGCCGCGCAAGTTCATGCAGTTTCGGCGTTCCATCGGCGCGTAAGATATCGAGTAGACGTATCGCTTTGGGAGTTTAGCCATGTCGCACGAAACAAGTGTACAGCCTGACCTCAACCAGCTGCTGGCAAGTTATCTGCAAAAAATGACAGAGGCTCAGGCGGTCGGCATCACCGCGTTTGATAGCGAGGTCACTCCCTACGAAGTCGGCCCGGTACAGCCGCTCGATCCGAAGCTTGCATGGGATGAAGCCCAGGCGGTGCTGGCGTACTATTCGGCCGAGGCGCCGAAGCGTCGTCAGGCGCCGCCGCAGTGGTCGCACGTCGTCGTCAATCACGAATCGCTGGTGGCGGTGGCGTTCAGTGTGGGCAACTTCCCACAGCTGGTGCGCAACTTTCACGCCATCTTGACGCAACCGAATTTGTCTCAGATGCGCCCGAGCGCTGGCCGCCAAGCTGCCGCGGGCGAACTCAACGCCTGGGTCGAGACCGTGGCCCAGAAGAAGCAGTATCCGCAAATGCTCATCGGCCTCGGCGCGCTCCGATTGGCGCAACACTTCGACGCCGCCGACGCCTATGTTCGCGCTCATGATGCCGAGATACCCACGGAATGGCGGGCGGCATGGGAGAACGAGAAGGCGGCGCTCGCCTGGCACAGCGGCCGGCATGACGAAGCGCGAGCTTCTTGGGACAAGCTTGAGCCGACGGTTCCCGTGCTATTCAATCGCGGCATGGCGGCCCTGTTCGCCGGTGACACGGCGACCGCCAAGCAGCACCTGACCGCCGCCATCGCCAAGCTGCCGAATTCCAGCGCCTGGCATCACCTGGGCCGGCTGTACCTAACTCTCGCCGACCTGCGTCGCGCATAGAACGCATTCGTTTGGCGTTCGCATCGCGTCATGCGAACGCCAGACGAAGAATCGACTAATCGCCCAAAACTGAATAGCTCCACGTCAACGGTCGCCCATCGCGATACGGCATAACGCCGTGAAACTGCTTGATCTTGTCATCGAATACCAACGGCAAAAAATAGCGATCACCTTCCCAAAGCGGCAAGTTCTGCATCTCTTCAATCGCGACCCACTCCAACGTCCCTTCCGCGTTGCTCACGTTTGCGCTGCCGGTCCATGCGTCGATGATAAAGATGAAGCCGAACCAATCGTCGCCCTGTTTGCCGAAGCCCGGCCAGCTAATTGTGCCACGTAACCGGAGTGATGTGCATACGATGCCGGCCTCTTCGCGAATCTCGCGTCGCATGCCGGCGACGATGTCTTCGCCGGCGTCGAGCTTGCCGCCGAGGCCGTTGTACTTGCCGAAGTGAGCGTCGTCGGGCCGGGTGTTGCGGTGGATCAACAGCACCTTCGCGGCGTCGGGTGAGAGGACATAGCCCAAGGTGGCGAGGGTCGGCGTGAACGGCATGTAGAAACCCCGGCGTGCAGGAGAACCGCCCGCACTACGATGTCCATGGCCAGGCCGCTCCGAGCGCCTTGCGCTGCTCTGCAGTGATGGCGTCGATGCCGAGCTTGCCCAGCTTGAGCAGACGATCGAGTTGGCTTCGGCTAAACGTCGCTTCTTCGCCCGTTCCTTGCACCTCGATGAATTGCCCGGCGCCGGTCATCACTAGGTTAAGATCGACCTCGGCGTCTTTGTCTTCGATGTATTCAAGATCCAGTAGCTCAACGTCGTCGAGCAGGCCGACGCTGACGGCGGCGACGCTGTCGCGCACCACCTCATCGATCGGAGCGACGAGGTCCTTCAGCGTGTGCAGCGCATCGATGAGGGCCACGAACGCGCCGTTAATGCTTGCGGTTCGCGTGCCGCCGTCGGCTTCCAGCACGTCGCAATCGATCCACAGAGTTCGTTCACCGAGCTTGTCGAGACTCACGACGGAGCGCATGCTTCGGCCGATGAGACGTTGAATCTCGACGCTTCGGCCATCGACTTTTCCGGCCTTGTCTCGCTGCTTACGCGTGTTTGTGCTGCCGGGGAGCATGCCATACTCGGCGCTCATCCAGCCTTTGCCGGTCCCGACGAGAAAGGGCGGCACGCTGGGTTCGATGCAGCACGTGCACAGAACCGTGGTGCGTCCCATGCGAACGAGCACGCTGCCCGGGGCCTGACGCGTGTAACGTCGTTTGAAGGAGAGGGGGCGCAGTTGATCGGCGGCGCGATGATGGGGACGCATGAAGTTCCATCGTGTGAGAACGAAGGCGTTGCGACGAAATCTCTGCGATGGGTATTATCGAACTTGCTCGGCAGCGAGGCGAGGCTTTCTCAAGATCGCGGCCACTTTTTCGATCAGTTGCTCCGCGCGGTAGGGTTTGGGCAGGTAATCGTGCACTTGGGGAAACTCGCGAATCGCCATCTGCTCCGTCGAATAGCCGCTCGAGAAAAGCACGCGAATGTCCGGAGCGGCATGGGCCAGTTCGACCAGCGTTTCGCGGCCGGAGAGGACCGGCATGATGGCATCGAGCACAATCAGGGCTACTTCGCCGGGATGATCCAGGATGAGGTCAAGGGCGGCCCGCCCGTTCTCGGCCGTCAGCACGCGAAAGCCGGCCTTGTTGAGAATCGACTCCGCCAGCATGCGGATCATGCGCTCATCGTCGACAACGAGGATTAACTCGGCCGACGAGTCGTCGCGCGCTGCCGGCGGGTGCGGTTCGATCGTTTCGGGGAAGCGCGGCAGGAAAATGTCGAACGCCGTTCCTCGGCCCAACTCGCTCTCGCACACTACCCATCCGTTGTGTTGTCGAACGATGCCGAACACGATGGACAATCCCAAGCCCGTGCCCTTGCCTTTTTCCTTCGTTGTAAAGAACGGCTCAAAAATGCGCTCGCGCAACTCGCTCGGAATGCCCAGTCCGGTGTCGGCAACGCGCAAGCGAACGTACTCCCCCGGCGAGGCCTCCACATGGCTAGCCAAATACTCAGCGTCCGCCTCGAAATGGCTGGTCTCAAACAGGATGCGCCCGCCGTTCGGCATCGCGTCGCGCGCGTTGATCGCCAAATTGGTGAGGATCTGGACGATTTGAACAGGATCGGCCTGCACAAGCCAGAGATCTGCGCGCGCGTTGATTTGGACAGCAATGTTCTCGGGCAACGCGGGACGCACAAGGCGCGCCACTTCCTCGATGGCATCGCTAAGGTTGTACGGTTTGGCGGTCAACGCCGCTCGGTGGGAAAGACCCAGCAGAGTCTGTGTCAGTTCCGCGGCGCGCAGCCCCGCTTGCTCAGCATTTTTGAGCAACGAGACGGTTGCCTCGGCATCGAGCTGCTGGGCGAGCACGCAGGAAACGTTGCCGAGCATGATGGTCAGCAGGTTGTTGAAGTCGTGGGCGATGCCCCCGGCGAGTTGAGCGACAGCATTCATCTTCTGCACGTGCCGCTTCTGCGCCTCCACGTCGCGCTGCTCGGTCACGTCCCAGCAGATGCCCAAAACTCCCACGACCTCGCCCTTTTCGTTCTTGAGCGGCGTTCGACTGATGCGCACGTTATGCGGCTTGCCGGCAATCGTCATGATGTCCTCGGTCTCGATGGCTCGGCCTTCTGCCAGGACTTTCCGCTCAATGGCACGGGCTTTCTCCGTAAGGTGATCGGGATAAAGGTCCCGAATCGTCTTGCCACGCAGCTCCTCGTCCGACTTGCCGACGCCGGCGCAGAAGACGGGGTTGGCCATCACATAGCGCAACTCGCGATCCTTGAGGAAGATGCCTTGATCGAGGTGATTGATGAGCGTGCGGTAGTTGGCCTCGCTGGCGCGCAGCGCTTCTTCGATCCGCTTGCGCTCGGTGATGTCGATAAGCGTGCCTTCGAGAATCTCCTCGCCGTTCTCGACGAGCAAGCTGACGTTCTCGAGGATCCAAATGGGCGACCCGTCGGCCCGGCGCATCATCAGCTCATAATTCGTCAGGAATCCATGGGCACGAAGCTGAGCCACGAATTCCTCGCGCACGCCGAGGTCGAAATAAAGATCGCGCGTCGAACGACGGAACATCTCCTCGCGCGAAGCGAAGCCGAACAATCGTGCGAAGGAATCGTTGCAATCGAGAATTCGTCCTGTGAGGCTGGCGCGGACGATGCCGGCAAGATTGCGCTGCCAGAGCTGGCGATAACGTTCTTCGGACCCACGCAGCGCGTCTTCGATCCGCGCGCGCTCCCCCAGGTCACGAGCCCGCACCAAAAGGACCGGGCTCGAAGCCGTCGGCAGCAATGCGACAAGCACGGTAATCGGAAGCGACGGTCCGTCTGCGGCGTGTCGCAGGACGGCTTGAATCTCCTGGGGCCCCATTGACGCAAGGGACACGGGCGCCCCGGCGATTTCCACGCGGAGCCAATCGCTGATGCGCTGACCCGTAAGCTGGTCGCCCGATGTTCCGGTCAGGCGTTCGGCGGATTGATTTACATGCAGGATTCGTTCGCAATTGGGATCAACGATGAAAATCGCATCGGCGCAATCACTGAAGAGGATGCGCGCAAACTCCGCTTCGTCGCACGAAAAGACGCTCATTGCCGGGTTTCCAGTTCCCCGAGGCGATTTGTGTGCCTGCTGAGCGACGTTGATTGGATCGAACCAAATATATGTAGTTCTGAAGAAATGGAAAGCTACGCGAAGGTAAGGTGCGTAAGATTTACCGATTCGCGGCAGTGCGTTTCCCGCACTCGACCGAGACCGGTTTGTGGACGATTTCACCCGTCAGGGTTTCTGGCTCGGGGCAACGTAATCGATGCGAAACGGTTTGTTGGTGATGAACACCACGATGACGTCGCCATCGGCCGATGCACCGTGCTCCATCACCTCGCCCTCAGGGAACCAGACGAAGCTGCCCGGGCCGAACGTGCCCTTGTGCGTGACCAGCCGGCCTTCGAGGATATACATGCCGTGGCCGCAGGGATGCGTATGCGCCGGGTTGATGACGCCGGCGGGATACTTGACGAGCCGAACCATCATGCCGGTCTCAGGATCGCTGAAAAACTCCTTGCGAAAGATAGCTTTGCCGATGTTCGGGCTGAAGCGTTCCTCCCACGGCAAGGCGTTGGTGTCGATGACGAGAAATTGGCTGGTCATGTAAACGCTCCCGTTCACGTTGAGCGTTCGCGCGGCGCCGCGCGAACGCTAAACGTGAACAACGATGGTCACGACAAAAGCGCCGGCACGAACGTTTGCGGGTCGCCGCCGGTGACGTGTACGGTGCCTTGCGCATCGACGAAAACATCCACTTCGCTGCGGACGCCGAACTCGGCCAGATAGATTCCGGGCTCAACGGAGAAGCAGGTGCGGGGCAAAACACGACGCTCCTCGCGCGTCTCGAGCCCGTCCATGTTCGCGCCGTTGCCATGCACCTCTTGGCCGATCGAATGACCCGTGCGATGGACGAAGTATTCACCATAACCTGCCTTCTCGATGACCGCCCGGCACGCCTGATCGACCTCCCATCCTTGCAGCGGCGTTTTGGCGGCGAATGCACTTTTCACCTTGGCGATGGCGGCGTCGCGCGCGGCAGCGACGATGCCGAAAATCTCCTTCACCCGCGCCGGCACGTCCTTGCCCACGAACGCCACGCGCGTCAAGTCGCTGTACACCGCGCGCGGCTTCTTGCACTTGGCCCACAAGTCGATGAGTACAAAATCGTTCTCTTGAATCAAAGCGTCGGCGCCGGCCTTCGGCTCATAATGCGGATCGCCCGAATGCGGGCCAACCGCCACGATCGGCGCGTGATCGGCCGTGACGGCGCATTTGTCGAAATGGGCGAGAATAACTTTCTGTACGTCGGTCTCGCGCACCGGAGTTTTTTTGCGAACCTGGTCCGCGATGTAACCGAACGCCACGTCATACGCCGAGCGCGTGTGCTTGGCGGCTTCCAAATGCATGGCCCATTGCTCGTCATCCCAGCATGCTTCGAAGCGTTGTATCAAATCACCCGACGGCACGATTTCGCACCCGAACGAGCGCACCAACTCGATCGTGCCGGCGTCGACGCGCGAAATGTACGGATTGGCATTGCGCGGCACATACTCCATGGCGATGCGCTTGGCGCCTTGGACAATCGCTTGCACCCCCGCTTCGAGATCCTGCCAGCGAAGATAGACGCGCTTCGTGCCGGGCACGCGATCGAGCGACGCCGGCTCAATGCGATGCGCTAATTTGCGCGGCTCGCCCTGGGCGGGAATGAAGTAGAACCACCGCCGCGACAGCATCTGCGTGTCGGGCATTTGCAGGATGCGGCGAGCGAGCACGTTCAGCCCGCGGAAATCGTAGAGCAGCCAGCCATCGAGCTTGTCCTCGCGAATGGCGGCCTGGATGGCGGATAGATCGAACATCGTACGTCCTCCCATTTCCCGCTTGCAGCTTCGCGCTCGCGCGGCGCAGTCAGGATGAACTGCAGCGAACGGCGCAAGGATTATTATGCTGACGAAATCGGCCGATGCAACGCGTGAATCATTATTCGCATGGACGCGTCACGACGGCGATTTTTTCGAGCGACTTTGTCACGCGAGCGGTATAATCTCCTTCACGTTCAACTTCTCGCGGAGGGGTTTCCATGTTGCGTTTCTGCACCACGCTTGTTGTTCTCTTGGTCATCTTCACGTTGATCGGCGACGAATCCCGTACGCCGGCGCAGTCCAAGGAAGATCTGAATAAGCAGATTCAACAGCTCAAGAAGTCGCTTGCCGCGAGTGAAAAGCAGGTAGCCAAACTAAAGGTGGAACTCGACGCCGCGAAGAAGAAGAACGTCGGCTCCACCAAGCTGCAGAAGGACCTCGACACGGCCAATCAGACGATCAAGGACAAGGATGCTCAGATCGCGGCTCTCCAAGCCAAGACGCCGCAAGCCACGGCGGAACTTTCGCGCGAGATCATTCGGCTGCGCCGCACCATCCGCGAGTTGGAATCCGCCACGAAGGCCCCGCTGATCCACACGGTCATTCTCAAACTCAAGAAGCTCGACGATACTTCGGTCAAGACGATCTCCCTCGAGGCTAACAAAACGCTCGCCAAGATCGACGGTGTGCGTAACGTCTGGGTCGGTAAGCCCGCCGAGAACGGAACGCCGGACTTGTCGCAAAGAGATTATCAAGTCGGCATCGTCGTCGCCCTCGACGACGTAGAGGCACTGCAGAGATTCCTCGACGATCCGTTGCACAAGCAATTCACCGAGCGCATGGGCACTCTTTGGGAACGCCCGGTCGTTTACGACTTACAACGCGATTTGGATGAGCCGAAGAAGGATAAGAAGGACGGCAAACCGAAATCGAATCAAGAGTAAGAGTGGATGGTACGCCAGCGGCTTGCTGCGGACCAGCGCGGCACATCGGCC
>Ga0194131_10008311_pt1 | contig 13559 bp, 10 predicted proteins | sample TA2KigO120mmetaG_FD_148631 | JGI IMG/M metagenome (GOLD analysis project Ga0194131, IMG submission 148631) | Freshwater microbial communities from Lake Tanganyika, Tanzania - TA2015053 Kigoma Offshore 120m | ecosystem: Environmental > Aquatic > Freshwater > Lake | place: Tanzania: Lake... | reverse complement strand
CGAACTGCTGACGGGTAGCGGCCAGGCCAGCCGCGTTCGCGCCGCCGCCGACACCGCGAATGCTTCTGCGGCGAATGGCGAGGAGCGCAGCATCCGCATCGATCTCACCGAGGCCGCTGCCACGCCTGCTGCCGCCGCGGCGCCCGAGGCCAACGAGCCCGCACCCGTCGCGTTGCCGGTGCCCGCGCCGCAGGGTCCGGCTGAATCGGCTGCGCTCGTCGCCGCGGTACCTGCAACCGGCGGCGTAGTGAAGCCGCCCGTCGAGCCGGCGCCTGCCGCGGTCGCAGCGCCGCCGCCGGCTGCGCCTGCGCCTGTGGCCGCTGCCGCGTCCTCGTCAGTTGCCGTGGTGCCCGCCGAGACCTACTACGTCCAAATCGGCGTCTTCGAAAACAAGACCAGCGCCCGCAATCTCGAGCGCAAGTTGCGCGACAAACAGTTCAAACCCGTGGTCGACGAAATCCAGCGATCGGGCAAAACCCTGTATCGGGTGCGGGTTGGGCCCGAGCCTGACCGTGCGGCGGCAAACGCCTTGCGCGCGCGGCTCGAGACAGCCGGGCACAACGGATCGGTTGTGAAGTAGAATTCGCGCCGCGAGCGGCATGCGGCGCAAGAGGTCCCGGCATGACGTGGTTGGACATCATCATCACCGTCGTCTTCCTCGTATTTGCGGTGCTCGGTCTGATGCGCGGACTCGTCGCCGAAGTCTTCAGTCTGTTGTCGTGGGTGATCGCGCTCTACGTCGGTTCGCACTATGGCGAACTCGTCAAACCCTATGTGGTGTCCTTTATCACGGAGCCTAAGTTTCAGGGTCTCGTGGCCTGCCTGCTGTTGGGTCTCGTCACCTTCATCGTCATTGCCATCGCCGGTGTGCTGCTGAGCAAATCGATCAACGCGACGATCTTTGCGCCGATCAACCGCATGCTGGGCTTGCTGTTCGGTGCGGCACGGGGCGCGATCGTCATCGGCGTGTTGACGCTGATCGGTTTGCAGCTCGGACTGCAAGACGCCGACGTCTGGCAGGCTTCCAAGCTGCGCGTCGCGGCGACAACCTCTGCAGAACTCCTCGACAGTCTGATCGATTTCGAGGCGTTGCTGCGCAATCAAAGTATTCTCGGTCGACCGAGCATTCCTACCTGACCGGCGCGAGGCAATCGACATGTGTGGCATCGCAGGCATCGTTGGCAAAAGTCCGGTCAATCAGCGGCTTTATGACGCACTGACCGTCTTGCAGCACCGCGGCCAAGACGCCGCAGGCATCGTCACCGCGGTCGACGGTCTCGTCTGCATGCGCAAGGGGCAGGGTCTCGTGCGCGACGTCTTCAGTCAGCAAGACATGCTCGAGCTGCGCGGCAATATTGGTATCGGGCACGTGCGCTATCCGACCGCCGGATACGACAGCGCTTCCGAATCGCAGCCGTTCTATGTCAACGCGCCCTACGGCATCGTGCTCGGGCACAACGGTAATCTCACCAATGCGAGCGAGTTAGCCGATGTGCTCACCCGCGAGGAGCGCCGACATCTCAACACTTCGTCGGACTCCGAAGTGCTGCTCAATGTATTAGCCTCCGAGTTACAGCGCGTGGGCACACCGCGCGTCACGGCGGCCGACGTGTTTGCGGCCGTGAGCGCGCTGTACCGCCGTTGTCGCGGCGCTTATGCCGTCGTCGCCATGGTGATTGGCCACGGCATATTGGGTTTTCGTGATCCGAACGGCATCCGTCCGCTCGTGATCGGTCAGCGCGAGACTGCGAAGCGTATCGAGTGGATGCTGGCCTCGGAGTCCGTCGCGCTCGATATGCTGGGTTTCACGCAGGTGCGCGATGTCGCCCCGGGCGAGGCCGTATTCATTGACGAGGTCGGGCGCGTGCATACCCAGCAGTGTGTCTCGACCACGCGTCATACGCCCTGCATTTTCGAGTACGTTTATTTCGCGCGGCCCGATAGCATCATCGACAATGTGTCGGTACAGCGTGCACGCATGCGCATGGGCGATCGGCTCGCCGAAAAAATCCGCCGTGAGCGTCCCGATCACGATATCGATGTCGTGATTCCGGTACCCGACACCAGTCGCGTCGCCGCGTTGCAGTTGGCGCAGGGTCTCGGGCTGAAGTTCCGCGAGGGCTTCATCAAAAATCGCTACATCGGCCGCACGTTCATCATGCCTGGGCAAGAAGAGCGTCAAAAATCGGTGCGTTCGAAGCTCAATGCCATCGATCTCGAGTTCCGCAACAAGACCGTACTGCTGGTCGACGACTCGATCGTGCGCGGCACGACTTCGGCGCAGATCATCGAGCTGGCGCGCGAGGCGGGTGCGCGCAAAGTTTATTTTGCCTCGGCCGGGCCGCCTGTGCGTCACCCCAACGTCTATGGCATCGACATGCCGGCAGCGAGCGAACTCGTGGCCGCCGGGCGCAGCAATGAAGAAGTTCGCGAATTCATTGGTGCTGATTGGCTGATTTACCAGGATCTTGTCGATCTCGAGCTCGCTTGCCAGCACGACGAGTCCTATGTCAAAGAATTCGACACCTCCTGCTTTTCGGGCAAGTACGTCACGGGCGATGTCACCACCGAGTTTCTCGCGCGCCTGCAGCAGGAGCGTTCGGATGCGGCCAAGGCGAGGCGGCGCAGCGGCGGCAGCTCGCTCAAGATCGTCCGCAGCGTCTGATGCTTTCACCTCTGCGCGCAGCGACCCCGGCGGCCTGGGTTGCCGAGGCAGTGCGGCGTTGGCCGGAACTGCTCGCCGATCACGCCAACTGCGAAAAAAAGGCGGCTTCGACAGCGCTCGCACTGATGTTTGCTTATCCCGAGGATCGCGCGCTGGCGACCCGCCTCTCGAAGCTCGCCCGCGAGGAACTGCGGCATTTCGAGCAGGTGGACAAGCTCATGCAGGAGCGAGGGGTCGACTATCTGCGGCGCAAGCCCGGTCGCTATGCCGCGGGCTTGCGCGCGGCGATGCGTACCCACGAACCGTTCCGCAAGCTCGATCTCTTGCTCTGTGGTGCGCTCATCGAGGCGCGATCCTGCGAGCGCTTTCGCTTGCTCGGTGAGTTGTCCGCGGGGCAGGGCCTGCCAACGCCGGTCGCCGATCTTTACGTGGGGCTGCAGGCCTCAGAGGCGCGGCATTTCGAGCTGTATTTGAAGCTCGCCGAGTCGCATGCGCGCCGTGAACCCGCCGCAGTGCGTGAGCAGCCGTGGCAACAGCGTCTCGAAGAACTTGCGGCGGTCGAAGCCGACCTCGTTACGTCGCCCGATCCGGAGTTTCATTTTCACTCCGGATTGCCGAGCTGAGCGCAATCTCGACCGCACAGCGTCGCCACTCGGGCGTCGATCCGCCTTCGCGCAGCGTGACTTCAAGGTATTCGCCGCGCTCGTCCCAAGCGGCGAGCACCACACGCTCGGCCTCGTATTCTTCGGCCGCCGTGCGCAGCACATGAGTATGGCGATTGGGTCGGTGCGTATGCCCGTGGATCATCTTGCGTGTACCGCTCGCGACGAACGCTGCGACCACCGCCTGCGGTGCCACGTCCATGATGTGGGCGGCGGTGGTGCGCAGGTGCGCCTTGCTGCCCGCTCGCGCCGCATTCGCGAGCAGCTGTCGGGCATCGATGGGCAGCGCCAACACACGCTCGCGAAACCCCGCGCTGCGCATGGTGCTGCGCAATTCCTGGTATGCATGATCGTCCGTGCACAGCAGATCGCCGTGCGTCAGCAAGACCCGTTCGCCGCATAGATCGAGCACTACGGGATCGGGCAGCAGCGAGCAGCCGCTGCGCTGCTCGAATTCGCGGCCATAAAGAAAATCCCGGTTGCCCTGCATGACGTAGATCGCCACACCGGATTCGCCGAGTGCGCGCAGGGCGCGACAGACGCGATCGCGCACCGGGTCGGGGTCGTCGTCACCGATCCAGGTTTCGAAAAGATCACCGAGGATATGCAGCGATGTGGCGTCGCGTGCCTCGGCGGATAAAAACCGCAGGAAAGCCTCGGCCGTGGCGGGCGAACTTCCATCGAGATGCAGATCCGAGACGAAGAGGTGGCGCACGAGGGCGATTTTAGGCGAAGCGGTAAGTTAGTATTTGATCATGTCGCAGCACACGATGGTGACCCGGTTTGCGCCCAGCCCCACGGGGGAGCTGCATCTTGGCAATGCGCGCACGGCGCTCTTCAACTGGTTGCTCGCGCACCGCCATGGCGGACGTTTTTTGTTGCGCATCGAGGATACCGACGCGGAACGCAGCAAGCCCGCATTCACCGCCCAGTTGATGGCGGATCTGCGCTGGCTCGGGCTCGGCTGGGATGGCGAGGTGGTCGCCCAGAGTGCGCGCGGCGGGGTGTATCGCGAGGCGCTCGCCAAGCTCGAGTCGGTGGGGCGCGTTTATCCCTGCTATTGCAGCCCGCTAGAGATCGAGGTCAGTCGCAAATCGCAACTCGCTGCCGGGCGTCCTCCGCGCTACGCCGGCACCTGCCGCCATCTCGATCCCGCTCAGCGAGCGGCACGCCTCGCCGAGGGGCGCCAGCCGACGTTGCGCTTTCGCGTGCCGGACTCCGGGTATGTCGAGTTTCGCGATCTAGTCCATGGCGAGCGGCGGTTCGCCTGTGCCGATATCGGCGATTTCATTGTGCAACGGGCCGATGGCTCTGCCGCCTTTTTCTTCTCGAACGTGGTCGATGACGCCCTGACCGGTGTCACCACCGTATTGCGTGGCGAAGATCATCTCTCCAATACGCCGCGACAGCTTTTGATCGCCAAAGAACTTGGGCTTGTGCCGCCCGTCTATGGTCATCTGTCGCTGATCACGGCAGCCGATGGCTCGCCGCTCTCCAAACGCGCCGGTGCGAAATCTTTGCGCGAACTGCGCGAGACGGGCTACCTGCCGGTGGCGCTTGCCAACCATCTCTTCCGGCTCGGGCACTCGACCGACCTCAATGATTTGCGCGATCTCGAGGCCCTGGCGCAAGCTTTCGATCCCGCGCATCTCGTGCGATCGCCCGCGCGGTTCGATCCGGTGCAATTGGCGATGTGGCAAAAACAGGCGGTTCACGCGCTCGGTCTGGCGCAGGCGCTCGAGTGGATGAGCGCGTACCTGCCGACGGGACTCGATCATCAGTGCGCCCGCGACTTCGTTGCCGCGATTCAGCCCAACGTGGTGTTACCCGGCGAGGTTGCGCACTGGGCAAGTGTGGTCTTTGGTGAATTACCACTACCCGACGCCGACACCGCAGCTAAACTCGCTACCGCTGCGCAGGTGTTCTCCGCAGCGGCCGAGGCACTGCGCCAGCACGGCACTGATTGGAAGGCCCTAACCACCCAAGTGCGTGAACGCACCGGACGCAAGGGCCCCGAACTCTTCAAACCTCTGCGCCTCGCATTGACGGGTCTTGACCACGGACCCGAGATTGCACCGCTGCTCGCCCTGATGGGTGCGGCGCGTGCGCTGCAGCGTCTCGAGCGACTGTCATGAGTATCCGCATCCATAATTCACTGACGGGCGGCAAACAGCCGCTGACACCGCTGCGGCCGGGCGAGGTGCGAATGTACCTCTGCGGCGATACCGTCTACGACTTTTGCCATATCGGCCACGCTCGCTCCAAAGTCGCCTTCGACATCGTCCGTCGCTATCTAATGCATCGTGGACTCGCGGTGACTTTTGTCCGCAACATCACCGATATCGATGACAAGATTATCCGCCGTGCCGCAGAACTCGGTGAACCGATCAACACGTTTACCGCGCGCTTCATCGATGCGATGCACGAGGACTACGACCGTCTCAATATTTTGCGCCCCGATCACGAGCCGCGCGCGACGCAATACGTGCCCGGCATGATCGCGCTGACGCAAACGCTCATCGACAAAGGTCATGCCTATGTCGCGAGCGATGGCGATGTCATGTATTCGGTGGCGAGCTTTGCGCCCTACGGCCAGCTGTCGGGCAAACGGTTGGCAGATCTGCGCGCCGGCTCGCGGATCGAGATCGACACGGCCAAGCGCGACCCCCTCGACTTCGTGCTCTGGAAAAAAGGCAAAGCCGGTGAGCCTGCATGGGATTCGCCCTGGGGTCCCGGGCGTCCGGGTTGGCACATCGAGTGCTCGGTGATGTCGGCCGAAATCCTTGGCAGTCATTTCGATATCCATGCCGGCGGCATGGATCTGAAATTTCCGCACCACGAGAACGAGATCGCCCAGTCCTGCTCCGCAACCGGCGATCACTTCGCCGAGCTTTGGATGCACAACGGCTTCGTCAATGTCGACGATGAAAAAATGTCGAAGTCGCTCAGCAATTTTTTCACAATTCGTGAGGTGCTAGCCTCTGGCCATGTTCGGCATCCCGAAGTGCTGCGTTATTTTTTGACCGGTAGTCACTATCGCGGCCCGATCAACTATTCACTGACCCAGATCGAACAGGCCGATGCATCACTCGGGCGGATGTATACGGCGCTGCGCGGTCTCGATGCGCCACCGTGCGCCGCGTCGAGGCGAGCAATGTCCGCAGAGGCTGCGGTCAGCGAATCGGCGCACTGGCAGGCGTTTCATGCCGCCATGGACGATGACTTTAACACCCCAGAGGCGATCGCCGTCCTGCAAACGCTGGCGGGCGAGATCAATCGGGCGCGCAGCGCCGGCAAAGAAACCGAGGCCACCGCCATTGCCCGCGAGCTGCGGGCCATGGGCGCGGTACTCGGCTTGCTGACCTTAACCGCCGAAGACTGGTTTCGGGCGACCGCCGCGCAGGGCTCGACTGCTTGGGACGATGCGCGTATCGAAGCCGCCATCGCCGCGCGCCAAGCGGCCCGCAAAGCCAAAGATTTCAAGCGCTCCGATGAGATCCGTGACGAACTCGCCGCCGCCGGTATCCTGCTCGAGGACAAGCCTGGCGGGCTTACGGCTTGGCGTAGGGCCTGAAACCTCGTGCAGGGCCCGCGGCGTAAAGTCTCAGGCGTCGCGCCTTAGGCGTCGTAGTCGTAGTGCAGGGCCCTCAGTGTTTGCGGGCCCCGCTACCGCCGCCGCAGCGCCGCCTCGAGTGTGTTTTTCATCAGCATGGCGACGGTCATGGGACCGACGCCGCCTGGCACTGGGCTGATCCACGCGGCGCGCGTGGCTGCCTCGGCAAATTCCACATCGCCACACAACTTGCCGTCATCCAGTCGGTTGATGCCGACATCCACTACGACTGCACCCGGGCGAATCCACTCGCCCTTGATGAGACCCGGCGCACCCGCGGCCGCCACCAAAATTTCGGCATCCCGCACGTGATGCTCGAGGTCGGTGGTAAAGCGATGCGTCACCGTAGTGGTGGCGCCCATGAGTAACAGCTCGAGCGACATCGGTCGACCGACGATATTCGAGGCACCGACGATTACGCAGTACCGGCCCTTCACCGACACCCCGATGTGATCGAGCATGCGTACCACGCCATAGGGCGTGCAGGGCCGGATCAACGGATTGCGCTCGGCCAGTCGGCCAATGTTGTAGGGATGAAAACCGTCGACATCCTTGCGTGGGTCGATACGTTCGACCACCTCTGTCTGCCGAATGTGCTCGGGCAGTGGCAACTGCACCAGGATGCCGTCGATCGACTCATCGGCATTGAGCGCATCGATACGGGTCAGCAGCTCCACTTCGCTGGTCGACTGCGGCATGTCGATGGCGACTGAATGGATCCCGCACTCTGTGCAGGCGAGGCGCTTGTTGCGCACATAGACCGCCGAGGCCGGGTTATCGCCCACCATCACCACCGCAAGACCGGGCCGCCGCCGCCCCTGGGCGACCATGCGATCGACGATGCTGCGGACCTCGGCCTTGACCTCGCGAGCGATGGCCTTGCCGTCAATGAGGCGGGCGGTAGCAGAGCGTGAAGAAACAGGGTTGTTCATGCCCCCGTATTCTGACACGGGGTCGCTATAATCGGCCGCATGACAGCGCCCATGCAGGTCCCTTTGCTGGACCTCAAGCCCCAGTATCGGGCCCTGAAAGCCGAAATCGATGCCGCCATCGAGCGTGTCTGCGACGCTCAGGCCTTCATCCTCGGGTCCGCCGTGAAGGAGCTTGAAGGCGCCGTCGCCGCCTACAGCGGCTGCCGCTTCGGTATCGGTATGTCTTCGGGCACCGACGCCTTGCTCTCGGCGCTGATGGCACTCGACATCGGCCCACAAGACGCCGTCATTACAACGCCGTACACCTTTTTCGCCACCGCCGGCACCATCTCGCGCGTGGGGGCTTTGCCGCTCTTCGTCGATATCGATCCGGCCACCTTCAACCTGACGGGTGCTGCCGTCGAGCGTTTTTTGCGTAATGACTGCGAGCGTCGCGACGGTAAAGTGTTGCATCGGCGTAGCGGTCGCACCATCAAGGCCATCATGCCCGTGCATCTCTACGGCCAGATGGTTGATATGGATCCGCTGATGGCCGTCGCCCGCGAGTTCCAACTGCGGGTCATCGAAGATTCTGCGCAGGCGATCGGTTCTGGCGATGCCCAAGGCCGTCGTGCCTGCAGCATCGGCGACATCGGTTGCCTGAGCTTCTTCCCGACCAAAAATTTGGGCGCCTTTGGCGATGCCGGAATGTGCGTCACCAACGACCCTGATCTTGCTGCCCGTCTCGCCATGATCCGCGTGCATGGCATGGAGCCCAAGTATTACCACCAGTTGGTGGGCGGTAATTTCCGCCTCGACGAGCTGCAGGCAGCGGTACTCGTCATCAAGCTGCGGCATCTCGATGACTGGAGTCGTGCACGTCAAGAGAACGCCTGTTTCTATTTTGGTGCCTTCGAGCGTGCCGGACTCAAAGAAATCGTCACCCTGCCCGCAGCCCTGCCGGGGCGCCATATTTACAACCAATTTATTATCCGCGCTCCCAACCGCGATGCACTGAAGGCGCATCTTGGGCAGAGCGGCGTCGGTACCGAAATTTATTACCCGGTGCCCCTGCATCGACAACAGTGTTTCGCAAATCTTGGGCATGGGGCGGGCGACTTTCCGGAGTCCGAACGAGCGGCCGCCGAAAACCTTGCGCTGCCGATCTTTCCGGAACTCAGCCGCGAGCAATTGCAGTACGTGGTGGACTGCATCGCCCGCTTTTACGGAAAAGCCTGAGCATGGCGACGGCCGGTCCGCTGACGCCGGCTTGGGGCGTACTCGAGGCGCTGGCTGCCACCCGTAAAAACTTTGATCTTGGTGCCGCCTTCGCGGCCGACGAGGGCCGCGAGACCCGCTACACGCGCAAGACGGCAGGGCTAGTGCTTGATGTGTCGCGGCAGTGCATCGACGATGCCGTGCACCACGCCTTGCTGCAACTGCCCGACGCCGTCGGTATGCGCGAGGCCATCGAGGCCATGTGGCGGGGCGACCCCATCAACAGCACCGAGCGCCGCCCGGCATGGCACATTTTGCTACGTCGACCGGCGGTTGCTGCAGCTCGAGCACCCAAAGAATTTACTGCCGTGCTGGCAGAGCGCGAGCGTATGCTGGCCTTCGCCGAAGAAGTACACGACCGCGGGCAGTTCGATACCGTCATCAATATCGGCATTGGCGGCTCTGATCTCGGCCCGGCGATGGCGGTCGAGGCGCTGTGTTCACTCGGCAGAGCACGACCCGCCGTGCATTTTGTTTCGAACGTGGATGGCTGCGCACTCCACGACTTGCTGCAGACGGCGAACCCGCAGCGCACCTTGTTCATTGTCTGCTCCAAAACCTTTACTACCCAAGAAACTTTGGCCAACGCCAACACTGCTCGCGAGTGGATCCGCGTGCGACTCGGCGTGACCGCTATCCCCGATCATTTTGCGGCGATCTCGGTGAACGCTGCGGCGATGGATGACTTTGGTATCGATCCCGCGCGGCGCTTTGCGATGTGGGACTGGGTGGGCGGACGCTATTCCGTATGGTCGGCGGTCGGGCTGGCGCTGGCGATTGCCATCGGCCGCACCGCCTTCGATGATTTTTTGACTGGCGCGTACACCCTGGATGAGCATTTTCGTGCTGCGCCCTGGGATGAGAATTTGCCGGTAATGCTCGCGCTCGTTGGCATCTGGAATATCAATTTTCTGAAAATTCCGACGCTGGCCGTGCTGCCCTACAGCGACCGGCTCGCGCGCTTTCCGGCGTTTTTGCAGCAACTCGAAATGGAGAGCAACGGTAAATCCGTCACTCACGACGGCACGCCGGTGCACTGGGAAACAGCCCCCGTCATCTGGGGCGAGCCCGGCAATAACGCGCAGCACTCGTTTTTTCAGTTGTTGCACCAAGGCAGCCTGCGCGCTGCGCTCGATGTAATTTTGCTCAAGCGCTCGCCGATCGCTAACGATCATGCTCAGCGGCTTGCAACGGCCAATGGCCTTGCGCAGATCGAAACCTTCGCACTGGGTCAGCGCACCGACGATCCGCATCGCGTTCATCCGGGCGCGCGTCCGCAGTCAGTCATCGTGCTCGAGCAACTCACGCCCGCCACACTCGGCGCGCTGATCGCACTCTACGAGCATAAGGTCTACGCGCAGAGCGTCATCTGGGGCATCAATGCGTTCGATCAGTTCGGCGTCGAGCTCGGCAAAAAAATCTGCCATCGCACGCTGGCGGCACTCGACTCGGCGGAGTCGGGCGGCTCGGGGGATTTGCGATCGGTTCGCGGCTTGATCGAGAAGGTCAAAAGCACATGAGCTGCGGCCCGTGGCTGCGAATCAGACGCGCGTGCTGCGTGCTGATGCTTGCGATCAGCGCGGTCGCGGCGCGTGCACAAGTCAACGACTTCGGCGTCGGTGGCATCCTCGATATTCCCTCGGCGCGAATGCAAGCGGAGAACACCTTCACCACCGCTTATTCGCGCAAGGATGTCGCCGACATCTACACGCTCGGGTTTCAGGCGGCCGAGCGCCTCGAGGTCAGCTTTCGCTACACCATCTTCAACGCCCGAGCGTATTCGCCGATTCCCGGGACGCGGTGCGTGGCCGAGGCGCTGTACTGCGACGGGATACGTGACCGGAGTTTTGAGGTTCGTTACCGCCTTGTTGATGAGACGGCATATCGGCCTTCAGTCGTTGTCGGTGTTAGGGATCTGCTCGGAACCGGAGTTTGGGGGGCCGAGTATCTCGCGGCATCAAAACGATATGGTGATCTTGATTTGACGCTGGGTTTGGGTTGGGGCCGGTTGGCTGAGCGGCGTGCCTCCTCCAACCCGCTTGTGTCGCTTTCCGATCAATTCAAAAATCGCGAGGGAGCGGCGATCGGCGGCGGGCAGCTGGCGCTCCGCAGTTATTTTCGGGGTGAGAGTGTCGGAATCTTTGGGGGCTTGCGTTACTCCGTTCCCGGTCTGCCGCTCGATTTGGTCGCGGCTTACAACAGTGACTCCTACCAACGAGAACGCGATTTCAAGACTATTCCCGATGCTGCAGCGCTGAGCTATGGGCTCGAGTGGGAGGCCACTCCCGGAGTTCGCCTTGGCGTGAGCTGGCAGCAAGGAACTTCTTTGGCGCTCAAGCTTTCGGCCTCGCTCGATGCCGGCGACGAAAGTCGTCGCAAGGCACCTAACGGCTTCGGCACCTATACAGGCCTCGCCAAGCCTGCCGATCTCGACGCGGGAGCCAACTGGTGGGCAAGATTCGTAGTTGACGCGGAAACCTCCGGCCTGCTCGTTCACGAGATGGACATCGACGATGCCGGGGTCCTGCGCTTGCGGTTCTCGAATGGCAACTATCGGATGGAGGCCGATGCCGTCAGGCGTGTACTCAGCCTCATTAATCAGTACGCACCGACAACCGTTCAACGTGTGGTGCTTACGGGTACGTCACTCGGCATGAGCGCGTACAGCGTCAAATACACTCGACCACCGCCGGATCGACCGCCCATATTCGCCTTGGCGACCGGAGGGGTTGAGATAGGTCCCCCACAAGAAATCGCTCAGCCGAATGAAGTCCGGGAATACCGGTATCCCAACGGCGAGTGGAATTTCGGTGTGAATGCCCGCGCCTATCTCTTTGATCCGGATTTCCCCCTGCTTTATCAAATTGCCTTGCGCGCCAGAGGTGATGTCGACTTCGGGGGCGGATGGAGTGGTACGGGGGTCTGGGTACAAAGCCTGAAGAGCCAGTTCGGGCGTATCAAGCGAGAGGGCGAGTCGCAGCTGCCACCCGTGCGCACCGAGCTCAAAAATTATCTGCAACAGGGTGCCAGTGGTATCGACCAATTGACGCTCGTCAAGCGCGGCAAGTTGTCGCGAGATATCTATTTTCAGGCCTATGCCGGAATTCTCGAAGAAATGTATTCGGGTGCGGGCATCGATATGTTGTGGCGCCGCCCAGATTCCAACATCGCGCTCGGCGCAAATATCAATGCAGTCGTACAGCGCGATTACGACAAGATGTTCGGTGTACGAGATTTTCGTACCGTCACGGGTCACGTCAGCGCTTTTTGGGTCACGCCGTTCAACCATGTCGATGTGGCGCTCCACGCCGGGCGTTATCTTGCGGGTGATATCGGCGCGACACTCGAAGTGCAGAAAAGATTTGCGAATGGTTGGTCCATAGGGGCTTTTGCGACGCTCACTGATGTCCCTTTCTCGGTGTTCGGTGAGGGCGCGTTCGACAAAGGGCTCGTCTTCACCATTCCTTTCGATCTTTATTCGCCAAAGAATACGCGTGGTGCGTACAAGACCATTTTGCGCTCGATCAATCGCGATGGTGGACGCATGCTCGACAACTGGCCTGGAAGCTTATGGGAAAATATGCGTAGCACCCACCAGCAGTGGCTCCGGCAGAGTTCCGAGCGGATGATCCCGGAATGACGAGACGCGCCGCATCCGTCGTCTCGCGACTGTTGAGTACCGCCGTCTTCATTTTGATCGCAGGCTGTAGTGCGCAGTTCAAACAGGCCGAGACCGTCGGGCGACTGTTACCTGACAGAGCAAGCGCCGACGCCTTGATGGCCTACGCGTGGTCGTTGTCTTTTAACGGAACCGAGATTGTGGTGTTTCCAGTTGAAGCCCAAGGCCGACGGGTCTTGTTCTCGGGTGCTGACGGACTGCGACTGACGTGGGATGGCGAGAGCATCATCGTGATCGAGGGAATGCCTGGAGCGTTCGGTCGCTACGAGTCTGGCGTTGAGCTTGGCGGCAATGAACGTTGGTATGCACAGCACGGTTGGGCGATACAGCGCGCCGACTGTTCGCTGCGCCGCGAGTGGCGTCTCTCAGAGCGCCAATACGGTTGGCGTCAAGAGTGTTTTGCGCGATCGCCCCAGCGTTCTTTGCGCGCCTCTCATTCTGTCGAGTTCGATGGCCTGGGAAACATCACCAGGATTGAGGCATCAAGTCGACCGGGGGGTGCGCCCTTTGTGCTCCGCCGCGTGAATTAGCGCTCCCGGCCAAAAGGTCGACAGTGCGCCCATAAAAAAACGCCCGGGGTTACCGGGCGTTTTTCCAATCTCGTGAACCTTACAACGTTCCTGTAGGGGTCGTCGTGGTCGTCGTGGTGATCGTTGTCACCGTCGTCGTCGTCGTCGTCGTCGGCGGCGGCGGCGGCGGTGGCGGTGGCGGTGGCGGCGGCGGCGGCGGTGGCGGTGGCGGTGGCGGCGGC
>Ga0194131_10008310_pt1 | contig 13560 bp, 10 predicted proteins | sample TA2KigO120mmetaG_FD_148631 | JGI IMG/M metagenome (GOLD analysis project Ga0194131, IMG submission 148631) | Freshwater microbial communities from Lake Tanganyika, Tanzania - TA2015053 Kigoma Offshore 120m | ecosystem: Environmental > Aquatic > Freshwater > Lake | place: Tanzania: Lake... | reverse complement strand
CGGAGCGTGGCGTGCGTTTCGTGCAGCTCTACATGCGCGGTTGGGACCAGCACGGCAACCTGCCGGGCGAACTGCGCGCGCAGACCAGTGCGGTCGATCAGCCGCAGGCGGCGCTCATCAAGGATCTTCGTCAGCGCGGGCTGCTCGATGACACGCTGGTGCTGTGGGCTGGCGAGTTCGGTCGCACGGTGTATTGCCAAGGGCCACTGGCGCGCGAGAACTACGGGCGCGATCACCACCCACGGTGCTTCACGGTGTGGATGGCCGGTGGCGGCGTCAAGCCAGGCATCAGTTGGGGCAAGACCGACGACTTCTCCTACAACATCATCGAGAACCCCGTCGAGGTCCACGACCTTCACGCGACCATGCTGCACCTGCTCGGCTTCGATCACAAGCGGCTCACCTTCCGCCATGAAGGGCGTGATTACCGCCTGACCGATGTCCACGGCAAAGTGGTGAGCGGGATCATGGCGTAGGCAGCGTGCGTGGATGCACACGGAGCGCCTCGATGCGCTTGCGCGAGCGCTGTCTTTGGAACGATGGCGCTCATAGCTGAGAACGGTGAAGACATCGCATCTGGCTGAGCTCCCGACTGCGATGGCAACGGTCGCCTAGATTCCTTCGATCTCGCCGTGATCCTCTCAGCGTGGGGAGCCACCAACCCGCCCGCCGGGGACTTCGACAGGGTTGGCTCCGTCGGCGGCATCGACCTCACCATCTTTCTTGGGCGCTGGGGTCCCGTCCCCTGATCCCGCGGATGACTTCTTGAACGCACGGTTGATGGCGTGAGCCAGGCGCACGCCAGCCATCGACAGTCTGCGTTCAATCGTGGGCATGTTGGACTTTGCGTACTCCGCACCAACCTTCGCATCGGCGGGCAGTTCCGCGTAAATGACCCGTGTGATCGCAGCTGACTCGTTCGCCCATGCGGCGGAGTCCGACTGTGACGCCCACTCCGCAGCAAGCGCTGGCGTGATCGCGCTTCGGAGCAGCTGCGCGTATGCCTGCCAGTCCCCGGCGATGCGATCACGGATCAGCACGCTGTCCCACAGCGCATGAAGGTTGGTGCGAATGTCGCCAAACGCCGTGACCTGAATGCGGTTTCCACCCAGGTCATCCTTGTATCCCGCGTGCAGCGGCTGATGCAGATCGCCGATGAAGTGAATCGCAAAGCGCAGCGCATCGCGGCGCTCCGCCATGGGACGCGAATCGTCCGAAGCGACAGCCAAGAACCGCGGTATCGCGGCGACCACACACTGACCCTCCGGGCAGTCGCGCGCCGCATCGAAGACCGACCCATCGCGCGGGAGATTCACGTAGTGCAGCGGCTTCGCCCAGTCCCACGAAGCATCGCCACGGATTTGGTCCGCCCACAGTCCCGCTGTGGCAAGATCATCATTGCCGAGAAGTTCGATGACCACAGCACGGGCCTCGGGCGAGAGCCGCTCCGCCGCGAGCGCGCCCACGATGCGGTGCCCATCCTCACCCCATGCGAAGCACGCCGACGCAACGCACACCGATGCCGACCATCCACATATGAAGCGGGCTGCTCTGTGAAGTGGACGGTCCATTCAGCCGCGAAAGGTACCGATTGCGTCCTATGATTCGAGACATGTCCGCTGTACTGTTCATGCAGGCCCCTGCCAAGCTGAATCTGGCATTGTCCGTTGGCGCTCCACGCGCCGATGGCATGCACCCCATCAGCAGTTGGATGGTGACGGTCGATCTGTTTGATGATCTCCACTTGGAACGCCTCCCGGAGGGGAACTTCTCGCTGTTCGCCACCGTTTGGCACCGCGACGCGCTCCGCCGCCGCGACATCGATTGGTCGATCTCGAAGGACTTGGTCAACCGCGCTCATGATCAGCTTGAGGCATTTGTCGGACGCGAGCTGCCGGTCAGGGTGCGCGTGGAGAAGCGCATTCCCATCGGCGGTGGGCTTGGCGGCGGCTCGAGCGATGCCGCAGCCATGCTGCGCGCCATGAATGTGCTGTTCGAGTTGCAGATCCGCGACGAGGACTTGCGCGGACTCGCCGCCAACATTGGGAGCGACGTCCCGTTTCTCGTGTCGGGCGGCTCGGCCCTTGTCGGCGGAACGGGCGGCGACATCCAACGGCTTGGCGATCCGCCTGAGGTGCACGCCGTGCTGTTCTTCCCCGATGTCGCGTGCCCGACGGCGGACGTGTATCGGCAGTTCGATCGCTGTGCGAAGGCTCCGATCGTGCGCACCGATGCCGTGAAGTCGCTTGCCTCGCGTACCGCGATCGGCCCCACCGATCCCTTCAACGACCTTGCCGGACCCGCGCAAGACATCGCGCCGTCGATCGCGGACGATATGGAAGAGATTGGCCTGATCAGCGAACTGCCCGTCCATGTGTGCGGAAGCGGTTCAAGTCTGTTTGTCGTCTGCTCCAACGAGATGCACGCACAGGCATTGGCATCGCACTGTGCGACGAAGTTGGCACTGCCTGCAGTTGCCGTCCGAACGTGCGTGAACCCTGCGCCGTGCAGCGGCGCATCCATGCACAGACCCCTATGATCCGCAGCCCATGAATGTGCCGACACACCTCGATCCCACACGCTGGGAACAACTCGAACCGCTCTACGCGCAGTTGCAGCGGCGGGAGATCGCCAGCGCAGCAGATCTTGAGCGGTTGATCCTCGACCGAAGCGATCTCGATGCCGCTGCGGATGAGGCGCAGGCGAACCTGTACATCGCCATGACCTGCCACACGGATGATCCTGCGCGGCAGAAGGCGTTCTTGGACTTTGTGCAGCAAGTGGAACCGCAACTGAAGAAGGTCGGGTTCGAACTGGACCGCCGAATCGCCGAGAGTCCGTTCGCCGAGAAGCTCGACGCGGCGCGCTACGGCACATACCTGCGCGGCGTTCGCCAGGAAGTGCGGCTCTTCCGCGCGGAGAATGTGCCGCTGCAGACCGAGGCGACAACGCACGATCAGGAGTACAGCCGCATCAGCGGTGAGATGACCGTCGAGTTCGACGGGCGTGAGCAGACGCTGCCACAGATGGCGAAGTACCTCGAGGACACGGACCGCGGCGTGCGCGAGGCATCCTGGCGATGTGTGGTCGACCGCCGCCTGCGCGACCGCGAGCGCATCGACACCATCTACGACAAGCTCGTTGCGCTGCGCCACCAAATGGCGCTGAACGCGGGCTTTCCGAACTTCCGCGACTTTCAGCATCAGCGCATGCACCGCTTCGACTACACCTCGGAGGACTGCCGCCGTTTCCATGATGCGGTCGAACGCACCTGCATGCCCGTGCTGAAGCGGCTTCACCGCGAGCGCGCGAGCGCGCTCGGACTCACGGCGCTCCGCCCGTGGGATGTCAAGGTCGATCTTCACGGACGACCGCCGCTGCGCCCGTTCACGGACGCCGACGATCTGGTGCAGCGCTCCTCGCGTGCGTTCCACAAACTTGACGCGGAACTCGGCGCACTCTTTGACACCATGCGAACGGGCGCATGCCTCGATCTGGATTCGCGGAAGGGCAAAGCACCCGGTGGCTACCAGTACCAACGCCAACACTCGCGTACTCCCTTCATCTTCATGAACGCTTCCGGGCTGCAGCGCGATGTGGTGACCATGGTGCACGAGGCTGGACATGCGTTCCACTCCATGCTCAGTCGGCATGATCCCCTGCTTGCGTACCGCGGCAGCCCGATCGAGTTTGCGGAAGTCGCCTCGATGAGCATGGAACTGCTCACCTTCCCGCAACTTGGCGAGTTCTATTCGCAAGCGGATGCCGCGCGCGCCAAGCGCGACCTGCTCGAAGGACTCGCGGGGATGCTTCCGTGGATCGCCACGATCGACGCGTTCCAGCACTGGGTCTACACCCATCCGACCCACTCACGCGAGGAGCGCACGCGAGAATGGGTCGCACTGCAAAGGCGGTTCGGCGGCGAGATCGATTGGAGCGGGCTCGAGCCCGCACTCGAAGCGATGTGGCAGCGGCAACTGCATCTCTTTGGCAATCCCTTCTACTACGTGGAGTACGGCATCGCGCAACTCGGCGCGCTGCAGGTCTGGTCGCAGTCTCGGCGCGATCCGTCGAAGGCTCTGTCGAACTACAAGCGCGCGCTCGCGCTCGGCGGTTCGCGCCCGCTGCCCGCACTGTTCGAGGCCGCTGGAATGCCATTTGATTTCAGCGCCTCCACCGTGCAGCGGCTGATGGATGATGTGCAATCCGAACTCGAGGCAGTCCCCGCATGAAGAAGATCACAGTGCTTGGTGGAGGAAAGATCGGTCGCATGGTCGGGTTCCTCCTTGGAACGAGCGGCGACTATCAGGTGCATATCGGTGACAGCGATGCCGCCGCGGCCACGGCTGCAGCCAAGATCGCCAAAGGCAGCGGCAGTGCCGTCGACTTCACCAGCGACACGCAGGTGCGCAGCGCCATCTCCGGCGCGTGGGGAGTGGTCTCGTGCGCACCGTTCCACTGCAATCCGCTCATCGCATCCTGCGCGAAGGCGGCGGGCGCGCACTACTTCGATCTCACCGAGGATGTCGCCGTCACCAAGAAGGTGATTGAACTCTCCTCGGGCGCACGCACCATCTTCGCGCCGCAGTGTGGGCTCGCGCCGGGCTTCATCACCATCGCGGCGAACCATCTCGCCTCCCCCTTCTCGTCGCTCGACACGCTTCGACTGCGCGTCGGCGCACTCCCCATGGAACCGTCCAACGCACTCGGCTACAACCTGACCTGGTCCACCGAGGGAGTGATCAACGAGTACATCAACGAGTGCGAAGCGGTGCAGGATGGAACGCTCGTGCGCGTGCCTGCGCTCGAACACGAAGAGCGCCTCATCATCGATGGCATCGAGTTCGAGGCGTTCAACACCTCGGGCGGCCTTGGAACGCTTGCCGACTCCATGCGCGGCAAGGTTCGCAACCTGAACTACAAGACGATCCGTTTCCCAGGGCACGCGCGACTGATGCGCTTCCTGCTCCAAGAACTCCGCCTCAGCGAGCACCGAGACGAACTCCGTCGCATCTTGGAACGCGCACTGCCGTGGACAGCGGATGATCAGGTGGTCATCTTTGTCGGCGCTTCTGGCATGCGAGATGGTCGCCTGACCGAAAGCAGCTATGCCAAGCGCATCGGCGCGCGAACCATCGGTGGGCATCACTGGACCGCGATCCAGATCACCACGGCTGCGGGGGTGTGTGCCGTCGTTGATCTTGTGGCGCAGGGCAAGGGCGCGAAGGCAGGACTCGTGCGGATGGAAGACTTCCGCTTCGATGATTTCATCGCGAATCGCTTCGGCGCCCACTACGCGTGACGCAGATCACTTCACCTGCGCTCTGCGCACGATGAGGCTGACCACTTCGGCGGGGCAATTCACGCGCAGCGGGAACCATCCGCCTGCGCCTGACGTCACGAACAGATGCGATGCGCCGTCGTGGTAATGACCGACCGTCAAACGAAACCCGCGGCGAACTGCGCGCGGCGCGCCAGTGCGCTCGCGAATCGCCACCTGCCCACCGTGCGTGTGCCCTGCCAATGTGAGCGGCACACCAAGCCGCGCTGCTTCACGGAACGCCTTTGGATTGTGAGCCAGCAGCAGGTGCGGGGCCTCGCCGCCAAGGATCGCCCGCCGCACCAAAGCCGCGTTTCCCGCGATGGAGTTCGACCAGTCCACGCCTGCAACCCGCAGTCCACGCGGCGCAGCGATCGCACTCGAGCGCAGCGTCACGAGTCCCGCACCGCGGGACAGGCGCAGCACACGCCGTGCGCTGTCGAGCAGATCGTGGTTGCCCAGCACGACATAGCTCCCGAGTTCAGTCGGTATCGATCCGAGCGCCTCGAACACCGGCTCGCAGCCAGCCACATGCAAGTCGACGATGTCGCCCGTGCATGCCACAAGGTCTGGCTTCGCTTGGCGCACGAGATCGATCACCTCCAACGCCCGATCCACAGGCATCAACTCGCCAACATGCAAGTCACTCACATGCGCAATCCGAACACCGTCGAACGCGGCAGGCCATCCTGGCACCCACAGTTCTCGCTCGCGAAGATGCACGGTTGTCCGCAGATGCCTGCGCATCAGCACTCCGCCAAGCAGGCGATCCGGCAGTGTGGTGACCATCGCATGACGAAGCTTCGCGCGTGCGAGACGCCCCTTTCCATCCACACGCGCAGCGAACCGTCCGTGTGCGATCAGTTCACGAAGCGACTTGCCGCGAGTGGGGCGTTCAGAAGCGGACATCGATCCCCACATACAGCCCCTGTACGCCGCCATCGAACGATGCGCCGTTGCCAGACAGGTTGAAGTCTTCGAGGCGGTAGCCGAACTCGCCGCCGATCTGCTCGGTGAACATCGCGCGCAGCCCCGCACGCGCGAAGATGAAGTACTGCCCATTCGTGAAATTGGATCCTGTCCCGCCCGCGGCCTCGAACCGCACCGAACGAAGCCACGACACACGGTCCACCATGTTGAAATCGAACTCGATGCCGCCACCGATGCCAGGCATCACTGCGCCCAGAGACCACGATGCGGAAGTCCCCGCGGTCAGATCATTCACTGTCATGCTCGCGCTGTACCAGCGCACCGCACCGATTGCCTGAATGCCGAAGTCCACGATCGGGCGACCATCGCTCGCGATGTTGCCTGGCTGGGGCGTGCTGCCGCCCCACGGGAACTGCCGCGTACTGAAGGGTCGCCAGAGCGTGGCATTGAACTCGCCACCCGCACTCGCCGCTGCAAAGCTGTTCGACAGGCGATCGCCGACGGCGATGTTGACCGAACCGAATGCACCGGACACTGTGGAAGTGATCGAAGCATCGGTCGAGAAGGTCCAACCCGTCAGTTGCACACGCCAGAACTCATCCCACGAGATCGCCAACTCGCCATTGAACGCCGCTTCGTAGCCGTTCAGCCCGAGGTCGTCATCGACGCTGAAGGTCGGGCCACTGAGCGCACTGTCCGCACGAACACGCGCGGCCCACACGGCAGGCGCGAAGTCAATGTGCAGCGCGGAATCTTCCTTCGGTCCGAGCAGCGGCACGCTGTTCATCGTGGTCACATCGCTCTTGAACGCGGCATCGGATGGCGCCTGCGCCCCGTGCGGAGCCTGCGTCTCTTGCTGCGCATGCGCCAGCGGGACCGCGAAGCCGCCGCACACCAGTGCAGGCGCGACCGCACGTGCGCGGGCACGAAGAGCCGACAGCACCGACGATTTGCTGCTCCAATGCACATCGTGAGCCTACCGCCAGCCGATCGACCACCGAACGCCATCGCGCTCGGTCCACGCGCGTGGGTTCGCCCGCACGATCTCCGATTCACCTTCTCACGATCGGGCGGCCCAGGCGGACAGAATGTGAACAAGATCGAGTCGCGCGCGCAGTTGCGCGTGGCACTTGCCGACATTGCGGGAATCGACGATGCGGCACGCGCACGGATCGCCCGTCTCGCAGGTTCGCATCTCGTTGGTGCGGATGCGCCGCCCGATGGTTCGCCCGCACCCGCTGGTGCAGAACTCCTCTTCGCCTGTGACGAGCACCGCTCACAGCGCGCGAACCATGACCTGTGCATCGACCGCCTACGCCTGCTCGTGCTGCAGGGCGCCATCCCGCCGAAACGCCGACGAAAGACGAAACCAACACGGGCATCACGCGAGCGCAGACTCGAGACCAAGCGCATCCAGTCGCAGCGCAAGCGAATGCGCGGTGGCGATGCGGGCTGACGAGCGCGACAGGGAGAGTGCAGAGTGCACGACGCGAATCAGCCGATCCGCGCCTCGCCCTTCCCCTTCACGACTTCGCCGATCACCCACGCCTTCTCCTCGAGTCGGTTCAGCCTCTTCAGAACGCGCCGCGCCGCGTCCGCGCGGCAAATGATCGTGTAGCCGATGCCCATGTTGAACACGCGGAACATCTCTTCGGTGTCGACCTGTCCATGCCACTGCAGGAACGGGAAGATCGCGGGCGGCTCCCACGACTTCGGATCGATCACCACATCCACGTGTGATGGCAACGCTCGACACACATTGCCGGGAAGCCCACCCCCTGTGATGTGCGCCATCCCCGTGATCGCCTTGCGAAGGCGTGAATCGTCGAGCAGATCGAGCACGGTGCGCGCATAAATGCGCGTTGGCTCGAGCAGCACATCCGCGAGCGTGGTGGCGCCTTCGCGTCCCTCTGTCGCTGCAAGTTCCGGAAAGGAAGCGCCGAGGTCAAGCCCCGCATCTCGCACGATGCGGCGCACAAGCGTGTAGCCGTTCGAGTGAACGCCCGAACTGGCGAGCCCGATCACCACATCGCCGCGCTTCACGCGGTCGGGGTCGATGATCCTGCCCGCTTCGAGCACGCCGACGCAGAAGCCAGCAATGTCGAAGTCGCCGGGCTTGTAGATGTCGGGCATCTCCGCACACTCACCGCCAAGCAGCGCACATCCGGCGATCTCACAGCCACGCGCCACGCTCTCGATCAGTTGCGCCGTCTCATCAGGTTGCAGCCGCGACAGCCCGAGATAATCGAGGAAGAACAGCGGCTCCGCACCTTGCACGATGAGATCGTTCACATTCATCGCCACGCAGTCGATGCCGATGCCTGCGAACGATCGTCGCTCGACCGCCAGCAGCACTTTCGTGCCGACACCATCCGTGCAACCGACCAGGACGGGCTTGCGCCAGCGACGCGAACCCTTGCCGCTCCCCTTGCGGCGCACCAAGCGGAACATCCCTGCGAATCCACCATGCCGACCGAGCACGCGCGCATCCTGCGTGCGCTTCAGCACAGGTCCGATCCGCTCGACCACCTCATCACCCGCATCAATGTTCACACCCGCATCGCGGTAGGTCAGGCCCTTGCGGGCTGGGATCGCCGTCATGACCGCATTACACACGATGCAGGGCGGATCGGTCTACGGGCGCGGCAGCCGTTATCCTCTTCCGTCCCATGTCCATATTGATTGATGGCAATACTCGCGTGATTTGCCAGGGCATCACGGGCGCAGCGGGCGCGTTTCATACCAAGGGCTGCCTCGACTACGGAACACAGATGGTCGGCGGCACCACGCCCGGCAAGGGAGGGCAGCGCGACCCGAACGGACTGCCGATCTTCGACACGGTGCACGACGCGGTGAAGGCGATCGACGCGAACGCGACCATGATCTTCGTGCCGCCGCCACTCGCGGGCGATGCGATCTTGGAGGCGGCCGACGCGGGCATTTCGCTCATCTGCGCGATCACCGAAGGCATCCCGGTGCAGGACATGATCCGCGTGCGCTCGATGCTCCAACACTATCCGGGTGTCACGCTTGTGGGACCGAATTGCCCCGGCGTGATCACCCCCGGTCGCAAAACCGCCGATGGGCGCTTCGCGGGCGGCTGCAAGATCGGCATCATGCCCGGCTACATCCACACGCACCGCGACGATGCGCCGAGCGGCAAGTCCGTTGGCATCGTCAGCCGATCGGGCACGCTGACCTACGAAGCGGTCTGGCAGTGCTCGGCGCGTGGCATCGGACAGAGCACTTGTGTCGGCATCGGCGGTGACCCTGTGAAGGGGCTCGACTTCCTCGATGTGCTCGAACTGTTTGCAGCCGATCCGCAGACCGATGCGATCGTGATGATCGGTGAAATCGGCGGCAACGCCGAAGTCATCGGCGGCCGCTGGATCCGCGCTCATTCGCGCAAGCCCGTCATCGCCTTCATCGCGGGTCGCACCGCACCGCCCGGCAGACGCATGGGACACGCTGGCGCGATCATCGGTGGTGCCGAAGACACAGCGCAGGCGAAGATCGAAGCACTGCGCGCATGCGGCGCGATTGTGGCGGAGAGCCCCGCGGACATCGGGCGCCTCACCGCAGAGGCACTGCAGAGGAACGCACCCGCGCTCACATGACACGGCACACCTTGAATGCCGCTCCACGCACGCCTTGGCGCGCCGCCGCGCTGTCCGCTCTCGCCTTCGCTGCGGCCATCGCCGTCGCGCTTCCTGCGCAGACGCCGCGCACCGATCCCCCCGCGAGCGCGCCTGCGGCGGAGAAGCGCGACCTCTACGAGCGCATCGTCGTGATCGGCGCAAGCGCGTCCGATGGCTTTGGCGTCTTCATCCGCCCCACCGAGTCGCCAGCGGAAACGGATCCGAAGGCGCAGCCCGAGAACGCGGACACCGCGAAGCCACGGCGCGCGCCACCCGTGAGCGTTTCGCTCGCGGCAATCCTCCGGCAAGCCGGCACACGTTCCACTCCCGCTGCGCCAGATGCATCCACACCAACCGCTGCGAGTGCCCTTCCGACCATACGCCACTTCACCAGCGGGTTCTTCTTCGCCAACCCAGGTCCCGTCGCCCGAAGCGAAGTCGACCGCGCGATCGATGCGCAGCCGACACTGGTTCTCGCACTCGACTACCTCTTCTGGTTCGCCTATGGCACCGTGAACGCCGAAGGTGAACCGATGCGCGACGGTGCGCAGCGACTTGAGAATCTCGAACGCGGTCTGCAGCAGTTGCAGCGGATCATCGATGCGGGGGCACCGATCGTGCTCGGCGACATCCCAGACATGCGAGAGTCGATCGGGCGCATGCTCTCGAAGGCCCAAGTGCCCGACGTCGAGACGATCGCCAAGGCGAATGAACGCATCCGAACGTGGGTCCGCGAGCGTCCGTCCACGCGACTGCTTCCACTCTCGGAATTGCAGGTCGGACTCCGCGAGCGAAGACCCGTGCAACTCGGCGGACGCGAGTGGACTCCCACGGATGACGTTCCCCTGCTGCAGAACGATCAGCTGCATCCGACCTTCGTCGGCACGGTCGCGATCGCGTCCGCGCTCATCGACATCGCGCGCGCGTTCGACTCGGATGCCCCCGCGCCGTTCCGTTTCGATCCAGACGAGATCCGCCGCAAGATCCTCGAGGCGAAGGCGGCGAAACCGCCGCGCCAGCCCGTCAAGGAATCTTCGCCATCAGTTCCTTGAGGCGCGTTCGATTCGACTCGGACTGCTCCTTCAGCAGCCACGCGCCCACCGCTTCGAGCGCCGCATTGGATCCACTCACCCGCTTGATTTCGGGGGCAAGTCGGCCAAGATCCACGAAGGGTCGCACAGGTCGCACCTGGTTCGCGAACCACGCAAGCGTCTGTGCATCCTTGATCGATCCGAGCTGCTGCGTCCACAGTTGCCACAGCATGTCCTGCTCCACGGGCGATGGCGATGCGAGTGCCTTGTAGGCGCTGAGGAACGCATCCGACTCCCGCGCACGGAAGAGCGGACCGAGCGCCGATGAAGCGCACGCGGCGCGAACGTCATCCCCCTGGCTCGAGACCAGTGCCCACAATTGAACCGCCAGCGCATCGTCGCCACCGCGCACGACATCGGACATCGCCGCGGCATAGTCCGCCGCCGCGCCTGATCCCTTCGCCGCAACCAGAGAAGCACGCGCCGCAGCGCGAAGATCCTTCTCTCCCTTCGCCGCATCCAGTTCAGGCGGCGGCACACGCGGCAGTCGCGGCTGCGAAGGCGGTGGCAGCACCATCAGCGGATCACCGAAGAGCGTCACGCGCCATGTCGCATCGATCGGTCCCTCCAACCAGCGGCTCGCCACAAGGAACGGCGTCAGATCCGCTGCGCGCGCAGCGACGACTTCCGGCGGCACGAACGCAACGAGATAGGGCTCGTACACGCTCCCCGCGTACGCGTAGGTACCGCTCTCCAACCATCGCCCGCCGACCGTCTCGCGCGCCTGCGCACTGGTCATGCTCCACGAGTGGATGAGGTGCAGCGCAAGTGGATGGTGCAGCACGGGAACATCCTCCGGCCAGCACTCGACTTCCTGCCACATCTTGAAGAAGTCCATGTTCCCCATCGAGTTCATGAAGAGCACTTCCGCCTTGCACCCGCTCATGAGCATGTTCAGCCAACCGACCACCGACGCCTTCGCGCCCGACAGTTCAAACACATCGAACTGCGCCGTGCGAAGCAGCGATGCAGCGTTCGTCAGTCCGTACTTCGCCCAGTCGCCATCCGACGCGTATGTGTTGACAAGCCAGGCGGAACGCGGCGCAAGAAACAGGCTGCTCATCGCCACATACGCGCTGCGCACTTCGTCGCCAAAGATGTTCGAGGCGACAGCCCAGCGGCTGCCATCCTCGTTTCGGCACAGTCCATCGACCGTCGCGACGGGTTCACCAGGCTTCGATGGAAGTCCCTGCGGTACCGCCTGCGCACGGCTCCCGCGCGGAGGATCCGCCTTGAGCGGCATCGACAGGCAGATCGTCACCGCATCAATCGCATCGCCGAGTTGCATCGAGGGAAGTCCAGTGGAACGCACCGCATCCTCCACCTGCTGCGCGAGGGTGCGATACTGTTCCGAACCGAGCGTGTCGCTCGGCTGGCCGAGCGATCCGCTGACCCAGAATGGTGCCTGTCCGCGTCCTGCGGTCAGCGCGACGGCGGCGGTCCATGCGGGATCGTCCATGCTCGCGAACACGGCACCAAATGGCTGGAATCCAACGGCTGCATACGCCTCGGCGGGGGTCTTCGGCGCCGTGTCCTTGCCGGGCACCGTCCACGCGTGCATGATCGCCTGCTGAGCCAACGCCTCGCGTTCGGCGCGACCTGCGGGCAGGCTCCCAACCGATGCACGGCGTACGACGCGCGCTGGCTTGAACGCCCGAACGAACATGGGCGCATACTTCGCGTCCTCGATCAGCACAGGCCAACGACCACGGAGATCCCACCGACCGATCTCATCGAGGTAGGTCGCCGCATCAGGCACGAGCACCACGTGATCCACCACAGGCAATCGCATCGACACCTGAAAGGACTGCAGCCCGATCTTCATTGGCCATGGCATCGGAATCTGCTGACCTTGCACCTGCGTCGCCTGCGCAGGTCCTGCGCTTGCAGCCCCCGCACCCGATGCGCCATCCTGCGAAGGCAACGCCCCCTGCCCTTGCACACGCACCGTAGCGATGACCGCCACAGCACAGACCAGCAACACACTTCGCCACAACGGACGCTTCTTGTTCACCACCATGCGGCGAAGATACTGAAGGCGTTCAGCCGCTGAGTATGTAGCCATCGGCAAGGGACTCAAACGACGCGCGCTCACGGTCCATCCACGCCGAATCACGCCCGAGTTCCTGCGCCATCACGCGCGCCACCGCTCCCGCGCAAGAACGCGCCGCGCGCGCATCGAGCAACAGGCAGCGCGTTCGACGCGCGAGCACATCATCCACCTTCCGCGCCATCTCATGTCGCACCGCATACGCGGCGACTCCAAGAGGAATCGGCAGGCTCGCATGCAGCGGCGCCTTCCACTCGGCTCGCTCCGCGCAGACGGCACGCACCTGCGCCGCATCGGCGCCAAAGACGCGCAACCAGTCTTCGGAGGGAAGCGCCAGATCGGTGCGCGACATCCAACCATGAATGCGCAGCGACTCGGTGGCGCACGGACGCCGATCAAGCATTCCGACATCGATCGCGCGGTCGAGCGTGTCTTCCGCCATCTTGCGATACGTGGTCCACTTTCCGCCAAGGATCGACACCAGCCCGCTCGGATCGACGAGCACCTTGTGTGTCCGCGAGATGGACTTGG
>Ga0194131_10008308_pt1 | contig 13567 bp, 8 predicted proteins | sample TA2KigO120mmetaG_FD_148631 | JGI IMG/M metagenome (GOLD analysis project Ga0194131, IMG submission 148631) | Freshwater microbial communities from Lake Tanganyika, Tanzania - TA2015053 Kigoma Offshore 120m | ecosystem: Environmental > Aquatic > Freshwater > Lake | place: Tanzania: Lake... | reverse complement strand
CTTCTCCGACCACGCCGGCGTGTAGGGCGCGTCCGCGTCGTCGTAGTTCGCCGGGTAGGCGCCCGGCAGGCCGCGCGGCACGCCGTACTGCGCCATCAGCAGGTCGTAGACCGTCGCCACCTTCACCTTGGCGCCGCCGACCGTCTCGATCACCTTGTAGGGCACGCCGCGCTCGAGCGTCCGCGACGCGCCGAAGTCGTCGAACTGCACCATCGCGATGCCGTCGTGCGACTCGATCAGGTCGAGTGCCGCGTCGATCTCCGCGCCGTCCTTGCCGTCACGCGCCAGCAGGTTCCACTTGCCCTGCTGCTTGCCCCAGCGATGGCCGACGCTGCCCTGCGGCATGCGCGGCGCGCCCGACTTGCGATCCCACTGGACGAACTTCCACTCGCCGAGCTCCTCGTCGGCGTAGCGAGCCAGGCGGTTCGCGGTCAGCATCCGGCCGGGCCGCACCCCCTCCTTCCCCTCGACCAGCTCGACGAGGTAGGGCGAGTCGGTGTAGACGCGCGCGTAGTCGAGGAACGCCTTGGTGCGCCGCTCGAAGTGGAACTCGCGCAGCAGGACGTGGTTGACCGCCATCCACCACGCGCCGTCCTGGCCGGCATTCACCGCGATCCACTCGTCGGCGAACTTGCTGACCTGCGAGAAGTCGGGCGAGAAGACCACCATCTTGCTGCCGTTGGTGCGCGCTTCGGCGGCGAAGTGGACGTCCGGCGTGCGCGTCATGTTGAGGTTCGCGCCCATGACGGCGAGGAACTTCGCCTTGAACCAGTCGGCTGACTCGTTGACGTCGGTCTGCTCGCCCCAGGTCTCGGGCGATGCGGTCGGCAGGTCGCAGTACCAGTCGTAGAAGGAGAGGCTGACGCCCCCCATCAGCTGGAGCATCCGCGCGCCGGCGGCGTAGGAGAGCATCGACATCGCCGGGATCGGCGAGAAGCCGGCGATCCGATCGGGACCGTGCTTGCGGATCGTGTGGACGGCCGACGCCGCCACCAGGTCGAGCGCCGTCTCCCAGGTCGCGCGGCGCAGCCCGCCCTTCCCGCGCGCCCGCTGCCAGCGCGCACGCTTCTGCGGATCCTCGACCAGGCTGCGCCACGCCTCGACCGGGTCGTCGTGCTGCGCGCGCGCTTCCTTCCAGAGATCGAGCAACGCGCCGCGCACGTACGGGTGCTTCACCCGCAGCGGCGAATAGAGGTACCAGGAGTAGGAGATGCCGCGCTGGCAACCGCGCGGCTCGTAGGGCGGGATGCCGGGCTCGAGCTTCGGGTAGTCGAGCCCCTGCATCTCCCACGTCACGATCCCGTCCTTGACGTGGATCTGCCAGCTGCACGAACCGGTGCAGTTCACGCCATGCGTGCTGCGCACCACCCGGTCGTGTTGCCAGCGGTTGCGATAGAACTCCTCCCACTGCCGCGCCGCGGGATCGATCCGGTCCTCGATGAACGGGTTCTTGCCGTTGCTCACGACGCGCGCTCCACCAGGCTGCGGCGCACGTCGCGGAACCGCCGCCGCCACAGGAAGTCGAAGACCACCAGGATCAGGGCCGCCCCGCCGACTCCGGCCAGCGTGAAGCCGAGGATCGGCGGCGGCGCGGCCGCCTCGCCGCGCTCCGCCACCTGCTGCAGGTGGGCCACCAGCGCCAGCACCTCGTCGGGATCGAGCGGCGTCCTGCGGTAGACCGGCGCCATCACCGGCGAGGGCGGCGCTGCCAGCCAGGCCGACAGCGCCTTGCGTCCCTCGAGGCGCGAGTACACCTCGGTCAGGTCGGGCCCGAGCAGCCCGCCGCCGAGCCCGCCGATGGCGCGCGACGAGTGGCAGCTGATGCAGGCGGGAGCGCCGCTCGCGAACTTGCGTTCGCCGAGGAACAGCTGCCGCCCGAGTGCCGCGTCGGCCGGCGTCAGCGGCCGGTCGCTCACCTGCGTCCCGGCGAACTGCGAGCGCTCGAGCTTCGACTCGGCCTCGATCAGGTCGACCAGCTTGCCGGCGCGGTCGCGCGTCATCCCGGGCATCGCCGGCATCACCACGCCGCGGGCATCCTTCAGCAGCGCCGCCGCATAGGCGTCGCCCGAGTCGATCATCGCCTTCGGGTCGAGGATGAAGCGCGTGTGCCAGTCGCGGTCGCGCCGCTGGAGCGCGCCCTTCAGGTCGGGGCCGGCGAGGCGCCCGCCGCCGATGGTGTGGCAGCTGGCGCAGTTCTGCTGGAAGGTGCGGACGGTCTCCTCGGAGATCGACTGGGCGGTCGCCAGCCCCGGCGCCGCCGCCCACGCCGCCACCGCGAGGACGAGCCGCCGCGTCGCGTGTCGCATCGTGACCACCGTCACCTCCTCCCGTCTCGAGCCGCCGGCGAACCGCCACCGCGACCCGCGACCCTCGGTTGGCAATGCCCATGCCGGACCCGGCACCGGGAACGACGCCGCGCTCGCCTACTCGCGTATCCAGGTCGGCGCGGGCGCGAACCGTCCCTCCGCGCGGGCGGTGCCGTTCGCCGGATGCACCCCCTGCGGAGACCTCCCCATCTGCCGCACGCGCGGAGCGGGGAGCCGCCGCGCCGCCCTCAGCACGGCGCCTCGCTGCCGTGCCGGGCGTAGTACCACCAGTTGATGGCGGTCCCGATCGCGCAGTAGGCGATCCAGCCGACGAAGAACGCTGCCGGCGAGCCGGTCGCCGCGATCGAACTGCCGACCAGCGTCGAGACCAGGAACGGCCCGTACGCGGCGATCGCGCCGGTGAAGCCGAGCACGCCGGCGCCCTGCCGCGCGTTGTGCTTGAAGATCAGCGGGTACTGGCGGAACGTCGCCGCGTTGCCGATCCCGGCGAAGAAGAAGAGCGCCAGCATCAGGGTGACGAACAAAGGGAAGCTGTCGAGCGACGTCGGCGTCAGCGCGCCGGTGGCCACCAGGGCGACGCCGATGCCCATCATCGCCAGCCCGCACAGCTGGGTCAGCACTGCGCCGCCGGCCTTGTCGGCGACGAAGCCGAAGATCACGCGGCTGGCCGAGCCGATCAGCGGGCCGAGGAACGCCCACGCCAGCGGGTCCGGCGCGCCATCGAACTTCCCGTACACCTTGAGGATCAGCAGCGGGAACGCCGCCGCCAGCCCCGAGAACGAGCCGAAGGTCATCACGTAGGTGATGGTGCAGAACCAGGTGTGCTTGTTGCGGAAGATGTCGAGCTGCTCGCGGAACGACGCCTTGACCGGGACACGCCGCAGGAAGGCGAGGCAGGCGACGCCGAGCAGCACCAGCAGCGGCACGTAGACCAGGAAAGCGTTCTGCAGCCACATCGGCCGGTCGACCGCGCCCTTCACGAAGCGCAGGCTGTCGCCGCCGAGCGCGTCGAATGCCGCGAAGCCGATGATCCAGGGCGTCACGAACTGCGCCACCGAGACGCCGAAGTTGCCGATGCCGGCCTGGATGCCGAGCGCCGCGCCCTGGAGCCGCTTGGGGAAGAACAGGCTGGTGCTGGGCATGAACGAGGAGAAATCGCCGCCGCCCATCCCGGCGAGGAACGCGAGCACCATGAACAGCCAGAACGGCGTGTCGAGGTGCGACACGGCGTAGGCGAGCCCGAGGCATGGGAGCAGTTTCGCCAGGGTGGCGACGCCCACGACCGCGCGCGTGCCGAAGATCGGGATCAGGAAGGTGTGCACCAGGCGCAAGGTGCCGGCCGCGAGCCCCGGCATCGCGGTGAGCCAGAACAGCTCCATGGTGTCGAAGCGGAAGCCGACGTTCGGCAGGCGGACCACCACCGCCGACATGGCGAACCAGGTGGCGAACGAGAGGATCAGGCTGGCGGTCGTCAGCCACAGCGTTCGCCAGGCGACGCGGCTGCCGCCGGCGGCCCAGAACGCCGGATCCTCGGGGCGCCAGTCGACGGCTGCGGCAGGAGGAGCCGCTGCCGCGGCGACCTCGGCGTTCGCGGGGCTCACCGGCCGGCTCCAGCCGGATGCCGGGAGTTCGGCGCCGCGCCCGCGGCGCCGGTCGCGATCGCCGCGCGTTGCTCGCCGCCGCCGACGGGAGGTTCCTCGTCGGCGTGAGAGCCATGCGGCTCGCGCAGCCAGATCATGCAGGCGACCACGCTCAACGCGGCGCCAGCGGCGAGCCACCAGAAGAACGTCGCCGCATCGACCAGGGTGAACAGCACCAGGTAGGCCACTGCGCCGACGTTGCCGTAGGCGCCCGCCATCCCGGCGATCTGCCCGGTCATCCGCCGGTTGATCATCGGGATGATGGCGAAGGTCGCCCCTTCGGCGCCCTGCACGAACACCGAGCAGGCGACCGTCAGTGCGACGGCCAGCCAGATCGGCCAGCTCGAGGTGATCAGCGCCATCCCCGCGAAGCCTGCCGCGATGCCGACCATGTAGATCACCATGGTCAGCTTGCGGCTCTGGACGTGGTCGGAGATGAGTCCGCCAAGCGGACGGGCGAAGAGGTTGACGAAGGCGAACGACGACGCCACCAGACCGGCGGCGGTCGGCGACATCGTGAAGGTGCTCTCGAAGAACGCCGGCAGCATCGACACCACCGCGAGCTCGGCGCCGAAGTTGGCGAAGTAGGTGGTGTTCAGCGCGGCGACGCTGCCGAAGTGAAGCTTCATGTCGTCCGCCACGCCGACCGCCTGGTGCTCGCGGTTGACCTGCAGCGTCTTCCAGCAATGCCCGACGAACCCGAGCGCGAGGCCGCCCCAGACCACCCACAGCGCCGTCGGCGACAGCACGCGCTCCGCGCTGCCGGCGGCGAGCGGCACCGTCGACATCCGCCAGGCGAGCAGCCCCATCGCCGCCACCAGCGGGAACGACCAGAGCAGGTAGTTCCAGGTGTCGGCGCGATTCGACAGCAGCATCGGCTGGGTCTTCTTCACGCCGACGAACGGCTTGCCGTCGGGCATGTCGCGCACGAGGAAGAGGTAGGCGACGCCGTAGGCCATCGCCACCAGCCCGTTGACGCCCAGAGCCCAGCGCCAGCCGTCATGGCCGCCACCGAACAGCTGGAGCGCGACCCACGGCAGCGTCATCGCCGCCCACGCCGACCCGAAGTTGCCCCAGCCGGCGTAGAAGCCCTCGGCGCGGCCGACGGTCTTCGGCGGGAACCACTGCGCCACCATCCGGATGCCGATGACGAAGCTGGCGCCAGTGGTGCTGATCAGCAGGCGCGCGATCAGGAGCTGCATGAACGTCGTGCCCACGGCGAACAGCAGCACCGGGATCGCGGTGAGGATCAGCAGGCCGGCGAAGCAGCGGCGCGGCCCGAAGCGGTCGATCAGCGCGCCGACCAGGATGCGCGCCGGGATGGTGAGCGCGACGTTGCAGATCGCGAGCAGCTTCAGGTGGTCGCCGGTGAGCCAGCTGCCCTCCTCGCGCAGCATGGTCGTCGCCAGCGGCGCCAGGTTGAACCACATGTAGAAGGAGATGAAGAACGCGATCCAGGTGAAGTGCAGGTTGCGGATCCGTTCCTGCGCGAAGTCGACCAGCTCGGGGACTCGTCTCGTGGACATGGCGGCGGCGCCCTCCGGTTCCCGTGGGACGGACCGGCCATCCCGTGGCATCCGGCGTGCCGGGGCGCGCCGCGGGAGGAGCGAGGCGCACTGTCGCTGCGCGTATGCAGCGGCGGCCACGCCGCGCGGTCGCTCCCGGTACGCCGCCGCCTACCGCGCTAGGCAGGCTGCGCGGCCGACTTCCCGCGCAGGAACGCTTCGCGCTCGATCTCGAGCGCCCGCATGATCCGCTGCAGCGCCGCCCGCGTCAGGCCGCAGCGCTCGGCCGCCTCGGACACGTTGCCGCCCGTGCGTTCGAGCGCACGCTGGACGAACTCCCGCTGGAAGCGCTCGATCACGTCGCGCTTGGCCGACTCGTAGTCGGGCTCCGCCGTCGCCGCCGGCACCGCCGCCGCCAGCGCCGCCACCGTCGCCGCCAGCCCGAGCCCGAGATGGTGCGGCTCGATCGTCTCCGCGCCGCCGACGATCACCGCCCGCTGCACCGCGTTCATCAGCTCGCGCACGTTGCCCGGCCAGCGATGCGAACGCAGCGCCGCCAGCGCCGCTTCGCCGAAGCGCGGCGGCGCGGCGCCGCGCGGCAGGCAGGTCGCGATGGCGTCGGCGAGGAAGGAGCGTGCCAGCGGGACGACGTCGTCCGGTCGTTCCCGCAGCGGCGGCACCGGGATCGAGACCACACGGAGCCGGTAGTAGAGGTCTTCGCGGAACGCGCCGGCGCGGATCATCGCCTCGAGGTCGCGATTGGTCGCCGCGATCAGCCGGAAATCGGCGGCGACGTCGGCGGTGGCGCCGAGCGGCCGGACCACCTTCTCCTGCAGCACGCGCAGGAGCTTGCCCTGGAACAAGAGCGACATCGACGCGATCTCGTCGAGGAAGACAGTGCCGCCGGCCGCCGCGACGAACAGGCCATCCTTGTCGCGATCGGCGCCGGTGAAGGCGCCGCGCCGATAGCCGAACAGTTCGGCCTCGAGCAGCGTGTCGGGCAGCGCCGCCGCGTTGACCGCGTGAAACCCCTTCGCCGCCACCAGGCTCTGCTCATGGATCCGCCGCGCCACCAGCTCCTTGCCGACGCCGCTCTCGCCTTCGATCAGCACGGCGGCGGGGCTCGGCGCCACCCGCGCCACCAGGTCGAGCACTGCCCGCATGCGCGAATCGGCGGCGACCAGGTCGCGGGGGCGTTCGCCCGCAGCGCGCGCCGCCAACCGCTGGCGCCCCAGCCGCGTGACCACGTCGAAGATCTCGCGGTTGTCGCACGGCTTGGTCAGGAACGTCGCCGCCCCCGCCTGCATGCAGGTGACCGCCGACTGGATCGTGCCATACCCGGTCAGCACCACCACCGCCGTCTCCGGCCAGCGCTCCCGCAGCTGCGGCAGCAGCTCGACTCCCGACATCCGCGGCATCGACAGATCGGTCAGAACCAGGTCGACCGGCGCCTTCGCCAGCTGATCGAGCGCCGCGACGCCGTCTTCCGCTTCGCGGATCGCGGCGCCGGTCGGTTCGAGCAGGCGCCTGAGCCCGAGGCGCAGGTCGGCCTCGTCGTCGACGATCAGGAGGGAGATGCCGGCAAGTTCACCCGAATCGCTCATGGCGCCACTCCGATCGGCCGACCCGCCGGGACCGCGACGCGGAAGCTGGCGCGGAACACCGTTCGTCCCGGCCGCGTCTCCTGCAGTTCGAGGCGACCGCCGTGCAGTTCGGCGATCCTGCGCGCGGTGGCGAGACCGAGTCCGGTCCCTTCACCGCGCGGCTTGGTGGTGAAGAACGGCTGGAACAGCCGCGGCTGCGCCGACGCCGGCACGCCGGGACCGTCATCGACGACATCGACCTCGGCGCGACCGCCGTCCACCCGCGAGGCAAGGGTCACCCGGCCGCCGCGACCGCCGCTCGCGATGGCCTGCAACGCGTTCATCACCAGGTTGACGAAGAGCTGGCGGACCTGCACTTCATCGCCGATCACCACGGGATCGGCATCCGCCAGCGACAGCTCGACGTCGACCTGCGCGCGCTTGCACAGCGGGCGCACGAAGCGCGCCGCCGCCTCCAGGGCGGAGTGCAGTGCCACCTCCCCCACTTCCGAGCTCGCGCCGGTGGTGTAGTCGAGCAGCTCCCGGATCGTGCGCCGGCAGGTCTCGGCGTTGCGCCCGATCCGCTCGACCGCCTCCTTGTGCGGCGAGTCGGCGGGCAGCGCCCCGTCGAGCAGTTGCTGGAACAGGCAGATCGCGGCCAGCGGATTGTTGAGTTCGTGCGCCATCACGGCGGCCACTTCACCCAGCGCCGAGAGCCGTTCGTGGTGGATCTGCCGCTCGTCCTGCTCGATCCGCTCGGTGACGTCGCGCGCGACCAGCAGACGGCCGGGGGGCTCGTCGACGGCCGCCGCCACCGGCACGGCATGCACCTCGAACGTCGCGCCGCCGACGTCGACGAGGCAAGAGCGTGAGCCCGCGCCCGGATGGAGCAGGCACGCGGCGCATCCCTTCACGCCACCGTCGAGGGGCGCCGCGCCGTCGCTGCGGCTGCAGCGATGGTGACTGACCAGCGCCGGACGCCTGGCCGGGTCGAGCAGCGCCGGCAGGAGCGGCGCCGCCGCCGCGTTCCGCAACACCACGTCACCCGCCGGCCCGACCACGATCAACGCATCGCGCATCGACGCGATCACGGCGTTCAGTCGGTCGCGCTCGATGACCAGGTCGCGCTTGCTGCGCGCCAGCGCGGCGCCGGCCTCCGCGATGCGGCGAGCCCGGTCGCCGAGCGCCTCGGCCATCGAGTTGAACGCCGTCGCCATGGCGCCGGTCTCGTCGGAGGACTCGACCGGCACCCGCGCGGCGAGGTCGCCCTCGGCAATCCGGATCGAGGCGCGTTGCAGCGCCGCGAGCGGCGCGACCAGGAACCGCATCGGAAAGAAGAGCAGCGCGCCCGACAGCGCCGCAAGGACGGCGCCGACCAGCAGGAAGCGGCTCTGCAAGCCCGTCACCGGTGCGAGCGCCGTCGCGGCGTCGACCTCGGAGTGCAACGTCCAGCCGTTGATCTCCAGTCGGAGCGCGCGAGCGAGGAGCGGCCTCGTTCCGGGCGCGCGGCGCGGCGGCGCCGACACCGGAACCTCGACGTTGGCGCGCCGCCCCGCCGGATCGACGAGATGCAGCGCGGCTGCGGTCGGCGGAGCACCCGGGGCTGCCGGATCGGCGCCCACCGCCCCACCGATCCGGGTCGCCGCCGCGGCGAGCCAGCCATCGAATGAGACGAACGCCAGCAGGCGCCCCAGTTCGCGCGTGCCGGCAAGGTCGCGGATCGGAACCGCGATCACCACGTGCTGCGCGTCGATGACGCGGTCGGGCTCGCGCAGGCCGCTGTGCGACGGCAGCTCGTCGGCGCTGGCGAACGCGGGGGCCATCGCCGCAACCGCTTCCTTCGGCGCATGGACCGCAACCAGCACCTTCCCGCCGGCGTCGAGGACGGCGAGATCCCGGAACGCCGCCACCAGCGGCAGCTTGTTGCGTGCGAGATAGTCCGCGAGCTCGGTCAGCGCCACGGCGGCGTTCGCCTCGGCGGCTCCCTCCGGCTGCCCCACCCGCTCGAGCCGATCGCGGATGTAGCCGTCGGAGGCGAAGTCCTGCGCACGCCGGGTCAGCAACGTCAGCGCATGGTCGAGCGCCTCCGCGTGCGACCGGCACTCGGCGTCGAGCCGCCGCAGGATCTCCGCCTCGATCGCGTTGCGCGCAGACGAGCTGACGATGGTCCCGCCGACGCCGAACGCCAGCAGGCAGACTCCGGCCACCAGGAGCGGCAGCTTGACGCGCACCGGCATCCAGTGGAGGGGGTCACGCATGGCGTCGGAAAACTCCCCGCGGAATCGACCCGTCTCATGCCGCAGCGCGCGGCGCGCCCCGGCACGAACACGGCACGGCCCCTGCTGGGGCGAGTGCCGCCCCCGCCGTGCTGCACTGCGGATTCAGCACGCCCCGTGCCGCGGTCCTCCCTTCGGAGTGCCCCGATGAAGCTGCTGCCCACGATCGAAGCCCCGCTCGGCGAGCCACGCGCGGTGCGCCTCGACGAAGCGGTCGCCTATCAGCCGGGCGCCGTCGTCAGTCGCTCGCTGGTCCGGCATCCCGCCGGCGGCGTGACGCTGTTCGCGTTCGCTGCCGGACAGGGGCTGTCGGAGCATGTGGCGCCGTTCGACGCACTGGTCCACCTGCTCGAAGGCCGTGCGCGAATCGTCCTCGGGGGCGTCCCGCACGAACTGGCCGCCGGGGATGCGATCCTGATGCCGGCGGGCCGCCCGCACGCGCTCACGGCGCTGACGCCGTTCAAGATGATGCTGACGATGATCCGTCCGGGCGAGGCAGCGCGGGTTCCAGGATGAGGTGGCGCCCACCCTTGCCGCGCTCGCGCAACCGTTCCCGATTTCTTCACCCCGACTGCGGGATCCTGCCCGGTGCATGACGACGACCCGATGCAGGCGGGCGGGCGCTGGAAGAGCCGGGCCGTGAGGCGGCCCGGGCAGCGGCGGCGGCGTGGGCCGCAACGCGTTCGCGTTGCCCCCTGGGGTCGAACGGGGTGACAGCTCGCGGCGACCCGGCGATACTCGCGCCCCGCACCACCCGGGCCGCCTCCGGGGTTGCGCCGCTGACCGCCATGGCCCGGAGCCTTCCATGCGCCCCCCGATTCGTACGACCGCGGCGCTCGCGCTGCTGCTCACTGCCGTCGTTCTCACGCCTGCCGCGCCCGCTCAGGTCGAGTTCCGCGAGACCGCCGGCGAGCGCGAATTCACCGGCGTCCTGATCGCGAAGCCGCGCCCGCTCGCGGAGTGGCTCGCGGCGGGAGCCGCTCCCGCCGTCGCGCGCGCCAACGTCGCCGCGGCGCGCCGCCTGCTCGCCGCCGTCGGCGTGCGCAGCTACATCGCGCAGACCGACGAGTCGCTGCTGCAGCTGCCGCCCGGGCGCGGCGAGAACGCCGTCGCCAACGAGCTGCTCGCCAGCGGGTTGTTCCGCTACGTGGAGCCCGACTGGCGCGTCTTCCCGATCGGCTGCCCGAACGACCCGGACCTCGGGTCGCAGTGGCATCACGATCCCGATCGCATGGATTCGTGCGTCGGTTGGGACTTCCACTCCGGCGGTCCCTCGGTGGTGGTCGGCTACTGCGATACCGGGCTCCTGCTGACCCACGAGGATCTGCAGCTGCACCGGCAGGAGGCGTACAACGCGGTCGACCAGATCTGGGAGTCGGCCGGCGGCCAGGTCGGCCCGATCCATCCGCACGGCACCTGGGTGACGGGCTGCGGCTCGGGCAACGGCGACAACGGCATCGGCATCGCCGGCGTCGGCTGGAACCTCGGCCACCGGATGCTGCGCGTCTCCAACTCCTCGAGCGGCAGCGCCAGCCTCTCCGTGCTGCAGCACGCGGCGCGCACTTCGATCGAGAACGGCGACCGGGTGGCGAGCGTCAGCTACAGCGGCGTCGACGCCGCTTCGAACCTGACCACCGCCAGCTACGTCAAGTCGATCGGCGGACTCATGGTCTGGGCCGCCGGCAACGATTCGCGCAACCTCACCTTCGGCGATCGCGACGCCGACGACCTGATCGTGGCCGGCGCCACCGACGAGAACGACAACCTCACCTCGTTCTCCGCCTACGGCGTGTTCGTCGACCTGACGGCGCCGGGCAACAACGTCTACACCACCGGCGACAGCGCCGACGACGACTACGACAGCGTCAGCGGCACGAGCTTCTCGACGCCGCTCACCGCCGGGCTGATCGCGCTGCTCTGGTCGTACGCACCACAGCTCACGCCCGACGAGGTCGAGGACCTGCTCAAGTCGGGGTGCGAGGATCTCGGCACCGCCGGGCTCGACGACACGTTCGGCTACGGCCGGATCGACGTGGCCGGCACGCTCGCGCAGTTGGCCCTGCAATTCAGCTATCCGAACGGGCAACCGGCCGAACTCGAGCTCACCGGCGGCACGACCGTCGCGGTCGACGTCGTCGCCGGCGGTGCCACGCCCGTGGCGGGCAGCGGGCTGCTGCACTTCGACGACGGTGCCGGCTGGCGATCCGTCGCGATGGCCGACCTCGCGACCGGCAGCTTCCTCGCCACCTTCCCGGGCCTTCCCGGCGCCGAATGCGGCGAGACGATCCTCTGGTACGTCACCGTCGACAGCAGCGACGGCACCACCCATTCGAGCCCGCTCTCCGGCGCCGCGGCGCCCTTCAGCGCGACCGGCACCCATCCCGGCTTCACCGAGACCACCATCGTCGACCTCGACTTCGAGACCGCGGTCGGCTGGACGGTCAACGACATCGGCGTGACCGACGGCAGCTGGAGCCGTGGCGTGCCGGTCGACGGCGATCGCGGCGATCCCGACGACGACTACGACGGCTCCGGCCAGTGCTGGGTCACCGACAACGTCGCCGGCAACAGCGACGTCGACGGCGGTCCGACGCAGCTGCTCTCGCCCGTCTACGACCTGCGCGGCCACCACGTCGTGCAGCTCTCCTACGCCCGCTGGTTCGACAACGACGACCGCGACGCGGATCGCCTCGACGTCGAGTTCTCCGCCGATGGCGGCACGACCTGGGTGCTGGCCGAGAGCGTCGGTCACTTCAACGGCTGGGTCCACGTCACCCACGACGTCGGCGCGCTGGTCGACCTCACCAGCACGTTCCGGGTCCGCTTCAGCGCCACCGACAATCCCAACAACTCGGTGACCGAGGCGGGTGTCGATGCCTTCCGCCTGGTCGGCACGTTCGTGCCGCTCAAGTTCGACGTCTCGCCGGAGCTGGTGGCCCTCGACGATGCGCTCGAGGCGAACCTCTGGACCGGCAAGCCGCTGGCGCAGTTGCTGATCGCGCTGACGGCGCTCGATGGCGTGCCGCTGGCCGTCCCGTTCGTGCTGGCGAACTTCGACGGCGCCGGGCGCTTCACCGCCAGCGACGTCGTCCCGAACGACCCCGGCCTCGTCGGCAGCGACTTCACCTTCACCGCCTGGGGCTTCGATCCGCTCGGCAAGCTGCGGATGACCAACGCGCAGGTGATCTCGGTCCGCTGAGAGCCGGCGTGGAGGGGCGCCGCGGCCGGCCGGCGCTCAGGACGCGATCGGCGGGCGGGCGTCGCTCGGCGCGAGGGTCGCCGTCGCGGGACGGCCGGACTCGTGGCCGTTGGCGCCCGGGACGCCGGTCAAGTGCGGGCCGGCGCCGGTCACCACCGGACCGAGCAGGCCGGTGAAGATCCGGTCGAGCGTGTCGACCAGCTCCGCGCGCGGGACGATGCGGTCGAGCTGCCCCTTCTGCTGCAGGAACTCGGCGCGCTGGAAGTCCTTCGGCAGCTTCTGCTTGATCGTCTGCTCGATCACGCGCGGACCGGCGAAGCCGATCAGCGCGCGCGGCTCGGCCAGCACGACGTCGGCGGTGGTGGCGAAGCTGGCGGTCACGCCGCCGGTGGTCGGATCGGCCAGCAGGGTGACGCAGAGGCCGCCTGCCTGCGCCAGCCGCGCCAGCGCGGTGCACGCCTTCGCCATCTGCATCAGCGACAGCGCGCCCTCGTGCATGCGCGCACCGCCCGATGCGCACACCAGCAGGAGCGGCAGATTGCGCTCGAGCGCCAGCTCGGCGGCGAGCAGCACCTTGTGCCCCACCACCACGCCCATCGAGCCGCCGAGGAACTCGAACTCCATCGCGCCGAAGGCGATCTCGCGCCCGCGGATCCGTCCGGTGCCGATGACGATCGCGTCGCGGCGGCCGGTCTTCTTCTGCTCGTCGGTGAGCTTCTTCGGGTAGGCGACGCCCTTCGACACGAAGCCGAGCGCGTCGATCGCTTCGAGGTCGGCGGCAACCTCGCGGAACGACTCCGGGTCCAGCAGCGAGTCGATCCGCTCGGCCACGCTCATGCGGAAGTGATGGCCGCACTTCTTGCAGACCTTGCGCGCCTCGAGGAGCTCCTTCTGGAACAGCATCTCCTCGCAGACGTCGCACTTGGTCCACAGCCCCTCGGGCATCTCCTTCTTGCGGAACCGCATCCACCCCATCGATCGGGCTCCTGGTCGCGTGCCTTGAAACCGCGCTCAGCCGGCGCGGCCGGCGCTGGCCG
>Ga0194131_10008306_pt1 | contig 13569 bp, 31 predicted proteins | sample TA2KigO120mmetaG_FD_148631 | JGI IMG/M metagenome (GOLD analysis project Ga0194131, IMG submission 148631) | Freshwater microbial communities from Lake Tanganyika, Tanzania - TA2015053 Kigoma Offshore 120m | ecosystem: Environmental > Aquatic > Freshwater > Lake | place: Tanzania: Lake... | reverse complement strand
GTGTCAGCGACCAGGGCGCGAGCGCGCGGGATCGGCGCGAGCGTCCGGAAGCCCAGCGCGCGCTCGATCTGCGCCGCAGCGGCGACGATGTCGCTGCGCTCCTGGACGAACGGCGCGGCCGGCGTCGGGATCGGTGCCGCGGACGACTTCTCGGCCGCCATGATCCCGACGCCGGTCCCCGCGGGACGGGTTCCCGCGCCGGGCGCCGCGTCTTCGCGCCCGGTTTCCTTCACGGTCAGACCGTCGCGTCGACCGCGGCCGACGACGACAGGCGCGGATAGCGCAGGACGAAGTCGCCGACGATCCGCTGCTGCGTCTGCTGGATCGTCTCGTTCGGCAGCTTCAGGCCCAGCAGGATTTCCGACCGCGGGCCGATCGGGCCGGTCAGCTTGACGGCGGTCGTGCCGCTGCGCTTCAGCTGCTCGAAGACCTTCTCGACGAAGGCGTTCATCAGGTCGCGCCGACGTGCGGCGCTGTCCGCGGCGGATGCCGGCTTCACGGTTGCAGTTGCCATGGTTCAGGTTCCCCCTTGTTCGGACGCGCGAACGTGCGCGCCCTGGTCATCGCATCCAGACTTCGAGCGGTTCCGCCGGCGGGACGTCCGGCCAGGCATCGAGCTTCGGCCCGACATGGCAGAAGCAGGACGGCTTGCCGATCCAGTCGCAGGGCGGGTCGTGCTCGCAGCGCCGGCGGACCGACGCGACGAACTGGTGCCCGTCCGGGCACTGGTAGCCGCGCAGCCGGCAGTTGTCGTCGTGCGCGTGCCCGTTCGAAGCGTAGCCGAAGCCGACCAGGGTCCGCGTCTCGGCGCCCTGGTAGCGCAGCGGCTTCTCGCAGGTCGGGCAGACGCCACGCGCCAGGCGCTCGACGTGCTCGGCGGGCACGCCGCGGGTCGGCGGCCCGGACCGGATCACGGGCTCGGTCTTGATCGGCGCAAACGTCTTCGGAATCGGGATCGTCGTCGTGAACCGCTCGCGCACGCGGACCGCCTGCTGCCCGGTCGCGAACACGGGCTCGTCGTCGTCCGGCGGGATCATTGCGCGGGATGCTTCGCGCAAAAGCCCTCGCGCCATGGGCGACCAGGCTTCCGCCGTTCCTCGGCGTTGCGGCAGTCGGCGCATCGCGCGTGATGGTAGCAGGCCGCGGGCGACGACCGGCGGCAGCCGTCGCAGTTCGGCAGCGGGCCGTAGTCGGCGGCGATACGCTCGGCGATCTTCTCGGTCGTCAGGGCTTCGGCGAGCAGCCGCTGCACGTCCGGGTCGTCCTTCGCGCCAGGGAGCCGCGCGAGCAGCGTGCCGACGAGCGCGGTCAGCGCCGCGACCTGCTGCGACAGCACGTTCGCCAGGACGAAGCCGAACACGACGTCGTCCCGCCGAAGCGGCGTCTGCGCGAGCGACGCCGCTTGCTTGTTCGCGGCCCGCAGCGTTGCGGCCAGGGTCGCAGCCGCGGCGCTCGCGATGCGCTCGTCGAAGCCCAGGGACTCGCCCTGCGCGAGCAGCGCCGCCTTCGCGGCCGCGGCCGCCGCCTCGATCTGCTCGTCGGTCAGCATGTCAGCCCTTCGCCCAAGAGCGTGACCATCAGAAGCCCAGGCCCAGGGACGCGGCGACCTCGGCCACGTCGCCCTCGACCAGGTAGCCGTCCGGGTTGCTGTCGCCCAGGCGGACGATCGTGCGCGGCGGGTCCGCCGCGGCGCCGTCCGCGCCGCGCACGGCGCGCAGCGAAACGCGCGCCTGCGCGCTGTACCAGAGCACGGCGCCCTCGACGAGCGCGAGCGCGCGCAGCGTCCCGTTCGGCGCAGCAGGGCTCGACCGCTTCGGTTTCTCGTCTGCCATCAATCCCCCTCGATGCACCAGCCGCCGTCGGCATCGAGCGCCAGCAGGCGCGGCTTCGGTGCGGGTTGTGGCCGCAGATCCCAGCGGGCGAGTCCGCCGCGACCGATGCGGTCGAGGTCTTCGAGCACGGCGCCGACGTCGATCGACGGGCCGTAGATCACGCGCGGCCGCCTCGATGCGGTCCGCCTGCGTCACGGCTTCGCGATGATCTGCGCCAGCGCGGCCTCGCCCTGGATCACGTCGCCCAGGACCTCGGTCCGCTTCGCGCGCTTCGCGTCGATCTCGGCGTCGATCTTCCCGGCGAACGCGAGCCGGGCCGACGCATCCATCGGGTCGCGCGCCGGCGCGAAGTAGACGCCCTCGGGGTCGTCCCGGTAGTCGACGACGTCGAGCGACTGCGGCGCGCCCGCCTGGTCGGTCGACACGCGCAGGGCGAGGCCCAGCGGGTGAAAGAACCGGCGGTTCGCTTCCTGCAGGTAGCCGCCCTCGATCAGGTCGGCGAGCGGCATCAGGACATGCGGCATTGACTTCCCCCTTCCTTCCGTAGGGCGCGAGCCTTCGCGCGCCCTCAGTTCAGGCGGCCGCGGATCTTGCGCAGGTCGACGCTCGGCGAGACGACCTGGATGCCCTCGCCGCGCTTCGACGCCTCGGTCTTCTCGACGTCCTGCGCCGTCATGCCCAGCGCGCGCAGCACGGGCTCGGGCAGGTTCGCCGTCCCGCCGATCTGCATCTGCAGACCGGCGCCGATGCCGAGACACGCGGCGCCGACTTGACGGCGCAGGCCGGCGACCTCGGCGAGCAGCTGGTTCACCATCGCCGTCAGCTGCTGGACCGGGTCGATGTCGCGCACGACGCCGCGGCGGTCGGACTCGGCGACGATCTCGTTCACCTTGCCCTCGTTCAGTTCGCCGGCGGTCTGCAGGCAGCCGATGCACTCCCCGAACAGGTCGATCGCCAACGCCTGGTCGGACGCGAACGGGACCTTGACCGATGCGTTCGGGCAGCCCTCGGTCGGGCAGCGAACGGGCGGCTTCTCTTCGGGCGCAGCTTCGGCCGCGGGCGTCGTCTCGTCGTCGGGCACTTGGCACCTTCCCTTTTTGCGGGCGCGTCTTTCGCACGATCGCGCCCTGCTGTCCAGTCGTTTCGCTATTTGACCACCGCGCCCAGGCCGATCGCCGTCAGCTGCTCGGCCAGCACGCGGTCGACGATCGGATCGACCTCGACCGAATAGACCGCGGTCGCGCTGCCATGGCCCAGGTGGACATCGTCCGCGGCGACGGCGTCGGGCGCGGGCTCGCGGTCGGCGTCGCTTTCCAGCGCGCTTCGAGCCACTTCGCCGGGCGATAGACCCAGGTCCGCGCGCTCGCGGGACTGACGCAGTCGGGATCGCCTTCGCACTTCTCGCGCACGCGACCGAGCCCGATCGTGCAGGGCGCGATGCCGGCGACCGGCGCGCCCGCGGCCCTGAAGCGCGCGCAGACCGCGGCGTCGTCCGACGCCATCTCGACGCGCCCGGTCCGCGCTTCACCGCGCGCGATCGTCGCCCAGAGCGACGCGGCGGCGAGCAGCGCGCCCGCGGTTGCGTAGATCAGGAAGCGTCCCCCATGCATCGCGCGATCGTTCCGCATCGGTCCCGTCCCCCTTTCACGGTCGGCGCGTGACCCATGCGGTCGCGCCGACCATCGCGAGCGCGACCGCGGCGACCGCGCCGACGATCGCGTATTCGCAGCCATCGAAGACCATCGCCGCAACGATCATCAGGGCGATCAGCAGTTCCATCGACGTCAGCCCTCGTCGTCTTCGCCCGGTCCCGCGGCCTGCTTGAACACGAGCGCGTGAACGTCGACGATCGACAGCTTCTCGCCGTCGGCGCCGGTGATCTCGCGCCGCTTCGGCACGACCGCCTTCACCAGGTCGCGCAGCGCCTGGAAGCCATGCTCGTCGTGCCAGGGATGCGTCCGGTCGAAGGCGACCTTCGCCATCGCCCGCAAGCTGCGGACCGACAGCGTGTCCATCAGCTTCGTGACGTTCTTCCGCGGCCGCCCGCGCCCGTGCATCAGGGCGACCTGGTTGCCCTTCGCGAACTGCGTCGCCTTGCCCGCCTCGACCAGGTCGGGCGCCGCGGCCGCGCGCGTGCGCCGGTTCGCCGCGCAGCGGTCAGCGCACGCGATCGTGTCGACGCAGGCCCAGCCACGCGAGTCCGCCTGCAGGTCGACGCCGGGCGCGCCCATCGCCGCGCAGCGGTAGCAGTCGACCCGCACGACCGGCGCCCCTGGATCAGCAGCGAGCCCGCCGTCATCCGACATGGCAGCCCCCGTGCGCGCCCTCTTTCACGTTCGCATCGTTCATGCGCGCGCCGTTACGCTCGTCGGCGTGCGCGGTCAAGGTCACTTCCCCAGGCGACGCGCGCTGCGTTCGTGCGCTCACCAGCCGCCGACGAGCTTCCCCAGACGGTTCATCGCGAACTGCGTCCCGGCGTTCGTCGTCGCGCCGTTCTCGACGCTGCGCCGCCAGCGCCATTCGGCGATCGTCGCCTGCTCGAAGGCGGCGCGCGTCCAGGGCGCGAGGTCCAGGTCCCGCCCGTCCGGGTCCGGCCAGAAGGCGAGTCGCTCGCCTTCCGGGAACTTCTCGGCGGCGCGGTAGACCGCCGACGTCGGCGCGCCCGTCTCGGCGTCGAACAGCGCCGAGACGAGCCGGAACGACATCGAGCGGAACGGCATCGGCGCGTTCCGCTCCGTCCTGGCCCATGGTCCCGGTTCCTTTCCCATTTCTGCTTCCTGGTGATCGCCCCGACGACTGCTGCGCACGACGGCGAGCACGTCCGCGGACGGTCCTTGTTCCGGTCGCTGCCGGCGACGCGGCCGCCGCAGCCGGGCGCCGCGCAGGGCGCCCAGACGTAGCGGGTGCCCCGCGCCATCAGGCTGGCGCGGCCGACTGCGCTTCGAGCCGCGCGACGACCTTGCGGACCTCGGCGTCGAGCCCGCCCGGACCCTCGCCGTTCCGGAAATGGTCGTGCTCGACGCCGATCGCGAAGCGTTCCTCCGGTCGCAGGTACTTCGCGACTGCGAACCAGATCCGGCGTGCCTTCGCTTGCGACGTCCGATGCGAGCAGCGCGCCGCAGCGCCGTAGCGGCGCAGCGCGGTTGCGAGCGTGTTCGCGTCCATGTCCCCCGCCCCCCTTCGTCCTGGTCCTGATCCGATTTTGCGGGAAAAGTCATCCTGCCCGCCTAGAGCCGGCGTCAGCTAGCCGGCGGCACCTGGCGCGCGACGAGCGCGTCGAGCACGCGGATCGCGAGCTTCGACGGCTTTGAATGCCCGTTTTCCCAGCGGTTCACGGTCGAAACGGTCACGTCGAGCGCGCGTGCCATCTCTTCCTGCGTGTAGCCCAGGCGGTCGCGCAGCTGCGCCACGGCGAGCGCCGTCCATTCCTTGCCCATGGTTCCCCCTCTCAGGCGTGTTCCCAGACCCAGCCCAGGGCGGAAAGCTCGTCGCGCGCAGCATCGCAGGCGGCGTCGAGGTCTTCGCGCGTCGCGAACTCCTGCTCGTCGCCGACGCCGGCGACCGTGCGCAGCAGGAAGAACGCGGCGCCGTCGTAGGCGAGCAGCAGCGCCGCGCCGACGTCCCCTTCGCCGTTCATCCGCGCGCGCCAGCCGGCGGCGCCTTCGAGCAGCCGTCGTGCGCCCATCTACTGGCCCCCGTCCTGGTCCGCCTTGACCAGCGTCACGGTCCCGTCGTCGCTCTTGAACGCGCCGGGCTTGCGCTTCCAGACCGTGTCGGCGTCTTCCCAGGACGCGCAGATTCGCGCGCCGGGCGCGTCGCCGACGGCGACCGACTCGCGCGCGGCGCGCCAGCTGCGGAACGGACCGTCGCGCACAACGCCCGACTTCCCGTAGGTCGCGTGTCGCAGCTTCGGGTGATCGTGCCCGAACGTGACCGACTCGCGCTGGACCCAGAACAGTTCGACCTGCGCGCGCCCGTCGAACTCGCGCGTGCGCGGCTTGCGCGGTTCGACCAGCGGCGCGCTCGGCCGCGGCGCGGGCGCCGGGATCTCGCCGGCCAGGATCGCGGCGCGGCGCTGGTCGCGGCGGACCTTTTCGACGCGCGTGCGTCTGCGCTTGCCCATCAGACGCCCATCCGCTTGCGCTCGCGCTTCCCGGGCTTGATCGTGACCGCAGCGCCGTTGCCCAGCGGCAGCGTGCGCGGCGCGGCGAGCCCGAACTTCTTGCCCGGGCGGTTCACGTTGTAGCGCGGGTCGTTCACGTCGACGATCTCGACGAGCTTCCCGTCCTGCCAGGCGTAGAGCTTCCGATGCGCCTTCACTCGTCCCCCTTTGAGTAGTCGGCCCGGATCGGGCCGACCGCGCGATGCGTGCGGTCGTGCCGCACGCGCAGTTCCGGACCGTCGCTGGAGACGTTCCCGTGTTTGTCGACCCAGCGTCGCAGCATCACTTCCCTCGCTTTGCGTCGAGCCGACGCAGCGCCGTCGCCTGGCGAACCGTCCGCACGGCGGACAGGATCGTCGGCCAGCGCGAGCGCGGATGCCGCAGCAGCGCCTCGATCACGCGACCCGTGTCGGGATGCGTCGCCGCGATCGCAAGCCGGATCGCCATGGCCTGCGCCTCGACCGCGTCGAGCCGCGCGGCTTCAGGCGTCGGCCCGGTCCGCTTCTCGGTCTTCGCCTTCTCGTCCGCCATGCTCCCCCCGCAGCCGCTCGATCTCGGCGACCAGGCGTGCCGCGACGCAGTTCGGGATGCGCCCGCGGCGGCAGTTCGCGTTCGCGTGCTCCAACTGCGTGCGCGTCGCTGCGAGCAGCTGGTCGATCGACTCGCCGTGCGCGTCGCAGCCGGGCAGGTCGGAATGCCGCCAGCCGGGCTGCGCCTGCGCCTCGTCCGGCGTGCGCCTGCCGAAGAACTGCAGCCCGGCGAGCCCGGGCGCTGGCACTAGGACGCGCACGGTCGGGTCCGGCGTGCTCTCGGACACGAAGCCCAGCTGCGCCGCCGTCTCGATCGCTTCCGCCCAGGCCCATGCCTCGCACGTCTCGCAGGCGTGATCGCGCGCGTTGCTCGCCCAGACGACCGTCGAGCCGATCGCGATGCAGCCGATCAGGCCGCGCGGTTCTCCGCTCGCCTCGTCGATCAGGCGGACGACGCGCAGGGTCCAGGTCACGACGCGCCGTCCGCCGCGAGACGCGCGCGCGCTTCGGCGCGACGCTCCAGCGCCATCAGGCCGCGCACGACGGCGTGAACCAGGTCGTCGTCCGGGCCGGGCTCGGCGTTCGCGCCGGCGTTCGCACGCGCAGCGTGGATCGACATGCGCGCGACGTGCAGCGCGACCGGCTGCCCGCGCCAGGCGTCGCCCTTCGACGGGCGCTTCTCGATCATCATCTGGCGGATCTCTTCGAACGCGCGCGGGAACGGCAGCGCGCCGCCGGCGGGATTCTCGAAGCGTGTCACGGTCACGGTGTCGCCGGGCACGACCGCGAGCAGGACCGGGCCGGCGAGCGTCTTCGGGTCTTCCGGCAGGCGCCCGTCGTGTCGGTCGGTCCAGCTGCGGATCGAACCGTCGTCGCGCAGCCAGACCAGGTCGCCCGGCTTCGGCGGCGTGACCGGCAGGTCGGTCATCGGCGGGACCAGGACCGCGCCGGCGTTCGGGTCGTAGCCGTCGGGCGTCGTCGCCCAGGTCACTTCGAGCCAGGCGTCGCCGCGCGCCTCGACGCTGCGAATCCAGGCGAACTCGGGCACGCCCAGCGGGCGCAATACGACTTGCTGCACGCGATCACGCCTTCGGCGGCACATGTCGCGCGCCGCGGATCTCGCGCTGCACCTGGACGTGCGCGCTGCCGTCGTCCAGGTGCCCAACCTCCAGCACGCGCAGGCGCGTCGAGCGTTCGACGGCGCGCTCGACGTAGACGCGCACGACCTCGTTCGATGCGTCCTCGTCGCGGCGCGAGCCGTGGAAGTCGTAGTAGCGGTGTCCGCCGACCGGCGCCGGCAGCGGCAGCGCGTAGACCTCGACGGGCGGGTCGTTGTCGCCCAGGTCGGGATCGACGAACGTCACCTGAAGACCATCGAGCGAACGCAGAACGACGCGCACGGAACGAAGCCCCTTCCTCGCGCCCTGGTCAGGACGCCTTGCCGCGCGCGACGTCGACCGTCAGCGTGCGCCCTTCGACCTCAACGCCCTGCAGGCGGCGCCAATGGCCAGACGGATTCGGGTAGGTATCGACGGTGACGAAGCCGTAGCCCTTCGACTTGCCGGTGTCGCGATCGAAGATCACGCGCCCCTCGGTTACGGTTCCCACCTTCTGGAACAGCGCCTTCAGGTCGCCATCTGCCCAGGCATACGGGATGTTCGAGACATAGAGCTTGACGACGGTCGATTCCTGCTGCGGCACGTTGCCCCCTTGCGTTCGCGGAAGTTGCGAGCACGAAGCACGGGGCACATAATCTGCGATCGTCATAGTCGGTGCGGGCACTTAGAGCGCCGCAGGTCCGGGCGTCAAGGACACTTCGCCCGGACGGCGCGCAGGACCTTCGCCCGCGCGCGCCGTCCGGGATCGCCCCCGCATCCCCCCGCAGCATTCAGTCGCCGTCGCCGTCCCCTTCGACGGCGGCCAGCTGTTCCAGAATCGCGATCGCCTCGTCGGCGACCGGGTCGGCGTTCGGCTCGACGCCCAGCGCCTTGCAGTTCTCCAGGTAGGCGAGCCGCGCGAGCGCGCGCTCCTGCAGTTCGCCGACCGCCTGCGCGGCCTCGTCGAACTGCGCCTGCTCGGCCGCCTGCTGCTCGCGCGTGCGCTCGATCTGGTCGAGGTCCGGCGCCCAGGCGGCCAGGCGGTCGGCGACGACGTCCGCGCGCGACTTCACGTCCGACACGGTCACCCCTGCGGCGCGGGCGGCGCCGGCGCCGTCTTCTGCCGCGGACGACGCGACATCAGCGCCGCGGCCGCGGCCGCGTTCACGAACGCCTGCGCGCCGGCGGACAGCTGCCCGTCCGGGTAGATCAGCCGCGCCTGGACCGCGACCTTCAGCGCCGTTCCCGCTTCCAGGAACGTCAGGCCGCACGACGCTGCGACCAGGCCGACGAACGGGTCGTTCGCCTTCGCCGGGTTGAACAGCTTCGACCAGCAACGCTGCAGGACCTGGCGGTCGTCGTCGTCGGGCTCGCCCTCGATCGGCAACTCGAACGCCGGCGCGACCAGCGGCCAGCACGCGATCACGCGCGCCAGCCGGTCGTCGCGGTCGGCGAGCGCCAGGTGCGCGGCGCGAAACTTCGCGTCGACGTCGCGGATCGTCGCGATGCGATCGAGCCAGGCGGCGCGCCAGTTCGGCTTCGCCGCGGCGGGCTCGTCCGGCATCGCAACGAACATCCCTGCGCTGACGGCGGGAAGATCGGCGGCGGGAACCGCAGCGGGCGTCGGCTGCGGTGCGGGCGCAGGCGCCGCAGCGATGTAGTCGGGCACGTCTACTGCCATCGGCGTTTCCTCTCAGCTGGTGCCGGCTTGCGCCGCCAGCGGTCGCGGTCCTGGCACGTTTCCATGTGCGAGCGCAGGTCCTTGTTCGTCACGTCGAACGGCATCCGCGCTCGCGCGTAGCGAATCGCGGCGTCGGTCGCATCGAGGATGATCGACCCGCGCTCGCCATGCAGCCAGACGACGGAACGTCCGCACGACTTGCAATGCGAAATCGGGTCACGACGTCGACCCGTGCCACGGTCAGCCTTGCGGCCCTGCTGCGGTGCCATGGTTCCCCCCGCTGCGGATTGCCTGCTGAACCTTGTTCGCTTCCTGGCGCGAGAAGACGAGCGCCGACACGAAGACGAGCACGCCGCCGATCACGAACAGCGAGCCCGCCAGGAAGCCCGACAAAACCGCCATCCGCGCGAGTAGCTGCTGCGTCTCGGGATCGAAGAACTGCGCGCGTGTCGCGATGACCGCGCACGCGCCGGCGAGCGCGGCGATCAGCCCGAACAGCGACGAGAAGGCGAGCGCGCGCACGTTCGCCTGCGCACGCAGGATGTCGTCGGGCGTCATCGTCTGCGCTTCCTCGCGCGCTGTAGCTCGCGCACGTCGAGCGCCAGGTCGCGGACCTGGTCTTCGAGCCCCGCGATTCGCGCGCCTGCGTCTGCGGCGCGCCGGTCGCACGCGCGCAGCCGGTCGGCCGCGACCTGGAACAGCCGGTCGTGCTCGCCGACGATGCCCTCCAGGTTGAAGGCGAAGTTCAGGAGGCGCTTCGACGCCTCGTCAAGCTCGACCGTGTGCGCCGGGAAGCAGCAGGTCAGCCGCGCATCGTTCTGGCATGGCCGGCAGTCCTGCTCGTCGGCCGCGTCCGGCGAATGCACGGGCGCGGCCTGCTCGACGACCTCGACGGGCGTCGGGCTCGGCGCTGGCGGCCTAATCCCCTGCCCACTCGTCAGCCAGACGAGCGCGACGATCAGGCCCGATCCCAGCGCCATGCCGACCAGGTTCCGGGTGATGCGAGCGGTCAGCTTCACTCGCCCGATGCCGCCTGCGTCTCGCCGACCGACGCGAACATCGCGCGCTGCTTCTCGGCGTCCGTCATCGGGCGCGACTGCACGACCGTCCCGAAGTCGAGCCGGACGAGGTTCATCAGGGCGCGCGCGTTGTCGGCGACCCATTCGCAGGACACGGGCCGAAGCTCGCGCCCGGTCTGGATCACGTCGACCAGCTTCCCGATCTGCTCGTCGAGCCCTTCGATCCGGTCCTTGAATTCCTTCGCCGTGTCCTTCTTTCGCTGCTCGACGTCCGCCTTCTCGGCGAGCAGCTTCGCCTGCTCCTGCCCGCGCTCGCGGACCTCGTCGTCGGTCAGGTCGAACGGAAGCTCGACCGTCGTCGTCTTCGCCATGGTTCCTTCCCCTTTCAAGACAAAAACTGCGCCGCGATCAGTTCGACGGCGCGCCCCTCGGTCATCTCGGGCTGCGAGGCCCCGTCCCGCAGCGCCGTCAGCGCGCGCTCGAAGACCTCGCGCTGTTCCTTCGTGACCCGGATCGGCGGCACGCCGGCGCCGCCGCGCTCGTTCCCATCGGGCGGCGGGTCGTCGTCCTGGATCAGGAGCTTTTCCAGTTCCTCGTCGGTCCAGCCCAGGTCGCGAATGATCGGGTCCTCGCCTGGCGGCGTGTGCGACAGCGATTGCAGCTGGTCGACGAGCACGACCGGGTCGAAGTCGGAAAGCTCGGCGGTCCGGTTGTCGGCGAGCGCGAACGCGCGCCGCTTCCGATCGTCGAGCGTCGTGCGAACAATGTCGACCTCGCGCCAGCCAAGCTGCTGCGCCGCGACGAACGTGCCGTTGCCGGCGACGATCACGCCTTCGAGGTCGACGACGATCGGCTTCTGCTGCCCGAACCGCTTCAGCGAGCGCACCAGCGCGCCGATCGAGGTCGCCGGATGACGGCGCGCGTTGTCGGGATCGACCCGCAACGTCTCGATCGGCACTCGTTCGACCCGCATCATCCCATCCCCTCGACCAGCTGCGCCGCCAGTTCTTCGACGCGCCGGGACAGGTCGTCGACCCGTTCGGCCAGCGCGTGAAGGCGGGCGCCGGTTACACTATCTGCTGCGGCATCGTCAAGCGCATTCGCCTCGTCGAGGTCTTCGAGCGAGCGCAGGACCGCGATCAGGTCGACGCGCACGCGCCGCAGGTCGTCGCGCCAGGCTTCGCGCGCGGCCGCTTCCCGGCGCGCGGTTTCGGCCTCGACGTCCGCGCGACTCGGCGCGACGTATTCGATCGCGACCGGCGCATCGAGGATCGCCGACACGCGGGCCGCGAGCCGCTGCACCAGGCGCTGCATCGCTGCTGCGTCGCGCATCAGAGCCCGTCCGGAATCGCCGGCGGCGACGCCCGGGCGCGCAGGCGCTGCGCCATGACGGCAAACAGCCGCGCGTCGCGCGGGCGGACCTGCGCGCGCTCCAGGGCGCCCATCGTCACGACGTCGATCCCCAGGGCACGCGCCGCGGCGCCCAGGCCCAGCGAACAGTCGTAGATCCGGACGTGCCGCAGCTGGTCGGCTTCCGGCGTGCGCTCCCAGGCGTCGACCTCGATCACGTTCGCGCCCGGGCAGGCGAGCGCGGTCGTCTTGCCGATCGGCGGGACCTCGACCAGATCCCAGGCGGCGCGGTCAACTTCGGAAATCGGCATGGTTCAGATCCCCTCGGGCAGAGCTTCGACCAGGTCGAGCGCGCCATGCTTGTCTTCGATCGGCGGCGCCGACGCGGGCACGGCCGCGGGCTTTGCCGGTCCTGGCGATAGGTCCATCGTCGGGCGCCGCCGGTGCGCGTCGAGCGTGCCCGGCGGCCCGGCGACCTGGACCGTCGCGCCGCCCGACAGCGTCTTCGTCAGGACCAGGTCCGCGAGCAGGTCCGCGACCTGGTCGTTCGTCAGCTGCGCGGTCGCCGGCGCGAGCGCGCGCAGTTCCGCCTCGACGAACACGGCGCGCCCGCTCGCGAGCCGGGCCGCGATCGCCGGCGTGCGCGCGACGTACCAGACCAGGTCGCCGCCGTCGTGCGCGAGGCCCGGGCGCTCGAAGCGGACGGCTTCCCATTGCCGCCCGGCGGGCATGTCCTCGCCGACGCGGAAGACCTCGAGGCGCGCGCCGTCCTCGGACACGGTCAGAATCGCGGTCAGCGGCACGTCAGAAGTCCCCCGGGATCGCTTCGACCGGCGGCGCCGCGGGCGCGATCGGCGCCTGCGCGGCGGCGGACTCGTAGCGCGTGTCGGGCGCGGCGTCGTCGTAGTCGTCGACGACCTCGCGCAGCAGGTAGTTCTTGCCGACGAACTGGCAGTTGAACGCGCCGAGACGCCCGCCGCGGTTCTTCGCGACGATGACCTCGACCGGACGGACCGGCGCCGCCATCATGTCGTCCGGCGTGTGCATGAACACGATCAGGTGCGCGTCGTGCTCCAGCTGCCCGGACTCGCGCAGCGATGCCAGGGTCGGCTTCTTCCCGGGCTCGGTCGGTCGCGTCAACGACGAGAGCGCGATCACGGGAATGCGCTTCAGCTTCGCAAGGTTTTTCAGGTCAGCCGAAATCGACTCGATCTGCAGCCGGCGGTCGCGTTCCTTCGGCGGCGTGACCAGCTGCAGGTAGTCGAGCACGACGATGTCGGCCGCGTGAACGTCGACCAGGCGTGCCAGGTTCGGCGTCGACAGCGGGCGGTCGAACATCCGGATCTTCCCCGGGATCTGCTCCAGCCGGCGGATCGCCGACACGACGTCGGGCTCGTCGCCCGTCGAGCGCCCGTCGAGCCAGTCGGCGTCGATCTCGCCTTCGGCGGCGATCAAGCGCATCGCCGTCTCGACGTTTTCCATTTCGAGCCCGACGTAAAGCGCATTTTTCCGCATCATCGCGGCTTCCTTGACGATCTGCACGCCCAGAACGGATTTGCCCATGCCGGGCCGCGCGCCGATGTACGCGAGCGTCCCGGGCCGCCAGCCGCGCCCGTTCAGCAGGCGGGTCAAGGTCGGCAGCGGCGTGCGGATGCGGAAGTCGTCCGGGCGCTTCTGCTGCTCGCGCCAGCGCGCGAGCACGGTCGCGAGGTCTTCGGCGATCGGGTCTTCCGGGTCCTGCCCGTCGACCTCGACCTCGCCGCGGCCGCGCGTGCGCGCGACCGACCGGACCGTCGTGTCTAGTTCGCGCAGCGGCAGCGGCGGATTGCAGGCGCGCGCGAACGGTTCCATGACGGTCAGCACGACATCGACCGGCATCTGCTTTGCCAGGAAGTAGC
>Ga0194131_10008305_pt1 | contig 13572 bp, 8 predicted proteins | sample TA2KigO120mmetaG_FD_148631 | JGI IMG/M metagenome (GOLD analysis project Ga0194131, IMG submission 148631) | Freshwater microbial communities from Lake Tanganyika, Tanzania - TA2015053 Kigoma Offshore 120m | ecosystem: Environmental > Aquatic > Freshwater > Lake | place: Tanzania: Lake... | reverse complement strand
AGGAGTGCTTTGCCCTTGCGGCTCGGATTCTTTTTGGAAGGGTGCGCCATAAAAGGGCATTATGACCGCCGGCCTGGAAGACCGCAAGTCTTCAAACGGTTGGCCCTGACGTACCGGTGCCTCCCGCAGTGGTCTGTCGTGTGGCGCAGGCTGCCGAGTCTGCCGTATCGCCGACGGCCCGGCGGCCCGGCGGGTGAAGAACGAGGCCCCTCCATTCTTTCCACGCGCGTGGTTTCGTTCGTCGCCCCGCAGGCTGGGCAGCCTGCGCTACAGCAGACAGGGCTGTCTGCGTTACCAAGACAACGCGGTGCTCCGAACGGACGTTCCATGGAGCACGAATTAGAACCGCAGGGCTGCCGCGGCAAGGGTTCCATTCGCCCTTCATGAGCCGCCCGCTTTCAACGTTGGCCCAGCGATGCGCTTGGGGGATCGCATGGGGCGGCCTGGTTTTGGCGGGGATTCTTTTTTGGCGGTCACACACTCCCCAAAATGGCTCGGCGTCCATTGGCCCGAAGCAGTCCGATCCTGCGGCGAGGGGTGCCGTCACGCCGGAGTTCGCCAGGCAACTGGAGCAACTCGAAGCGCGCGAGCGGCACTTCGACGAAACGCTCTGGAAACCCGAACTCGTCGCCCAGCAGCACGGCCAGGTCATCGAAGCGTTTTGGGACTCGGTCAACCGATCCACGAACAAGCTGGCCGCCTTGGCCCGCCTGGAGTTCGCGACCCTCGACATGCCGGTCTTCCATCCGCCCCGGGCGGCTCCGCACTCCATTCAGCTCCATTTTCCCTCGGGAAAGCCGCGGACCATTGGTGTGGAGCAATGGCCTGCGTTTCTGGAACGCTGGCGGATCGAGGGCTGGGCTTTGCTGCAGGTCGAGTTCAGGCATCTTCGGTTTAGGCCGGAAACCGAAGCGGCTCCAGCGTCGAGCGAGTTCTATTTTTCGGCCCACTTGGTTCATGGAAGCGGGATGGCACGGGCGAGCTTGGAAGGTCCGCTTCGGCTCGCGTGGGCCAAGTCGGGTTCCAGCTCCCCGGCTCCGGGGATCCAGAACATCGATGCGTCACGCTTGTCACTGGCGACGCGCCAGGGGCCGGCGGCTTTTCAGCTCCATTGGCAGGACCGGCTGGCCCCGCCGAGGAACGCGTATTCGATCGATCCCCTGCTCGTGTTCGACTTGGACGAGGATGGATATTCCGAAATTATGCTGGCGAATTTGAACCTTGTTTATCGACGGCAAGCCGATGGCGGTTACCTTGGAGGTTCTTTATGCGCGCACGCTCCTGGGCTCATGGCTTGTGCCTTGCTGGGCGGATTCAACGGTGACGCGTTCGTGGATTTGCTGGTTTTGGGCGATCGCGGCCTGATGTTGTATTCCGGCGATGGATCGCCCCGGTTTGACCAGCCTCCCCGCCTCGTGTGGCCGGCCCCGGCCGAACTCAAACACGCGATGGCGATGACGAGCGGAGACGTGGATAGCGACGGCGACGCGGATCTTTTCATCGCCCAGTATCGTGTGCCTTACGAGGAAGGCTCCATGCCCACACCCTTTGACGACGCCAATGACGGACACCCCTCGTTCCTGCTGATCAACGAGGGGGCCGGGAGCTTTCGCGAAGCCACGGTCTCCGCGGGATTGGGCGCCAGGAGGTTTCGACGAACCTACAGTGCCTCTTTCACCGATCTGGACGGCGACCGGGATTTGGACTTGGCCGTGATCAGTGACTTTGCCGGACTGGATGTCTTTCGGAATGATGGCCGAGGTCGATTCGAGGACGTGTCCACGCAGTGGTTCGGCGAGCGGCGCGCGTTTGGGATGGCGCATGCGCTGGCGGATTTCAATGAGGACGGGCGGCTCGACCTGTTCATGATCGGCATGACCTCGCCCACCGCGAGCCGGCTCGAGGGTTTGGGATTGTGGCGGGAAACCGATCCCCGGCGTCGGGGCGCCCGCGCCGCCATGACGCGTGGGAACCGGCTCTTTTTGTCGTCCCCGGAAATGATCTGGAGCGAGACGGCGTTGAGCGATGCCGTCGCGAATTCGGGCTGGTCGTGGGGTTGCGCCGTGTTGGATTTCGACAACGACGGCCATCTTGACGTTTATGTGGGCAACGGGCTGGAGAGCCGGGATTCGGTCACGGACTATGAAAGTCAGTATTGGTTGCATGACGCCTACGTGGGGCAATCGCGCGAGGACCCGCTCCATTATCTCTATTTCAAATCGGTTTTCACGCGCACGCGAGGGCGGGGCCAATCCTACGGTGGTTACGACAAGAACCGTTTTTTTCTTCGGGACGGAGATCGCTTCCTCGAGGCCGCGCATCTGCTGGGGCTGGGCTTGGAGAACGACACGCGCAATGTGGTGGCCGAAGACCTGGATCGCGACGGGCGCGTCGATGTGGTCCTGACCTGTTTCGAGCCGTGGCCGGATTCCCGCCAAAGCGTGCGGATTTACCTCAATCGCCTGGAGACACCGGGGCGCCGGTGGGTCGGCTTCCAACTCGAAGGAGAGGCCGCCGCCCCGGGCGTGCGAGTCGAGTTGATGGATTCGCAAGGGGGCGGACTTCAAATGCGCGAGTGGGTGAATGGCGATTCTTATCGATCCCAACACTCTCAGAAACTGCATTTCGGATTAGGCCCCTCCAACGTCGTGGAGAACGTGCGACTGCGCTGGATCGGCGGCGCGACGAGCGAACTTCACTTTCGCGATTTGGGAAAATATCATCCGGTCTCGATCGCGCCCCGGTCGTCCGGCCCCAAGCCTTGATCCTCCCGACTAACTTGATGGTGCAGTTACTCACCGTTCCGCACCCCGGCCCGACGGAGTTCTTGGCTGAAAACGGCCATTGATCAGCGTTGAGATGCGGATCAACTACCCTTTCCGGGTTGATCAGGCCGCCAGATGGGAACGCATGTTATGGCGCCGCAACAGGCGGAGCGACTCCGGGCTCCACCAGGACGTCGAGCGGAAAAACAGGGTTCTCGCGAACTTCACGTTTGAGCAACGCCTTGGCCTGCTCAACGAGCGGTTGCTGGCTCGCTGCCAAATCGATGGATTCCGAGGGGTCCTTGGACAAGTCGTACACTTCCCAAGGACCGGGTGCTTTTGATTTCAGTTTTTGCCGGACCACTTTCATGTCGCCGATGCGGACGGCCACCTGGCCTCCGTACTCGGGAAACGCCCAGATCATAGGCCGCGCGCGGGTCCGGTAGGTCGCGGTCTTCAAGGCCGGCCAGAAGCTCTCCCCATCGAGGTTTTCCGGTTTGGGGAGTTGGGCCGCCTCGCACAGTGTGGGCAGCCAGTCGGCGAAGTAAGTGGGGGACGCGTTGACCGTCCCCGCCGGGATGGTTTGAGGAAGCCTGGCGATCATCGGCACGCGCAAGCCTCCCTCGTAGACGCTGCCCTTGTAGCCGCGCAGACCCGCGGTGCTGTTGAAGAATCGCGCGTCCACACCGCCGATGTGGAAGTCGTGATGGCCGGTTCCCGGGTGCGTGGTGCCGTTGTCGCTGCTGAAGATCACCAGCGTGCGGTCGGCCAAATTCGCCTTGTCCAAGGCCTCGAGCACCCGTCCCACATAGCCATCCAGGTCCGAGATCATCGCGGCGTAGGCGGCCCGCGGACGGGGATGCGGCAGATAGTTGTTCTCACCACGATAGACGTTCGTATCCCAAGACGCGGGAAAGCGGTCCAGGGATTTCCGCAGCGGGTGCATGGCGACGTGAGGTTCGATGAACGGAAGATAAAGGAAGAAAGGCCGGTCACGATGAGTCGCGATGAACTTTTCCGCTTCCGCCATCATGAGGCTCGGAGCGTAGGTTTTGCCCTGGGTGTCTTCGAGGCGGATCTCGCCTTCGAGTTGTTTGCGATGGCCGGGGACGGGTTGGGGATTGATGAAGACACGCTCTCGATTTCGCCAAAGGTGAGTTGGGAAGTAACTGTGGGCGATGGACTGGCAGTTGTAGCCGAAGAAAAGGTCGATTCCTTTGCGATTCGGTTCGCCGGTGCTCCCCACGGGTCCAAGCCCCCATTTGCCCATGGCCCCGGTGGAGTACCCGGCGCGTTGAAACAACTGTGGCAGCGTCAAGGCGCTTTCGGTGAGCGGATGCTGGCCTTCGCTAAACTCGGGAAACCGGGCCTTGGCCGGGAGATTCCCGCGAATTTCAGCGTTGCCTGAATGCTTGCCTGTCATGAGGACGCATCTCGATGGCGCGCAGACCGGCGCCCCGCTGTAATGCTGGGTCCAGCGCATGCCCTGGCCGGCCAAGCGATCCAAATGCGGCGTGGGAATCCGCCTTTGCCCGTAGCAACCCAATTCTCCCCAGCCAAGGTCGTCCGCCAGCATGAATACCACGTTCAGGCGAGGCTTGTCCGCCGCCCGCGCCCTCGGGACGAGCAGAAGCCCGATCAGGAGCCACCCCCCAAACCCAAAGATCCCTTTCCAAGCGAGCCTCATCCTCACGTTTTCGATTCGGGGATGAACTCCGCGGTCATGAACGCCCCGGTCGCATTGGCCTCCATCACGAACTGGGGAATGCCCTGCACCACGTCGAGCGAAGGCCGGTGAATGTGGCCCGCAAAAACACCCGCCAGATTCGGCGCCGCGAAAACTTCGCGATGAAACTGCTTCGTGGCCTCGGTATGGCCTCCCTCCGGCCAGCGCGGACGCCTTTCCAGTTCGAAGTTTCGATCCGACTTCGCGCCCCATTCGGGATGGCCGCAGCCAAACCCGACGGAACGGCCCGGGGCATACAGCGGAATGTGAACCATCAGGGCCAGGGGATTTCCGGAGCGGACTTGCTCGCGAAAAAACTCCAGTTGGCCGGGGAGAATTTCGTAGTGGGAATTGTCGAGGAACAGAAACCGGATTCCCCGAACTTCGACCGCGCTCATCAGCGGGTGCCGGCCTTGGTAGAGCGGCTTGAGCCGCCGTTCGATCCACGTCTGGCGCAACTCTTCCAATGAGCCCTCCATGCCTTCGTAATGCCAGTCATGATTCCCCGCCACATAAGCGAAAGGCAGTCCTGCTTCCGCGAGCCGGGCCAGGGTCCATTCTACCGCCGCCTCCGAGGGAAAACTGAAGATATCGCCGATCAAAGCGACCAAGTCGGCGCCGCTTTCCTTGGCCAGCGCCAATCCTTGCACGAAGGCCTCGTTGGGATGCGTGGCCGCCCCGGTTTGAAAGTGCTTGGTTTGATTGTAGGCCTTGGCCATGCGCGCGCTGAACCTGCGATATGGTTCGCCGCGCTCGTCGTCGATAAATAAATGAGTATCCGCCATCATGAAGCACTTCACCCGTTGGGGAAAGGCGGAGGAAGTGAATCGCACCCGTTCGGCGTCTAACGAGAAGGGAGCGCGGAACGAGGGCCGGCGGTCCTGGTCACGTGGAGAGGGCGTCGTCGCACCCACCCTCGGCAGGGCCGCGGCCAGAGCGCAAGTCTGGGCGAAGAATCTTCGGTTCATGGAGGCCATGCAATTGGAGCACTTTTGCGCGCGACGAGCAAGAGGCGCGGGGCAACAATTCTCATCTTGCGGAGCGCGGCTGTGCCGAAGACCAGCCGCAGCGCGCGGACAGATCGGAAGACTCCAGATTTCTCAACGTGCTGCAGCAGGTCGCCGGACGACACAGCTGCGCTCCGAGACAGAATGAGAACGACTGGGGGCGGGATCCCTGTTCCACGGATAACCGCTGAGCCTTTCCTGGGGCAGCCACGGAACACACGGATGATACGGATGGAGGAAGAATTCCTCTCTGTCCTGGAGTTCCATCCCGACGGTCGAAGATCCTGATTCTCACCGAACCCACCGAAAGCCTGTTTTCATCCGTGGGATTCGTGAGATTCGTGGGCAAATGCCCCCCGTATCCGTGGATTAGGGGGATCGAATAATGGGCCGAGCTGAGCAACCTCCTTCCCTCGGCTCCGGAAATCTGCCAGCTTCCGCTCATGCAAATCCCCGCACTCGTGGCTCGCGCTCCTGCTCTGAATAGTTTGCTGGCCGGGCTTCTCCTCGCCGGTCCGGCCGGCTTTTCGTCCCTCGCTCTGGCTCAAACTCGCTCCTCCCGTTCTTCGCCGCCCCTGCGAGAATCCGCCCCCGCTGGCGCCGGCATGTCGAAGGAACGCCTGCTGCGCGTGGACCAGGCTCTGGAAAAGGCGATTGCCGAACAGCGCATTCCCGGGGCGGTCGCGCTCGTCGCGCGCCGTGGCCGCATCGTTTACCACAAAGCGTTCGGCCTGGCTGATCATGCCTCCAGGCGACCCTTGAAACGGGACGATATTTTCCGCATCGCATCCCAAACCAAGGCCATCACCGCCACGGCGGTCATGATTCTGTGGGAGGAGGGCCGGTTTCAGCTGGACGATCCTGTTTCGAAATTCATTCCCGAATTCAAGAATGCGGGTGTGCTCAACACCTTCAATGAGCAGGATGTCACCTGGACCACGACTCCGGCGAAGAAGCCCATCACCCTCCGCCACTTGCTGACTCACACGTCCGGGATCGGTTATGGAGTGATCGACGGAGATGCGCGCATGAGAAAAATCTACGCCAAGGCGGGCGTGGTCGATTTGTTCACCACCGAGCGCATCACGATTGCGGAAAGCGTGAAGAGGCTTGCCGCCCTGCCCCTCCACCACCATCCGGGAGAAAAGTACACTTACAGCGAAGGACTCGACGTGCTGGGCTATTTTATCGAGGTCGTTTCCGGACTGCCGTTCGACGTGTTTCTGAAGACCCGGCTTTTCGATCCGCTGGGCATGAAAGACACCGCGTTCTATCTGCCCGCAGAGAAAGCGAGCCGCTTGGTGACCGTGCAAAAACCGGAAAACGGGACCTGGGTGCGGTACCCGGTGACCTTTTATGACCCGGATTACCCGATCAAAGGCGCCAAGTCCTTCTTCTCGGGCGGCGCCGGCCTCTGCAGCACGGCTCTCGATTACGCCACCTTTCTGCAAATGTACCTCAACGGAGGTGAACTCAACGGCAAGCGCATCCTGAGCCGGACCACGGTAGAAACAATCATGCGCAATCAAGTGGGCGACTTGTTTGGCGGCGGGATGAAACATTACGGTTTGGCCTTTGGTGTGCTGACCGAAAAGGGACAAGGCCGGGGCGGGGAAGGCACCGCTGGCACGTTCGATTGGGGCGGATACTTCAACACCCAGTATTTTGCCGATCCGGTCGAGAAGACCGTCGGCGTGCTGATGAAACAAACTCAAGGGGGTGCCGATGATACCGGCTGGAAATTTCGTCTCCTGGTGCAGCAGGCCATCGACGATTGATGGCCGGACCCGAGGCTCGGATTGCGTTTGATCCCCGCCTCCACCGCCGCCCGCAGCGGGTGGATGATCGACACAGCCCCCCTCGGGCGGATCAAATATCCCGTCACCATCGCGGCCAGAGCCGCAACCAGTAGCGGAGTTTGGACTGGAGCAAGGTTTCGCGCAGCAATTCATCCAGGGGCCGCGCCTTGGGTTCTTCAATGTTACGGCAAAGCACCAGCGCCGCGGCGAAGCTGACGAGAACGAGCGCGAAAAAGACGCTGTAACGATTGACCGCGAAGACGGAGTTCCCCGTCGAAATGTGTCCCATCGCGTCGATCAAAAGTCCCCAGCCGATCGGCGCCAATCCCAGCGTCACATTGAAGACCACGGAGAACAGCGCGAAAAAGTGGCTTCGTCCCATCGGCGGGGCAAGGACCATCGCCAGCCGCGTGTTGTTCATGTTGACCAGGGCGAACGCGAATCCCATGGCGACTTGCAGGGCCGCGACGATGGCCACGCTGGCCGGCACCGTTTGACCGGCCAGCAACGTCCAAACACACGCCCAGCGCTCCGGAAACCACCGGCTTGCTTCCGAAACGATCGGTTTTCGATTCGAACAGCCAGAGCCCCGAAAGCCCGCCCAGAAAGGAAAGCGCCGTGAGCAGCAGAATGCGGCCTTCGGTCAACTGAGCCTCAGATTTCAGAAATGCGACTGAGAAGGTGTTCATGCCACCGTAGGCCACCGCCCAGGCCACGTTGAAGATCAGCAGTTTTCGGAACGGAGGATGACCCGCGATGTCCAGCCAGGGAACCGGTGTGGCATTGTTCCGGGCGGGATCCTCTGGCGGAGCCGCGTCGGGAATGGCTTTCAAGTGCTTCAAACTCACCGCGCCCATGGCGGCGCTAAACCCGAAGACGATCGCGAATTGCCAGGAAGCCGGGTTGGAACCCAGACACGCTGCCGCGAACAAAAGCGCGGCCACGCTGGCCGCGTTCACCCAAACGGCCTCGCGCGCCAAGAACCTTCCCCGTAAGGACTCCGGCACCAGGGTGGTGATCCATGGCAGCCAGGCGCAACTCGAAATGCCGCGGGAAAGATTGAATCCAAAGAGTAAAAACAACAATAAGGCGAGCTGCGAGGAACGTTCGAGAAACACCCCGGCCAGAGGAACCGCCGCCATGGCGAAGATGAAGGCGACCCGCGTACCCCAGCCCGCGTAAACGAAACGCTTGTAACCCACGCGGGCAACATGGTTGGCGGCCGGAATCTGAAAAATGACCAACAACGGCATCATCCCTGCTATAATCCCCAACACGGTGGCACTGGCCCCGAGGCTCTTGCCGTAAAGAACCATGGGACTGCCCAACACAATTTGGTAGGATAACGCGTTGAAAATGCCAAAATTATAGGCGTGACGAATCCCCTCGGGGAACCGATGTTTCATTGTCTCTGGTTGGGGCGGCATGTCCAAGTTTCAATCCAATCTCCCCCGGCGGCCCGATTCACGCGCCTCCGGACGCCAGGAAGTATCCGTGCTCCATCCGTTTAGGACAGCTTCGATTACACCATTCTTCCATTTTGTCGCCCCGGTTCCCCGCTCAACAGTCAACCGCCTCAAACCGATAAGAACAACAGTGTCCTATTTGCTCATCTGACTTCTAAACCAGCGATGGCACTTGGTTTCGTCAGGTCTGGTTTTGAAGACTATTTCGTAAGTATTTTATGATAAATATTTTGCCAATAATGTCGATTCTGGTGGACTTTGATAAGTCGACGAACATCGGCATGTAACTTGCTAATTATTGCAATCACTTTATAACCCAACCGGCCTCAATCCCCCCCTCAAAGCCTATGCACAAGCCGAAGATTCGGACGTTTTCGCTCGCCGCTCCATGTTTAGCCGGAGGCATCCTGCTCTCCAGCGTCTTGGCCCAGAATACCCCTCCGGCTGTCACGGAAGTCACGGTCAAAGACGGTAAGAAGACGATCAAGTTCAAACCTCACCCGGGTGCCGACAAGTACGAGGTCCAATCGAGCGCTACGGTCAGCGGACCCTTCCAGGACGATGCTTCGGGAAGTTTGAGTGGTACGGCCTGGACTTCTCCCCTCACGACGCCCATCGGGTTTTACCGCCTCAAAGTCACCGAAGTGCCGCCGAACCAGTTGCTCAGCGCGGTCATTCTCAATCGACTGGGCTACGGGCCGTCCCCCGAGGATCTGGATCGGATTCGCTCCATCGGCCCCCAGGCCTACTTGGCGGAGCAGTTGGCGCCGGAAACCATCACGGAAAGCCTGCCTTTTGACGAAGTGCGCATCGATAACGGCCAAGGCGGCTGGCAATACGTGACCGTGACCGGCACCGGATCGAGTTCGAAGCTTTACCTTTACCTTAACACCGCCGGTGAGGCCCACATCGATGACATCAAACTCGTCGCGGGCACCGTCGCGGGCGCGGGGCAAAACCTCATTCGCAACGGCGATTTCGAATCGCCCCTGACCGCCGCCGATTGGGCGATCGCCCCCAACCATGCCAATTCTGCCATCGTCACCGGCGTGTCCAAATCCGGCAACGCGTCCCTGAAAGTCGTGGCAAGCGCGGGCGGATCCACCGAGAACTCGGCGATCACCCAGTCGGGCATCACCCCCTCGCTCAACGCCAACTCGCGTTACACGCTGAGTTATTGGATCCTGCCGAGCACGAGCAAATTGAGCTCCATCACGGTCCGCCTCTCCCAAAACGGCATCGTGAGCACCCCCCTGCCCTTGCCCACTCTTGGGACCCGGCTTGAGTTGGGCGGCGCTTCGCTGAACGATCTCCGGCAATGGCATGTTCAGCGCGCGGTCCGTTCCCGGCGCCAGCTCCTCGAAGTCCTGCTTCAGTTCTGGGAGAATCACTTCGTCACTGAACACGGCAAGAGCGCGGATTACCTCGACCGCTACTACAGCTCGAGCCAGGCCGACTACATGAACCAACTCGCGGCCCAATTCGAATACCGCGAAAACAAAAAATGGCGGTTGGTGTTGCTCCGTCCCAACGGCACCTTTCATGAATTGCTCAAGATCAGCGCCGAAAGCCCGGCCATGATCATCTTCCTCGACACGGTCGACAGCAAAGGCAACGGCAGCAATATCGCCAACGAAAACTATGCGCGCGAATTGCTCGAACTTTTCACCTTCGGCGTGGATAACGGCTACGATCAGGACGACATCGTGGAAACTTCGAAAGCCTGGACCGGCTGGGGCGTCGATATCGTGGACCAACCCGACAACCCCTTCCAGACCCGCACCACCAATCGCCCCGCCGGGACCGCGAATTCGGTCTCGAACCTCATCGGGCACTGGACGTTCGTGTATAAGCCCGGCAACCACAACAATCGCCAGAAAGTCATCTTCCCCGGCAAGACGGTGCCGGAACGGTTCGGGCCGCCTTATGCCGGGCGTCCCTACGAACTCAGGCTCCCCGTTCGCACGGGCACGACCAACGGCGGCACCAACGGTATCAAGGACGGCTACGAGATCATGGCTCACCTGGCCGACCTGCCCTTCACCCAGGAATTCATCAGCGTGAAGTTGTGCCGGTTGTTCGTGCATGACGATTTCGAAACCGGCTACGATTTCACGGATCCCAACCTGAGCCCCGAAGGGAAATTGGTGCGCCGATGCATGGAGGCTTGGGAAAATGGCAGCCCGAAAGGCCAGATCCGCCAGGTCCTCTCCGTCATCTTCAACTCGGACCTGTTCCGAACCCAGTCCGGCTCGGCGCAGAAGGTGAAGACACCCCTGGAATTCACCGTCAGCGCGGTGCGCGCTCTGAGCGCTGTGGACGCGAACGGGGCTTACACCGCCACGACCGACGGGAATTTCACATCGGCCCTGAATCGTATGGGAGCGATGCAGTTGTTCGATCGCGCGGAGCCCGATGGTTTCCCCGAGGCCGGTCCGCCTTGGATCATCGCCGGCATCCTCGGCGAACGGCTGCGCTGGGCGCAGGCGTTCCTCCTGACTCCCGCGCAACGCTCCGCCGCCGGCATCAACGACGTGGGTTCCGGCACCTCCTGCGATCCCGTGGCTTTGCTTCGCCGCAAGCTTCCGTCGTCCAGTCTCGGCGATGCTTCCGCGGTGGCGAACTACTTCATCGACGAACTCTACTCGGCCGAAGGCAAGGCCAATCTCGAAACCTATGGCTCCATCGCGGTGAATTTTCTGAACACCGCGGACAATGGAACCACGGCATCCCTGTTCTCTTCCCTTGCGGTCGGGAGCGCCAACTACGACACGCGCGTCCGAGGCATGGTTGCGATGTTGCTGACCCTCCCCCGGTTCCAAGAACAATAAGCGAACCCTCAATCCTCGATCCCTATGCAAATTATCAATCGGCGTTCGTTCTTCGATCGTTCCCTCAAGCTCGGCATGGCCACCGCGCTTTCAACCCTCGTGGATATCCCCTGGGTGGTGAAGCAAGCCATGGCCCAGACCCAGGGCCGCATCGGGCTCAATGGCAAGAAACTGCTCTTCGTGTTCCTGCGAGGAGCCAACGACGGCTTGAACTCCGTCATCCCGATCCAGGATCCCGCCTACAACACGACCAACCGCCCCACCCTGGTCATACCCAAGGACGCCGCGACCGATTACTCCAAACTCGGCCCTTGCGACTTTCCGCAATCCGGAGGCAGCGCCGCCACGTTCGCCTATGCCAACGCCATCCGGCTCGGCAACGGTTTCGCGGCTCTCCACCCGTCCCTCAAGTTCCTCGCCCCCGTTTACAACGCCGGTGAACTGGCCCTCATCCACCGCGTCGGTTATCCCAAGCAATCCCGCTCCCACTTCGATTCTCAGAACTATTGGGAGACCGGCACCCCGAACAAGAATCTGACCAAGGAAGGCATCTTCTACCGCACGATGGTGGAATCGGGACTGGCCAACACCTCGCCGCTCACCGGCGTGTCGATCCAATCTTCATTGCCCTTGTCCCTGCGCGGTTCCCAGGCGGCAATGACCAATTTGGATGATCCCAATCGTTACAACCTGCTGGGGGTGCCTGCGACGACAGGCGACGCCAAAGCCGACGCCGCCATCCGCGCGGCCGGCGGCGCCTCTTTTCCGGACAAGGCCTATCGGGGCTTGCTGGGTCTTCAATACAAGAATCTCACGGACACGCTCGCCATCTTCGCGAGTCTGAATTTCAGCGAGGCCGGCAACACGTTCCTCGATGATGAAAACACCGACGGCGACTTCCCCTACCATTTGTTCCCCACGTCCAACGCCAAGAACGGGGGCTACACGCGTCCCGGCGGCGGCACCGAAGCCAACAAGTACGTGGTCGACACCGGCGCCTACGGCTTCTTCAACCGCCTCAAATCCGCCGCGCTGGTGCTGAACAAGACGGACGCCATCGTGGCTGGCACGGAGTTTGGCGGTTTCGACACGCACAGCCGCCAGGGCGCCGTCACCGGATCGCATCCCAACCTTCAGCGCCGAATTGCCTGGGCGATGTACGCGCTGCGCAAATACTTCACGAAATACGCCGACAAGACGCATTGGAAGGATTTGGTCATCGTCACGCTGTCCGAGTTCGGGCGCACGTCCGTCGAGAATTCCGACCGTGGCACGGATCACGCCGAGGCTGGCGTCATGTTCGTCGGGGGCGGAGCCGTCAAAGGCTTTGGCAAGGGCAACACCAGCGGCGTGTTCGGATGCCATCCCAACGATTCGGTGCCCTGGGTGACGGGCCAGACCGGATCGATGTTCGGCGTGAGCAACCGGTATCTGAAACGCTCGATTGATTATCGTTCGGTGCTCGGCGAGTTGATCCGGGATCATCTCGGAGCCAGCAGCGAACAGTTGAACCGGATCATTCCGGGCTACACGGTCGCCGGCGAAGCGTTGCAAAACGGCGGCACCTCGACCCGGGACGCCACCCGGATCGCGGGCGAAATTGGCATCGTGTAGCCGATGCACAAGATGGAAAAGGATGTGGACCTTTCCATCCTGTCGATCCTGATCATCCTGTCCCACCCGCTGAACGATTCCCTGCGCTCCCGCAACGGACAGGGCGAAGCCGGCGGGTCGGCGGAGGACCGTCCCTCAGCGACAAAGAAACAGCCATTCTCATCTCGGGGAGCGCGGCTGCGTCGGAGACCAGCCGCAGCGCGCGGACAGGTCGGAAGACTCCAGATTCTTCAAGGTGCTGCGGCGGGTTGAAGGTAAGCGGTAAGCGGGGCGCATCTGTTCGGAGGGACTGGGGATGGGTTATGGTGAGGGCATGAAGAGCGATCCTGGTGGAGTTTCGGCGAGCCGCGGCGCGGAGCGTGCG
>Ga0194131_10008298_pt1 | contig 13584 bp, 10 predicted proteins | sample TA2KigO120mmetaG_FD_148631 | JGI IMG/M metagenome (GOLD analysis project Ga0194131, IMG submission 148631) | Freshwater microbial communities from Lake Tanganyika, Tanzania - TA2015053 Kigoma Offshore 120m | ecosystem: Environmental > Aquatic > Freshwater > Lake | place: Tanzania: Lake... | reverse complement strand
AAATTAGATCGTGAACGCGACGCCAACGAGCTCTTGAAGACCATTCATCTTCAAAGTGCCGCCAAGCGCCGTATATAGCGCGTTGACGGATAAGCAGCATAAAAGCCCATTTCTTATTGAGTTATAATGGCCGTAAATAAAGTTATAGCGAGTAAACAGCGATTTAATGGGCCCTCCCGGGGCTAGCTTCGCCGCCGCGAGTCTCTATACGGCCCCCACATTAGGGCGAAGACAGTCCAAAAGCCAACGTGTTTTCTAAGCATCGGCGAGTACTCACTTTCTTAAATTGACTGCTAACTTTTCGGACTAAATGCTCCTGTCTCTTACCCTTTATTTGTGAAGAAATTTTCAAATTCAAATCACAATTTATAAGTTAAAAAGCGAGTCTTCCTTACCGATAGCGCCTAAGACATGAAAGCCAAAATTGCCTTTTTAATCGTTTCTATCTTTATCCGCTGCACGCTCTACGGGGCCACCAAGCCTTGTGCTTCGCACGGAGGGCCGGTTCGTAGAGGTGAGGGAAGCGGCATCTGTACTGGGAACTACCACACCAGTTTGCATCTGGTATCCGTGGGAGCGACACTCAATCACGATAGCCTGGGCAGCGCCGACGATGGGGGTTTTGGGAAAGGATTCCTATTGTCTTTAGAACAGTGGTTCACCCTGAATACTCCTACGACTGGAACACTTTACACTGGAAATGGTTCGGCTGTGAAATATAAGAAATCCGATAGCTCAGACATATGGTATGCATTGGACCCCACAGTGAGTGATCATACCTTAAAGGTCAACCCCACTTTGGTTACTGAAACGACCTTAAATGGGGCTACTTTCAACTACACTAAAGCTACTAATGGAAATTATCTAATTTCGAACTTTTCCGATCTGAATTCGAATTCGGCCGCGTTTGCCCGAGACGGAAGCGGGAGACTTAACTCAGTGTCTTATGATAATGGGCAGAGTCTTACATTTACTTATAGTGCAGGGCACGTTAGCAAAATTACTGATGTGGGCGGAAACAGTTACACACTGGGCTACGATACTGCCGGACATCTCACGGGTATCACATTTCCAGGCAATCGATTTGGGCGCTTAGACTATAATAATGACTTCATTGCCAAAATTACCACGCCGGAAGGGCGAGTGACTGAATTGCAATATGATGGGGCCGGAGATTTGGCCAAAGTAAAATGGCCCGAAGGAGATGTTTGTAATTTTTCCTATACAGCCAGTAGTGTCAATGCAGATTGTACTCACAGTGCGATCAATGAGAGTTTTGGAACTAAGGGCATTCTCTCTAGAACCATAGCGGGCGTCACTGAATCATGGGAGCGCGATGAGATTGGAAGAATTACTAAATATATTTCAGGGCTCGGTGAAGAGAGCAAGTTCTTTTATAACGATTCCTCGTTTAGAGTAGCTAAGCGCACAGATTCCGACGGAAACACAGAGGAATATACCTACAACAATTGGGGACGAGTGCTCTCCTCGACCATGACTGTTGGAAGCGGGAATATTCAGGAGCGCATGGCCTATAATGCCTTAAATCTGCCTGCAAAATTCACGAGAAATTCCCGCGAAACCGCTTTCACTTACGATTCTAAGGGAAACCTGACTTCAATCAAAGACTGGCTCGGCAATCAGGTGAATGCCACCTATAACTCCAAGGGACAAACTCTCTCGTTATCTGATGGAGTGCGGACCACTCGGTATGCGTATGATGCAATCGGGCACCTGAGTTCTATCACTTACCCGAATGGGCGAGTTACAAATTTGACAACTGATCAACTGGGAAGATTGACCCAACTCAACGCGCCAGACAGTGTCACTTATAATTATAGTTATGCAAGTACCCTCGATTTTCAATCTGCTGGAGTTGTCTACAATAAAGGGAGTAAGAAAGAAGAACTGAGCCAGACTTTTACCCGGTCCGCCGACGGAAGTTTCCAGAGTACCAGCCTTTGGTCCGTAAAGGGAAAAACTTTGATCAAGGAGTCGAATTATTTCGATTCTGAGGGACGTGCGATACGGACGGAGCGTAGTCAATGAGTGGGCTCAAAATAAAATTTTTAAAGCTGTGGTTCACGATGTGGGCGATGAGTTTTCTTCCCGCCGCCGCTTTTGCCGAGACGAGCGTCGTAGTGGCCGATGGATTGGGCTGTAATCTAGCAAGCCCACCTCAAGCGGTGGATGCAATGCCTTCCGGTTACTGTTCCCGAAGCTACTGCTGTGGACGAGATAATAGACTCTATCCTTCTATTAGTAGCTCAAAAGCAAGCTGTGGCAACGTAGGGCTTAGTTTGCCACAGGATTCGGGAAGCATTCAAGCTGCAGCCCTGGTACTTCCTTGCAGTAAAACTCCGGCGGGTGATGGAGTCTCTGCAATGTGCAACCCCAGTTGCACCCCAGAAAACTCTTCTTGTAATTCGAGTCCAGAATGTTGCTCTGGTTTCAGCTGTTTGGGTAAAAAATGCGTAGTTCCACCCGCGTGCAAAACCCAGAACGTGTCTTGTACTAAGAGCTCGGATTGTTGTGACGGCCTTAGCTGTAGCGGCTCAAAGTGCAAATTGGCGGATAATTGTGTTTCGGCCTCGGGCTCTTGTTCTTCAAATGGAGATTGTTGTTCGGGACTGACTTGCCAAGGTGGAAAATGTAATAGCCTAAGTTGTGCATACACGGGTCAGTCGAACGATAGTGGCGAAACCTGTGATTGCGTATCGACCTGCAAGTCGGGTTTTAGAGAAAATATTACTAAACCGAGCGGGATTAATTGTGCCAGGGCGTGCGCCAGTGCCTGTGATGATGGAGGTTGTGCAACAGATAGTTCAACTAGCACGAGCGGCACCACTACCGGTGGAAGTTGCTTTTATACAGGGGCCTCGCATGATGGGGGCGCAACTTGTAACTGCACCAATAGCTGCGATAGCGGATTTGCATCGAATATGTCAAAACCGTCAGGAACTAACTGCTCAACAGCATGTAAAAATAACTGTACGGAATCCGGATGCAATACTCCCAATCCTACTACTAGTAGCTCAAGCTCCAGTTCATCTTCGACTACAGGCAGTTGCATAGGCAACGGCAGGCCTTCTGGAATTACCAATGTGCACCATAATGGCGCCGCGAGGCAGTGTTGCTCCAATTACGATTGCCACGGTGTGTGCCAGCCATTGGGAATTAGCTGCATGCCGATCAATCCAACGACGAGCACGTCGAGTACCAGCACAACAACCACTTCTACATCGACCTCTGGGGGAACTAACACCAGCAGTTCAACCAGCGGAGGTAGTAGCAGTAGCTCAGGCTCTATGGGCTGCTCTGGCTCGTTTAGTGCGGGAGTGTGCGCTTGTTGCAACGCTGCTCAAACGAGCTGTGGGAGTTTCCAAGGCTCTTCGAATGTCCCCTCGCTAAGTGAGTGTACCAATTTCTGTGCTCAGTTTATTTGTCCCTAATGGGGAGATTGTGCATCATGAGGTTTAGAGTTTTGATTCTTAACTTTTTCGTTGGATTTCACCTGTTGGGGATTTTTTTGGCAGCTTTGCCGCACGATAATCGGCTGACTCTAAAGTTAAACGCATGGTTTCAGCCGTATATGAACTATGTTGGGCTTTGGCAAAGCTGGAATATGTTTGCGCCTGAACCCAGAAGCGAGCTGGTGCGCATGGATGCTGAAATCCAATACCAAAGTGGGGAGGTTAGGGTATGGGAATTTCCCCGCATTGAACGGTTGGGACTATTTGAAAGAGTGAGAAAGGAGCGTTATCGAAAGTGGGCCTATGATAACGTGCGCTTGGATTCAAACTCTGGGCTGTGGGCATCGACTGCCGATTTTATAGCACTCTCGAATTGGGACGAACAAAATCCTCCAGTGAAAGTGTCGTTAAACCGCCATTGGCGGCTAATCAGCAATCCCAAATTGAGTGAGCCCAATCAGTTTACGAATAACTGGAAACAACAAACCTTTTATAGTCGACGAGTGCGGGCGCGGAGAGCTCCATGAAGCTTCAAGACTTAAAGGCTCTATGGACTCAGTTCTTTTTCTCACCAGTGAGTGCGACCGGACTGGGTGTGTTTCGATTCGCGATAGGTTTGATACTTTCCATAAATATTTTTCTTCTTTGGCCGGACCGTTTCGTTTGGTTCAGCGAACAAGGAGTTCTCACTGGCAAGTTGGCCCACCAACTTTTAAATTCTCCCAGGTTAGATCTCTTCCAACTCTTTACGGGCTCCCCCGGCTGGATAAATCTGTTTTTTAGTATCTATGCTCTGGTGGCTTTATCTTTGACTCTAGGGGTCGGCTCCCGATGGGCAAGTATCGTAGCATTTTTAATGACGACGTCTTTGCATCATCGAAATATTTTCATCCTGAACAGTGGTGATACTCTTTTGAGAATATATTTATTTTTTTTAATGGTCACTCCCAGTGGGGCTACCTTCTCTGTGGATAGTTTAATCAGACAACGAAAGAGCGGGAACAGATTCGAGCAGATTCAAATTGTCCCGTGGGGACTACGTTTAATTCAAATTCAACTTTGTTTTCTCTACATTTCGACTGTATTTTGGAAGTTAAAAGGCGATGCCTGGATAGATGGAATAGCTGTGTACTACACACTTGGTTTGGAGGAATTTCAACATCTTCCCTTGCCCGCCTTTGCACACAGCCTTTGGTTCTCTCAGGTACTGACGTGGTTCACCTTAGCTGTTGAATTTTCTTTGGGCTTACTCGTATGGGTGAAGGAATTACGCCCCTACGTTCTCTTCTTAGGGCTCATCTTACATTTAGGGCTTGAATATTCGCTCAATGTCCCTTTGTTTCAGTGGATCTGTTTAAGTGGCTTTTTGTTATTTGTTGAAGAAGCCACCTGGAAAAAACTCAGTGGTCTTAAGAGTGCTTTTTGTAAAAACTCCCCCCAACCCACACTTTAAAATAACTTAAAATGTTTCAGATTCTACTTTGCGAAACCTTTATTGGCTGCGTTCCCTAGGTGAGAATCCCTTTTTATTTCTAGCCGCAGGATATGCCTACCCCCCTCACCGCAGATCAGTCGCAGCCTTGAGGTCAATCGCTGTGAGGACCAATGAACCTCCAATTTTAAATACTTTATTCAGCTTCGTCCCCTTAAAGTTAGGAAGGTCCGGTCCACAATTCTTCTTCGGCTTTGAGCCTGAAGTATCGGGAGACTTGGACGCTTGAGTACCCTGCCATCCATCCACATTACTCATATCAGAAATATCTGGCACCGTTACCCCCGCTTCCTGCGCCCGAACAAGCGGATTTGTTTTCATATCCTGTCTTAGAAAAAGGACTTTGCCATCATGGTCCGGGACAATACGGCCCGCATTCTTGGGGGCATATACGGAATATTGTTTACCTAGGTGTTCTTCTAAAATACTGGCTCCTTGGCCGTTATAATGCCATTCCAGCCATGCGTATTTATTGTCAAGCCTTGGCTGGGGGCGGTAACGAGTGGGTTGACCTTTGTTATGCTATTTAACTGAAGGACTCTAGGAGAAATGTTCGGAAAGATGGCCGGCGAAGTTTCTGCGCTACTCGCTTGTGTCCATAGAAGCAACAGGATTTGAATCCAGTATATCTTTTTAGGGGCTGAAGTTTTTTTAAAATGAATCAAACTTTGTTTACCAAATCGAAGCGGCGTTCAAGTTGCTATAGGCTTGGTTTAATTGAGTGTTTTCATAGGAAACAGGTGGCTTAGGCACCTTAATGCCCAAAAAGGCTTCGCGCATTTTTTGCCTTTCCTCATCACTCACAATAGCAGTATCAATGGCTTGGCGGACATTTCCGCCATTGGCTCGGATATTTGCAATAGCGTTCCAGGTCCCATTCCTAATCCAAATGCCTACCGCTCTATGACCTCCCGTCAGGGTGTCCCCTGCGATGACTGGGTTGGTATGGTCCATAAGAAAGTTCGCACCGGGTAATAGCTTGTTCGGCTCCGAGCCAAAGTATTGAGAAGCCTGATAGATATCGAGAGGTGTAAAGAGTATCGTCCCGCCGACTTTTGTAACTTTCCCTAGTTTTGTGCCCTTCGGCGCTGGAGCATGCGGGCCGCATTCCACTTTTCTTGAAAAGAGCGACTGCCCCTTGGTTACAGCTGTATAGTCACCTGGACCAGCTGCTGGAACATCAATTTTCGTCATTTGTTTTGATAACTTTTGGGGCAGATGTGTTTGCAAAACTCCTAATTTCCATCGTTTGCCCAATTCTGGATTGGGTTTGTAGAATTCACTAAAGCCTCTGCGGAAATGCTCGTAATAACGCATGGTCATTATTCTTTCAGATTCGGTCATTGCATTCCAATTGGCTCGAGCGCTATCTGTATTGGCAAAAACATTGGTGTACAGATTTGCCAGTTCTTCATGCGCGGTAGTCTTAAAGGGCTGCCCGTTTGAAGTGCAGCGGCGGTGGAAGTCTTCATGCTTCCACAAGTAATCAGTAGGTGGTCCGTTATGAAATTGAAAGTCTCCACCTGTGTTCCAGCCCCCTTCGTTTGATGCGGCCTTTTTTAGATCTACCATTAGACAATAGCCTTCGTACGGAGTTCCAGTCTTCCCAATATAAGTTGTTCTTCCTTTGTATTCAAAAGAACTACTAAGGATTTTTTCAAACTCACTGGAAATTGGGCTATTTTGAAAGCTTGAAGAGTAGAGTTCGCATGAAGGAATTAATGGATCAAAACTGTAGGGGTCTACTGCTAATCCAGAAAGTGCCCATAAAATGCCAAACCAAATTAGGGCGAAGAGACGAATGTGATAGGGTGAGTTCTTGTCAGCATTCAACTTGTCTTTGAACGAAAGGTGTTTCATTGCTAATTCCCCAACAAATTAATTGCCGGTCCCACTGCGCCCTGCCATGTAGCCGAACTCAACCGGCCGGCGGGGGTAGCGCTAAAATTTTGTGTAGTGATAGATAAATGGTTTCCTGAAAACCTAAGGCTTTCAACCCACTGGTTCATGGCACCTGTGGGGTAAAAACTGCGAAAAATTTGCCTTTCTAAGGATTTGCCTGACGCTAAATAGGTTAAGCTACTAATGCCGCTGACTCGGCCTATGGAATCGTAAGTCTGCGCTAGCCGTACAGTAGCATTCTGTATATTCGTCGCATTCCCAAATCCGTCCCGGGTTACTTGGGTTTGTCTGCCGAAAGAATCCGACACCAAGCTCACCCATCCATTGGAATATTGATAGCTACGTTGAAAACCCTCCGCATCGGTTTCAGTCAATAGATTGCCCGCACCGTCATAGGTGTATGTAGCCAGAACAATTCTATTCCCATTTTTTATAGCTTTTAGTAAACCATTTTCATAAATAAATTGCTGTTGAAGAACCCCATTGGTGGTGATGCTTTCGGGTTCTCCAACCGGATTTGCGGAGTAGAGTACTTCGGTCGCCAGGGTTCCATCCTGGAAATTTACTTTCTTTAAAGTGAGATCGGCATAGTATTCAAAATTGGCAAAATCGCCGTTGGGAGCAGTAACAGTTTGAGGAAAAGGATTATTAGATTTGTAAGCGATTATTGTTGTTTCCCCATAGTGGTTTTTAAAACTCTTAACTCTGTTATTTACATCATAGGCCCATGTGGAAGATATGCCGTTACTGAGTTCAGAAATCCTATTACCAGCGCTAAAGCTCTCTGAATGATTGATTCCATTTCCTGAAAGGGTGACTTTGGCACTCGTGTAGGTGATGCCACTGACGTAGCCATTAGGACTTTTAAAAGTGCGTAACAGTCCGCCAAAATAATAGGCGTATTCGTAAACATTCCCATTAGGATCAGTGAGCTTGGAAATAAGTGAGGTAGATTGCGGATAGACTAACTGCCAATGGCTAAGGTCTGGTTGCTGGATATCGATTAATCGTCCTAAATCATCGTAGCGCAGTTGATACTTTTCAGAATTTACTCCAATAACTTCCGTCAGCAAACCCGCTAAAGTGTAAATAAGCTGTATTCCTGAACCATTTGGGAATGTGATGCTCTCAATGTTACCTAGTGCATTTCTTCCAAATGAAATTGTATTGTTAAATCGATCTTTAATTTCCGTTAAACCAAAAACAGAGGAGTTTGAAGGAATGAGTCTAGAGTAAGTGCCAATGGATTTATTAGGGGATTTCTCAAGTATCTTAACCGAACTAGATGGGGTGAAGACAGAAAGGTTGAGCCGACGGTCTTTGTAAACCTTTCCACCCGAACCTGATTTCAGTTCAGCTAACCCCCCATCGCCTAGGGAGTGGTAGTCCTTAGAACCGGCCTTGAAGTAGCGCTGATCAATAGAAATGCGGAACCCCCGACCCACACCGAAATTAACGTTTGAAGCAGTCGAGTTGTAGATAAGTGAAAAGGGAAGAGTCGCTAACGTGAGATCTAAAAGTAAGTTGCCGCTGCAAAGGCCGCTTCCCTCTTCCGGTTTGGTCGCGCCGGGTCTCGAGTTGCACGGTGTGGCAATGAGCTGTTCTGGGTTTGATGCATCCTGCAGGCTTTGAAAGCTTAGACCGGTAGATTTGACGGCGGACCGGAGAGCGTCAGTGTCCATTTTCTTTTGTTCGGTTTTGGTCCCGCAGTTTAGCCCCCACATTAGGGCGAAGACAGTCCAAAAGCCAACGTGTTTTCTAAGCATCGGCGAGTACTCTCTTTCTTAAATTGACTGCTAGCTTTTCGGACTAAATGCTCCTGTCCCTTAGCCTTTATTTGTGAAGAAATTTTCAAATTCAAATCACAATTTATAAGTTGGGGAGCGAGTCTTCCTTACCGGTAGGGCCTAAGACATGAAAGCCAAAATTGCCTTTTTAATCGTTTCTATCTTTATCCGCTGCACGCTCTGCGGGGCCACCAAGCCTTGTGCTTCGCACGGAGGGCCGGTTCGTAGAGGTGAGGGAAGCGGCAAAGGACGTTCATCCGTAGGCGGAAAATGTGGCCGTGATCACCATACAAAAGTGCCTTTTGGACAGAGGCTAGGCTCCCGGTGAGAAACGTATTCACCGAGAGTGAACTTTCGCATGTCCGTATGGGAACGTTGCCCAACTCGTTCTTGCTGGCGTTTCGCTTGAGGATTTTTGGCCCTCATCCTTCAAGGGCTCGTTGAAATACTCTTTAAAGCGTTGGCCCCGAGGTCCGTCGTCTCTCTCCACTAGGCAAGTGGCCGCATTGTTTTACGATCCGGCGTGTGCGGATGAATAGCATATCTCTTTCAACTCTGCTACAAAACCTCATCACCGTCCGATAATTTGCGTTCTCAATTAATCGGTCGCTCAGCATTGCCTGTGCGCCTACGGATGAATTCCGTCTACGGATGAACGCCCGTTATTGAAAGTGGAAAAGTTTTTTCTTATGTTGGCTCGCCCAATCTAAAACAATCCCTTCGTAGGTCGCGACTTTTTGCGAAAATTCCTTAGCGCGATCGGTAGTTTCGTTAGGATCCATCGATAGATCAAAAAGGGAGGATCTTCTCTTGTTGACCTCATAAATATATTTCCACTGACCTTCCCGCAGTCCTAAAAAACCCAATGAATAATCAGTTAAAAAGAAATTCAATGATCGATACGATCGCAGCAGAGAAACTCCTTGGTATGTGGAAGGGGAAGGAATTCCAACCAAATCTAAAAGCGTAGGGCTTACATCTATCAAACTTACGGAAGGACTCATTCGAATCGCTGTTTCCTGGTCAGGAGGAACGATAATGAAAGGTACCAGGATATTTTCGTCATAAATAAAAAGCGAGTGCGCAGAATTTCCAGGATGCTGGTGAAACGCTTCGCCATGATCGGCATGGATGATAACGACGGGATCTTGACCAAAAGTTCGTTTTTTTAACTCCTCGACTAATAGTTTCAAAGCACCGTCCATGTGATGGATAGAGTTATAGTAATAATGGATGAATTTTTCCCCAGAAAAAGGGCCCTTCTCAGGGGACAGGTACGGGTGATGCCCCGCTATGGGAAGATACAAGAGATAAAAAGGCCCTTCTCCCTTTAATGAATCCACCCATTGCAACATTTTGCGAACGACTACGCGTTCATCAGACATGCCAAAGCTCGAAGAATGACTATCTCCCATACTGCTAGCGTCTACTAAGTGGTCAAAGCCTCTCTTCTGAACAATGGCGTTCATTCCTAGATAGTCAAATCTGCCTGAGTGAAAAAGAGCGGTAGAATAGCCCCGTTGTCGAACTACTTCAGCGATTGAAGGCGGTCCGACACCGCTGTATTCCTCTGCCTTGGAGTCAAAGGCGGGAAAAGTAGAACAAAGAACACTAAAGAGCCCTTTAATACTTTCGGGATAAACGGAGTAAGCATTCTCAAAAACAATCCCTCGAGAGGCAAGTTTGGTGAGGTAGGGCATGGGATCTTCGGTAGCGCCATAAGGTTTTAGATACTGGGCTCCCGTGGATTCGAGGATGACGTGGAGGATAGATCGGTTCAAGAACTTTCCACGAAACCCAGCTAGAGCCTCATTTGGGTATGTCACCAAAGGATTCACGTCCCGGGGTGTCTTCGTATTTAAGCGAGAATCAAACCCCACACGTTCAACAAAAGAATAGGCCAGTAACAAGAAGGGGTTTCTATCAAGTCCCAGAGTGTCGATTTTTTTTACTCGAAAGCTTCCAAGGATAGCCACCAGGATAGCAAAGGACGCGGAGAGGTAAACCCAAGCGCGATGGTCCTTAAATATTCTTGGCAGCCCAATCCCGAAAGCAATAATCAAACTACCGGGGATGAGATTCTTCACCGTTAGGTAGGAAAGAATGGAGTCTTTTAAAGGCCCTCCAGTAGCAAAAAAAATGGCCGGAGTGAACGGCGTTGAAAGCACTCGCCACACGGGAACATTAAGGGCTAAATAACAAAGGGCAACAAAATAAAGGGTTTTGACAGTTTTTTTGGAAGCTAATACCTCCCCTATCGCAAAAAAAATGATGAATAAACTATCCTCGTACCAAAAAGCTGGAAGCTCCCCCAAGGTGTACGGGAGTTTTTTATCCATGAGCAAATACAGTTTTACGAAAAAGTAGATGAGAAGAAGGATTAAGGTTTTCATTCAACAATTAAATTAAGCCGCTTCAGCAAAAAGGGCGAAATAACCACCGTTTGAGCATGGCGCTTCCAAATCCACTCATGCACCAACACTTTGTTTCCTAGAGATTCAGTATAGATTTTCTTTCGCTCTCCCTCAAAAGCTAAAGGCAATACGATTAAATCAAACTCACTTTGATTTCTAAGAGTAAAGTTTTCGTTCCTTAACTCTACCCCTGAAATAAATCTCAGGGCTATTTCTAAATTTCCAGCATTTTTATCAATGATGACGATTTTACTTTCTGGAAGAAGACTCTTGAGAATAATGGCTGATCGGGGAAACAATCCCCCGCCCACTACGGCCACTTTCTTCACGGGCCCCACTTTTGGTAAAATACTTTGAAAAGCTTGCTTGTGAAGCGAAATCACCAGACGCTGAAGCCAGGGACGTTCTAATAAAAGTCGTTCTAAAAAATTTAAACTAAAGAATTCAAACCAACGCAAAAGAGGAGGATACCGGCTTTCGCTTTCTTCCCCTTTTTTTGCCGAAACTAATGCTTGCCAAGGTAAATCTGGGTTTAAATGGTGCTCGACATGATAGCCATCGTTTAACATAAAGAAATTATAAACCCTGCCATAGAAGCTCGTGGTCCCTCGCCAATGTTCAAAATACCCTTGAAGGTGACAAAGCAAAAGGCCAATTAAAAAGCCAGGCAAATATACGGTAAAGAAAAAGGTGGGAAAATTTCGAAAAAGAAAAAACCAAAGGATCGCAATGAATAAAACCTCTACCCAAAAGAGAGGTTTAGGCGAAAAACCTGGTTTTCGATCGGTATGGTGGGCCAAATGGCGATCCCGCCATAATGATTGAGGTATACTTAGAAGAAGGCTTAAATAAAGACTAAAACTTAAATTCAAAAACCCTTGTTGAGAACCTGGACGGTGCAGGAATAGGTGGGAAACTGTATTGGAAACCCACCATATTCCCAAACTTATTAAAAGTACCGAGGGAAAAACAGTCAACAATAATCCATAGGTAATGGCTAATCCCTTTATTCCCATCCAATGATTAATTGTGGTTGTTGTTCGGTCTTGTATTTCTGGAGCTTTCGGGCATCGAAAACTTAGCACACCTCGCTGCGTCTAAATTGTAAACATTGTCTAAGACAAAAAAGGGGGTAATCTGAAGGGGATCACCAGGCTTTAATAACATTCCTGGCCCCCACTTGCCTCTACGGGAATTAAAACCTACGCACTTCCCTTCCTTACCAGCTTGCTTAATCTGACGCCACTGGTTTGAACATTCCTGCTCTTGTCCTTTCGGGCAAGAATAATAAAGACACCCATTTTCGGGTTTGTAGTATTCTCCATTAAGGGCATCAAATGTCCTTTTCCCTTTGTAGTCATTCCCTTCACTAGGAATAAACGACATCGCCATGCTACCGCAAATTTTGGCGATACTTGTTCCTAAACAATTCATTTTTGTTACTGAATCAATTTTTCCGTAAACACCGGTCGAGTCACTGGCATGAACCCGAGTTGTAGAAAAACAGATTAAGAATAGCGATATCAAAACGATTTTCATTGCAGTCCCCTTTTGATTTTTAATTGTAGTTCATGGCAATGTGTTGTCAATTTATTAGGGGGAATTACCTATTACAGGGAAAATTTACCTGCATGCGAAACTAGTAATTAAACCAACACAATTAGGAGGAGAATCAGAGGTAAGAATAAGTGGTTTAAGGCGCGCAAGTTATTGCGCCGTTTGAGGATGCGGTGAATTATCAAATGAAACTCCAAAAAAACTTATCAAATCTTATAACCTTGGTCCTCTATAAGTCTTAGCAATTTAAGAAAAAATATATCGGACCAGCCTCTCAAAAAGCCCACTTAAAGGGAGCAGGCATGAAATGTTCCGTTATGTGTATGAATAACTTGAATGGGTTGAGCAGACTAAAGGTGTTTCATGAAGCTTTCTTTTTTTTCGATTCCAAAATTTCAATCAAACGCTTAGATTTTTTTCTCTGCGCATTATCTAAGTGGTCAACAAAGTTTTCGAGAGCAACTTTGGGAAGAGCTCTTAAATTATTGGGCCATCCTTGCAGAATCTCAGACCCCAAGGGAGCAATTCGTCTACTTCCATCTTGTTGTGGGGTCTGATCAATTGCATTTTTGACTGGGGCTTCCGCGGCTCTCGGCCCTCCTTCGTCCACTGGAGTAAAATAAACACTAGACTTAGCTGATGTGTTAGGCATTTCAGTTTCAAACTCTAATAAGAGTAAAATAGTTGAACCAATTTTCACCACGTCGTTAGGCTTAAGCTTCACCTCATTGACCTTAACTTGATTCACAATAGTGCCATTACTACTGTTCAAATCTTTTAGCCACAATCCTCCATCCTCACCTATTTTCAAAACCGCTTGTTTTCTTGAACACTTAGGATCAGAAATAACAAGATCTCCCACTTCCCTACCAATGTGGTACTCGTTAGCCCCTGTTAAGTGAACCCATTGATTGAGCGTATTATTAGTCATTAAGAATCGAATAAGCATCTGGTTATCC
>Ga0194131_10008292_pt1 | contig 13595 bp, 15 predicted proteins | sample TA2KigO120mmetaG_FD_148631 | JGI IMG/M metagenome (GOLD analysis project Ga0194131, IMG submission 148631) | Freshwater microbial communities from Lake Tanganyika, Tanzania - TA2015053 Kigoma Offshore 120m | ecosystem: Environmental > Aquatic > Freshwater > Lake | place: Tanzania: Lake... | reverse complement strand
TGCAACGTCCGCGCCGCGTTTGGCAAAGCCGGTTGCGGACCGAAATGCGAATTCAGCAGGCGCCGCGAAGAGATGTACCGCTTGGCTGACCATGGGAACGAGGGCAATCCTGTATTCGGGCCATACGGGGTCCGCGCTCGTGAAGCGCTGCAAGAGGTCTTGTCAGCCGACGACGCGGAGCGGGTGACGTCCAAAGCAGCTCTTTCAAACATCCCCAAGCCCCTGAATCCAGGCCGATCATACCTCAATATGAGATTTCCGAGAACCACAGTATCGCAGTCGACCTATGAGTCGGACTGGTTGGCGTTTATGCTGGCCTCGAATGCGCGGCTGCTGGGCGGGGGCGGGGAGGAGGAAGAGTTCGAGTTTCCCATGCTGCCGCAGCAACTTCCCGCGGCGTTGACGCAGGTCACGGCTCCCGCGCCGGAAGAAGCGGTTCCGGAACCGGGGACGGCGCTGTCGATTGTCGCCGGCGGCGTACTGCTTGTGCTCTGGCGGCGGCAGAGCTAGAAAACATTTCCATAGCGAAATGTTTTGCAGTTTCCAGCAGCATCGGCGATACTATTTGCTGAGTAGTGTGTTCTAGAAGTTTTCGCCGTAAACATGCAGCCTGAAGTAAGTGTTCTGATTCCGACACTCGACTTTCCCGACGTGGCCGGCGTTGTGAAGCGTTTATGCTCCCAGACAGCCAAGACTGAGAGTTTCGAGGTCATCGTCTCCGATTGCGATCGGGCCGAATGGGAAGAGCCGCTCGCGCCTTTGGGAAGGGAAATCGATCTGCATTACCTTCGGGTACGGCGACATCAACTCGCGCGGACAAAGGCCTTGAACGCGGCGCTCGAAAAAGCCCGCGGTGAACTAATCCTATTTCTTTCGGGCGACTTTACTCCGGGCCCGAACTTCGTCGACTTGCACCTGGAGTTTCACAGGAAGCGGCCAAGCCCCGAATGTGTTGCGATTGGGCCGAGCAAGTTCGTTCAGGAGCAGGGCGACGAACGATTTGTGCAGTGGCTGGAAGCGGACGGAAGGATCTTCGGTATGAACGGAACCGACGGGGACGCCGGTGGTTTCTTTTATGTGGGCAACTCGTCGTTGAAGCGCGAACTGATCGACCGCGCCGGCATGTTTGATACCGACTTTCCTTACGAAGCGTTCGACGACTACGAGTATGGCCAGCGATTGCGTGCGGCGGGTATGAAGAGCTTCTATCTGCCGGAGGCGCTGGTCTGGCACGAGCACGATCACGCGCCGACGCTGGCGGATCGCTCGCGTTCCATGATGCGCGCCGGGGAGAGCGTGGCGATTTTCGAACGCAAACATCCCGGGCCGCACGACTGGAGCGCATCCTGCGCGCGGCATCCGCTGCGGCTTGAAGCGGATGCGGCGTATTGGGGACTCCGATACTTGTTCCGGCGATCGCCCGAGGACCTGGGCGGCTACTACGGCAGCCGATTGGACGCGGCGTTCGTGCGGGGCTGGCGGAAAGGCCGACAATGCCTCACCTAAGGCGGCGAGAGCCGGAGACGGCTGAAGCGGAGTTGAACCGGCGTCTGGCCGGTGTGGCCCGGCAGAATGTCATTCTGTCGGAGCGGCTGGCGCGTGTCGAGAACAGTTACTTCTTTCGGGCGTTGCGATGGGCGGGAGGCTTGTTTGCGGGATTGCGGTCGCGCGACGGCGATGCCGAGTATGCGCGATGGGCGGCGGCGTTGGATCGAGGGGCGCTGCAACTGCGCGGGCGCGGAGGACAACCCCGGCGCGTGGCGCGGGTCGCGCCGGGGCAACGGCTTCCTTCCGGCGCCGATTACTATCTGTTTGTGGAAGATGGCGCGACGGTTTCGCCGCATGCCGAAGAGTTGCTGTTGCAGGCAATCGACGAGGGTGCGCACGCGGCGTACGGCGATTGGGATCATGTGTCCGATAATGGACAAGTATTTGCGCCGCGATTCACGCCGACGTATTCGCCAACGCTGTTGGCGCACACGATGTACTGGGGGCCTGTCTTTGCGGTATGCGCGGACGCGATCAATGACGCCGGGGCGTCGATGCATGAGATTGCAATTTCGATCGATGGGCCTGTGACTCGTGTGCCGTGTGTGTTGTCACATCGTAGCGGTGGAGTGCGCGCCCAGGTCGACGCGCGCGCCATTCCGCCGCGCGATTGGCGGGTGTCGATTGTCATCTGCTCTCGCGATGCGAAGCTGTTGGATCGATCGTTGCGAGCGTTAGCGTGCGAAGACGCCGAGATTGTCGCCGTGACGCACGATATCGACGGCGGCGACGAATTGGCGCGCGTGACGGCCGCACATGGCGTGAAGCGAGTTTCGTTCACAGCGCCGTTTCACTACGGTGCGATGAACGACGCGGGCGTGCGAGCGTCGTCCGGCGAGTTTGTTGTATTGCTGAACGACGATGCGTTTCCCGCGGAGGCGCGCTGGCTCGATTCGCTGGTCGCGACGGCGGGCCGCGGCATTGCCGGCGGTCTGCTCGAGTATCCGAACGGGCGGATTCAACATGCGGGCGTGGTGATCGGCATGCTGCCTGGGCCGACACACATTGGGCGCTTGGCGATCGATGGCGGCACGTTTTGGCCGTGGCTGCGCATGACACGCGATGTCGCGGCGGTGACAGGCGCGTGTATGGCGATGCGGCGGTCGCTATGGGACGAACTTGGCGGATTCGACCGGCGTTTTCCGGCGAGCTTCAACGATGTCGATTTGTGTCTGCGGGCGCGGCGCGCGGGGCATCGGGTGAAGTTGGATGCGCAGGCGCGATTGATCCATGAAGAGTCGGCGACGCGGAATCCTCGCGTGCGGCGGGAAGAGTCGGAACTATTCCGGCAACTGTGGGGAGACGCGATGCTGGAGCCCGATCCGTATTTCCATCCGGAGTTGACGCTGGTGCGGGCGGAAGTGCGATTGCGGGAGTGGTAGTTACTCGACTACTTTTTGCCAATCACCGCGGATGATGGCTTTGCGGATCTCGGCGGCGGAAATGCCTTTTTTGTTCAACTGATCGGCAAGGACGACCTCCTTGCGGCAGACCGTTCAACCCGCGCTGTGCGAGTCTCGATGGCAATCGAGCAAGCCCTTGTGGCCGTGACCCTTATCGCAGTAGCAGTAACACGGTTGCTGCGCGAGCACGCCGGGGATGCGATTGGCGATTTCGTAGACACGAATATGGCGCGGATCGCGGAACACCGTGGGCGGAAGGATCTTCGGGAAAGGCATGGCATCGCGAACATTCTGATAGAAGTTCGGGACCGGCTGCTGCGTGCCTTGTGCCGCGACGGGTTCGATATCGCCGCAAGATGTAAGCAAACACAGCGGCACCAGCCAAAGAGTGTGGCGCATTACTTAATAATAGCGCCGACAACCATCTGCAGGGTTCGGCCGGTGGCATCGCCGACGGTCTTTGGATCGCCCGGTTTCCAGTTCGCCCGGGAGCCGTCGTACTCGTACTTCACCGGAAGGCGTGTGAGTGCGGGATCGTACTGGCCTTCATTGCCGCCCATCTTGTAGACGACCAGATTCAGCGATGGCACGACGTAGATCGCATAGCCGCCCGAGCCGCCTTTCCAGAACGCATCGCGCGGGACGTTGGCGAGATTGCCGTTTTCGTTGACGTTGAAGTTGAAGCTGTGATGGTAATGCAGGTTGTACTTCACCATGCGGCCGCACAGTTCGGCGAAATCGGCGGGGATGATTTGCTTGTTGCCCCAGCGGCCCTTGTTGAGCATGAGATAACCGAAGCGCAACATGTCGGTGGAGCGTACGGCGATCGAACCGCCGCCGGGGGTGTGAAACATGCGGCCGTTCGCGTCGATGCCGCTCTTCAACTTCGGCCGGTACATCGCGTAGCCCCAGGCGCCGAAGCCGAGAGGCGTAGTGAGATGTTTGCGCATGAAGTCTTCCATCTCCATGCCGGACTGCGTGCGGACGATCATCGCCGGAATGTGGCTGGACGACGTGGCGTAGGAGTAGCAATCGCCGGGCGCGCACCAGAGCGATTGCTTCATGGCGAAGTCGTCGGTGGTGGACCAGGGGCCGTTGTCTTCGGTGGGCTTGTCCCACGTTTCGCGTTTGCCGCTGACGTAGACCGGATTTGTTCCGCGGATACCGGCCGACATGGCGAGCACCTGGCCGAGCGAGATTTCGGATTTGCGCGGATCGTCGAGCGGGAAGTACTGCGTGGGCAGATACTTCTCGTTCATGATTTTTGTGTCGAGGCCTTGAGGGAACGTCGATGGCTTCTGCTTCATCAGCATGCCGATCGAGACGCTTGTGAAAGCCTTGCCGCACGATGCCAGTTCCGGCAGCGCTTCGCGATGACCGCGGCCGAAGTAGCGTTCGTAGATGAGATAGCCGTTGCGCACAACGAGCAGCCCTCCGTGTTGGCTGGTGAGTTGCGCGTACTCGAACGCTTCGTCGAGCTTCTTTATGTCGATACCCGTTTTGGCCTTGATCTCATCGGGGGCAGTAAGCGTTCGCCAGCCGCCCTTCGAGTCGGGGGCGGGGAAGTAGCCGGCGGCGACGGCGCAGAGCGCGGTAGTGAAAATTGTTAGCAGGCGCATGGCTTCCTGGACATCATATGATAGTCGTGCCATGAAAATTCTGTTTTTGTGCAGTTCGTTGCTGGTGGCGCAGGATTTGGATCTCGTGTTGCGAGGCGGGCGAGTGATCGATCCGCGCAACAGGCGCGATGGGCGATTCGACGTTGCGGTTAAGGCGGGAAAGATCGCGGCGGTGGAACCGTCGATCGATGCGGCGCGCGCGCGGAAGGCCGTCGATGTTACCGGGCTTATCATCACGCCGGGCATGATCGATCTGCACGTGCACGTATTTTTCACGGCGGGCAATCCCGGCGCGTGGGCGGGCGACAACAGCGTGCAGCCGGATGCATTCAGTTTTCGCACGGGCGTGACGACGATGGTGGACGCGGGCTCGTCGGGTTGGCGGAACTTCGAGACGTTTCGAACGACGGTGATCGATCGGGCGCGCACGCGCGTGCTGGCGCTGATCAACATTGCGGGCTTCGGGATGATCAGCGATGCGACCGAGCAGGACGACTTTAATCCGGACGCGATTGCGAAGCTGGCGGAGAAGCACAAAGACGTTGTGGTCGGCATCAAGTCGGCGCACTATCAGAAGCCCGATTGGGAGAGCGTCGACCTTGCCGTTGAAGCGGGCAAGAAAACGGGGCTGCCGGTGATGGTCGACTTCGGATTCTTTCTGCCGCAGCGGCCTTACTACAAACTCGTCACCGAGCATCTGCGCGCGGGAGATATTTCGACGCATATGTTCCGCGGGCCGGTGCCGTATGTCGATGAGAAGGGCGCGTTGTATCCGTATCTGCTCGAAGCGCGCAAGCGCGGCGTCAAGTTCGACGTTGGCCACGGCGGCGGCAGTTTCGTGCTGCGTAGCGCGGCAGGCGCGATCAAGAACGGGTTTTATCCGGACACGATTTCGTCGGACCTGCACACGGGTTCGATGAATGGCGCGTTCATGGACCTGCCGGCGCTGATGTCGAAGTTGATGGCGCTGGGGCTGCCGTTGCAAGAGGCTGTGCGCGCGGCGACGTCGACGCCGGCGGAGGTGATCAAACGGCCGGATCTGGGCACGCTGTCTGTCGGCGCGCCGGCCGATATCGCGGGACTACGCGTGATGAATGGCGAGTTTGGCTATTGGGACAACAACGCGGGCCGCGTGACCGGCAAGGAGCGGTTGTTCGCGGAGTTGACGTTGAAGCAGGGGCAGATTGTGTGGGACTGGAACGGGCGCGCCGGCGTCGATTATCGGACGCTTGGGCCGACGTATGGAATCCGTCCGGGGATTGATCAAATTCTGCCGCCGCCCGCGAAGCGCTGAAAATTGTTGCATCTCGTTTTGATAGTGTGTTATCAAAAAAGAGTACGCTGCAAATGTCCCAGTCACAGACCATGGAAACCAGAACGTTAGACCGCTACGGAATGGCGCTTTCGATCGGATGTGCGATTCACTGCGCGGTGCTTCCTATTGCGATGGGCCTGCTCACTGCTACCGGGTTGAGCTGGATCGCGGGGCCCGCATTTGAATGGGTGATTCTGGCGTGTACGATCATGATCGGTTCGACGCAGTTGATTAAGAGTTTCGCACAGCACCGGAATCCGGTGTCGTTGTACTTTTTCGGCGCGGGGCTGATTTGTTTTGCGGCGGCGAAGTTGGCGTGGTTTGCGGTACCCAACAACGAGGCGGTGTTCATGACTGCCGGCGGGTTGTCGATGGCGATGGCGCATTTTAAGAATCTGCGCTTGTGCGCGTGTTGCCACTCGCATTAATCGGTCCGAACCGCGCTAGCCGAGCCCGCATCGTGGCGGCACCGCCGCAACGTCTTGTTTTGCGGCCTCTCCGCACGGTAAACCGTCTGCGGTCTCGACGCAGATTCGATCCAATCGCCCGGTCAGCTTCCACGTTCTCACCAACTGGCGGCCGCCTTCCGTTGTATGATGTCCACTCGTGCCTGACAACAGAAGCTCGCTTGACCGGTTCTCCGATTTCATCGTTCAGTTCGTTCCCGACGCGATCACCGCGAGCGTAATTATGCTCGGCGCACTGGTTGTGGGCGCGCTCGCGCTCGGCAGCCCGCCGCTGCAAATCGTTGACGCCTATTACAAAGGCTTTTGGTCGCTGGTCACGTTCACCGGGCAGATGACGCTTATCGTCGTGCTCGGAAGCGCGGTTGCCTCATCGCCGTTTTTTCAATCGATGGTCGGGCGGTTGGCGGAGATGCCGAAGACGACGAATCAATTCGTGCTGCTGGCCGTGCTGCTGGCGGCGGGGGCGTCGTACTGTTTCTGGGGCTTGGGCTACGCGCTGAGTCCGATCATCGCGATCTACTTCGCGCGCGCGGCCGAGCGCAAACAGATTCATCTGCACTTTCCGTTTTTCATGGCGACTGTGTTCGCGGCGGTGTCGGTGTGGCAGTTCGGGTTATCGGCATCGGCGCCGCTGATCGTCGCCACGCCGGGCCACTTTCTCGAAAAGCTGGTCGGCGTGATTCCACCGTCGCGGACGATCTGGTCGCCGGCGGCGCTGCTCGATGTTGGGTTATTCACGATCGCCGTGATTCTGACTGGCTGCAAGCTAATGCCGAATACGTCGCACCCGATTTCGAACTACCCGGGCGCGCTCGAGATGGCGGCAGTGAAGGAAGACGAAGCGACGGCGGCGAAGACGTACTCGGAGATCGCGGAGTCGAAGCCGTATTTCGCGATGATCATGGTGGCGATTTTCGCGACATGGCTTTGGTATCACTTCATCGAGAAGGGCAACGGGCTGAACATCAACTCGCTGAACATCGTGCTGCTACTGCTTACGTTTTTGCTCTACAAGAATGTGAAGGCGGTGACGAAGGCGCTAGAGAAGGCCGTGGTTGCGGGGTGGCCGGTGATCATTCTGTATCACCTGTACGCGGGCCTTTCGGGGCTGATTGAAGCGACGCCGGTGGGTGAGGCGATGGCGAGTCTTGTCGCGGCGTCGTCGAACGCGATGACGTTCCCGACGTTGTCGGCGGCGATCGGCACGGTGTTCTCGTTCTTCATACCGTCGTCGGGCGGGCAGTGGGCGATACAGGGACTGGTGACGGCGAAATCGGCGATGGCGGTGGGTGTGTCGGTGGAGCGCGGGTTGCTGGCGATGTCGGTGGGCGATCACATGGGGAATCTGACGTCGCCGTTTTGGTACGTCGTGATTAGCGGGATCGCGCGGTTGGACTTCCGCACGTTTTTTGGCTACGGGCTGATCTACGCGGCGATCTGGTTTGTGATCGGGGCGGTGGTGTTTACGTTTGCGCCGTGTTGAGGGCGCTAGGCCGCAGTCGCGCCGCCGCGATGAAGCGGAAGCAGTTGATCCGCGCTGACAGGAACGATAGCGTAAGCTTCGCCATTATTGTCGGAGAACTCGACTAAGAAAGCACCGTCGAGTTCCTCGACGACTGTGCCAAGTTCGCCACGGCGAAGATTGAATTCTTTCAAGTCCTCGATTAGAGCGACTGGGTCGAGAACCCGGATATCGCGCGGATCTTTAAGAGCAGATAGCATGTCGTCAGTCTCGGAAAACCTTCTCCGGTCCGCACGATCCAACCGCTCCTCGCGGTCGCCGCACGATTGTGGCACTTCAATTCGAAGTCTATCACGTACAGTTCGCCGAACCCGAAATGACCCGTATGAATGGCGTCCAAGTGGACGGCCTCAAACAATTTCGATTGCAGCCACCTTGCGTCGGTCTGAGTGATCCCGAGCGCCGATCGGAAAACGCGCGCTTTGTGTTTGCCGACTTCGTGCTCAAGGCTGAGGCAGTAATCGGCGAGCTTGGCGATATCAACGATCGCGCGCTCCGGATTTGGCAAACGCAAGGACCGACCTACCCCACCTCTTCATTCGCGCGGCGGAGCAGGCCGCGCATCTGCGCGATGCAGTAGGCCACGCCCGCGCGGCGCATTCCGCCGTCGCCTTTGAGTTCCGGAACGTGGTCGGGCACGATCGTGCCGTTGAACTTCACTTTGCGTAGCGCCTTCATCACCTGGTACATGTCCATGTAACCGTCCTCGGGAAACCTCTCATGGAAGCGGGGCAGGGGGCCGGAGACATTGCGGAAATGCACGTCGACGATCTTGCCGCGCTTGCCGAAGTCGTCGATCATGCCGAAGACGTCCTTGCCCATCCGCGATCCGCCCTCCGACCAAGTCCCGACACAGAATGTGAGGCCCCAGTGCTTGTACGATCCCGCGATTTTTTCGGCGCGGGCGTAGCCGTCGTAGTGAACCAGCACCTTCGCGACGCCATTCATCTTCGCGAGCGGCGGGTCGTCGGGATGCAGCGCGAGGCGCACGTTGGCTTTTTCGGCGACAGGGAGCACGGCCTTCATGAAGTAGGTGTAGGTCGTCCAGATGTCTTCGGCGGAGTACTCGCGGTCGAAGGCCTGTTTCTCGACTTTGTTGCGGAAGTCGTCGACCGAAAACTCGCGGGCGCGATAGCCGCGCGGGGATTCGACGAAGCTGGTCGTGTAGGTGTTGGCCGGGTGCCAATCGTAGTTGGAAACGGGGATGTTGAGGCGACCGCAGTCGCGCAGGAACTGGCAGTAGGTTTCGATGATCTCGTCGCGTTTTCCCTTGCCGAGTTGCACGTCGAGATGCCGGTAGGCGTAGTGCACGCCGGAGAAGATCTTCATGTCGAACTTGGCGAGGCGGTCGACGGTGGTCTTCATGAAGTCGTAGGGGGCGTTGTCGCCGAATTCGATGCGGCACCATTTGATGCCGAGTTGTTTGAGGAAGAGCAGGTCGTCGTCGTTGAGCGATCGGATCACCATGCGATGGGAGAGCTTTGTGTTGGCGGGGTCGTATTCGTCGATGACTTTCTTGCCCGCGGCGGAGAGGGCGAGGGGCAAGCTCAGTAACGTGCGTCGCGAGTAGTTCATAGCGCCTCTAATTTCTTTTCAAACAATGCCGCGCCCTTTATGTCGCGCAGCGTGACGGTAAGCGGCCCCGCGGGATCGATGTTGACCTCGCCGAAAAATTGCAGGCCCGCGGCGGGGCCGACATTGGCCTGCCCCTTCTGAAACATGACTTGCGGGCCAAACGTGTTGTCGAGCCGGCCTGGCCGCGAAGTTCCGGCGTTCAACGGTCCGCTTATGAACTCCCAGAACGGCGAGAACTCAGTGAACGACGCCTTCGCGGGATCGTAGTAGTGCGCGGCGGTGTAGTGCACATCGGCTGTTAGCCACACCACGTTTGAAACACGAGCGTCGCGGATACCGCGAAGCAGCCGCGCGATTTCGAGTTCGCGGCCGAGTGGTGGGCCGTGCTCCTCATTCGCGACGGCTTCGAACAGCGGGCCATCTGTGACCACGACTCCGATCGGCATGTCGGAGGCGATCACTTTCCATTTGGCGCGGCTTTGCCGCAAGCCGTCGAGAAGCCATCCGAGTTGCGGCGCGCCGAGGAACTGCGCGTCGCCGCCTTCGAGCGTCTGGCGGTTCGCCGTGTTCGGGCCGCGGTACGAACGCATGTCGATAACGAAGACATCGAGCAGCGGGCCGTAGCCGATCTTGCGGTAGACGCGTTCGATTTCGGTGTCGTGATATCGAATCGGCGCGTACTCGAGAAATGCCCGCTGGCCGCGCGCCGCCAGCAGCGCGATACTCTTCTCCTTGTACTTGGCGTCACTTGAGAGATCCTTCGCGGAGTTGTAGTTGTTGTTGACCTCGTGGTCGTCCCATTGCCAAATCTGCGGGACTTCCGAATGAAAGCGACGTACGTTGACGTCCAGCAGGTTGTACTTATGCGCGCCGCAGAACTCGTTGAGCGTCTCGGCGGCTTTCGATTTGTCCTCGGTGGTGATGTTTTTCCAGAGCGAGCCGTCGGGCAGTTTGACCTCGGCTTGGATGGGCCCGTCAGCGTAGATGGTGTCGCCGGAGTGCAGGAAAAAATCGGGCTCGCGGCGTCGGATTTCATCGTAAATCCGCATGCCGCCGATTTCCGGATTGATGCCCCAGCCTTGTCCGCACGTGTCGCCAGACCAGCAGAATCGAACCGGCCGACGCGACGACGGCGCCGCGCGGAAGCGGCCGCGCGCGGGTTCGCTCTCGGCGCCACCGAGGCCGAGATCCTTGAAGATCACTTCGTACTCGATCTCGGCGTTGGGCGCCCAGCCGGTGATGTCGATGCGGCCGGTGAAGTCGGTTGTCTCCAAGCAGTGCGGGCCTGGAACTTCGGTCCATGACGCGCCGGAGCGGGCCTCGCGCCAGCGGACGGTCATGCTTGCGGGGCGGTCGGCGCGGCTCCAGATCAGCGCACGGTCGCCGGTGACATCGCCGGCCATCACGCCTTGCGCCGCTAGCGGGCGGCGGCGGGCGATGAACCCCGGCGCCGCCTGAAACAGGGCGCGGCGAGTCCAAATGGGCATCAGGTTCTCCTCTTCACTTCCGTGACAGACATCTTATACCCAGCCTGGCCGTAGGGCGATTCGGCGGACTGAATTTCCAGGCGCCCATAGGCCCAGATCGAAAACACCATCTCGACTTTCACGGGACGCCCGGTGGTGACGGTCGCGTATACGATTTGATTGCCGGGCGGCGGAGGCGTATGGATGCACGCGCCGGCGGTGGGTACGAGCAGGAATTCGGTGGCCTCTTGAAAGCCATCATCCATGGGGACCATGTAGCCGGCGATGCGCACGTTCGATCCGGCTAGCGCTTCGAGGAGAGGCGACGCAACACTGGACTGCATGTTGAGGCCGCGCAGCACGGTCCAATCGACCGTCGCGAAACCCGATGGCTCGGCTTCTTGCGCGGTCTCCATCGGCGGCGCGGTGTTGGTTGGGCGCGCGACGTGGACTGTTTTCGGCGCCTGCTCTTCGACAGTGACGATCTTCGGACCGCACGCAGAGAGCAGCGCGGCGAAACCGATCCACTCGCGCCGATACACTGGAGTTGAGATGCTTCGCCGATCCTTTTTCGCCATGCTTCCGATTTTACCCGCCGCGGCGGGGCAGAATCCGATGCTGGTTCCGCCTTACGTCAATCTCGGAAGCGATCCGGCGCGCTATGCGCTGGTCTTTCATACCTATCCGTCCACGGCGATCTTCACCGTGCGTTCGTTCGGGCGAGAATATCCAGTGTCGACCGTGTCGATCGAGAACCCGCCTCATCAGGTACACACGGCGTCTATTCCGCCGGGTGACTACGAAATCCTGTTGAACGGTGCTTCGATCTTTCGGTCGACCGTGCGAGCACGCCCGTCGCTTCGGCATCGATTTATCATGCTGGGCGATCCGGGACAAAGCACGGCTGGGCAACGCGGGCTGGCCGAGTTCGCGAAGTCGCTCGATCCGGATTTCATCTTGTTCGGCGGCGACATGGTGTATGAGTACGGTCGATCGATCGACTATCAGAAGAAGTTTTTTCCGATCTACGACGGCGTGCTGCGGCAACGGTTATGGGTCGGCGTGCCGGGCAATCACGACACCGATGAATCGAACTTCTCTTCGCACCCCGATGCCTACGCCTACTTTCACTACTGGCAGCAGCCCATGAATGGCCCGGTGTTGAAGACAACGCCTTCGTTGCAGGGAGAGCCGAAGAATCGCGATGCGTTTCTAAAGGCCGCCGGCGCGAAGTTTCCGCGTGCGTTGAATTATTCGTTCCACTACGCCAACGCGCACTGGACAATTATCGACACGAACAAGTACAACGACATGCGCGATCCGAAGCTGCGCGAGTGGATTGAAGCGGATCTGACGGCGGCACAGGCGTTTCGCTGGCGTTTCGTCGGCATGCATCACCCGGCTTTCAACTCAGCGCGCAAACACGCCGAGCAGCAGCATCCGCGGTGGCTCGTCGATTTGTTCGAAAAACATAATGTAGACGTTGTGTTTTCCGGCCATGTGCACAACTATCAGAGGAGCTATCCGTTGCGGTTTCTGAATCCGCGCGCGGGTAGCGGACTGACGGTGCGCGGCAATATCTTGCCGGACAAAGAGGGACGAAACGGGATCATCTATATCGTCAGTGGATCCGGCGGCGCGGCGCTTCACAACGGCGATCAGGAGAGCAAGCCCAAGACATGGCAATCGTTTACGGCGGCGTTCCATTCGCGCATGCATTCTGTATCGGTGGTCGATATAGATGCGGGTAAGATGACGATCCGGCAATTGACGGTGAGCGGCCGGGAACTGGACTCGTTTACGATTCAGAAGTAGTAGACTGGAGGCGTATGGCGGCTGCCACTACAGTATCGTTGGAAGAATATCTTTCCTTACCGGACCGGCCGGGGGTTCGCTATGAGCTGCTGAATGGGAGGTTGGTGGAATTGTCTTCTCCTTCGCCGTTGCATGGTGGGATTGTAATCGCCATCGGGCACATTTTGCTTGAGGTCGTTGGGAAGTCTTTCCCGCATCTCTTCGTTGCGTCAAACAGCGAATTCATTATGGGTGATGAGAGCGGCCAATCGCCGGACGTGTACGTTGTTGATCGGACGCGGTTACGAAACATGACACGATTCCGCGGGGCTTCTCGCGGCGCGCCAGATCTGGCCGTAGAAATCGTTTCGCCGAGCGAATACGCCGATGATGTCGATGAAAAAGTGGCCCTGTATTTAGCCGCGGGGACGAAGACGGTTTGGGTAGTTATGCCGAAGCGGAAGCATGTGCTGGTGTACGACGACAGGGGTGTCCGGAACGCGGAGCTCGGCGACTTTGTCGACGCGCCCGCCGTCATGCCCGCTGTGCAGATTCCGGTCGCTAGCCTATTCCCAGAAATCTAAGGCTTCGCGAGCAGTAGAAATGCCATCGCGTAGCGCCGGCCGAATTCCTTGAAAGAGGGCGTGTCGAAGTGCAATATGTCGCCTTTGTGTGTCAGCCCGCCGGATGGAACATAGGCGACGTTGGTTTCGTTCACCGCAAGCGACGCGAGCGCTTCGTTGATCATTCGCGAATAGGGGTAATCGTTCTTGTCACGCGTGTAGAGAAGTTCGCCAAGTCCGCCTACGACAATGGGCGCATCGCCCACATCGTTACGCAGCGATTGCATCACGGCGCTCCAACGCGCGGCGTACGATCGCGCTTT
>Ga0194131_10008277_pt1 | contig 13611 bp, 13 predicted proteins | sample TA2KigO120mmetaG_FD_148631 | JGI IMG/M metagenome (GOLD analysis project Ga0194131, IMG submission 148631) | Freshwater microbial communities from Lake Tanganyika, Tanzania - TA2015053 Kigoma Offshore 120m | ecosystem: Environmental > Aquatic > Freshwater > Lake | place: Tanzania: Lake... | reverse complement strand
CGGCCATCGAGTTCTTGCGCACGACGCCGGACGCGTTTCCATTCGCCAGCATGGTGACGCATCGCTTCCCGGTGGAGCGCGCGAACGACGCGCTTCAAGCCACCGCGAGCTGGACCGCCGCCAAGAGTGCGATCGTGCCCGCGTAGCCACCGGTCGCGCACCGTCAGTTAGGCGGCATCGCGCACGTGTCACAGATTCGTCGCATCACTATTTTCGTAGATGACGCAGGCGATGAGCCGTCCGCAGACGTTCAGTGGGTTCGAGCATGGCTGGAGCGATGGCACTCGCGGGTGCGTATTGCCGACTATAGTTGTGGTGGGTGGGAGCATCTTTGGGATGTTGAGGGCCCACCGGACGCGATTGCCGAAGTGCCGACACATTTGCTATGCGACAGCAAGTGGTCGAATCCGGGATTGTTTGGCCGCAGTTGAGCGTGATAAGAGTATTTTGCCGCCTACCCATGGCGCCGCAGCGACCGGCTTCTCCGTCCCGCGTCCGCGGGATTCGAGCGTCGCGGGAGTTCGAGAGTGCACCGTGCGCTCCACCACCGCCGCCGAGGCCGTCGATGAGTTGGATCGTTGACCGCCGCTACAGCCCCGCGTCCAAATCGTCACTGTTCTCGGGACGGCCGACGGGCCAGAGCACGTTGTGTGTCGGGTCGAGGATTCTTCGCACGTCATGGATGAGGTCCCAGTCCACGGGTTCCTCGATCCAGCGGAGTTGCTTCTCCATGTTGTCGGGGTTCGCCGTGCCGGGGACGGTCGTGGCGATGTCGGTGTTCGCGACGCAGAATTGCAGCGCGAGCCTGGCGATGTCCACGCCGCGCGAGTCGCAGAACTCGACGGCGCGGCGGCACTGGTCCTTGAGCGATTGCGGCGCGTGGTGCCATTCGGGGAGCGGCTGGCGCGTGAGCAGGCGTTCGCTGAACGGCGAGGCGTTCATGATGCCCACGCCTTTGGCCTGGAGATACGGGATGAGCCCGAGCAGCGAGGTGTTGTTCAGCGCGTAGTGGCAGTAGCTGAGCATGCAGTCGAGTTCCGTGCGGTCGAGGATGTAACGGAAGATTTTCAGCGGGAAGCCGGTGACGCCGATGAAACGGACCTTCCCCTGTTCGCGGGCCTTGCGGAGCGCGGGCAGCGCCTCGTCCACGACCTGCTGCATGTCGCCGAACTCGATGTCGTGGACTTGCATGATGTCAATGTGGTCCACGCCCAGTCGCGCGAGGCTCTCGTCCACGCTGCGCAGGATGCGGTCGTGGCTGAAGTCGAAGCCGGCGACGTCGTATCGCCCGCACTTGGTGCCGAGGATGAACCGGTCGCGGCGGATTTCCTTGAACGCGCGGCCGAGGATTTTCTCCGAGAGCGTGCGGCCGTAGTAGGGCGAGGAATCAATGAAGTTCACGCCGCCGTCGAGCGCGACGTGGAGCGAACGGATGCCGCGCGCCTCGTCGGTCATGTTGCCGTATTCGTTGCCGAGCGAAGCGGCGCCGTAGCTGATGAGGGAGAGGTTGAGGCCCGTCTTGCCGAGTGGTCGGTAGTGCATGGGCGACTTGTAGCAGCCCGCAGCGGGAGGCTCACCTCAAATCAGCGCGGACTTCATTGTTTGGCCTTCGCCTTCGCCTTTGCGGCTGGCCGGTCGCGCACCGGCCAGCGAGTCGTCCGCTCATCGGGTGCGCAAGAGGGGGAGGACTGGACTAGGCGAGAAGATTCCGCACGACGTCTCCGCCGACGTTGGTCAGGCGCATGTCAAGGCCTTGAAACTTCACCGTGAGCCGGGTGTGGTCGATGCCGAGCAGGTGCAGCATCGTCGCGTGGAGGTCGTTCACGTGCACGCGGTCCTCGACGGCGTTGTAGCCGAGTTCGTCCGTCGCGCCGTGGGTCACGCCGGCCTTGATGCCGCCGCCGCACAGAAACATCGAGAAGGCGCGCTGGTGATGGTCGCGGCCGGGGCCGCCCTTGTTCGCCTGCACCATCGGTGTGCGGCCGAATTCGCCGCCCCACACGATGAGCGTGTCCTTGAAAAGCCCGCGCTGCTTGAGATCGGTGATCAGGGCTGTCGTCGGGTGATCGACGCTCGCCGCGTTGCCGGTGATGAACTTCACAAGGTCGTTGTGATGGTCCCAATCGCGGTGGTAAAGCTGGATGAATCGCACGCCGCGTTCCGCGAGCCGCCGCGCGAGCAGGCAGTTCGACGCGAACGAGCCGTCGCCGGGCGTCGCGCCGTAATGGTCGAGCGTCGACCGCGGCTCCTTGCTGATGTCCATAAGGTCCGGCACCGAAGCCTGCATGCGAAACGCCATCTCGTATTGGGAGATGCGCGCTGCAATTTCAGGATCCTCGACAACGGAGTCCTGCAAGCGATTGAGCGATTGCACGGTCGACACGACATCACGCTGGCGCGAAGGACTCACGCCGCCCGGGTTGCGGACGTAGTAAACCGGGTCGCCCTGCGCGCGGAGTTCGATGCCCGAGAACTGTCCCGGGAGAAACCCGCTGTGCCACATGCGCGTGGAAATCGGCTGCGGACTGCGGCCCTCGGTCGAGGTGAGCACGACGAATCCCGGCAGGCTCTCGGTCTCGCTGCCGAGCCCGTAGGTCACCCAGGAGCCCATGCTCGGCCGGCCGCTGATGAGCGTCCCGGTGTTCATCAACGTGTGCGCCGGGTCGTGATTGATCGCGTCCGTGTGCATCGAGCGGACGATGGCCAGATCGTCCGCGACCGTCGCCAGCCGGGGAAAGATGTCCGAGATTTCGTTCCCCGCCCTGCCGTGTTTCTTGAAGCCAAATTGCGGGCGCCAGCACTTGAGCTGCGCACCCTGCAACTGCGCAATCGGCTGCCCCTTCGTGAAGGATTCGGGCATCGGCTGGCCGTCGAGCTTCGCAAGCTCCGGCTTCGGGTCGAAGGTCTCCAGATGCGACGGCCCGCCCGCCATGTAGAGATAGATGACCCGCTTCGCCCGCGGCGCGTGGTGAATTGGATTGACCGCACCGCGAGATTGCGACGTGCCGGGAGCTTCAGCCGCGGCGATGGAGTCACGAAACCGGCGAGATCCCAGGAACCACGTCAACGCAGCGCCGCCCGCGCCAGCCCGGGCGAGGAATGCGCGCCGACAAATGGTCGAGGCCGGATGATCCGCGTGGTTCATTCCACCGGGAGTATCACCCTTCGCGCCGCAGGATTTCAACCGCGAACCGGAGCCACACGCCCCGCTTGCTCGCAAACCCGTTTGCAAGGTCGGGGCCGCACGTCCAAGCTTCGCGTGAACCGAGCCGCCTCATGCCACTCTCCGGCCCCCAGAAAGTTCTCGCACTGGTTGGATTGCTTTGCGTCGCTGCCGCGCTCGGCGTAGCCGCGATTCCAGAATCCACGCGCATGGACCTCGCGACGGCAGTGGTGCTGTATGAAGGCGTGCTCCTTGCGGTGGTGCAATTCCAGCGCGCGAACGTCTCGCTGCCTGCGCGCATGGACGGAATCCTCCCGCGTTTCATCGTCACGCCCGCGATGCACAAGATCCACCACTCGCGCGTGCAGCGCGAAACAGACTCGAACTACGCGTCGCTGTTCAGCTTCTGGGACCGGGTTTCGGCACGTTTGTCTGGCGGGAGGACCAGGACAAAATCCAGCTCGGCCTCGATGGATGGGATGAGAGGGAGAAGCAGGCGTTGACCGGAATGCTCGCCACGCCCGCGCTCCACGAATCACGGGCGACGCCACAAACGCAAGCCGAACACCGACGAAAAGTTTCCGCGACAGCCCGCCGGGCTACCGGCCCCACATCTGGTCCGCGTTCAGGATCCAGTCCAGGCGGAAGATCGCGCGGGCCGAGCCGTCCACGAAGCCGCACGTTGCCTTGTCTTTCGAGCCATCGCGCGTCTCGTGACCTCGGCTGTGGTAACACGCGAAGCCGTTGTAGCGAATCGTGCCATTGCCCAACGGTGACGCGCTGTCGCGGATGCCATCGCCGTCGGTGTCCGTGTCGAACACCCACTGATTCGGGCTCCACACGAGGTTCGTGCCATCGGCGATGAGCATCGTGCGGGTGGGCAGCGATCCGAGGCGGCTCGACCCGGGAAGGCCGCCGTTGCCCATATACGCGAAGGCGCTTCCGACGGCTGTGCCATAGTTCACGCTGTAGTTGTTGTTGAACGACGTCTTCGGGCACGTGAGCAGGCGCCCGCCGAAGCTCGAGGCGCCCGCAACCACGACTCCGCTCGTGCCGCCAAGATACGGCGCAAGCGTCTGCCACCACCAGTTGGAAGGGCCGGTGGGGATGCCGCCCACGTTGTAGCCGTAGGCGAAGTGCGGGAGCTGGTCCTCGTTGTCGCCCGCGTAGAGCGTGAGACCGATGAGAATCTGCCGCTTGTTGTTGAGGCACTTCGCGGTCAGCGAGTTGTCCTTGCCGCGCGAGAGCGCCGGCAGCAACAGCGCGGCAAGAATCGCAATGATGGCGATCACGACGAGCAGTTCGATGAGGGTGAAGGCCCGCTGCTGAACCGCTTTCATAGCTTGTCCCAAGTGTCGAAGCACGCGGCTGGAGTGTCAAGCGGGGAGATACGGCAGGACTGCCAATGGTTTCCGCTGCACCCGCGCAAGCGGGTGCAGTTCGAACCTGCGGAAGAGAATCTCGAAGCCCTCCGATTCCAGCACAATCCAGCCCGCGGCCGGCCACACGTCGCAGCACTTGACCCACGGCAGGAAGCCGTCGCGCCCGCTCAGCCGCAGGTTGCGCGTGGATTCCCACGAGCCGCAGCCCATGTAGTTGAAGGTCGTCTCCGCGTCCGCGGGCAGCGGGTAGCGCGTTTCCGGCTGTGGCCCGCCGAAGTTGAAGGGCGCGACGCACGTGAAGCGTTTGTCGAGCGCACCGACAGCCGCCGGGTCGCCGCTGTAGCGTCGAGGCTGCGCCCCGACGGAACAGGCCTGTCGAGCTACTTTTTCTTGGGCGCAACGGCGGAGGCGGGAGGCGAGAGGATCAGCGCGTGCACGAGGGTGTCGCGTCCGCGCGCCATGCAGAGAATCTGGCTCGCCTCGTTGATGTCCGTGGCTTCCATGACGAACCAGCCCGCGGCCTGCGGAAGCAGCAGGTTCAAGTCGCGCATCTGGCCGTCGGACCAGATGAATCCGCGATGCTCGCCGAGCCGCGTCTGCGCGGTGCCGACGATTTGCTTGCGGTTGTTGAGCGCAGCCGCCTGGCTCGATCCGCCTCCGAGCGTGCCCAGGTCGCGCATCCTGGTCTCGGTGTGCAAAAAGGCGCGCATGAGTCCGTTCGTATGCTGAGCGACGCCCACGATGTCGCCCTGCTCGTTGACCGCGTTGGCCTGGCTGAGCAATCCGCCGAGCGTGCCCAGGTCGGTCATCTTGCCGGCAAACCACCGGAAGGCGTGGCGAAGTTGGTTCGTCGTCTCGGACACGCCGACAACGTCGAACGCGCTGTTCACGCCGTGCGCGTAACTGTGCCTCCCGCCGAGCGTGCCGAGGTCCTCCATCTTGTTGTCGCGCCAGAGGAACGCGTGGAAGCTGCCCTCGGAATTCTGCGACGCGCCGACGACTTCACTGCGGTCGTTCATGCCGTAGGCGCGCGAGTTGGGTCCGCCGAGCGAGCCGAGTTCGGTGAACTTGCCGCCCTTGATCACCCACGCCCGCTCCTGACGCTTGCCATCGGGCTGGAGAAATCGCGTCCACCCGATGAAGTCACCCGCGTCGTTGATGTCGGAGCCGAACGCGTGCTGCCCTTCGGCGGTTGCAATGTCGGTCCACATGCCCTTGAGCTGCATCGCGCGGCTGAGTCGCGAGCCGTCGCGCAACTCCTTGGAGATGGTCGCTGCGACGTGCCCCTTGTTGTTCAGCGCCGAAGCCTTGCTCGATGCGCCGCCCACCGTGCCGAGGTCAGTCACCGTGTAGCCTTGGGCTGATGCACGGGCCGGTGCAAAAAGCATCGTTCCCGTGACGACAGCCATGAGGCTGGCGAACGCGCGGCGGGGCATGACAAGACACTGTCAGACTCAGCCGCCGCCGCGCAAATACAGGCAATCCCCGATTGACCGGGAGCCGGCGACCTTTCACCGTCACGGCGAAACCACTGGTCAGGCATGAGCCGCGTGCCATTCAATTCTACCAGTCCCACAGCTTCACGAAGCCTCATCGCGTCTCCCGCGGGCTTGATGCTGGCGGTCATTCTCTCGAATGGGACCATCGCCACCGCAGCACCGTTGCCGAGCGCAACCTCGTCGTCGGTCAGGCGGCGGACGGCGCGTGAACGGACAACTTCAAAGGGCGCTACGCCGGTCGCGTCTATTGCACGAGTCTCGCGGTGCTGACACTCGCGGCGCAATACAAGCACCAGCCGCTTTACCTACTGTGACTCGGAAGTTCCTGCGCCTCGCACTCGCGTCCGCGTTCGCGGGACTGGTTCAGCTTCCCGCATCGCACGCAGGGCCCCAAGCGAAGGCACCCGCCGCGAAGGCCGCCGCGCCCATCTCCGCGCCGGCCACCTCGGACCGCGTGGACACCGCGCTCCAAGGCGGGGTGAAGTTCCTCCTCACGCAACAGAACGCGGTGGGCTCCTTCTCGGACAACCCGAAGTATCACACCGCGCTGACCGCGCTGGCGGCGATGGCGCTAGTTTCCGCGGGGCATCATCCGGGCGACAGATCGCCCGAGGGATTCGCGTTGAAGCGGGCCATGCACTTCCTGCTGCGCGCGGACCGGCAGACGGCGGACGGCTACTTCGGCTTGGCCGATCACTCGACAATGTTTGGCCACGCGCTGGTCACGCTCGCGCTCACGCAATTCCTCCAGCTCGACCTCGATCGCGAAACGGATGCGTCACTGCGCGCCAAGGCGCAGGCGGCGACGATCCTGATCTTGCGCGCTCAAGGCGTGAAGCGCGCCAACCCGCTCGAGACCGGCGGCTGGCGCTATTATCCGGCTTCGACCGACGCGGACCTCCCTGCGACCGCGTGGCAATTGCTCGCGCTCAGCTCGGGCGAGAAGGCGGGCTTCAAGATTCCGCCCGCCTCGGGTCCGGCGGCGGCGGGATACTTGAAGCGGCTGTTCGCCGACGGGTTTGGTTTGTTCGATTACGGCAGAAAGCCGGTGATCCTCAACCCGGAGCGATGGACAATCTCGTCGATCCGGACCAACAAGACTGCGCCGGGGAGGATTGTTTCTCGCACCCCCGTCGTCGTCGAGGGAAAGCGCTGCTACGTGTGCCACTTTTCCGATTCGAAGAGCGTCACAAACTACTTCGCGCCGACGATTGTCCCGCCCGAGACACTCCTGCTCCCGCCGTCCGAACCGAACCACTACTCCCACCTGGCCGAGGGGTTGGTCGGCCTGCGGGTCACGGGACAGGGGCGCAGCCCCGAGGCCGTGCAGAGCGCCTCGATGCTGCTCGACATGCTGCAAGCCGACCCGCAGATGAAGTTCCTCGCGCATGGACCGTGGCCGTTTCACGGCACCTTCTTCGCCAGCCTCGCGTTGAACGGCTTCAACGAGCCGCATTCCACCGCCGTCCGCATCTTCGCCGAGCGCAACCTCGTCCACGGCCAGTCCAAGGACGGCTCGTGGACGGACAACTTCGAAGGCCGCTACCTCGGGCGGGTGTATTGCACGAGTCTGGCGGTCATCGCGCTTGGGGCGCGCTACGGCCACCTGCCGCTTTACGGGCTGTAAGACGCGGAAGCCCGCGCTCCGGGGCGGACCGACCTTCACGTGACTTTGGAGTGCGGTGGCAATGCGGAGCGGAAACACCGCTTCTCATCGCGCTCCGGCGACCAAGGCGGCATATCCCGATACATCGGGATTCCCGAAGTAATGTCCGAAGGCTCCCCGAACGGCGCCACGAGCCGGTGCATCCGGCGTTATTCAACGGTCGAATGACTCCTTGGGCTGACCGGGCGGTTCCGTGGGTGCACCCGGCGAGCGGGTTGGCCCAAGGAGCCTTCCGGCGCAGCCGGGCAGCGAACCGAGAGATCAAGACGAGACCTCTGCAAAACCCATCTTGCGCCGGTGTAGTGTCCGGCCTGTGGCCGGACTTTCCGAGGACTCTGGCAGGTTCCGTCGAGGCGAAGTCTCGACGCTACACGTTGTGCAGAGGTCTCAATACATCGTTCAGTGGCGGGCGCGAAGTCATGCGTCGGCTCCAAACCCGCCCGCGGAGGTCAGCCGGTCGCCCCGATACCCTCCGCCAACGCCACTGCCTTCAGCATCGCCTTGCTCTTGTTCACCGTCTCCTGAAACTCGCTCTCTGGCTCTGAGTCATTGACCCAGCCGCCTCCCGCCTGAACATACGCTTTGCCGTCCTTAAGCAGCGCGGTGCGGATGGTGATGCAGGTGTCACAGTTGCCGTTGAAACTGAAGTAGCCCACGCAACCGGCATACGGCCCGCGCGTCGTGCCCTCGAGTTCGGAGATGATCTGCATGGCGCGAATCTTCGGCGCGCCGCTCACCGTGCCCGCCGGGAACGTCGCGCGCATCAGGTCGTAACTGGTTTTGTCCGCCGCCAGCCGGCCCTCGACGCTCGACACGATGTGCATCACGTGGCTGTAACGCTCGACGATCATCAGGTCGCGCACCTGCACGCTGCCGAAATCGCACACGCGCCCGATGTCGTTGCGCGCGAGGTCCACCAGCATGACATGTTCGGCGCGCTCCTTCGGGTCGGCGAGCAGTTCCTTTTCCAACGCGGCGTCTTCGTCCGGCGTCTTGCCGCGACGGCGCGTGCCGGCGATGGGACGAATTTCAACTTTGCGATCCTCGCAGCGCACGTGAATTTCCGGCGACGCGCCGACGAGCGAAAAGCCGCCGAGTTCGAGCAGGAACATGTAGGGCGAGGGGTTCACCGAACGCGCGGCGCGGTAAACGTCCACGGGCGACGCCTCGGTCTCGGCGCTGAAGCGCTGTGACCCGACAATTTGGATGACGTCGCCCGCGGTGATGAACTCCTTCGACTTGCGGACGTTGGCGAGGAACTTCTCCTTGGGCGTGTTGGACTCGAACGCGAGGTGCGGCGCCTCCGCGGGAAGCGTCACGGGCGCGTGTTGGGAAGGTTGTTCGAGCAGCGACACGAGCCGCTCGATCTCGGCGACGGCGTTCTCGTAGGCCTCGGTGGCGGAGGGCGCATCGTCGAGCACGGCGTTGACGAGGATGGTGATGGTCTGCGCGACGCGGTCGAAGATCAGCAACTCGTCCGCGATGAGGAAGACCATGGTGGGCGTGCCAAGCTCGTCGCGCGCGGGCCGCGGCACCACGGGCTCGACGTCATGGATGAATTCGTAGCCGATGAACCCGACCGCGCCGCCGGTGAAGCGCGGCAGCCCCGGCACTGCGACGGGCTTGAAGCGCGCGAGGACGCGCTCGACGACTTCGAGGCCGTCGCGGACGCACTTCTCGCACGGCTCCTTGCCGTGCACGGGCACGCCGAACTTTTCCGCGGCCTTCCCGCCTTCCAACACCTCGACCACCGCGCCCGTCTGCCGGATGACGGCGCGCGGGTTGCAGCCGACGAACGAGTAGCGCCCGAGATGCTCGCCACCCTCCACAGACTCGAAGAGGAATGACTCGCCCTGCCCGCGGATCTTTTTGTAGGCGGACAGCGGCGTCTCGAAGTCCGCGAGGATGCGGCGGGTGACCGGGATGAGGTTCCCCTGCCCCGTCCGTTGCAGGAACTCGTTGAGCGTCGGCGAATACATGCGGCGAAATCTCTATCCGATGCGCGACCGGGAGCGCCACAGCGAAAGCAGCGTGTAGAACGCGACCGCGCCAGCGTAGGCGACGATACCGACACCGATGGACAGGAGGACGAGGTGATTCCAGCCGAAGTAAACCACCGCCGCGCCGATGAACGCCGTGAGGCTCGTCTCCCCAAGCAGGCAGACGAGTTGCGTGCGAATCCCCGCCTGATCGATCAAATCGCCGACCCATGCGCGGTATCGATCCTCTCCAAGCACACGCATGAACCAGGCGGATTTGAAATTGCGCGCCGCCACAAGAAGGCTCGTGGTGCTCACGACGATCGCCGCGAGCGTCCATGCCGCGGCAAGCACGCAGATGACGGCGTTGAACACCGCGCCCCAGCGCCAGCCCAGCTTGCGAGCGATGGGGTTCGCCTCGAGCAACAGGTTCGGCGTGGCAATCCACGTGCTGAGGAAGTCCATGCCGCGCGCGAACACCAGCAGCGCCAGCATCACCCAGTATTGGACGCTGCCGAATGCGACGGATTCTTCCATGGGCGTGCGGAGGGAGGATTCGATGGGATCGTGCGCGGCTCGTCGTGGCGGCTCACGCGCGCCGCACGCGAATCACTTCTTGCCGTAAATTGTTTCCGGGTTCTCGAGGCGCGGCTCGGTTTCCTTCCACGCTTCGCCGCCGGGCTCGACCGAGCGGAAGAAGCACGACTTGAATCCCTCATGGCAAGCGGCGCCAGTCTGCTCGACTTGGATGAGCAGCGTGTCGCCGTCGCAGTCGAAGGCGATGGCTTTGACCACCTGCACGTGTCCGCTCGACTCGCCCTTCATCCAGAACTTCTGCCGGGAGCGGCTCCAGAAATGCGTCTTGCCCGTGGCGATGGTGGTCTCGATCGAGGCGCGGTTCATCCACGCCATCATCAGCACGCGGCCGGTGGACTGCTCCTGCACGATGGCCGGGATGAGGCCGTCGTTCGTGAACTTGAGTTTGTCGTAAAAGCTCATGCGCGCGGCATCACACCACAAAGGCGCGAACGCACAAAGTTGAAACTGGCAGACCGCCCCGCCGCCATCATTCCTTCGGGATGAAGGTGAAACCGACCGCGGCGAGGATGCAGAGGAATGCGGCGAAGTGATTCCATCGGAGCCGTTCACCGAGATACGCGACGGCGAAACCGACGAACACGACGAGCGTGATGACTTCCTGCATGATCTTGAGCTGCGTGGCGGAGTAGGTCGAGTTGCCCCAGCGATTGGCGGGCACCATCAGGCAATACTCGAAGAAGGCAATGCCCCAGCTCGCGAGCACGACGAACCCGAGCGGCAGTTGCTTGAACTTGAGGTGGCCATACCACGCGAAGGTCATGAACACGTTGGACGCCGTGAGCAACGCGATCGGAAGCCAGCGGTTTTGAGTGAGGTCTGTCATGGTCGCACCGGAATTCCACGCGAGGACAAATAGCGCTTCGCGTCCCCGACGGTCTGTTCGCCAAAGTGAAAGACGCTCGCGGCCAGCACCGCGTCGGCCTTGCCCTCGAGCAAGACCTCGGCCATGTGCTCGAGCGAACCCGCGCCTCCGCTCGCCACCACCGGCACGCCGACCGACTCGCTGATGCGCCGCGTAATGACGAGGTCAAACCCGGCCTTCGTCCCGTCGGCGTCGATCGAGTTCAGCACGATCTCGCCCGCCCCAAGCGAAACGGCTCGCGTCGCCCACTCGACGGCTTCCATGCCCGTGGGCTCGCGGCCGCCCTTGGAAAAAACCTCCCATCGGCCCGGCGCGGTGCGCTTCACGTCGATGGACACGACGATGCACTGGCTGCCGAATTTCTCCGCGCCGGCGCGGATGAGACCGGGATGACTGATGGCGGACGTGTTGATGCTCACTTTGTCCGCACCGGCGCGAAGCATCGTGTGCATGTCGTCCACGGTCCGGATGCCCCCGCCGACGGTCAGCGGCATGAAGCACTCGTCGGCGGCGCGCTCGATGACGCTGACCATGCTCGCCCTGCCGTGCGCGCTCGCTGTGATGTCGAAGAACACCATCTCATCCGCGCCTTGCTCGTTGTAACGCATCGCGAGTTCGACCGGGTCCCCGACGTTGCGAAGTCCTCCCGCCTCCGCGCGCCCGAACTGAACGCCGCGCGTAACCTGGCCGCCGTGGACGTCAAGGCACGGAATGACGCGGCGGGCGAGCATGCTCCAGTGATTGAGGATTGTTTGCGCGTGATTTGCCGGGCAACACAACCACGGCAGCGCGATCGTGCCTCGACCGGACGTGAGGCTACCTGAAATCCGCCCCCAACAACCGGCTACTTCGTCAGGGAGAACTTTCCGTTCGCGAGCTTGATGGCCTTGTCCTTGTAGAGGATGACGCCGAGCGAGTTGAGCGGGTCCTTCGTGTTGAACTTGTATCCGAGCTTGAGCACGCCCGCGAGCACCTCCCGCCTGGCGAGCGTTTTGCCCGCCAGCACTTTCACCACCGCCTCGCGCATGGACATGGAATTCTGCACACGCTTGCGTCCCGGCTTGCGTCCCGGCTTGGCCGTCGCTTTGCCCGACGGGCGTCCGCGACGCGCGGGCGGCTTGGTCGCTGCCGCGGCAACGGCCCGGCCGGAAAGCGCCTTTGCGACCTGAGCCAGACGCGCCTCCAGCGCGGCCTTCTCATTCAAGAGCGATTGGTGGAGTGAAAGGTATTGTTGAACGTTGACGTTTTTCATGTGGCGCGCAGCCTAGGCACTCATAGCCGCCATGACAAGGGTGATTTGTCCGGGTGTGATTCGCGCCGCCAAGTTATGACTTGAAAACATATGACCGCCGCGAGGCGACTCCAAAAAGGATTTGTCCCGACGCAACGATGCCTGCACTCTCTCGGCCTCTATGCAACAGGCGATCGTGGGAATGATCGGCGGCGGCACGGTGGGTAGCGGCGTGGTCCACGCATTGCAGCGGAACGGCGCGCTCATGGCTTCGCGCACCGGCGTCGAGGTGCGCCTGCGCAGGGTCGCCGTGAAAGCGTTCGATGAACCGCGCCCCTATCCAATCGCGCAGCACCTGTTGACGACCGACTGGCGGAGTGTCGTGGCGGACCCGCAGGTGCACATTGTAGCGGAACTCGCGGGCGGGGTCACCCTTGCCCGGGAAATGGTGCTGACCGCGCTGCGACTCGGCAAACCAGTCGTGACCGCAAACAAGGCCTTGCTCTCGGCTCATGGCGAGGAACTGTTCCAGACCGCGCGTGACCACGGCACGAATCTCTACTACGAGGCGAGCGTTTGCGGCGGAATCCCGATCATCAAGTCGCTGCGAGAGGGCTTCGTCGGCAATCGCGTCACAGCGCTCTATGGAATCGTCAACGGCACGTGCAATTACATCCTCTCGCGCATGAAGCACGAGGGAGAGGACTTCGACACCGTGCTCGCCGACGCGCAGCAGCAGGGCTACGCCGAGACGCCGCCCGACCTCGACATCGACGGATGGGACTCGCAGCACAAGATAGGACTGCTCGCGTCGCTCGCGCATGGATTCTGGGTAAACCCGAAACAAATCCACGTGGAGGGCATCCGGACCATCAGCCGGCTGGACATGCAGTTTGCAGGCCAGCTCGGCTACACCATCAAGCTGCTCGGTGTGGTGAAGACAGGCGACGGGGCGCGAGCGTCACGCACGGCCGCGGCGAAACGGAGCATCCAGGTTTCCGTGTATCCCGCGCTGGTGCGGAACTCACACGTGCTCGCCAGCGTGAGTGGCGTGTTCAACGCGGTGTTTGTCCGCGGGGACGTCGTCGGCGACACCTTGTTCTATGGACGTGGCGCGGGGAAGGACGCCACGGCGAGCGCCGTGTTGAGCGACCTCGCCGACGCCGCGCTCGACCTCAAATACAAGAGCAACCGCCGCGTGCCGCCGTTTGTGCCGCACGAGCGCGACG
>Ga0194131_10008273_pt1 | contig 13618 bp, 11 predicted proteins | sample TA2KigO120mmetaG_FD_148631 | JGI IMG/M metagenome (GOLD analysis project Ga0194131, IMG submission 148631) | Freshwater microbial communities from Lake Tanganyika, Tanzania - TA2015053 Kigoma Offshore 120m | ecosystem: Environmental > Aquatic > Freshwater > Lake | place: Tanzania: Lake... | reverse complement strand
GGGCGAACATTCCCCCGCAGCGCACCGTGGCTTCCGTCACGCAGGACATGGAGGCGCTGTATCACGAATTGCTGGCTAACGCGAAGAAGGTTGATGCGGTGCCGGCCGCGTAGTTCTCTCCCTGTCCATCCAGTCTCCACGCCATGTGCGGATTCATAGGCCGACTTAACTTAGGAGCACCCGCCCGCCCGCTGGAGAGCGGTCTGCCCTTCCTGTCGCGTCGCGGGCCGGACTCCAGCCAGTGCCGGGCCACGGCGGATGGACGCGTGGAGTTCCTGCACGCGCGCCTGGCCATTGTGGACCGGGGTGCCGGGGCGCATCAGCCGATGTGCGATACCGAAGCTGGGGTGATGATCGCGTTCGTTGGCGAGGTTTACAACTACGCCGAACTGCGCCGCGAACTGGCAGACTATCCGTTCCGCACCCAATCGGACACGGAGGTTCTTCTCGCGGGCTACGTGCGGCACGGCATCCGGTGGTTCGAGCGGCTGCGCGGGATGTTCGCCGTAGCCATTTCGGATGAGCGGCAGCGGCGACTTTTCTTGGTCCGTGATCCGGTGGGAAAAAAGCCCCTGCTTGTAGGCCGCTGGAAGGATGGGATTTATTTCGGGACCACGGTGCTGGCAATGGCCAGCGGGACGGCGGAACCCGTGCCGCTGGACACGCGCCGGTTGGCCGAATGGTGGCGGGATGGGCACTTCTCAGCCACGACCTCGGCGCTGGCCAACACCGAGGCGCTGCCCCCGGGGGAAGTCTGGGAGTTTGACTGGACCGGCACGCGGGTCGCCCGCCACCGCTGCGATCCGCCGTTGCCCAGCGATCCGCCGCCGCGCACGCTGGCGGCGGCCACGGAACAACTAACGCATCTGCTCACCCAAGCAGTGCGTCGGCGATTGGACAACAATCCCAAGCCAATCGCGCTTCTATCCGGCGGAGTGGACTCTACGGTCCTCGGGCAGTTGCTCCTGACCCAAACCCGCCCGGAGTTCCTCGCGCTGGGCAATGTCATCCCCGGCACCTTTGATGAGCTATATTCTCGGTATGCCGGGCGCCGGCTAGGTGTCCCGGTCAAGGTGCTTCGCCCCAGTGCATGGAGTCTTGCCGCGAAGATCGAACGCGTGCTGGACCTACAGGACGAGCCGTTGGCAATTTACTCCTACTTCCCGCTCGCGATGCTGTGCCACCTCGCGGAGCAGCACGGGCGCGTGCTGCTGACGGGTGACGGCGGAGATGAAGTTTTCCTCGGCTATGGCGCGCCGGTGGACTGGAGCGTCCGGCCTGCGGAGGCCGGGACGGGCGGTTCCGAAATGCGGTGCGGCCCCCCGCTGCCGCCGTGGTTCGGCGGCTGGGCACGCCGCACGGTGACCGAGGGCTTGGTGGCACACATGCACGCGAAGCTGGACCGTGCCTCGGCGGAACAGGGACTGGAAGCCCGGTGCCCGTTCCTCGATTGGGACGTAATGGCTTTCGCGCGCTCGCTGCCGCGCGAATTGCTCTTTCACCGCCCGGTCGCCAAAGCGCTGCTCAAATCGCAGCTTGACGGTTGGCCGCGCTGGTTTGTGGACCGCCCAAAGATGGGGTTCGCCTATAGCTTGCGTTGGGCGTGGGGTGCGCGAGATTTTGCCGGTCTGCGAGAAATGGTGGAGCCGGCGGCCCAGCAGACCTTTGCGGAAAAGTTGCCCGCCGCACTCCGCGCTCCAACCGCGCAGTGGAGCATCTCGACTATCTTCCGCCATTTCCCCTCCGCGTGGCGGCTGGCCGTGTGGAGCCTCTTCCTGCGTCGCCACCGGGTGGCGACGCGCCGCTGAATGGCCGCTACCTCCATTGTGGTTTCGTCGCCGTCGCTGCGTGCGCGTGGGCTTGAGGTGGCGCGCGGGTTGCGCGAGGCGGGTCTGTTGCGCGAATTCGTGACGACGCTCGGATGGAGCCGCAATGCCTGTGGTTATCGTTGGGCGCGGGCACTGGGCGGCGGGTTGGGGCGGGAGTTGGAACGGCGCTGCGTGCCCGAAGCGTTGGACGGCTGCGTTCATGCCTACGGTTGGAGGGAGGCCGTGCGCGTGGCCACGCACCGGCTCACGCGCAACGAGGTGTGGACGGACCGCGTGTGGTGGTGGGCCGAGCGCGGCTACGACCGTCACGTCGCGCGCCGCTGGGCGGGCCGGGTGGCGTGCATCTACGGTTTCGAGCTGTCCTCGCTGGAGACGTTCCGCGCGCAGAAGCGGGCCGGTGGCCGGTGCGTGCTCGCGCAGCCCATTGCCCATTACCAGGCGCTGGAGGGAATTCTTCGCGAGGAGCAGCGCAAGTTTCCCGAAGCCGCCTCGGAATATGACCAGCATCTGGAAGCCAGCTTGGGCCGTGTCAACGCCATCAAGGAGGAGGAACTCGCGCTTGCGGACTTGATCGTGGCGCAATCTGACTATGTCGCCGAGACGTTGCGCGCGGCGGGCGTCGCGGCGGAGAAAATCGTGTCACTTCCGTCGGCCGCGCCGCCGGTGCAGCCACCACGCCAAGACTTCCCTCGGGATCAGGTCACCTTTCTGAGCGCCGGCTCGCAGTCGCTCCGCAAGGGCACGCACTACCTGCTACAGGCGTGGCGTTCGTTGAAGAACCATGCGGGCCTCAAGTTATGGATGGTGGGCAACAACACTTTGCCCGCGACATTCACCAAGGACTTGCCCGGCGAAGTGTGGATGTCATCGGCCGTCCCGAAGCCGCGGCTGCTGGAGCTTTACCGCACCGCGTCCGTGCTGGTGCTGCCGACGCTGGCGGAAGGCTTCGCGTATGTCGTGCTGGAGGCGATGGCGGCGGGGCTGCCCATCATCACCACGCGCAACTCCGGCTGCGGCACCTTTGTGCAGGACGGCGCGAACGGCTGGCTGGTGCCGGCGGGCGATGCCGCCGCGCTGGCCGACCGGCTCCAGTGGTGCGCCGAGCATTCCGACCGCCTGCCGGCGATGGGTGAGGAATCCCGCCAACGCGCCGCGCGCTGGAAGTGGGATGATTTTGTGCAGACGCACAACCGCCTGATCCACGAGTTCATTGGCACGGGAAAGGCCGGGACGAAGGAGGCTTATGCGTAATCGGATCAGGTATTGGTTCATGCCGGGCTTGGACATGTTCACGCGGCGGCGCGTGCATCTGTCGCGCCATTGGAAGCGAGGACCGCGCACCGTGCTGGATGCCGGCTCGGGCAACGGCTGGTTCTCCTACCTGGCGTGGAAGTCCGGCGCGCGGGTGCGCGGCCTGAACATCGTGCAGCCCCAGCTCGACAAGGCCGAGGCCTTTTACAACGACTGGCTGGGCGTTCCCAAGAGTGAGTTGTCCTTCCAGCGCTTCAACCTCTACGATCTGCACACGCTCCACGAATCGTTTGACGAGATCATCTGCTACGAGACGCTGGAGCACATCCTGGATGATCAGCGGGTCTGCCAGGAATTTTTCCGCCTGCTCAAACCCGGCGGCGCGCTGCACCTTTGCTGCCCGTTTGCCACGCACCCGAAGTGGGTGGCCGAGTGCCTGGATTTGAAGGAGGAATGGGGCGGCCATGTGCGGCCCGGCTACACGATGGAGAGCTACCGCAAGCTGCTCGAGCCGCTGGGCTTCCAAATCGAGACCTTCGAAGGCATGGGCGGCGCGCGGATGGTCTGGCTCAGGGACGTGGTGGACGCCACGCGCGCCAAGCTCGGCGACGCGCCGTGCGTGCCATTCCTGCTGGCGATGGTGCCCGTGATCGCGCTCGACTCCGCGCCGGCGGAAAACTGTTATAGCCTTTACGTGAAGGCCGTGAAGCCACAATGACGCGCGCAACCTTCTCCGGTCCGGCCACGCGTCCCCACCCATGAGGGCGCTCAAAAAGATTTCCGACCTCGGCTTCTGGCAGTATGCCCTCGGGGGTGTCTGGCGGCGGCTTGGAAACGCTCCTGCTTGCCCATGCTGCGGCTCCGGTGCGGGAGTGGTCGTGGACCGGAAATGGTTTCACTCGCTGATCGAGTGCGCCGGGTGCGGCATCCTGCACCGCTACCCGACGGAGCGGGACCGGGAGATGGCGGAGTTCTACCAGCAGGCGTATGACGAACCGGGCTTTGCCTCGGAAATGCCGGACGAAGCCACGTTGCAGCAGTTGCTGGCGACCAATTTCAAAGGCACGCCGAAGGACTTCTCCGGGCAGATCGCGATTCTAAAAGCATTGGGCCTGCGGCCGGGCGACCGCCTGATGGATTTCGGCGCCAGTTGGGGCTACGCCACCTATCAGTTCCGCCAGGCGGGCTTCGCGGCGGAAGGGTTCGAGCTGTCCAAGCCGCGCGCGGCCTATGGGCGGCGGCTGGGTCTGGACATCGCCGTGCAGCCACCGGCGCACGGGCCGCTCTTCGACATGGTTTACTCCTGCCATGTGCTGGAGCACGTCCCCAACCCGTTGCAGACCCTCAACCAGATGCTCGCGTGGGTCAGACCCGGCGGCATGGTCGTCGCGCAGACGCCCAATGGCAGCCGTGATTTCCGCGCGGCGAGTCCCGCTGCGTTTCACCGATTGTGGGGACGCGTGCATCCCTTCCTGCTCACGGCGGAGTTCGTGAAACGGAATTTCGGTCATCTGCCCGGCTACGTGTCCTGCGATGACCGGCCCGCGTCGGTCTCGGCCTGGGACCGTCAATCGTGCCGGGTGGCCGACACGGGCGGAAGCAACCTTTTTTTAGCCATCCACAAAAACCAATGAGCCGGGCCTGAGTCCGTCATGTCTGCATTCTCTTCCATCAACTTCACTGCCGACCGCTTGCACTTGGGCTGCGGACTGAACGCGCCCGCCGACTGGCTCAACGTGGACGGCTCGGCGCAGGTGTGGTTTGCGCGGCATCCGGCGATCAAGCGGCTGCTGCTGGCGGCCCGGATTTACCCGGCCTCGCAGGCGGCCATCCCGTGGCCGGCCAACGTGCTGCGGCTGGATCTGCGGAAGCCGCTGCCCTTCGCGGACAACCGGTTCGTGGCCGTGTATTCCTCACACACTTTCGAGCACCTCTATCGCGCGCAGGCGGAGCAACTGGCGCGGGAGTGCTTCCGCGTGTTGAAACCGGGCGGCGTTTGCCGGCTCGTCCTGCCGGACTTGGAGGCGGCGGTGCGCCGGTATCTCACGCGCCTGTCCGGCGAGACGGCGGGCGGGGCGGGGGATCAGTTGATGGAGGAGTTGCTGGTGCATCCGGCCAGCCCGCCGCGCGGAATGCTGGGCTGGTATCATCGCGTGCTGGGTTTCCATCAGCACAAGTGGATGTATGACGCCGCCGGCCTGCGGCGGATGTTCAGCGAAACAGGTTTCGCGGAGGTGACAAACCGCGCGTGTTGCCAAGGCCGGCTGCCGGGCGTAGCGCAAATCGAAAACCCCAGCCGAGTGGAGGACGGTGCGGGCGTCGTCGTCGAAGGCCTCAAGCCCGTCAGCGGACGTGCATGACGGCGCCCTCCCGTCGTCCGGAGCTTCGGCGCGTGCTGCTGGTCAGCCCGCACTTCCCGCCTGTCAACGCCCCCGACCACCAGCGCGTCCGTGCCATCCTGCCGCACTTGGCCGAACTGGGCTGGGCAGCGGAGGTTCTGTGTGTGCAGCCGGCGCGGGTGGAGGGACCGCGCGATGAACTGCTGGACCAGGCGCTGCCGGCAGGGATGCCCGTGCATCGGTGCGGAGCGATCCCGCTGAAGCTGGCGCGGGCGCTGCGTTGCGGCCAACTCGGCTATCGGGCCTTCTGCCATTTGCGCGCCGCCGGAGATCGGCTGCTGCGGACGGGCCGGTTTGACTTGGTGTTCTTTTCCACCGCCATCGCCGAAACGCTGGCGCTGGGTCCGCGCTGGAAGGCGCGGCTCGGCGTTCCCTTCGTGGTGGACTTGCACGATCCGTGGGTCACGGATTACTACGAACAGCCCGGAGCCGCCGCTCCGCCGGGCGGCCGGCTGAAGTTTGCGTTCGCGCAGGCCATCGCCCGGCGGTGCGAGCCGCGCGTGATGCGAGCCGCCAGTCATGTTGTCTGTGTCTCTCCGGATTATCCCAAGGCGCTGCGGGTCCGCTACCCTGACTTGCCCGAAGAGCACTTCAGCGTGGTGCCTTTCGCTGCCCCGCAGCATGACTTCGCAGTGCTGGCCAGGCTGCCCGTCACCACGTCCATCTGGCCGGCCCGCTCGTCGCCGCGCTGGCTCTACCTCGGCCGGGTGGTGCCGGCGATGAAGCTGCCGTTGAGCGGTTTCTTCCGCTGGCTGAACGGCGCAGGCAAGCCGACCGCCGCCACTCCTCAGCCGTGGTTCGTCGGCACCAAATACTTGGATACGGATCGGACCCGGAGCTTAGTGGCAGCATTAACCAAAGCGGAGGAAGTCAACGAACGGGTCCATGAACATGAGCCGCGCGTGCCGTATTTCGAAGGGTTGAAGATGCTGCAATGCGCAGATGTGGTTTTGGTGATTGGCTCCGATGACCCGAGCTACAATCCCTCCAAGGTGTATTCCGTGCTTTTGGCCGGGCGGCCAGTGCTGGCCTTGGTTCACGGCCGGAGCGCGGCGGCAGCGCGGCTCAAGGAATGCAGCAACGCCGTGGTGATTCCGTTCGACAGCGAGGACACACCGGATGACATCGCGCGCCGGCTGGAACACGAGTTGGGCAAGGCGACGCAGCCACGTCTGCCCGAGCGGCTGGAAATCCACCAGGAGCGACTGGCCCCGTTCACGGACCGGGGCATGACCGCCACGCTGGCCACACTGATGAACCGGCTTGTCCATGCCGGCTGACCTCAGGACCAGCGGGCGGAACGGCCGGCGACGGCTTGCCTTTGTTGTCACGCACCCCATCCAGTATTACGTGCCGCTTTACCGTCTGCTGGCGAAGCAGGGCGACCTGGAGATCAAGGTCTTCTTCACTTGGCACGCGGGGCAGGCCGGGCAATTTGACCCGGGCTTCCAGCGGGAAATCGCGTGGGACATCCCGCTGACGGAAGGCTATGACTTCGAAGCGGTCGCCAACTCTGCGCCGGATGCCGGCCCGCACCGGTTCGGCGGCATCCGTTGTCCGGACCTGGCCGCCCGCGTTCTGGCGTGGCGGCCGGACGCGGTGCATCTCACCGGCTACGCGTATGACGCACACCTGCGGCTGTTGTGGCGGCTTCGCCGGCGGGGCGTGCCGGTGCTGTTTCGTGGGGACTCGCATCTGCTCGACGCCGCGCCCACTTGGAAGCGACTGCTCAAGGGCATCGTGCTGCGCGGCGTGTTCGCGCGGCCGGAAGTCTTTCTGTTCACCGGGCAAAACAACCGACGCTACTATGAGGCATTCGGCGTGCCCGCCTCCAAACTGGTTGCCTGTCCGCACTCCATCGAGGTCAGCCGCTTCGCGGACAACGCGGAGCAGCACGAGCGCGAGGCCGCGCGCTGGCGGGCCTCGCTAAACCTGCCGGCAACGACTCCCGTGCTGCTCTTCGCCGGCAAGTTTGAACCCAAGAAACGGCCCGTGGAATTGGCGCGGGCATTCCGCCAGCTCGGGCGGGTTGATCTGCGGCTGGTGATGCTGGGCGACGGCCCGCTGCGTCCGGCGGTGGAGGCGGAGGCCGCGCCCGCGCCGGATTTGATTCAAGTGCTGCCGTTCCAGAACCAAAGCCGGATGCCGGTGACCTACCGGCTGGGCGATGTGTTGGTGTTGCCTTCCGCCCACGATGAGACTTGGGGGCTGGCGGTGAACGAGGCGCTGTGCTGCAATCGCCCGGTGCTGGTGAGCGACAAGGTTGGTTGCGCGCCGGACGTGGTGGTGCCGGGTCAAAACGGGGAAGTCTTCCGGGCGGATGATTGGGTGGATTTTCGTCGCGCGCTGGAGCGACTCCTGCCCCGCGTCGAGGCCGGCGAGCCCAGGCGCCCGTTTCCCGCCGCGCTGCGGGGGGCCGATGTGTCGGACACGGCGGCGGGCGTGCTGCGCGGGCTGGGACGAGTGGATGCCGGACCCGCCACGGGAGGTGGCTGCTGACATGGGCTGCTGTCGTCTTGCGCTCGCGCTCGCGGTGGTTCTGGTCCACGGCGGCGGTTTCTCGCCGATGATCGGCGGGGCGCTGGCGGTGCAGGCGTTCTTCGTGATCTCCGGGTTCTACATGGCGCTGGTGTTGCACACGAAGTATCCGCCCGGCCCCAAGTCGTATTGGATCTTCATCAGCAACCGGTTGATCCGGCTGTGGCCCGTGTATGCGCTGGTGCTGGCGCTGGCGGCGGCGGTTTTCTGGTGGGGCTGGCCCGCGCCGGTGGAGCGCTCGGGCCTGTTCAGTGCGTGGGTTGAGCATTGGGATACGCTGGCGTTTTCCACCAAGGTGATTCTCGGCGGGGCGAACTTGTTCTTTCTGGGTCAGGACTGGCTGATGTTTGCTGCCGTGGATCCGCAGACAGGCTTGCTGCACCTGACGGCGGACTTTGCCAGGGAGCCGCTACCCGCGTTTCTGTTTCTCGTGCTGCCACCGTCTTGGTCGCTAGGTGTCGAACTGACCTTCTACTTGATCGCTCCGTTGCTGGTGCGGCGTAGCGTGCGCTGCCTGGTCGGGTTAATCGCGGCCAGTTTTCTCGTGCGCTTCGCCACTTACGCGATGTTCCATCACCACGATCCGTGGAGCTACCGGTTCTTCCCGGCGGAGCTGGCCTTCTTCCTGTTCGGCGTGCTGGCACACCGCTTGTCCATGACGATGCCGCTTTCGCTTGATGAGGCCCGGCGCAGGCAAATCGGGACCGGGGCGCTGGTCGTGGTGCTCTTACTGCTGGGCACCTTGCGGATCAGCAAGGATTACGCGGTGCTGGCAGCCTTCGCATTGTGCCTGCCATTCATTTTTGAGGCCACCAAGTCCAACCACTTGGACCGCACGATCGGAGAACTTTCCTATTCGGTTTACCTTGGGCATGCGTTCCTGGCGCCCGTGCTGCTGGCCGGTTTTCAACGGCTGGGCTGGGTGCTTTCGCCGGTCGTGTTTTCCGGCGCGCTGGCGCTCGCATCGCTCGCGTTGGCGGCGGCCCTGCACCTTGGCGTCGAGCGGCCGATTGACCGGTTCCGCCAGCTTCGCGCCCGGCAGGTGGCCAGGCCATTACCTGGCACCGTCAGCTAAGTCGGCAGGCATACTTGGCCGAGGTTCGATCACATCACCATGCTTCACGCCATTACCTCACTTCTCAAGGCATTGCCCCGCGGCACGGCCCACCTCAGCCTGCGGCGCGCCTTGCTCCGCCGAGCGTTGCGCGACCTGCTGCGGAACCATGACCAGCCCCATCCTCGCTACCACAGCCAGCATGGGCAGGACATGTTTGTGGACAACTTCATCTTCCGCGGGCGGCGCGAGGGATTCTTCGTGGACATCGGCGCCTATGATGGCGTGACCTACAGCAACACCTGCTATCTGGAACGGGAACTGGGCTGGCGCGGCCTCTGTTTTGAAGCCAACCCCCGCGCCCACGCCAAGCTGGCTGCGGCTCGGAAGGCCTTGGCCGTGAATGCCGGTGTGGGCGCGGCTGAACGGAGTTTGAGGTTCCTAAGCTTGCCCGAGAGCGGCGAAATGGGCAGCGGGTTCTTGGATTTCTACCCGCCCGAATGGCAGCGGGACGAGTGGGTGGCGGAGATGTGTCGGAAAGGCGGGGCTGTGCATGAGATCAAGATCCTCGAATTCAACGCCGCCCTTCAGACGCATGGGTGCCGCCAGGTTGATTATCTCTCCATTGACACCGAGGGGGCTGATTTCGAGATTCTCCAGTCGTTGGATCTGGATCGGTTCAGGGTTGAAGTAGTGGACATTGAGAACAACCATTTCGGGGACGAGATTTGCGCGTATACGGACCGGAAGGGTTATGAACTGCGCGCCGTGCTGGGAACGGACGAAATCTACCAGCGCCGCTGACCGCGTAAAGCGGGACTGGAACAACCGGAAAACAAGCCATCATGCACGGCGGACAACTGACCAAAGCGCTCGCAGCCATCGCCCTCGCGGCGCTGTTCTTCCTTTCCGGGTTCCCGCGCTCCGATGTGCCCACTGCTGTTTGGGGCCTGAGCTTGCTCCTGCTGGCGGCAGGGCCGGGGTTGGCATGGCTGTGGAAGGAACGCAGCCACGTGCCCCTTTTCGAGGTCTTTGCGGGCGCGCACCTGCTCTACTACTGGCTGCCAGCCGGGGATCGCACAGGCGCATTGCTCAATTCGCCCGCCGACTTTCGGGAGACCTTCCTGATGGTGATCTGCCTGTTCCTGTTCAGCGGAGCAGCGGTCTATTTCACGATGCTGGGCCTGTTGCGACAGCGCGGCGGTCTGCGGCCGGTGATGCTCTCCGCCTGCGTTATCTCCAACACCGGCACCAGTGCCGGCTGGCTGATGGGTGCCATGTGGGTGACGGCTGCCTATTATGCGACGCTACAGCTCGGTTTGCTGATGATGGTTGTGCCCTACAGTCTCTTTCCGGTGGTCCGCTCTGTCTTGATGAGTCTGGGCGGCCTGGCGATCTTCTTCCTGGCAGTGCAGCTCGGGCGGGGGCGCATGAGCAGCTATGCGCGCGCCTCGTATTTCACCGCGCTCGGGATCTGTGTGTTGAGCAACGTCCTGAGCGGCTTTCTCGTTCACGCGGCCGGCATGCTCGCGATCGCCTCGCTGGCTTACACGCTTGGAGCCAAACGTATCCCGCTGCTGGCCACGGGCATGGGCATGCTGATCTTCACGTTCCTCAATCTCGGCAAGGCCGAATGGCGGGACAAGTATTGGGACGGAGTCGCTACGACTTCGACGGACCTTGTCACCATGGCGAACGATTGGTTGCAGGCCTCGGTGCGTGGACTGGAGGCGCGCCTGACCGGTTCCGCCTCCAGCGTCCAGATGACGATTCTGGAGCGGGTGGACATCACGGCCATCTTGTCCACCATCCTTGAGCAAACTCCCCGGACCCATCCGTTCCTGGGCGGAGAAACCTACGTCAACAGTTTGGAGCTGTTCATTCCGCGATATCTCAAGCCCGACCGGATGAGCAACCACGACATCATGACCGACTTGGGCCTTCGCTACGGCTTTTACTACACAATCGAACAGGCTCTGTCGGGCACGAACATCTCCGTGGGCCCCATTGCCGAAGCCTGGGCCAATGGCGGCTGGCTGGCGGTCGCGGCAGCGGGTGCCTTCATGGGCTTCTTCTTTGGCCTCGGCACCTCGCTCGCTTGGGGCAGGGAACCGGAGGAAGCCGGATTCTTGCTGGCCGTCCCGTTCGCCGTGCTGCTCGGCACAGGGGCCATGGAATTCTTGATGGGGGCCACGCTCATGGCGTTCGAGCACTACTTCTTGACAACCATGATCATCATTGTCCTGGCGTGGCTTGCTGGAAGGCGGTCTAGCATGCGCTTGTTGAGCCGTGGGGCGATGAGCCGGGACACGGGACGCGTCACAGCGCCCGAAGCGGGGCAAGCCGTGGTTGGCACCACGCCGGGCGGCCAGCCTCGGTGAACGGAGCGCGGCGGACCTGTCGAAAATGCAGGAAATTCACCTGTGGGTTCCGGAGTTGGACGCCGCCCGCGGAGGCATCCAAGCATTCAGCCAGCACCTGCACCAAGCGCTCGGCCGCATCGTCATGCCCGGTGTCCGGGTTCGCACCTTGGCCAAGCTGGGCACCGGCCCGCTTGCTGGTGGCCATCAATTCGGAGGCGTCCCTGCTTGGTTGCGCACGCCGATTTATGCGGCCGCCCTGTTGCGGGCGGGTCTATATCACCGGCCCATGCTCGTCATCGCCACGCACGTGAACTTCCTGCCTGTCGCGCGCCTGCTCAAGCGCTGGCGTGGCGTCCGCTATGTCGGGGTGGCTCACGGGGTAGAGGTGTGGGGCAGCCGACGGGCCGGAGTTCAGCGGTCGCTGCGGGAGGCGGACTCGGTCCTCGCCGTGAGCCGCTACACCCAAGGGAGGGTTGCCGCCGAGCAGCAGTTGCCCGCCGAGCGGGTGAAGGTTCTGCCCAACACATTTGATCCCGCGGACTTTCAGCCGAGGCCCAAACCGCTGGCGTTGCTGCGCCGCTACGGTCTGTCGGCGGATGCGAAGATCATCTTCTCCTTCGGCCGGCTGGCTGCCTCCGAACGATACAAAGGCTTTGACCGCGTGATCGCCGCCCTGCCAGAAATCTGCCGGCGCGTGCCGAATGCCCGCTATCTCATCGGCGGCACCGGCGATGACCGCCCTCGGTTGGAGCAACTCACTCGGGATTCGGGCCTGGCTGGACGCGTTGTGTTCACCGGCTTTATCGCGCCGGAAGAGGTGTGCGACCATTACAACCTTTGCGACGTGTTTGCCATGCCCAGTGTCGGCGAGGGTTTTGGTATTGTTTACTTGGAGGCAATGGCCTGCGGTCGGCCCGTGTTGGCTGGAAATCGCGACGGCTCCACCGAGCCCCTGCGGGACGGCGAACTGGGCGCACTGGTAGATCCGGAAAGCCCAGCGCAGATCGCCGATGCGCTGGCGCGGATTCTGGAGGGACGCCACGAACACCCGCTCATGTTTCAGCCGGCGCCGCTTCGGGAGCGGATCGTCCGTGAGTTTGGTTTCGACCGCTTCTGCCGGACGCTGGCGGGACACCTGCGCCCGCTGCTGCCACCGGGCACAGTCTGCGAGACGTAGCGTCATGTGCGGCATCGCCGGAATTCTCAGCACCGAACGTCTGCCCGAGCCGGTGGTCGGTCGGTTGCCGGCCATGCTCCAATCCCTGCGTCACCGCGGACCGGACGATGCGGGGACGTATCGCTCGCCGGGCGGCCAGGCCGCGCTGGCGCACGCGCGGCTTTCGATTCTGGACCTCAGCCCTGCCGGCCATCAGCCGATGAGCACGCCGGACGGGCGGTTCACCATTGTCTTCAACGGCGAGATCTACAACTTTCAGGAACTGCGCCAGCCGCTCATCGAGCAGGGCGTGGTGTTCCGCTCCAACTCCGACACCGAAGTCATCCTGCGCGCTTACGAGGCCCACGGTCCCGCCTGCGTGGAGAAGCTGCGGGGCATGTTCGCCTTTGCTCTTTGGGACGACCGGGAAAAAACCTGCCTGCTGGCGCGCGATCCCTTCGGCATCAAGCCGCTCTATTACCACGAGGCTGGTGGCCGGCTCGCGTTCGCCTCCGAAGTCCGCGCGTTGCTCGCCTCCGGCCTGGTCTCGCGGGAACTGGATGCCGCAGGGCTTCACGGCTACTTCCGCACCGGCTCGGTGCCGGAGCCACGCACGCTGGTGCGCGACGCGCGCTGTCTGGAGGCCGGGCATTGGGCGATGTGGCAGGCTGGCCGCCTGCAGCCACGGCAGTATTGGAAAATGCACTTCGCCCCTGAACCGGTCAGCCCGTCGGACGCGGTGAGCCGCACACGGGAGGCGCTACTCAACTCGGTCGAACACCACTTCATCAGCGACGTGCCGGTCGGCGTGTTTCTCAGCGGGGGCATTGACTCAACCGCGCTCGTTGCGCTGGCCCGCTCCGCCGGCCGCCGGGAACTGCACACCTACTCAATCACTTTTCCCGGCGCTCCCAATGACGAGGGGGCGCTCGCCCGGAAAACGGCGGCGCACTTCGGCACGACGCATCACGAGTGGCCCTTGAATGCCGCGGCCGGGATGGGACTGTTCCAGCAGTTCCTCGCCGCGA
>Ga0194131_10008270_pt1 | contig 13618 bp, 11 predicted proteins | sample TA2KigO120mmetaG_FD_148631 | JGI IMG/M metagenome (GOLD analysis project Ga0194131, IMG submission 148631) | Freshwater microbial communities from Lake Tanganyika, Tanzania - TA2015053 Kigoma Offshore 120m | ecosystem: Environmental > Aquatic > Freshwater > Lake | place: Tanzania: Lake... | reverse complement strand
CTGCAGTGCCGCGCGAGCGCCGCGATCGAGCCGACGTGGTCGCGGTGGTGATGCGTCGCGATCACGCCGGCGACGCGCAGCCCGTTCGCGCGCTCCTCGTCGATCCACGCGAGCAGACGCGCGCGCTCGGCCTCGTCGTACGTCGCCGGATCGACCACGTAGGCCGGATCCCAGCCCGCGATCGCGCAATTGGTCGTGGTCGCGGGAGGCAGTGTCGGCGACACGAGCGGCGCAACGCGCAGGCCGGGTGCGGGCTGCACGACGTGCAGCCGGCCCGCATCGATGGCGAGGCTGCGCTCGGCCGCGCGGCGCTTCGCCTCCGGCAAGCCGCAACCGTCGGCGAGTTGTTCGAGCAGGTACACCAGCGGAGGCACGATCCACAGCTCGCCGCGCAACCAACTCTCCCACAGCTCCGCGGGCTTCCACCAGCGCCCGTCCACGAGCTCGCCCGGCTCGATCGATGGCTGCTCACCCGCGGGCAGCTCGAGCTGCGCGTACAGCGCGCGGTGGCGCACCGCGGCGAAGGCCGGCGTGGTGGCCCAGCAGAACGGATCGAGCCCGGCGAACGGCTCGCGCGCGCGCTCGAACAGCGCGCTCCATTCGGCCGGCGCACTCGGCGAGGCGTCCTGCTCGCGCCTGGCGAGATCGCGCCGCAGGAGCTGGCGTCGCACGAACTCGCGCGGCGAGAGCAAGACGGAGAGACCGGGCGGCAGCACGCCGCATTCCTCGAACAGCTCGCGCGCCGCCGCGCGCAGGAACGGCTCGATCGAATCTCCGAACGCATCGCCGTCGCACGCGTCGACGCCTCCGCCGGGCAGCGCCCACCAGCCCGGGAATACCGAGAGCCGCGGCGAGCGCTGCACCAGGTAGAGCTCGAATTCCTCGCCGCGTCCGCGCGTCAGCAGCACGGCCGCGGCCATGCGAAACGACGCGCGCTCGCCTTGCGCGGTCGTGCGCGGCGCCTGCGCACTCATGCGGGAATCGGTGAACCGAGGCGTTGTGTCGCGGCGCGAAAGTGCTGCTGCAGCCGCCGCGTCAGCGGCCCCGGCGACCCGTCGCCGATCCGGCGCCCGTCCAGCTCGACGACGTGAGCGAGCTCCCCCATCGTGCCCGTCGTGAACATCTCGTCGCACGTATAGGCGTCGGACAGCGACAACCGGCGCTCCGCGGCGGCGATCCCGTGCTCGCGCGCGAGCGCGAGCACGAATCCGCGTGTGATGCCGGGCAGGCACGCGTCGGGCTGCGGAGTCAGCAGCTCCCCCGCGCGCACGAGGAACACGTTGGTCGCATTCGTCTCGGCGAGAAACCCGTCGACGTCGAGCATCAACGCCTCGTCGACCCCCGCTCGCTCGGCGTCGATCTTGGCGAGGATGTTGTTGAGTAGGTTCGCGTGGTGGATCTTCGAGTCCAGGCACTGCGGCGCGTTGCGCCGCCACGCCGAGGTGACCAGGCGCAGGCCCTTCGTCCCGAACACCGGCGCCTTCCATTCCGCGAGCACGATCAAGCACGGACCGCGGCGGTTGTTCGACGGGCTCATCCCGCTCGTCACCTTCTCGCCGCGCGTCAGCGTCAGCCGAACGTGCGCGCCGTCGCGCATGCCGTTGGCTTTCAGCGTCTCGAACAGCGCGGCGCGAATGGCCTCGCGCGACGGGATGTCGGCGAACGCGAGCGCCTTGGCCGAGGCGTGCAGCCGGTCGAGGTGCTCGTCGAGCAGGAAGACGCGCCCGTCGTAGACACGCAGGCCCTCCCAAACGGCGTCGCCGCCCTGCACCGAGCTGTCGAAGACCGAGACCTTGGCCTCGTCGCGCGCCACGAGCCTGCCGCCGACGTGGACGACGATCGATGCGTTGCGAGGATCGGGGAGCTCTTGCGCGGCGTACGGCATCGCGCAAGAGCGTACGAAACGACCTGCCCCGCGCGAGGCGGCGTCGCGCTCGGAACGCGCCGCGCTACAGCGTCGTGACGACCGTCGCCGTGCGATTCGAGAGTTGCAGCGGCATGCCCGTCAGTGCCTGCCAGTGGACGACCAGGCCTGCGAGTGCCGCGTCGGGCGGAACGGGCGTCGTGACGCAATCCACGCCGGCCGCCGGCATCAGACCGGAACCGGCGACCCACAACGTCGACGGATCGAGCTTGAGCGTGCCGAACGGGGGCAGCGGAACCGCGATCGCATTCGCCGAGAAGGCGAGAAACCAAGGCGTTCCGACCTCGGCGAACACATCCATCAAGAGCGGCTGGCCGACGCGAGCGATCGTCCTGCGTGCGACCTGACCACCCAGCACGTTGGTGATGACGATCGGATTGTAGATCTGACTCGCGACCACGTCGGCATCACTGTCCGTGTCGAGGTCGACCAGTCGCAGGCCTCGCAAATCGCCGCCCCCGAACGACAGGGTCGTCGCGAACGCTCCGCCGGCATTCACGTGCACGCGGTTTCCGTCGGTGGATCCGACGACGAGATCGGGATCACCGTCGCGATCGATGTCGCCGAAATCCGCGCCCAGAGGGAACGCGGTGGGCGAGCCGATTCCCTCCGAGAACTGGAAGCCGCCCGCGCCGTTGCTCTTCCACAACTCGTCCTGGCCGGAGCGGGCGAGCGCGACGTCGACATCGCCGTCGCCATCGAAATCCGCGGTCGCGATGTGGACCGATGAACTCGGGATCGCCCCAGGCACCTCGAGGAATCCGCCGGCGCCGTTGCCGAGGAACAACGGCGTGGCGCTCGCCGCCGCACCGAGCACGTCGAGATCTCCGTCGTTGTTGGCGTCGAGGAAGCGCAGCATCTTCGGAGCGGCGGACGGCGGAGACAGCAGCCCCGTGGACACGGAGAACACGGCTCCGTTGTTGAGCAGGAAGACCTCGGGCCCCGGACCGGTGGAGAGGTTCCGCAACAGGGCGACGTCGGCATCGCCATCGCCGTCGAAGTCCGCGCTGGCGACGAAATTCGCTTCGTTCGTGAGTGCCGGGAACGCGCCGGCGGCCGCATTGAAAGTGCCGGCTCCCGAGTTCTTGGCCAGCACCGCCGGTCCGCTCCAGCCACCGGAGACCGAGTCGAGATCCCCGTCGCCGTCGACGTCGACGAGTCCGACGCACGTGGTCGAGGTCCCGCTGACCGGCGCGAGCGACGCACTCGCGTTGCTCCATGCTCCGGGACCCTGGTTCAGGAACAGGAAATCCGACCCGGTGGTTTGTGGGACGAGGAGGTCCGGGGTTCCGTCCCCGTTCACATCCCCCACCGCGGAGAAGCCCTGCTCGCCCGCGCCGTAGGGCGTTGCGGTCTGTACCTCGGTGAAGAAGCCTCCGGCGTTGAGCCACAGGCGCGGTTGGGCGGTGCCGATGACGATGCAGAGGTCGACGTCCTGGTCACCGTCGAGGTCAGCCGCAACCGCCGATCGCGATCCGGCCTCCGTGGGCACAGGAAACGCGGCGGGAGCCGCGGCGATCGAGCCGCCGCCCTGGCCGAGGAACAGCCCGCCTTGCGGACCGATCGCCGCAATGTCCGCCTGACCGTCGCCGTCGAAATCCTCGACGTGGCTCGACCACCATTGGCCGAGCGGCACGGTCGGCAGGATTGCGAACTGACCCGCGCCGTCGTTGGATGCAAGATGCGACGGGAAGTCCTGGCTCGCCACCACGGCGTCGAGGTCGCCGTCACCGTCGAGATCGGCAAGCTCGACGGCCAGCGCGTGCTTGCCGAGCACGCTGCCGATCGGCTGCTCGGCGAAGGTCAGCCCGTCGTTGCGGAACAGTCGCGCCGGCGCGTTCTGCACGAAGTTGGTGTCGAACTTGGTGATCACCACATCGAGATCGCCGTCGCCATCGACGTCGCCGAGCGTCGGGCGCAACGAGTTCTGCTGGGTCGTGGCGAGAGCGCCGTTGACCACCGTGAACGTGCCGCCGCCCAGGTTGAGCAGGAGCTGATCCCCTGCACTGCTGGTGATCACGCCATCGGCATCGCCGTCACCGTCGAGGTCCCCGAGTGCGCTCGCGGCCGCCGAGGTTGCGGTGCCGATGATGTTCCACGCGCCGTTGACGAGCACTCCGCCTTGGTTCTCGAGGATCGACGAAGTCCCGAACGTGCGCGTGATGAACGCGTCGAGGTCGCCGTCGCCATCTAGATCGGCGAGGTCGGCATCGCTCGTCGTGCTAACGGAGAGGCCCCAGGGCGTAGCCGACTGGAACAGGCCGTGGCCGTCGTTGGGCAGGAAGTAGTCGCCCAGCGCCCCCATCACCAGGATGTCGGCGACGCCGTCGCCGGTGACGTCTCCGGCCGCAGGGATCGAGTAGGGCGTCGTCGAGAAGTCCAGCCGCGGGACCATGCGGCCGGTTTCGACGAACGGGGACTGTGGAGTGGCGAGGAGCGAGGGAATGGCAAGGAGCGAGTGCGAGAGGAGCATGGATTGAACCTAGCACGAGGGCGGGAAATCGGCCCTGGAACGGCTTCCCCAAGGCCGTCAGAGCGGGCGGTGGAGCGACCGCACGAGGCTCCTATCCCGACTCGGAAGTTCGTTACGAACGGATCGCCAATCGGCTCAGGCGCTCGTAGTGCGGAAGGCACTGCGCGAGCAGCGGCTCGAGGCGCGCGGGGAAGGGCTCCCGCTTCGGCCGGTACGGCTCGAAGGAGCTCGAGCGGTGCACGTTGTGGTACCAGTGCGGCGCCCACACGCCGTCCTCGGGCCGGGGTCCTGGCTTCCACGTCAGCATGCACTCGTCGAAGGCGATGCCGATGCGCAGGCACAGTTCGGCGAGCACGCCGCGCGGGTTGCGCAGCAGCGGCTCGGCCTCCAGCACCGGCGGGTCCTGCCCGAGCGCGCGCAGCTCGTCGTACAGCTCCGCCGCTGCCGCGTAGCCTGTGTCGCGCAACGTGGCCCGCGGCAGCTGCACGGTCAATGACGGCAGCATCTCGCGCGGATCGCGGATCAGCAGCACGTTCGTGCACTCGCGCAGCAGCTCCCGCTTCAGGGACGCGTCGAGCTCGACGAGGTGGTGCGTCATCTGCTTGAAGAACACGACCGACCGGTCCGCGGGTCCGAGGATCCGTTCGCGCACGACCCGCGCGCCGTCCTGATCTTGCGCGCGCAGCACGTCGTCGCGACCGGGGTGGTCGGCGCCCGAGACGCGCAGGTAGTGCGCGTAGAGCGGCTCGTCGACCACGCGCGTGTCCGGCCGCTGCGCGAACGCGTACATCAGCGCGGTCGACACGTTGCGCGGACCGGACCAAAGATTCAGGCGCAGCGGGGCCATCGGGTCAGCCTAGCCCTTGCCACCCCCATTTCGTGCATCAGGAAGGCCGATTTGAGCCCGTTTATTATATTGACCGGTATAATACGATCCGATATGTAGAGGGCATGGACGCCCCCTTCCTCGGCCGCGAGCGCGAGCTCGCGACACTCCAACAACTGCACGACTCCGGCCGGCCCGAGCTGTTCGTGCTCTACGGCCGCCGCCGCGTCGGAAAGACCGAGCTGCTGCAGCAGTTCTGCCAGGGCCGCCGCGCCGTCTACTTCCTGGCCGCCCAGGTGCGCGAGAAGGACAACCTGCGCGCGTTCCGCGATGCGCTGCGCGACGCGCTCGGCGACGAGCTCGTCGGCAACGTCGAGTTCCGCGACTGGGGCGCCGCGCTCGGCTACGCGAGCGAGCGCGCGGCCGGCGAGCGACTGGTGGTCGTGCTCGACGAGTTCCCCTACCTGTGCGAGGCCAACGCCGGCCTGCCGTCGCAGCTGCAGCAGTTCTGGGACACGCGCGGCAAGAAGAGCAGCCTGCTGCTCGTGCTGTGCGGCAGCCAGGTCTCGTTCATGGAGGAAGAAGTGCTCGCCGAGCGCTCGCCGCTGTTCGGCCGGCGCACCGCGCAGCGCCGGCTCGAGCCGCTGCGGCCGCCCGATGCCGCGCGCTTCTTCGCGAAGTGGAAGCCCGAGGACCGTCTGCTCGCCTGGGCCGTGCTCGGCGGCATGCCGGCCTACCTGCGGCGCTTCGAGCCGCGCGAGAGCTTCGAACAGAACCTGCTGCGCGAGGCGCTCAGTCCGGAGGGCTACCTGTTCGACGAGCCGCAGTTCTTGCTGCGCGCCGAGTTTTCGAGCCCGACCACGTACAACTCGGTGCTCGCCGCGGTCGCGCAGGGCGCGCAGCGCGTCGGCGACATCGCGCTGTCGGTCGGCGTCGATGCAACGACGGCGAACAAGTACCTGCACACGCTGCGCGAGCTGCGCATCGTCGCGCGCGACATCCCGCTCACCGACCCCGATCCGCTGCGCTCGCGGCGCGGCACCTATCGGATCGAGGACCGCTACCTCGCGTTCCACTTCCGCCACGTGCAGCCGAACGTGTCGCTGATCGAGGCCGGGCGCGGCGCGCGCGTGCTCGAGACGAGCGTGCAGCCGGATCGCGGGCGCCTGCTCGAGGAGGCGCGCATCGACTTCGCGATGGACTGGCTGCGCCACTCGGCGGGCGAGCTGCTCGGCGCCGAGATCGCCGAGCTGGGCCGACACGGCGGCGCGCGCGTGCGGATCGTCGGCCGACTGAACAACGGCGCGCTGGTGGCCGCCGCGCTCGAGCGACCGGCCGGCAAGGGGGTTGCGCGCGTCGATGCCGAGCTCCGCGCGGAGCTCGACGAGCTCGGGCGCACCTTGCGCGACGACGTGCGCGGTCTGCTGGTGCGCGTCACGGGCGAATGGGACACTCCGGTGCACGGCGAGCTCGTCTCGGATTGACGCGTCGGGCGAGCTCCCGGACGATGACGCGTCCATGGGGCACCGTCCTCCGCGTACGTCGGCCACGCTCGACCGCCTGCGTGAGCTGTGCCTGTCCCTGCCGGGCACGACCGAGAAGGCCTCGTGGGGCCACCCGAATTTCTGCGTGGCCGGCAAGATCTTCGCGTCCTACGGCGAGTACGACGGCCGGCTGAACGTCGGCTTCAAGACCTCGAAGGAGCACCAGGCGGAGCTGGTGCGCGACGCGCGCTACTTCGTCGCGCCCTACGTCGGCAAGCACGGCTGGGTCTGCCAGCTCGTCGAGCCGGCCTTCCCCTGGCGCGAGCTGGAGGCCCACGTGCTCGACAGCTATCGGCGCATCGCTCCCAAGTCGTTGCTCGCGGACCTCGACCGGGCCAGCAGCGCCCCCGAGCCTCCCAAGCGCGCGCCGCGGCGCTCCAAGAAGGCCTGAATTCGTCGATTCCTTACCATGGTGCACGGTTTCCGCCGCCGCTTGGGCGGGTAGATCGCGGCATGGCAAGTTCCAGCGCGCCGCGCAGTGACACGATGTCCCTCGACCGGACCTTTCAGCAGTACTTCGCGGCTCTCGACCGCGCGGGCCACGGCGACCGCTGCTTCGTGTGCCGCCGCACGCCGGCGGAGGTCAAGCAGTTCTTCGGGTTCCGCGAGGACGGCACGCCGATCGACGCGGCGCGCTACGGCATCGAGGACGTCGTGCTCGACCGGCTCGACATCATGAGCTACGGCGGCGCGCGACCGGTCTGCGCGGTGTGCCAGCTCAACCTCGATGCGCTGCTCTTGAGCGGCGATCGCGATGCGCTGCACGAGCTGCTGCAGGAGATGGAGGAGCAGCGGGACAAGCTGTGGCCGGCAGACGACGCTCCGGCGCCCGACGACGGCGTCTAGCGGGTCGGCTGGATTGGGCCGGCCGGACTGAGTACTGAGTCGGCTGGACGCGCGCCGCCTATACTGTACGGCTCGCCTCCCACCACGCCCCTCGATCGAGACCCTCCGCCATGTACGACCCCACGCTCGTCCAGCCGATGCGCGACGAAGTCACCCGCCTCGGCGCCAAGGAACTGCTGACCCCCGCCGACGTCGACGCCGCGCTCAAGCTCCCCGGCACCACGCTCGTCTTCGTCAACTCGGTCTGCGGCTGCGCCGCGGCCGGCGCGCGCCCCGCGCTGCGCCTGTCGATGATGAACGCGAAGAAGCCGCAGCAGGTCTTCACCGCCTTCGCCGGCATGGAAACCGCGGCCGTCGCCAAGGCGCGCGAGTATTTCAAGCCCTACCAGCCCAGCTCCCCGCAGATTGCGCTGTTCAAGGACGGCAAGCTGGTCAAGATGTGGCAGCGCCACGACATCGAAGGCCGCGACGGCGCGGTGATCGCGCAGAGCCTGCGCGCCGCGTACGACGAGCTGTGCTAGACGCACGGACGCACGAGGCGCGCATGCGCGCGGCCGAGGCGCTGCTCGCGGAGGCCGTCTATGCCTCGCGCGCGGCGCAGGCCGCGACGAGCGCACTGGGAGGCCCTGTCGGCACGCCGGGCGGCGCTGCCGGCGCGCGCCAATGCGGACTCGGGCACGGCCCGGTGCCGCTTGCCGAGCTGGAGCTGTCGGCACGCGCGCGCGAGCTCGCGCTGGAGCTGTGGCCGAACACGCGTTCGGAGCCGCAGGCCGTCGAGTTGCGCGCGCTGCTCGACGCCTGGATTCGCGAGCAGGACGCGCTCGACCGCGCCCGCAACCACTTCTTGCGCGACTTCCGGTCGCGACACGGGCGCGGCCGCGCGGAGTATGCGCCCGAGGTGGCCGCAGCCTTCGATGCCGGGCTGGAGCAGATCAACGCGAAGGCACGCGAACGTCTGACCGCGTGCGCCGAGCGGCTCGTCGCGCTCCTTCCGCGAGGCTGAGCACGCGCGACGCTATCCTGTCGCGCACGCTGCGGAAGTGGCGAAATTGGCAGACGCGCAAGACTTAGGATCTTGTGAGGCAACTCGTGCGGGTTCGAGTCCCGCCTTCCGCACCAGCCAGAACTCGCGAACCTAGACACAGCGCCGCTCGATGACGTCGACCACTTCCATCGAGCCGCGCGGCGAATGGCGCGCAGTGTGGGCGCTGTCCTGGCCGGCGATCGTCGCGCAGATCGGGCAGATGCTGCTCGGCGTGGTGGACACGGCGATGCTGGGCAATTACTCGGCCGAGTCGATGGCCGGCACGCAGCTCGGCCACAACTGGGTGATGCCGTTCGCGATCGTCGCGATGGGCGTGCTGCTCGGCATGGACCCGATCGTCAGCCAGGCACATGGCGCGCGCAATGGAGTTCGTTGCGCGCGCGCGCTGCAGCACGGACTCGTGCTGTGCGTGCCGCTGACACTCGCGCTCGTGGCGGTCGTGCTCGTGACCGAACCGATGCTGCTCGCGATGGGGCAGTCCGCGAAGCTCGCGCCGGTGGCCGCCGACTACACGCTCGCACTGCTGCCCGGGATGCCGCTCTTCCTCGTGTTCGCAGCGCTGCGCTCCTATCTGCAGGGCCGCGGCATCACGCATCCGGTGCTGTGGATCTCGGTCGGCGCCAACCTGCTGAACGCGTTCTGCAACTGGCTGCTGATCTACGGCAACTGGGGGCTGCCCGAGCTCGGCGCCACGGGCGCCGGCATCTCGACCTCGATCACGCGCCTGGCGATGGTCGTCGCGCTGCTCGTGTGGATCCGCGCGCAGCGCCTGCACGAGGGCGCGTGGCTGCCCTGGAGTCGCGCGGCTCTCGAACGCCGCGGTGTCGGCGAGGTGCTGCACCACGGCGTGCCGACGGGACTGCAGCTCGGACTCGAAGTGTGGGCCTTCGCCGGCGCCGCCTTCCTCGCGGGCCGCATCGGCACGGGCGAGCTCGAGGTCGCCGCCTACGGCACCGTGCTCAACATGGCATCGCTGTCCTTCATGTTCCCCCTCGGCGTCGCGATCGGGACGTCCACGCGCGTCGGCAATCTGATCGGCGCGAACGACCGACCGGCGGCGCAGCGCGCATCGTGGATCGGCTTCAAGCTCGGCGGCGCACTGATGCTCGCCTGGGCGCTCGCGTTCATCGTGCTACGCGCCGAGTTGCCGAAGATCTACTGGCGCGAGGCGGCCGTGATCGCGCTGTGCGCGTCGACGCTGCCGATCGCCGCGGCGTTCCAGGTGTTCGACGGGCTGCAAGCCGTCGGTAGCGGCATCCTGCGCGGCATGGGCCGCACGCGACCGGCGGCCCTGATCAACCTGTTCGCCTATTACGGTGTGGCGCTGCCGATCGCGTGGTGGCTCGGGCTGCACACACAGCTTGGACTGCACGGCGTGTGGACCGGCCTCGCGATCGGACTCGCGGTCGCCGCGCTCCTGTACATCGAATACGTGCGTCGCGCGGGGCCGGATCGCGATGTCGCGCCGGCCTTGGGCTCAGCGTGCGGCGTCGAGACGCTCGACTAGCGCGCGTGCGACGCGCTCGTGGCCTTCGACGGCCAGGTGCAGGTCGGTGCGCCAGTACAGCGGCTCCTCTGCGGCCGTGCGAAGGATCGGCCGCAAGTCCAACGTCTCGATCTGCGCATCCTCGCACCAGGCCAGGAACCGATCCGCGAGCGCGTCCGTCGAGGCCAGCGTCGACGCGTCCAGGCCGAGCCTGCGATCGACCTCGTCGATGTGCGGGAGCAGGCGCGAGCGCTGCACGTCCACCATCGGCGGCAGGTACGCGACGATCAGTCGGATCCGCGCCTGAACGCAGCGCCGCCGCAGCTCCTCGCACACCGACACTCCGGCGCGCAGTCCGAGCTCGAGCTGTTCCGGCTGGCGTTGGAAGTACAGGTACTGGTTGTGGGACTGGCTGACGGCCTGCCGGCCCCAGCCGTCGTGCACCGCGAGCGCCTCCGACAAGCGCTGATCGTAGTCACCACCCGATTCGGGCCGCTGCGTGCCGTGATGGTGATGCCAGGGCGCGAGGGCCTCGCCCCAATCGTTGCCGCCGTAGACGCACACGACGAACACGTCGGGCTCGAGCCGGGCGCAGCTCTCGAGTACGCCCAGGTAGTTGTAGAAGCTGTAGGAGCCGCAGCCCGCGTTGAGGACCTCGCAGCTCCGATCGGGCCGTCGCGCGGCGAGCAGCGCCTCGGCGCGATTGGCGAAGGACTCCGCGTTGTCGCAGGCGCCGTCGGTGTGCGAGTCGCCGGTCACGAGCACGCGCAGGCCGGGAGGTGTCGCGGACGGCTCGGCGTCCTCGCGCATCGCGAGCGCGTTGGTGCGCGCACTGAACCCTCCGGCGTGGTGCTCGCCGAACACGTAGGACCGGCTCGTGCTCGGGCGACGCTTGAATCCGCGCCATTCGTCGAACACGAAGTAGCCGGCTTCGATCGGAAAGACGCGCCGCGCGTCGGCCTCGCTCCAGCGGCCGGCGCGCAGCGGCTGTTCGGGAGCGAGCTCGAGCGCGGCAACACTCGCCGCCGCCGTGACAGGTGGCGCCGATGCGGGCGGTCGCCCCGGGCACGCCGCGCTCCACAGCGCGAAAACGAGCGCGAGCGAGCAGCGGAGCGCATTGGGGAACCGGCGAAACACGGCGCGTCAAGGTAGCGTCCCCGTGCGGCTCGGTGAGCCGAGGGCGCGGGGCAGGATCGAGGTGGCCGCCCAGCTCCCGCCCGCGCACGCTGGATTCGATTCAGCAGCGCGCTAGGCTCCGCGAACCGGTGATCGCGAAACCACGGCAGGGAAAGCCGGCGTTGGCCGAGCCTCCCTGACGGAACCTCCTGACTCCTGGCAGCATGCCGACCCCCGCGCTACCGACGACGGCCGAGCTGCCGGCCCGCTACGAGTTGGTTCGCGAGCTCGGAGCCGGCCTGTCCGGCCGTGCCTTCCTGGCACTGGATCGCGAGTCGCGCGTGCGCGTCGTGGTCAAGCGCTACCACCTCGGCGGACCCAATGACGCGCCGCCGGCTGTGCTGCGCGCCCATTACGAGAAGCTGCTCCGACTGCCCGCGCACGCTGCGCTGTGCGGCGTGCGCGCCTTCGAGACCGACGAGCAGGGTCCGTACGCGGTGCTCGAGTACGTGACGGGCCGCCCGCTGACGAAATTGCGCGCGCGTATCGAGCGACATGCGCGGCGCCGCAAGTCCGAGCACCCTTCCGCGGCGCGCGACCGGCGCAGGCTGGACCTGCTGCTCACGGCGATCGACGGCGTGCTCGACGGGCTGCGCACGCTGCACGAGGCGGGCATCGCGCACGGCGACTGTCGCTCGGGCAATCTGATCTGGGCTCGCGGGCGCATCGTGCTGATCGACTACGACCGCCTGCTGAATCGCGAAGGGCTCGACGAGCAGGACTTCCGCCGCGCCTGCGCGGACGACCTGAGCGAACTCGGCGAGGGCCTCGTCGAACTCGCGCGCAGCATCAGCCCGCTGGCGACCCTCGATCGCGATCCGCAGGGCATTCCGCTCGCGTACGGCCGAGCGGGCCGAGTCGAATGCAGGGTTGCCGCGCTCGCCTGCGTGCTGCACGAGCTCGCGAACGCCGGCGACGCCGCGCAGGACGGGCCCGACTACACGGTCGCCGCCCAGGCCCGCTCGGGCGATCCGGCGCGCCTGCGCGCGCTCCGGCGCACGGTCGCGCGAGCCTTGCTCGCGAAGCTCCCGCCGAGGCCGGGCTGGGTCCACCCGCTGCCGCTGCTCGCTGCGACCGCCAGCGCGGCCGCGCTGGTTTCGCTGGTGCGCGACTCGACACCGGTGGCCAGGCTGCTGCTGAGCGCTGCCGCGCTGGGGCTGATCCTGTGGTGCGCCCGCGGCTCGCAGCGCTCGCGCGCGCGCCGCGGCACGCTGCTGCTGGGTGCGCTGCAGCGGCATCGAGACCTGCGCCGGGCCGGCACGCCCTGAACCATGTCGGCGCGGTCGCGTGTCTGCGCCTCCGGCCTCCGCTAACGTATCGGCCCCCGATGTCCACGAACCGCGTCGCCATCGTCGAGGCCGCGCTCGACTCCTTCCTCGCCGCCGCGGAGCCCGCGCCGCGGCAACTGGCAGCCCATGAGCCGCTGCGGCCGGGCTCGAGCCTGCTCGCGCGCGAGGCACTGGCGCTCTTCGAGGACCAGCTCCTGTCGCGCGCGCTCGACGTCGCGGCGCGCGAGCTGAAGAAGACCCAGCGCAGCTTCTACACGATCGGCAGCGCGGGCCACGAGAACAACGCGGTCTTCGGCGCGCTGCTGCGTCTGGGCGATCCGTGCTTCCTGCACTATCGCTCGGGAGCGTTCATGGCTGCGCGCTCGCGCCTGCTGCCCGGAGCGACGCCGGCCTTCGACCAGCTGCTGTCGCTGTCGGCCTCGGCCGAGGACCCGATCAGCGGCGGAAGGCACAAGGTCTTCGGCAGCCGGCCGCTGTGGACGCCGCCGCAGACCTCGACGATCGCCTCGCACCTGCCCAAGGCCGCGGGTCTGGCCATCGCGATCGCCCGCGCGCGCCGCGCGGGCGTCGCGATCGACGTTCCCGCCGATGCCATCGTCTACTGTTCGTTCGGCGACGCCTCGGCCAATCACGCGACTGCGCTCTCGGGGCTCAACCTCGCGCGCTACGCGGCCCGCCGCGGCAGCCCGGCTCCGATCCTGTTCTGCTGCGAGGACAACGGCATCGGCATCTCGGTCGACACGCCCGCGAACTGGATCCGCGACAACTGGTCGGGGCAGCCGTGTCTGCGCTACTTCGAAGCGGGCGGTGACCTCGACGAGATCCACGCCGTGGCGGCGGAGGCGATCGAATACTGCCGCATCCGGCGACAGCCTGCCTTCGTGCGCCTGGTCACCGAGCGCCTGTGGGGACACGCCGGCACCGATGTCGAGACGACCTACCGCACGCCGGCCGAGACCGAGGCGATCGAAGCGCGCGATCCGCTGCTGGCCAATGCGCGGCTGCTCGT
>Ga0194131_10008269_pt1 | contig 13619 bp, 23 predicted proteins | sample TA2KigO120mmetaG_FD_148631 | JGI IMG/M metagenome (GOLD analysis project Ga0194131, IMG submission 148631) | Freshwater microbial communities from Lake Tanganyika, Tanzania - TA2015053 Kigoma Offshore 120m | ecosystem: Environmental > Aquatic > Freshwater > Lake | place: Tanzania: Lake... | reverse complement strand
AACTCCTTCTGCTCTATTTGGTGCGTTGCCTGCTCCTTCTGTGTTTTGATTACAAGCCTCACTACCACAAACTAATTTTTCTTTTGATGAATAATTTGCAACATAAAAATTATAGAATGTTGGCGAATGATTCCAGTCAGCATCCGTATAATTAAATTTAGTTACTGACGTTGATGTAGCATCTGCATCACCATTTCGACTAAGTCGGCCAGAAAAATTAGTGTCATTATCATCATTAAAACCAAAATCTGACCTAGCCTTTACGCTAGGAACATGATATACTAATACGTTTAAGAATCTTTTATTTGATAATCCTGTCACATCAAGATTTGATGGACTGCTGCTTAATGCACTTGTTCTTCCTAATTCTTTCCATCCACCTATAACTCCTGCTCCGCCAAACGAAATAAATGGATTTCCCATATTCCCACCAAGCTGAGAATAGTTCGGATACAACCAAGCTGAAAAGTTACGCTTTGCATCGTCTGTGAATCCTTTTAGCTGGTTTTTGATTAGATTAGTGCAATATTTCTCAAAACGATATGCAGATAATTGCACAACTATGTCACCTTATGATGCTGTCGCATATCCTATTACTGAGACCTTGGCACCACGAGCTAGTGTGTTCGTATCAAGCTGATCTATTTTTAGTTGGAGTCTCCTGCCTTTCTCGATTGTAGTGACATTGAGCACCATCGCAGTTGCCGCAGTGGTTGACGTAAACTCGCTGGCATCGATTGTAGGCAGTGTCGTAAATATTGTTGTAAATGTATTTGCATTTACAGAGTCCTCCTTTAGAATATCTATTCTCCATAATGCTGCACCTGTGCCTGCTGTTGTGAGTCCTGCTATGACATCTATGATCTTAAAATCGTATGGCCACGGATCTGTGACATACTTGACGCCTGTAGTCGGTAGTGTTGATTCATCGGTCATAGGATACGCAAAAGTCTCCCTGTGACCATATATCTTGCCACTACCTTTTGGCACAAACTTGAGGTCAATATTTGAATCGCCACCTGAGAGAGTTATGAGGACTGGGTTTCCAGTCGCACTGTTTGCGAGTGTAAATTCGTTTACTGCGTTTGTCACAGTATCAAGTATTATGAGCTCGTTTCCGTTGGCATCTGCGATAAATCCAAGATCTGCAAACTTTGGAGCTGTTAAAGTCTTTCCACTAAGTGTTTGTGTGACATCGGTGCCCACAAAAGTGGAGCTTGCGTCTGGGAAAGTCCATGTGCGGGTAGTGGATGCAGAGATGCCTGAGCACTCAAAGACTGCCTTTTTGGTATTGTCCGCATTATCCTGTAGCGTAAAGACATTATCGTTGACTGTGATGGTCGGTGTGGTTAGAGTCTTGTTGGTGATAGTCTGGGTATCAGAGTCTGTGATGTATACCACGACAGTGCCAGCAGAGTTCTTTTTCTTGAGAAATGAATCGCCAGAATCTACATAGAACCTGTGCTCGTTTGAGGCAGGAGATGCTGGTGCTGCTGCCTGTACTGAGTCTAGGTAATTTCCTATCTTCTTGCTTGAGATTGTCTGCTCGAATGATGCAAAGAGAAAGGTATCATCTGCGGTGAGTAGTGGTAGAGTGATATTGCGATCTGCCACAATGGCAGAGGTACGCACCAAGTATCTCATGGTGCCTGCTGGGTTTAGCCATGACTGCTTGTTATCTCGGAAAAACCAAGGCGCATTAATGTCGACGTTATCGACATCGACAGTGCCATTAAAAAGTTGGTTATTTTTGTTAAGCCCGTCAGGTGCGCCAAACTTTGAAGAATCGCCTGATGTTGTATCGGTAGCCTGTTTCCAATTAGTCGACGGCGAGGTCATTTAGACCACCTAATCGTCCAGCGTCAATGTCCAAGTTACGGTCAGAGTATCGCTACTTTGCAAGGTTGTGGCAGTAAATGTATTTTCGTGATACATGGTGCCGCTTGAGCTTGCGTCGAAAAGTGCGGCCTTTTGGACATTGGTATGAGTAGCCGAGGCCGTAAAAGTATGAGATATTGTAGTGGTATTTGTGTTAGATGTGTGGGTTTTTGTTGAGGCATCTGCCCTTGCAAGTCCGCCAGTGGTGATTTCACTTGTCAGAGTAGTATCGGCGTCTGCTGGCGCTGTCGAGTCTGTTGTCACTGCAATGAAACCAGCGCCTCTGGCTCCCGCAGATGTGTTTGTATAGATTTGGTTGTGTGCTTTGTCACGGCCTCCGTTGGTCAGGAGGTTTCGCTTTTTCCAGCAGAGTACCTCCTCGTCTGGCCTGCCAAGATTTTTAATAACCGTAAGTTCACCGATTGAGATGGCATGCTCTTTCATGCCAAGCATTAGGGGTAATTCGTGATTGAGATACCAAGATAGATTTTGCACTAAAAGACCGAGAAAAAGATTCACTTGATGCCAAAATCCCATAAGACGCAAGGGTAGTTCTGCGAATTAAAATGTCATGGTTAAAATCTGAGTTTTCGCAATGTGAGCCATTTCTTGAATCTTGCATAATGACCTACAGCCCAGCTCTGTGTACCATATTTTGATACTATTCTCTTGATGTCCTGCTCTGAGAGATCAAGCCTGCCGTTATAGTATGGGTTCATCACATCATCAGTGCCATTGGAGTGAGTGAGTCCTAGGCTGTGGCCAATCTCGTGGATCATGGTATGGACAACATTCCAAGTCTTGAATCGATTGGTCATGTCTGCCACTGGCCTGCCAGTTAGGCGGATAAATTCCTCGGCAGATATGTCACGACCATGTGACGTCCAGAGATAGTCGTCATTAAAGACGATCCTGCCCTGCATGGTGGTCTTTGGAAAATAGGCATAGGCTAGCACTCCTGAGTTGCTTGTGAAAAATGCGTCCTGACTTGATGGCAAAAACTTGACTGTTATCTGGGGGTTTTGGTCGAATTTGACGGCCTTGAGGGTAAGTTTGATTTCTGCATCCCATGTCGTCATGGCAAGGTTAAGTACGAGGCGCTCATCGCCCTTAATATCATCGGTACCACGCACGATCGCATAGGTGACCTCCTTGCCGTCCCACAGGTATGGCCAGTCAGTCTGGGTTTGAAATTCCAACTTTCCATTCTTTTCAGTGACTATACACTGCGGTTTTATCATCTAGTGACCCTTTGCTTTGGCTATTTTTATTGCCTCATTGAGAGTCAGTAAGTTGTATTTTGAGACGGCCACATCTCTCTCGGCTATCGTCAAGATTGGAAATTTTGAGTTACGCCAGAGGTGGTGCATCTTTTTGACATACGCCAGATAGTCCTCTGCATATTTGAGGTCTTTTTCAAAAAATTTTTTCCACTTTATCAGTGTGGCAAGGTCATAATCATCGGTTGGTACGAATTTCCATGCCAAGATAAAAAGAAAAAAGAAAAGCTGGAATAAAAGAGTTTATTTCAGCTTCCAGTGTTGTAGGATCGGGCGTATCGTCTGATTTACGAAGAATATGACTAGAAAGTCAAGGCCAAGTGCCTGCTCGGCAGGTATGCCTGCAAAGGACATTGTCGTGCCAACTGCCGCACCGATGCCCATGGTTATGAGCAGTTTTGCGACGTTGAAAGGCTCTTTTTTCTTCGGATCTGATTCGCTGATATTCTTGCCGATCACTCTGAGTATTGACATCAGGGCTCCAGCGCCTACGCCTGTACCTGCCAGTGTGCCTGTGGCAATTAGCATGTCTGCAAAGGCTACTTTGAGATCTGCGTCATTCTCTGCAAAAGCCATGCCTGCTGTGCTAGTTAGTGCCAGTATAGCGATGACTGATGCGTACATCAGGGTTTTTGACCGCATGGATTGGGGGGGGAAGGTAAGGATAAAAGTGTTATTTTATGTCGTCAGGAGTTTCATTCATAATTTCTCTGGCAAGATCCTCAAGTTCTGGGTCGATATTGTGCCTGAGTTGTGTCTGCTTGTCAATTTCACGCAAGACTATGATCATGGCCTTTCCTATCCTCCAAGAGCGTTTGTCAATTTTGTCGATCTTGTTTTTCATCGCAAGAATACACTGGCCTCGTGTACGGAGATACCAAATTGCAACGCCACCAAGGAGTGCCAGCACACCGCTAATAATTGTCAGGATGATTTGTTGTAAAAACTCAAGAGACTCCATAACAAAAAATAGTTAGGGTCATAGTATTTTAATGTCAATACAAAAAAAACAGGGTCTTAATGTTTTCGACCCTTTGTGGGGGATTTGCTCGGTATATCCGATGATTTGCTTACTGTGACTTTGAGACCTTGTATGGCTCTGTGCGGGTCAATGTCTGTGTCAGGGACTGGCTTTGGTATTCCTTTTGGGTACCACAACTCAAGATCCTCGGTGCCCTCGCATTTTACTTTTGTAGCTGCGTGGTCGATTATCTCGTTGGCTTTCTCTTGTGTGTCAGCCTCGGCGTTTGCGCCGCACTTTTTACAGACTAGAACACCCATCTCAGTTCACCTAGAATGAGGTGACCTTGTACGCACCATTCTCGTCGCCCTCCTTTACGTCAAATCTGATTACAAGATCAGAATTGTAAAGTCCGCCGACGGTCATGTCATAGTTTTCGATTGTCAAGTCCTCTCTAAGACCTACTACCTGAGCCACGTCACGTTTAGTGAGCATGACTGTGCCAGCAGAGATCTGTGGAGTCTCCCAGACATTCTTTAGTCCAAGCGCAGCAGCTAGGCCACTGTTATTGACGACATCCTTGTCATTATCACCACGGAGTATCCTCTTGTCGAGGAATGGCCATGAGCCAGAGGCACCCGATGATGTGACTACTGTTGTGTAGGCATCTGTTGGGTTGATAAACATGGTGTCGGCAGTGTTTCGCTGTGAACCTTTGAACTTTGCTCTTATGACATTCATCAATGCCTCCAAATAGGATTGCACTGAGGATGACAAGTCCAAGTTTGCTCGTGTATCGGTGTTGACTGTTGTGTCGGCTATCATTTTGTCGATGATTCTCTTTCCTGCTAGGTAGTAGAATATGTTGCCAGCGTCCTTGAGGGGCTGCTCTACTGCTAGGAAATTGTTGTCTTTGACGTCGTTGCGGTCGACCTGCAATGTACCTCGAAAGCTGTTCTTTTTGCTAGAACAGTCAAGCTCGATAGGTTCAGTCTTGCCTCCAAGTGGTGGGGGTTTAGCACCGCCAGCTTCTGAGAAGATGTCGATCTTGTCGGTTGAGCCACCACCAACCATGTTGGTGTATCGGCTCTTTGGTACGTTGACTTTTGGAGCGTCCATATTTTCTAGTCTGGAGTATTGTTTCCAGTCTGAATATGGCTCTGCACCCTCGACTATCACATCGGCTATCTTTAGGATGCTTAGTGTGGTCGGGATTGCCACGGTCTCTTTGACTGCGTGACCACCCTTTGCAGCATAGTCGCCAATAGAAAGGCCATAGAACTCATGCCATATCCTTGGGAGATTTGGATTGAGTCGCATCTCTAGCATGGAGTTTGGAGACTTGTCAAAGAATACCTTTAGTGGGGTTTCCCTGATTGGTCGCCAGAAATTCCATTTCATATTCTGTTCTTGGTAGCTGTCGGCAGCATAGTTTAGTGCCTCTCGGATACCAGTCATTTCATCAGATTCAAGTAGAATCTGACGATTTACTTTGGTACTGTCTTTAGGCATTTTACAATATTCCCTCCAGCGTGACCTCACAGAGTATAGCGTCGGTATATGCTGTTGATGTCTGCAATGCACGTCCAAACACAAAGTCAGATGCTACTGCTCTTTGAGCTATTGCATCTGTACCTGATGCTGATAACGGGTCGCCTATTGCGATGTTTGAATTTGCACCGCCAGTCGATCCGTCAACTCGGACTTTGCACCTGCCACGGGTACAGACCTTTACGGCCTCACCTGCTGCACTTGCTGCATTGCCATCGTTAGTCGTGGTGCCATCTACCCAGATTCCATTGTTTTGTCCGCCTATACAGACACCTCGGATAAACAGAGTGCCATCATCGGTTGGTTCGACTCTTGGCTCTATTTCTCCAGTGGCTGCTGCGACTGCAATGACTGGGGATCCAATCTTGATCGCCTCATCTGCTATCTGCGAGATAACAAGAGACTCAGGAAATGCACCGTCATAAAGTCCAGTGAATTTATCGGTCATTAACGGGCTTTGACAGTCTGCGAATTAAAATGTCACGAAAAAAAGGGGTTATTTGATGTAGTTGTAGTGGTTGTTAGCTTCCTCGATTTGCTGTCGTCGATAGGCAAGTTCCTGATCTGGAGTCTCAATAGTCTCTTTGATCAGAGTCCTTGGAGGTTTGATATTTCCCATCCTACTGCCAATTTCCAGCGATTTGGGTGCACTTACTTCCTTAACAGTCTCCTCTATCTTTTTGTCAAGTGCCTTGATTGCCTCGACTACCTTGTTGTGGTAGGGTGCAAATTGTCTGAGCGCCTCTTGGACTGCATACTGAATTTGATTTGGTTGTTGAAAACCGCCCATCTGTTGTGGCTGCATAGGTGGTCTTTGTGCTACTGGTGGTATTGCCTGTCCCATAGGTGGCGTTGCCTGTCCCATAGGGGGCATCATTCCATAGGTCTCGTTGATTGGCACGCCCATCTGATCTTTGGGATCATACTGCTGTGCCATGCCCTCTGGGGCATCAACTTCTTTGCCGATTTTCTGGACTCCAGTAGTGGAGCTTGACTGGTGGCCAATGCCACCATCGGTCTCTTTGATCTTGGTCAGATCTTCGACCTCCTGAATAACTGTGTGGAGGAATTGCTTTGCTACATCAGGTTGCTTGGCCTGAATACTAAATGCTGTATGCAATAGTTCATGTGCAGAAAGCCCCGCCCCGACGGTCTCAAGGATTGGTTTTGCCTCTGCATAGGACTTGCAGGCCATTAGTCTGTCTTTGATAGCTTGATCCATGCGTGTGCTCCCTCGTCTTAGGATAAAAATGTCATTATCGAGTTTTCAGACGTTTGTCCTGTCACCCTCGATGACTTGGTCGCCTTTTGAGATGTGCCAGACCCGCTCCTTTCCTACAGGCTCCTTATGTTCTATGGTGTAGATGTCCTTGTTTGCAGGATAGAACCGCAACTCGCCATCGCCCAGAGTGATATCAAAAAAGCGCTCGCCTGATTTTAGGTGCTGCATCCTGACACGGGTATCGGCCATTATTGGTATTTTCTCGATTGCACAGGTATTTGAAAACATGACATCGATTGCGCCAGTTATCAGGTCTGGCGTGCCGTTAAACTTGGCATCATCAATAAACCTATATCTCTTGACAACGTCACGCCTCAAAAACTGGCACGCAAAGCCAGAGAATAGAAATGCTTGGACTGGTGGATCAAAGATTCTATTTTCTGGGATCCACGAGTACCAACGCCAGCCGAGCTGGTTGCGGGCAGGCACCCAGCGTTGCGGGTGTGGGAGATTCTCTGTGATAGAGAGGAGGTGCTTTTTGTCGGCCATGTTGACATTGCAGACTCCAGCCAAGACTGGATAGTTGTTATCTTCCAAGACTGCGATTAGTGCATCTACATGCTGCTTTTCGATGATGAGATCGTCTGGGCAGATTACAAGATGAGTGTATTCAGTATGATCTAGGAACCACTTGCGCATCAAGTTATATGCTATTTTCTCAGGAAAATACTTGGCATAGAGCCTGTCGTGGCCTGTCTCTTTGAGTGCCTCGTATACTTGGCGGATGTCACGAGGAGACGGTGCACAAAGGAGTGGTTTAACATTCATCAGCAAGACATTCTTTTTGATCAGTCATCGCATATTTCTTTCATTTTGAAAAATCAGTATACTGCTCCGTTAAAGCTTTTACATGAGCCAAAAGTTTCCGAATAATCTGATCATACGTCTCGCCTTTCTTGCCAAATTTATCAAGTTTTGCCTTTGTGGTTCTTGATAGTTGGATTGTTGTTGTTTCGCTAGTCATTTCATTCTCCTGTTGGTAATAGCAAAATAGTTAGTATTTGACAAGCGAGATTTATACCTGATAATTTTTTTACCTCGAATCTGTTTTCCTAACTCCTGTATTTCTTGACTGTAACCATCACCCCTTAGCTCCACGCCCTTATTGAACATTTTAGCACATTGAAGTTTCAGAGTCATTAGGACAGTAGTCGAAGTTTCAAGCTGGAATTGGTTTTCAGGGTTGTATATCACTGCCCTAACATGCTCAAATGGTTTTGTTGTTTTTTCGCTAGTCATTTAGAGTTTAACAAATTCTAGGTGTGTCCAAGTCCATGCGTTGATGTATTCGTTTACAAACGCTGATGCGGTTCTAATGTCAATACCGTTTGCGTGTATGTGCGTAATTGCATTAGCAATTATTAGATTCTTTGGTAGCTGGTGGATTCCTGCTAAGTATTTTTTGTTGTATTGATTCACCAGTTCAGTTAGCCTTGTTTCTAATTGACGATCATTCCAATACTCTTTTATTTCGCTAGTCATTTTTGGTTCGCCTCATCACGTGCTTTTAACCATGCTCTCGCCCTTTCACCGTTTTCAAGTGCTTTTTTTGTTTTTTGTTCTTTTTCAATCTCTTTTACCCATGAAACCAAGTCAACTTCATCATGCTTATATCTTAAGTGTGACTCTAATTCTTCTTTTGTCGAAAATCGCTCTTTCCAGCAATAATAGTCAGGACAATGATATGATCGAATTGGTTTTTTCATAAGTTTGTTAATTGCTTTTTGTGCACTTGCTTTTTTTCTTGCTTCCTCAATAGGTCGTGAACACTCATAACAATTTACTATGCCATCCTCGTCTTTCTGTCCTTCAAAAACATCTGACCAATTTATATCGGCTTTATCGATATTTTCCATGCCCTCTTTTGAAATTCTAATTATCACTTGTTTTGCGCATAAGACACATTCATCAAAAACAACCTCTGCGTTTGTTTTTCTTATTTCCTCGTTCCCGTCAAAATTGTGATATTTTTTTGCTATTTCAACTGTTTTTCTTACTTCCATACTTTACTATAATGGCTATAGTTATTATATTTTATGGTATATAAAGGACTTCGCAAGACATTGCATTGTTAGGTACCTGCTCTTAGTATTTTTGGACAAAGTTCATTTTTTCTATGTAGACGATTACAGGAATCGCAGAATTTACCATAGATCTCATACTCATCTTGATGAAATATATAGTAACAATCGTTACACAAACCATCTCTCATAAACCAAGATTCGTTTTGGCAATTACCACAGACCGTCATCAAGGATGCTCTTGTTTAGATAATTTCGACTCGAAAACCATTTCAGCAGTCAGACAATCAACACAAATAGCATAAATTTTGTCGTTTTTTTCAATGATGCAAATATCCTTGCCACACAGTTGGCAACACAAATAATGCCATTTTTCAATTAAATCATATATAGACCGAACCTTTGTCATTATTTTTCATCCTCAACTCTGTTAATGCTGGGTTGTTGAGAGACCTCCATAGTGCCAGAACACCACAAGCATCTGGCTCCCACACGGCCAATTTTAACACTCTCTATGGCACCACACTTGTTGCACCTAAGTTCGAGGCTCATGTGCTATCCTCTGGAGGAGATCTGGGATAAAAAGTAGTGAGACAGCAGTTTTTGCAGATCAGTTGCGTGCCACCGTCTAAATATGGATTAATTCGGCAACCATTGTTGATGTATTTGTAGCCGATTCGCCTCCCATCTTCGGTCACTATTTTGTCATAGTCTATAGGATCACTTGGAGGAAAAAAGTGCTCGGTACATTCCTGCTTGCAGTTTGGACACTTTGTCTGGGGTATGGTCATCATTCGGTATTCCACCTTGCTCCGTGTGCCATGATATTTTTGCATAGCGTGGTGCCATATTCTTTGCCAAGCTTGCAGGTATCACAAAGGTGCTCGGATTTGATTTTGAGTGTCATTTTTTAATCAAGCCTCCAAACTGAGTGATTTTGATCTTTAAAGGATGGGTGATAGATTATTGCTACCACAAAGTCCTCATTCAATCCTGTATCTGCCATTATTTTCTTGATTACTTGTTTTTTGCTAGTCATTTTTCAATCACCGCATTAAATGACCAAATACCATTCTTACAAATAACATCAGGATCAAATTTATGCTGTATATAGATGTGAACACTTAATGGATTATTTATTTTTCTTTGGCATTTTATACAATAGTTCATTTTAAAAACCATAACCATCTTCCTCTACATGAATTTTTATTGCATATTCACATTTCTCACAATATGCGTGATCACCAAAGTCAACCAATAAACCGTGACCGTTTGGACAGCTTATTGGATTAGTCATTTTTCAACCACTCATCTTTAATGTTGTCATTAGTCACACCTTTAGTTCGATCTTTGAGTTGCCATAAATACCAACTGCCTGTTTTGTTAAGTGTGTTTACTAGCTTCCTAAAGACAGTTTCTTGCATTTTTCCATGTTTGGTGTTTTCCAAACCATGATCGCCAATATAATACCAGTTGTTATCAACTAGAGTAAAAAGAAAATCATACTCTTTTTTTGTTAGTGTTATTTTCATACTATACATTCTTGGCAGGTGTTATTAAATGTTTAAGCAGTTAAATCTTTAAATAGAATAACCTCTTAGTCTAATTGGAAATGAACCAAAACAAGAAATTTGAAAAAGCAAAGGCGTTTGGCGTCAAATTTTTAGAAAAGCGCATCCAAAAATGGCTCAAATCATCGGCTCCTCATAATGCCGAATACTACCAAAAAGACCTAGCCAAACTCAATGCCTTGCAAGGATTCCCTGAAAACAGCGGAGTCATCCGAGGACTTGACGTGAGGATCAAGGCCAAACTGCTCAAGGCACATCTTGAGTCAGAATTTCCCAACAGCGTATGGTCTGTCAGGAGCGAATTTTTCTCGATGGGCAGCGCAGTAGACGCAATTTTTAAGGGCGGCGCACCAATAGACGAGGCAAAGGCTCAGAGGATAGGCGACCTCTACCAAGATGACGGCCAGAGCGACATGATGACGGACTACTTCGATCAGGACAACTTTGTCCACGTACTGATCCCAGCAAAAGTGGCAAACGGCGCCCCTGTCGGCAGGGTCGCAAATTCAAACATCCTGATGCTAGGGGCGAAATACCAATGAAAATAAGAAAAAAGGATAAAGTGGTTTGGAAAAATAACTATGGTATTTTTGAGGGTGTAGTAAAAACAATAATACCAAACCCAAACGGCGAGCCACAAGTCGTAATAATGATAGGTGACCCTAGAACTAAACAATTCATAACACAATCGCTTTCAAATATCCATAAAAAACAGGCATGATAAAATAATGACTAGCGAAAAAACAACAGGCCGAATTACAATGGGGTTTTTGTTCAAACGAAGTAACCGAAACCGACATTTCCAAGTGGTAAAAGAGAACAGATGGATAGGAAAAAATCGAGTTTTTACAGGACTTGGTTTATATAATGAAATCTGGGAATGTGAAAGAATACAACTTGTAACATTATTTGAAAATGGAGATAGATTTGCCATGAAGAATTTTGAGAGAGATCTTAAAATCCGAAATGATGTAGCGAGAGAGATTTTAGACTGTGTGATTATTGGCACGAATCAAGATGCACATAAAACTAAGTTCGGTACAAAAATTGTGACCTACGGAATGGATTTCGGTGAGAATGAAAAATGACTAAAGATGTTTGTTCAAAATGTGGAAAGAAGAAGGAAGGCATTTATGATTATGAGATAGGTTGGTTTTATTGTTTTTCTTGCGATTATGCCAAAGAACGTGCTATTGCTGATGATTTACAGCGAGATTATGATTACTATGACTCTTTAACCCCTGAGCAAAAGGGAGAATTTAATGCAGAAAAGAGACTTAAGGATGCTGGTTGGTAAAAATGACTAGCGAACCAAAAATCCAGTATAGATAAAGATTCTAACCCCGTAATTTTTTCACAAACATTGACTGCACATAATTGACCTGAGTCCGCTTTGGCCTCTGGAGTAATTTTGGATAGTCGTGCAGGAAATTAAATTCAAGAAGTTGGACGTCCCTTTCTTGTGCTGGGTAATAATCGATGGTTATGACCGCCTTGCTTGCGCTGGCTATCATTTTTTTGCAAAAGCTGTCCACAAGCGTGGGAGGGATGTGCATTGTGACCTCAAGTGCCATGACTACATCATGCTTTTTGCCAGTGTATGAAAAAAAGTCTCCATAGTGGATGCCTGCCCTTGGATACTGCTGGGCAAGTAAAGTCAGCCTGTTCAGTGACAGGTCTAGCGCCACATATTCGATATCAGGAAATTTCTCCAAGATCCAGCCAGTAGCCCTGCCCCAGCCTGCGCCAACATCCAGTATGGATTTTGGCTGTAGTCTTTCTAATTCCTCAAGGAGATATTTTTGGTGGCTGTGGTGGTCGCCGTTTAGTGGTGGGAGTGGCTTTGTGCCATCCTCAACCCAAAACTTTGCATAATCATAAAACTTGGATTGCAGTGGTTTTCACTCCAGCGATTGCTTTGGGTATGAACCTGCCACGCCACACTATCCCGTCTGGCTTGGTCACCACATAGGTAAAGGCAATATCATCAAGCTCGCCGAGTACAAGGCCTCTCGGTACAAGGCAGCGCCCGACCTCGCAAGGCTCTATGTCCATCCTCCGTGGCATGCCTGCGTTGATAGAGACCTCGCTAATCCAGCCCCGTTGGACATACTCGATTATTTCAGGATCCTGCTCATAGTGAAGTATTTGCAGCTCCTTTCTGTCTTGGTCGTACTGTGCATCGATTACCATGCCGTCTGTGATCGTATTGGTTCCAAGCGATGTAAGATGGTTGATGTCTGATTTTTTGTTAATTGCCGTCCGTGCAAATTCACGGATCTCATCACCGATCAGCTTGCGCATGTATGGCTCGCCCTCACTGCGGTGATCTGTTATGGTCTCACCTGCGGCACGAATTAGCAGAAAAGTCCCGCCGACGTGGCTTGCCAGATCCCTGACTTTTTGCATGTATTCTGGAGACAGCCACGCAAACTCTGCGGAGAGGCTGCCCAGTGTCTCCTGTATCAAGTTTAGCGGATTTGTGCCACGGGTTCTATTAGAGAGAGTGCCGTCCTGCTTGACTGTATGGAGCGTGCCTCGGCGAGCCCGCTGGCCTATCAGCCTGTGAATGTTTTGCACATAGGCAAGCTGTGACTCGTCAAGCTTCTCGCCTTTTCCCTCATAGTCGTCCTGAGCATCCCAATAGCACCTACAGTTTGGATGGGTGTTTGTGTACGCAAGCCCCTCTGATGGCGGAACAGGCCTGTGCCTCGTGTCATGCAGATCATAGATTTTGTTGTGGAAAGTACGGCAGATCTCGTCCTGCTCGTGACCTTGGTAGACATATTTTGCATAACGTGACCTAGTCATTGCTGGCACGTTTGTCTGTATCAATTCTTTGATATTTGGATTTACAAACGGCTTGTACTGTTCTGGAGGTATTGCAAGTTTGCCAAGCCATCCCTCAAGCTCTGTGACGACAGGTTTTGCCCCGATCTTGGTGGTGTTTAGTGCGCTTGAGACTGCCACAGATTCATTGATTGGCAGGTCATCAAACTCGTCATGGTCTCCATAGATGTAGACCTTAGCGCCGTATGCCTCAAAGGACTGTGCAATGGCCTCAGCCTGTGCCCA